>JAAUXT010071314.1_pt1 | contig 30911 bp, 18 predicted proteins | sample 7278171 | NCBI WGS metagenome assembly JAAUXT01 (sample SAMN14350112, study PRJNA611818) | marine sediment metagenome | isolation source: surface marine sediment (1.8m) | place: French Polynesia: Moorea | collected 2018-08
ACCAAGAGAAAAAGAGGAGACAGCAGTATGTCATTTCAACTTGTTGCCTGATATGAATTCTGATGATCATTTTAGAACTAGGCTTTTTCTGAAAGGTGTACTTCAAAGGAATAACTTGCCATTAAGTATTCCCAGTTTAAATTTAAGTAAGGTGACTGTCGAAAGTGTCCATATGCAGGGTAAATTAAAGGCATTGTGTGTTTTTACAATTCAACATAAAATGAGACTATGCAGCAATGGCAGTGCCTCAGTTCTGCTGACAAGCTACCAAGGGTCAAGACAAAAAAGATTGGTTGTTGGAAAAATTTCTGTTGTTCATCAGAAAGAGTTTGTAATCAAAGGGGAACTGCAGTCACAGTCAACTCTACCTTCTCTTTTACTGAAACTTGCAACAGCTTTCTCAGTCAACAGTGACAGCTGGGTTGATATTATTGTTTGCAACTCCAGTACAAAACAAGATGGGAGCAAGCCCAAGTTTCTTGATTACCCAACACTCATCATTCCATCTTTGATTGAAGGAGGCTATGATATCATCAAATACAGTCCACTTCCACATCGAGAAATTTATCCAATGTTTTATGTCAAAGAAGTTGCCAGGAAGTATCGCTCTCATGTGATCATGCTACAATTATCAAATATATACAAGCAAAAAGACACAAAAGTCACAGTCCATACTATGACATGTTATAGATATGATCCATACAGTGAAATGTTCAACTGGAAGTCAGAAGTAACACTTTCAAACATTTTGAACAATAGGTTCATATCACTTGCAGGTATAATCCCTCAATTCAAACTCTTTCCCACTTCTGCCATTGACCAACAAAAGCATTATTTGTTGGAGGCCTTGTGGATTGATGACAATTTTCAAAGTTTCTCACACTTTAGCAGCAACTCCTCTGAAGAATTCATGAGATCTGGGTTGACAAAATGGAAATTTGGCATGTGCTATCTTAGAATAGGTGGCCAAAAATTCCCTATGACATGTTCATTCATCCCTGCAGAGCCTTTTGGAGAAGAGACCCAGCTCAGGTCATATTGGTTGTTTACAAAACACACCACACATTTGTATGGTTTGCGATATTTCCTTGGCACCAGTCATCTGAAGAACATAACAATTTTCTCTTGGAAGGAAGCTTTCAAGATATGTAAATTTCGAAAAGGTACTTTGCCTACATTTACAAAAAGACATGAACTAGATGAAGTAATGTCTCTAATGAAACTGAGGGAAGAAGCCAAATATGTTGAAGGAATTTTCATTGGTCTTCAAGGTGCTGCAGAGAAACAGGTAGCTAGGCCTGCTGCTTTTTTAGATAATTGTATTTTATCATGCCAGACCTCACCAAAGGAATTTCAATATGATGCCTTGAGGTGACATTCATGTTACTGCTTCTGGTTGCTCTTTAAAGCATCCATAATGCTGGACAGATTTTGGAATTTGATTTTGGATGATTAGCCCAGCAACAGCCCCAGCAACAAGATTCCACAGGGATGCAGCACTCACTGCTTTTTATCTGTGTAATAGTCCAAACACAAGTTTGCAGTTTCATGCTGTGTGGTGTATAGTGTGTTGTACACTTGTTGTTTACAGCTTTCAATGCAAACATTACATTTCAGGCGCTGAAATGGCACACCGGAAGTCCTATTTCATATCAATTGTTTTCCAATAGTAATTTTGGGAAATCCATGATGACTCACAGATGTGCTGAGATACATGATGGGTTTGTGAAATCTTCACAGAAGTACATGAATCCAAACACAGTTGAGAGTTTTACTCATGTAGCCATAAGGACCATCAAGGACAAAACCAAGCCTTCTCATCCTCTGATGGATTGTGAAACATTCCCAAGAACAAGCAAGAGGACAATTTTTGATTTTTCGAAGTGTTCAAGTTTTTTTGAAACAAAATCTCAAGCGAGTGTAACAATTTATCCCATTGTGAAAAGAATTGAAAAATGCACTTTGATGCTCATAACAAACTTGGCTGAACCAGAGTGGCTGTCTGTGACCTGCAAGAAGCAATTGGCTTATGATGTTCTCTGTGAAATATGAGACCAAAACATTGTGCCAATTTCCAGTATTACACACAGAGTAGTTCTTTGTTCACCAGGATCCATTGCTTTTGATGCTGAGTGTTTCCATTTTTGGTGGTACAATAATTCAATCAATTCTTCATCACTTTCTGACTTGTGCAAACAGAATAGGACAAACCCCACAAGTATTGAAAAGCTGACATCATTTCTCCATATATTTGATGCAATCTCAACTTCATTTCCACCAGTACTGTTTCTGCACAAGGTTTACAGTTCACTTCTTCACAAAGTTCAGTATTTCAGGTTTTTGAATTTATTTGAACTCAAAGAAGATGTTGTAAGAAAGATTGATGCTGAGGGGTTTCATGTGTGTTTCTCAACACAAAATATCATATCTGGAAGTCATGTTGTCCAGTGTGGAGATGGCACATACCTTTCTTCACAAATAGCCTGTGATATGAAAGCTGATTGTTGGAATGATACCATATTTAATAGATACTGCCTTTGTACCAGTGTCTCACCCTTGCAATATTTGAGTGTAAATGGACTCTGTTTTTCATATTACATCAATGAGAATGTTAAACAAAATGCCAAAGACTTACCAACCAAAAGTTTCAGGTGCACAAGTGGAATTGAATTACATTTTACTTTTCAAGATGACTTGGTTGCTGATTGTGGTTCTGAAGCTGAAGATGAGCCAATTCTTTTGTCCCTGTTGAAGAAGCATAAATTTTCTTTCTGCAAGGGTCTTGGTGATATTCCATGCAAACAAGGTCATTCAAGATGTTACAACACAACAGATATTTGTGTTTTTAAACTGGGTCATTTTGGTAATTTGGATCCTTGTCGTAATGGAGGACATCTTGAACAATGTGAGAAGTTTCAGTGCAACATGATGTTTAAATGTCACAATTCATATTGTATTCCTTGGTCATATGTTTGCGATGGGAAGTGGCATTGTGCATTTGGGGCAGATGAGTTGAAAGACATCACCTGTGGTAAGAGTAACAATTGCAAATTTCTATTTGCATGTGTGAATTCCACACTGTGTATCCATTTGGGTACCACATGTGATGGGGAAGTGAATTGTCCATTTGGTGATGATGAGATCCTTTGTTCACTGAAGAATATAATGTGCCCTTTACAGTGTGAATGCTTGACATATGGAATCAGATGCAACCACATGAAAAACACAAGTGTGGACTACCTTGCCTTTAAAGTTTATCCTCATGTGTACATTTCAATATTTGAAGCTATCAGCTTCAATATCAAAGAATTGTTTTTCTCATTTCCAAGCATGATGTTTGCAACATTACAACACAATGAAATTTATGATATCTGTGGGATTGCTGTTGTTTCTAAACATATCATTTACCTCAATGTGGGGTTCAACAAGGTTTCCGTGATCCAGGACAACTGCATGAAAAATATGTGGAATCTAAAAACAGTAAATTTGACAGACAATATTGTTTCATCACTGAATAGAAAATCATTTTCCAACTTGACAGATCTGCAAGTTTTGTGTGTGTCAAACAATTTCTTTACTCAACTTCCCAAACAGTTTCTTGTGGATTCTAAAAATCTAAAATTGTTATCCATGAAGAATATTTCCTCAACTGATTTTGATACAAGAACTTTCAATCATTTGAGCACAGTGAAAATAGATGTCACAGATGATCATTTCTGTTGTCTTGCTGCATCAATGAAAAACTGCACATCAAGGATTCCCTGGTTTGTTTCCTGTACTGACTTATTTCATGATGGAAAAATAAGAATTATTTACATTGTAATATCAGTCCTTGTTCTTGTTATGAATGGTTTGTCTATTCTGCTGCAGCTTGTGGCACGTGACTCAAGCAAGGCTTATATATCAGCAGTCATCTCAGTGAATATGACTGACATACTTGTGCTTGTTTACCTCAGTGTAATTTGGATTGCAGATATTCATTATTCTGGAAAATTCATTCTCAAGGAGGCATTGTGGAGATCTAGCATTGGGTGCCTGGCTGCATTTTGTATTGCATTATGGTTCACTTGTTTGTCTCAACTTGTGCTTTTGTTCCTCTCCTTGTCAAGAATGATGGTTGTTATATATCCAATAGACACAAGATTCAAGAGAGCCAAATTTACAATCAAATGCCTTGGTTGTTTGGGTTTTGCATGTTTCATGGTCAGTATTTCAATTACTCTGACAACAAAAATGACATCTGCTCATTTACCAACTGCCATCTGTTTGCCATTCTTTGATCCAACCTATGAAATTGTTATTTTGTTGGTTCTGACATGGCTTGTAATAATATCCCAGTTTGTTTCAGCAATAACCATCATTGTTTTTCACATAATACTTGTCTTCAGTCTTTATAAATCCCAAAAAAATGTGAATGTGAAAAAAGCTAAACAAAAGGATACTTCTAATGTTTTCCTAATTGTGCAGCTGGTGATAATAACTATGTCTAATGTCTTGTGTTGGTTTCCAGCTGACATTATCTACATCCTAGCCATGTTCCTTGGTAAATACCCCACAGAGCTGGTCATATGGACAACTGTGGCTACTCTACCCTTCAACTCAGTGCTGAATCCCACAGTATTTGTGGGTACATCAATCAAGAAATATGTGACTTGAAAGTGAAACAGGCCCTTGGAAGTAATTTGGTATATGTGAGGTATTTACTCTGAGATGTCACCTGCATTGGTTAAAAGTTTGAATAAACACTTGTTCTGATCAGTTGTTTTCTCCTGCTGAGGATCTCAAATTTCACAGAACAAAATACAACTTGACACCCCAATATTATTTTACCAACAATTGGCCTCTGCCCAAACAAAGGTTTGTACCACACAGAGCAAAGAAAGGGATTTTGAGAAAAAATATGTATTCAGGTCATCAATATTGTGGACTGCCCACTCAAACACAGTGTTTCTATGGGGAAGCAGCAGCTTAGAAGGGTCATGGGTCTGATAAGGTTTGATTTGACAGAGCATCACAATTACATCAGAAACACTTCACCTACTGAATGTTGTGGAGGTCAAGCAAATCTGCAGAAAATTTGTTTCCACAGAAACAGATCCATCTCTGATGTAGATGAGTGGGTTGTTGCCATGTATACATGGAGTGCTGTCAAACCAAAGCACATGTCCTTTGACTCTCACCCTATTCATGGATTGTCACAAATATCATGTGCCACTGTTCACTGGATTGGTCATCAGCAGGATATACTTGCAAGGTCCACCTCCCTCCACTCCATCTAAAGTTGGCCTGTGAATGACCCATAACACATGGAACACATGTGCAGTCTCTACATACAAATGAGGGTATCTCAGAACACACATATTCACTAAGTGAGAGCAGAACTTCCTTTGTCTCCAAACCTGCTGTGCCAGGTTATGCCTTCCCACAGTGCCAAGACAGTTGGGCAAGAGAATTCTGGCTTTTCCAGCAAAAGGCATAGAAATGGCACCAGTGGCAACTCATCACTTCACAACCAGCCAGTTCCAACCTGAGCCTTTCTGTATCAAATGTGGCTCCAGTGGCTTCCAGCAGTGGAGCTGTTGTGGACAACAGACTTATGTTGCCCTAACACCTTTTTGTCTTTCAACAATGAGTTTACCAATGAGAGGATTCCTGATGCAGCTTCTAACAAAAAGCTCTCATTCAACTTTTCACACTTTGAGAAGAAGCTGAAGCTCAGTGATGAAGCATCAGGCTTTCCAAAGACTCAGCAGACAGTAAAACTTACAGTGAAATTAGTTGGTGCTCCATGCAGACCAAATCTGAGTTCCTGACCACAGATGGCCATCTGGGATGGTTGACGTGCTTTTAATTGTGTCATTGGTGGTGTTCTTGCTCTTGAGTCTGCCACTTTACTTCTCCTTCTCACCCTATGTGTGTGACATACAGTTAGAATTCTGGTCTTTTCTGTCTTGTCATTGGATAGGGAGTCTGTGGTATTTGGGTCCAGTAACCACACAAGCAGTTGGCCTTGAGCTCAGTTCCAGGAGAGAAGAATCAGCTCTGCACACTGAGCAGTCACACTTTTGCCTGTTTCATCCAGAACTTTACATACTGAACCCCATGTGAAGGACAAATACTTGCTATTTGGGTCAAAAATGTGCAGAAATTGAGACTCAAGCAGTGAATATTCATCCTTTGGACAGAGTTCTGAATATATCTTATTGTATGGAGGCTGTTTCTGTCAAAATTCCAGACAGAAAATGGCATCTGTGCAACAATATACCATGTGGCTTCCATACTAAAAACAATGACTCTCCAGCTGTTTCTGGCTTTGCTGTCTTGTTCACCTAATACCTTTCTTTCATGGTTGAGTGATTGACTGCTGTACTGTACATCAAATGTTTTCAGATTTTTTCACATATTCTCCCATGAGTTCTTACGGTAGGTGTAGCAGCTAAAGTTCAATGAGTATCACTGGGTTCCCAAGATTAGTCATCATGCCCTGTGTGTTTGCTGCCCACTTTTTTGTGCATTTCATGGAATAGGCCTACACTGTATTGTTGACATTGATATGAGAGGAATAGACTACATAGATACAAGTTGTGCTCACCATCCTCTTGTGTGCAATACTCCCACAGCTGAGGCTGACTGCTTCTCTTGAACATTTAGGCCCAAAAGGAAGAGCAGGAGTTTTGGCCTTCTGACAAAGACAACAGAGGTGTCATCTTCCCAATTATTGTAAACCTCACTGTGACGTAGTGCACAAAGATCACAACCCATGCAGTATGATGGCCCTGTGTCTCACAATCTAGCAGCACAGTGAGATGCAAAAAAAGTCATATCAACTGCTGGCATGGGCCTCTCCTTTTTGGAAGTGTTCAGTGCAGAAAAGTGGTGAGCTGACTTCCCTGCACTGAAGCCTGATGGAGACAAATCATGGAGAAAGGGAGAATTGTTGCTGTCCTTTGCATATTGGCAGACATGAGCAGAAGCAGACAAACAACTGTGACTTGAATCCTCCTGTTTCAAGTCAGGTGGTGGCTTGATGATTCAGTGATATTTTGCTTTGGGCAGTTTGTCCTTTTTTGTAGGTCCATTGATATTCCTAGCCAAATTATACAGGTGGTTTGTGGATCACAATTTCTGATGTCCTGAACCAATCAATGAGCATAGAGCCTAGAGGGACATTCTGTTGGTGTGTGGAAGAGATGCAGCTGTGATCTCAACCAATGTGGAAATGATTTTCCATGGTGATAGGTGTTTGCTAGTAGAAATAATAGATGCTGAATTCTGATTGCTATGATACACATCCCACCTTTATTGAAAATATGGCTGACATATCAATATGACATTGTGAACTCCCAGAAAAATGGTCTGAGTTTGGTGATTTCATATTTACCCTCCTGCCTTCGTTTTGGGATATTTGGGGCCAAGAGGAGGTGATACATCCAGAATGGTCATTCACTGAGCATTGTAATGCACAACAATGGGATAAAAGATAACACTCCCAACTGATCAGTCTTTTTTAGTCATGGGAGCGCAACTCATACTTTCAGTGCATGTGTCTCTATAATGGTGTGACTCCTTCAGGGCATGAAGGTTTTGTGCGAACCCACTGTCCAATACCATCCCTGCCAGGCAAATGGCTCAGGAAGAAGCAGAAATACTGAGTATCAGTTTGTGCAACATGCTGAAGACACAACATCTGTCCATGCATTCTGATTGGCTCAGTGATTTTTGGCACCAAATGTACGAAGCTGCTCGGTATGGGCTCTTACAGACAAAACAACATGGTGTGTACAATTTCCTTCTGTTTGGTGTTAATTCTTATGGACCAAGCAACATAGTTGGGGCCTTATGGACTGTAGGGTTTTTCCATGACAGATGTCCTGCAAGGCATACTAGTTTCAGAATGGTGCTGACCAATCCACTCACACTGTTTCATCACAAGCATTGAGTCGTACAATGCTAAGTTCATTGGTAGATCTGCAGGGACTTACACGGTAAAGCTATCATTCCACAAACATGTGAGAAACACTGATTGTCAGTTCAACAGCCCACACACTCTCAGCTTTCCAGCTCACAGAAGGGGGCCAGACCATGTGAATCAGGTCCCACCATGTAGGAACTGATGAAAACCCAATGAGAGACCTTTCCCTAAAGGTGAGAGCCAAGCAGGTGTTTGGAAAGATCACAGGTCCTGCACTATTGGCTCACATTTTGTCAGCCTCAGACCACTGGGTATCTTTCCCAAATACTGCATGTTCACCTGTTGTGGCCAGAATCTCATTCTCTAGAGTTGAGTGTGCCTCACTCCATGCAACACAATCTTCTCTGGTGAATGTGGTACAAGGGGTAATATGCCCATTCTTGCTGACATTTGGGTGATGACAAAACAACACAGCTCATTTTGTCCTGAAAAGCTGTTTTTAATGAAACGAAATATATTGGAACAAATGAAGACATTTTAAAACTAAATTTTTGTCTATGCTGGTTACTTGTTCATGCCTTTGAGTACCTGAGCACAATGGAACAGCACAGTACTCCCATCTTTTGTTGGGATCCATGGTGTAGCACCAGGGACCATGGATTTTGTTGTCTGGATTCCTGCAGTGATTAACCTGCAAAATACCAAGTATTTGGGGACAGTACAGTACCTGCATTCCTTATAAGGATTTCCAATTCAGCAGAAGTTGCCCAGCTTGATCATTCAGATTTTTTGTGCATTTACCCTGTCAATTTATGCAGGACTGACTGTACCCTGATTTTCTCTGCTTTGTGCCTGAGAGTCTTCAGATGAAGTTTCGTCTCACAATTGTCCTGTCATGTAGGTTTTGCATCTTGTTCATGTTTGATTTTCTGATTTCAGAATCACAAAGGAAAAACAACCATGCAAACTGCTGGTTTGAACAACTTCCGGCCACTTAATTTCCGCTTACTTTGCTGACTGAGCCAAAAAAATTGCTTCTCCACAATGAAATATGACTGAAATGTTCTACAACTCTTCTGACCCAACCAATCCACCAACAACCAAATCACACCACCAACATATAAAAAAATTAAGATTTTTCTTGAAATGAGTCAGCCCAGTGATAAAATGTTTGCACTTTTTTCTCAAAAACACAAAATCCCCACAGGAATTACTGTGTCTCCTTCTTGCCCTTGCCAATTTCCATGATTTAAACACCAAAATCTTGTTTAAAAACCACAAAACACTCAAACAAGTGCTGAAAGGTCAATTTCAAAACCGCATTTCTTCATCCAAATTTGAGACGCAATACATAAAATTTCAAAATCATGCACTGTATTTCCCACCAATTCCCATCACTAGCAACAACAGTGTTCTGTTCCTTGCCAAAATTGTTTGTATGTTGTGCCTGGTGACACATTTTGGTGCAAATACTCCAAGAATAAAATTTCCAATTTCAACCACCTAAAAAACACTGAAAAAATTCACCATTGAAACAAGACACCCATGTCACCAGAACACCCTTCCAATATCATAAAAATTATGTTGGGGACCTTCAATCAAATGCTGACATTCAAGTTACAGCCCAAAACAGAACCCTGTGTCCAATAATTTAGATTTTTCAAATTTGAACTTTTGGACAGAAAAGTTGAACAATTTCTGTTTTTATTCTTTTGAGATACCAGACATTATTTGCAAGCAAAAACACAACAAATGGACCATTGAACCCCAGATTTGTACCAAAATCCTGACCACAAGAGCATGCACCAGAAATACATGCCTACAGGTGATATTCCTGTTAAAATTACCCAAAAAGGAAGACCAAATGTCAAGTAACCAGGTGGGCCAGTGTGTATCAAATGGCATACTAACCACAATACTTTCAAGATTCCTTGTCCAGCACTAATTTGAATCTACAGAAAATAATGAATGAAAATTAATAAAGGCACCAATGAACTGATTAGCAATTTATGAGGCTCAGCAAAAATAAGTGATGAACCAAATAATCTCTCCATTTGGTCTCTCACTACACAGGAAGAAAAGGTGTTGCTTTGGGTGTGTCTGGGAAAAGCAGCTTCCAAAAGAAAAAAGTTATTTTGTGAAATAACCTGTTGACAGGTTATTTTCCATCACAAATCAAATCTTCTTGACTTTGTCTGAATGATTGGTTTCCTGACAAACAACCTCCACTTTACATGTTCAGTCATGCAATCAGGTTTTGAAAGAAACTTGCTGTAGGTGACATTGTATTTCTTTCAAGCAAAGCAGAAACAACCAAAAACATCAACAAAATGCAAAGGTATATATCTAATGTGAGCTATGTGAGAAGAGGAGCAGAAACTGTATATCAGTGTTCTGAGACACAGAGCAAAGCATGGCAGGGTCTAGAATCAAATGAAGGAAAGGCAAAAACACAAAGATGACACAACCCTTTTTAGTCTGCTTCTGTAAGTGTTTTCACCTTCTTTTGTGGTGGCTGTCCAGAGTTGAACATATTATTTATGGAACTTTTGCTGGCCTGGAGGCAGCTTCAGCCTCCTCTATCTCTGCATAAGGGGATTCTGTGGGTACTCAGCACACTGGTGAAAGCTGGATTGCAGGCATGGGAAGATGCAATATCTTCCACATGACACTTGTTTTCAGAAATCTTGTCATCAGTCAAATTTTCAATTTCAGCCACATAAAAACCACTAGAATAATTTATTATAGAAAACAACACCCATGTCTTCTGAACTACCCTTCAATTGCATGAAAATTGTGTATGGGGACCTTTAATCAAATTGCTGCCCACAAGAGCACGTGCCAGAAATAGTATACCTGTAGGTGACATTGCCTTTCAAATCACCTGTAAAGAATACCAAATGTGCAATTGCCAGATGGGCCAGTTTGCATTGAATGGGTCACCAACAACACTTTCAAAATTCATTGTCCAGCAGTAATTTCACTCTACAGAAATAATGAATGAAAATTAGTTGATGCACCAATGAACTAATTAGTTCATGCAATTTGTGAGGCTCAGCAAAAACAAGTGATGAAGCAAAGAAACTTTCCATTTTGTCTCTTACTGCATAGGAGGAAAAACTCATCACCAAAACTTTAAAATGTGTTCACTTTGCTGGTGTTTTCAGTTAGTTTGTTCAGAATAGTTTCAGTAGATTTGATTTGTATTCAGTGCTGCAAACATAATATTTTCTTTGCTGCCAAAAAGAAACTGGATCTGCAAATCTGTTTTGTGTTGCCAATCTTTTTCTGCAAACAAAAACTTCAATTTTCTTCTGACTCATGTTCCCTTTCTGCAGGAACCTGCATGTTGTGTGCGGGTGGCTCTGTGCACTGTGTGAGACATGCTTTCTGGTGGCACCACGGTGTTGCAGCCTGGGTTCTGGCTCAGGCTGTGTGAGAAAGAGAATAACTAAACGGTTCCAGTTTATTGTGATCCATTTTGGGATTGCAATTATATTTTGTATTGATTCAGGCTTGAGCGACATGTAGTAAGGAATATCAAATCAGAGAAAATGATAGAAAACAAATGAACAATTTATAAGTAAGCAGATGATCCACCTGTGAATGTTTCACTGAAAATGAAAGGCACATATGTTCTGTAGAACTCTGGGGTGTGACCTATTTCTACGAGTTCATGTAAGACTAATGATATTCCAGTATTTGATTTTATTCTGTGTCTTCTGTTTTGAGAGTTGTGCACAAAATCAATTTAGCACAGTGATTTTACAAAAGTATGTATTGAAAAAGTCATCAAAATACTGGTTTGCTTATGTGAAGGCATTTTCACATTCTGTCATTCAGAACATAATAAACCAACTTGAGAGAAAGAATGCTGATACAGAACCACGTTGTTTGATATTTTTATGAAGTACAGTGCTGAAATATCCAGGAATTTCAATGAAATGAAAAAAACAAAACATTATTCTATTGGAAAAGAACAACTACAGTACATGGTCCCTTCAAAATATGCTCCTCGTTGCTTTTTTCATGAATTTATACAAGGTAATAAGAATGCTGTTTTGCTGTAATTGAGCCACTTAATTTGTTAAATTCTGGAGGTGAAGCTACATTTGAGGAGACCTGCAGAGAAACATTTTTCAAATTTCTTTGCTTTTCACTGCAAAATATGATAAACTTTTTCTTCTTTTTGTCCGTCTGATATGAATGAATACCTCTAATTTTTTTTGTGCTGAACACATGATAAATAGTACCAGCCTGCTCCAGTCTGGCATCTAATGAATTACCATTGTATACCTGTCATGAGTCAAATACATTCATCTGGAATATGTTTATTTACAGATCTTCAGGGTCCTGTAGGTGTTGCATTTTTTGAAATTTCAAATAATTTACCCCACAAAGCCGGCTATTTGAAGTCACATCCTGACTATTTTTGCATCTATTACACATATCGATGGCATTTTAATTTAGATCCCTTTTTCAGAAGCAATATGTCTTTTAATTACATTTACTTCTCTGCTATTGATATAAATGCTTGTCACTTTGGTAATTTGACTGTGCTTGATAGTTATTATGGAACAATAATATGGAACAAAAGATATACATCAGTTCTTTTGCAATCTAAGTACAACTTTAGTTTCTGTGGAATACATTCAACAACAGTTATTTATTCAAAATATGCAAGGGTTGCAGCAATAACATACTATTTGGCTTATGTATATTCTGAGATAAAGTTATCATTTAGTGTCATAGACAATCAGAAAATCTTCAATATTCCGCAAAGGCCTGAATTCAACTTTTTGGGATCAGGGATGAAAAAAAACATTCAAGTAAATTGTATTTGGAGTGTCAGGTTTATTCACACTGCCATTGATTTAAATATTTACAGAATTGTGGTCTCAAAATTACTTGTAATAAGTGTGAGAATTAAGATGCTGAAGAAATTACCTCTAGATGTTTATGATGGGCCTGGTATATTGTCTAAAATGATAGCATCCAAGACAAGTATTCTTAACAAACCAAATGATGCCATCTTGGTAACAACATCTTTTCAATGTGTCATTTTGATGTACAACCACAGTGCTTTGATAACATTTTCATCCTTAGATTATGATAAAAATAATATTTCTCAAAATTTCCTGTTAGTTCCAGGATCATCTCTAAACATTACATATCCAAATGATTGTTCCATTGACGTTGATATTATGTGTTATTTCGAAGTTGAAACTGATCCTGGTTTTCAACTGAATGTGTCAGTGGCTAACATGATGTACAGTGGTGAAAATAATACTGCAAATTGTAGTTTTGCTGGAGTTGCTGCTTACAACAATCAAACTGAAATTTCTACAAACTGTATAAAAATCCACAGTTCCTTTGAAATTGCAAAGAAAAATTATCCATATTATGTATTTCAAAATGTTTATTCATCATATAACTCTTTAGTACTGGTATTGTACTCCTATAAACAATATGGAAATATAAATATATCATTATTAATAAGCACCACAACATGTAAACCAAAGCAAGCAAATTTTTGTGATGAACCTTTTGCTAAATCTGAAGGCAATAACAAGCAGTTGTTTCTCACAGCATTGATCACGAAAACAACCAAGTTTGTCACTTCCCACAATGAGGAACAATGTATCATTCTCCAATTTGCACCAAGCAAGGTGCATATTCACAAATTACCAAAAGACAAAATGCCAATAGAAAGATGTATCATACAAGTTTCACACACAAACATTGAAGAATCTGTGAGAAATGTGCATTTTAATGTAACAGGATTCTTTAGAGGTTGGTATTTGTTAAAAACAATTCTTGGGTCATATCGCAGAGTTTCATAGAAAGTCAAGCCAAAACATCAGTCAAGTTTGTAGTGTTAGTGACAAGATTTCTTGAAGATTTTTCTTTATCAAGCACCTGCATAGAAAAGGACAAGTGACATGAAACCAACAGAAGTGTTCTGAAAACATTTTACAGCATGTTTTTAATCTTTCAGGTCAGTTTGATAATTTATTGTTGAAAGGGATTCCTGATGACTTTTGTTTCAAAGAAATTCACAGATCAAAAGTGAAAATAAATGAAGCATGCAATCCTGGCAGAAAACATCATTGTGAAACAAAAGTAGTTTATATGGTCAATGATGAAAGCAGCTATTATTGTTTACAACAAGGGGAAGGCATCTACCATGATGTAAATGTTACATTTATTCATAAATTCAAGAAATTTCAGTTTCTTAGTAATGTCTCTGCATTTCAACTTCATGCGACCATATCAACCCAAACCCAAGATTCAACACCATATTTCAGTGTGTTTTTTGTTGGGAATAATCATGGTAGCTGGGTGGATTTTGCTGTAGAAATAAAACCAAAAATTGAACATTCACGCAAACTGTCAAATTTTGACAAAAGATATTATCATCAAGCATTTGTTCCTACAAGTTCCCACTTTCAAACACAACATATCCTGAGTAACGTTCTAAAATCTTGGAAGTATTTACTTTGGATATACACAAATATGAATGATCAAAAGAAAAACATAGATTTAAATCTAACCCTACAATCCAAGGTGGCAGACATTGTGATCCCTTTTAGTGATACCATAAATCATTACAAATGGACGGGAAGAATTGAACTTTCAATGATGAAACCTACTCACTGTGTGTCTATACTTGGAATAATATATAATGGCAGTCTAACAACAAGTTATTCAGGTAGTTGAGGAGGTGTCAATCAAAATATTTGAATGTTCTTGAGATGTTCACTTCTAGTGAATAATTAGCATGTGTGAGGGCAATGCAACCAGCTATGCATCTTGGCTAGTTCCCAGCAAAAAAAAAACATTTCTACCTCACAAACTCATTTTTGGGCTCCAAACAGAATCATTGGTTCAAAATGCAAATTGTTCTTGCACTGTTTACAAAAATCAGTGTTCTCCAACAAAACAAAATTTGAACAAATGTTGAGCACAAACTTATTGAACAAAAAGCAAAGTTTTCACTCAGCAAATATTTCTGAAGAGAAAAACCACGCCACTGGTTGCATTTCCTGAAGAATCACTAGATTTATGTTGGTCTTTTGTAACAAAAAATCCCAGACTTCTTATCTTGATTTTACATCAGCTGAACCAAGAGAGGCAGGCTGTGATTGTTTGCTGGTAATGCTTCACAAATAATTCTGATAACACTTCCTTAGTTCACCTTGCTAATATTTTTTGTAGCAAACCGCAAGTCAAGTTACAAATTAACATTGAAGATTTATTGGATAGATGACAATTATAGGAACTACATGCACTTTGTGGAAGAACCAGCAGAGTGTCATTATGATTCAAGCCTCAAAACTAAATCATATCAATTGCATGGGACTTGTTTTAACTACAGTGCGAAATTTAAGACAGAGTTTGCATATTACATTGCGATTCATGTGTCACAAGTTAAAGTAGAATATTGCCAAAAAATACAAAAAACTGTTTCCTCGAAGGATGCATCTGAAATCTGTAGTCAAACAGGAGGTGTTCTCCCTATCTTTAGAAACACAAAGGATTTGCATAAATTTTTGGCAATGCTTAAGTTGTCACCATACATACTTACTACTTCAGGAGACAAGGCACCATCCCTAGAGCAGTTTGAATTTATATTCATTGGCCTCAAGGCAAATAAACATCATGTGGTAAGCAACTTCATCCCTTGTAACTTCATCAGTTGTAGGAGGACCGTCTCAATATAGACCGATTACGATCGTGAAAAAATACTTCTGATTGCCAGAACTTTGCTAAAACTTTATGAACCATAGAGTAACATGCCAACAACATGCCAATCATGCCAACAAAAGTTGTGAACGATTGCAAACATGCCAAAAAACAGTCTGAAAACTCGGGCAAAATGCACCATGGCGATCACAGTCAATCGGAGTCAGTTTCTGGAGTTGGATCTTCTGCTTCTGATTCAGAGACCTCCACCATAAAGTCCGGGATTTGGAGACCATCCCCCTCGAAATAGTCTCCTCCTGCTTGCACACATTTGGCCCAGCGGACAGGCAAATCCTTGATCGCTTCTTCAAACCTCTCCTGGGGGATGTCTCGGAGAATTTGCTCCGCTGCAGCCTGGACCTCGCCGATGTTTCTGAAGGTCTTCCCTCTCATTTGTTTCTTGATCTCCGGGTATAAAAAATAGTCATTCAGAGCCAAATCCGGACTGTACGGTGGGTGGGCATGTGGTTTTCACCAATGGCAGCCAGGGTCAAAACTCCTGTGTGGGGGTGGCGTTATCATGATGCAAGAGGAAGGTTCTCCAGTCACCCTTCATCACCCAAAGTTCCAGGCATTTTTTGCAGATTTTCTCCCAGAGTCGAGCCAACACCTGACAATAATCCTCACTCCTGATGGTTCCCCATTCCATCATTCCATTGCAGTCAAAGAAAGTTGTGATCATTGTGGACTGCCTTGTGCGGGAGTGGAGAGCCTTCCTGGGCCTCCTGTCCCCTGGCCGGATCCATTGAGAATCCTTGATTTTCGTGTCCGGGTCAAATGTGTGCAATGAACTCTCATCCCCAGTGACAATTCTTTGGAGAAATGACACACCCTCTTGTTCAAATCTGTCCAAATTGTCTTGGGACAACCGCACCCTGAAGGCTTTTTGCTCATCTGTTAAGATACGGGGGACAAACTTGGAACTCACATGTCTCAGCTTCAAGTCTTTTCTCAGGATCCTTTGCACTGTTGCCCTTGCGATTCCTGTGCTTCTGGAGATGTCTCTGATGGATTGTCTGCGGTCCTGCTGAAGTTGAGTATCCACTGTGGCAATGTTGGTTTGGCTGCGGCCGCTGCGGGGGCGTCCAGTATGGGCTTTGTCCTTGGTCGAAGTCTGGAGGTCACCATTCCTGAAGGTTTTGTGCCACGCCCGAACTTGTGTCTTTCCCAAGGCTCTGTCACCGTAAACAGCTTCCAGTCCACGCCAACATTGGATTGGAGTATTTCCTTGATGGCACAGGAACTTGATGATTGATCTCTGCTCCAGTCTCGCCTGCCTCGCCATGTCAGAGATCCAGAACAATCCAAAAAACAAACCATAAAACAGTCGGAAACCAGCCATTGAAGCGCACCAAAACAAATGCCAGACAGATCGCTGCACTGAATTGAACTCCGTGGAATAAGATCAAGATTGGTCGATCTCTGTGCGACTTGGAACCACATTGACATGTTGAGGGGATGAACCTGTGTGCCCTTCCTCAGGCCACGCAGGAAAAAAAACATCATTGAGGTTGCTGTCCACTCAGGAGATCGCAATCGGTCTATATTGAGATGGTCCTCGTACATGATATAACACACCAGAAAACATCCATTTTGACAAGTTTCAAATTTCTGTTCAGGGTATATTCCATTTAACTTTGAAGTGGAAGCTCATAAAGAATTAGTTTCAGGTTCAGAATGGTTTCATTATTTGTAATTGATTTGCTGAAATTTATTTGAAAATGTGATTGACATTTGTATGCAAAAAACAGCAACAAGAAGGGTTTCACACTTTTCTTTTCACAAGTCTTGACAATCTGTAGCTATTTCGAATGTGGTTCCACAATTGCACAAAAACATATACTTGTTACAAAATCATATATATTTTTTTCAAAAGGTAAGGAAGAGCCAACATGAAAATGTTTGGCTCTCACATATAACTTAACAATGTTTATCTGTCTGAGATTTTTTTTTGTTTCAGCCGTTCATTTCATGGGACAATAATGACCCAGTTGCATATCAGTTGTGGAACAGGGAACATGAACAAACTGAGAAAATGTCTTACTTTGTTATGGCTCCTGCAGAACTTTTGAGGAAGGACTCTGAGTGTAAATATATACAATCAGAACAAGCATCTGTTGTACAAAGTAGAAACATATCATCAGATTTCTATGAACAAATATTTTTTCAAATTCGTTCTTCATCCTTTTGCACAGTTATGGTGTTAACTAATCTAGCGTCACCAAAATGGATACCTGGGAATTGCAACACAAAACTAGGAAAGGTTGTTTATTGTCTTCTTGAGAAGAGAAATATCAATTATGATAACCTTACTTTTGACATACCAGAATTATTATGCCCAAAGGGTACAATATTGACAAAAGAGTCATGCTATTTATTCCTTTGGGGTAACCTCAAAATAGCAAAGGACCAGAGACACAATCTGCCATTTGTCCTATTTGATGCTGTGAGAGAGACATTTCCTCCAATATTTTCAGTCAACCTTACCCACATCATAACCTATACCAGATGTTGTGAAACGTACAGATTTGAATTTTCACCAGTTGTTCACAATTACACTGAAGCTTTGTACAGAAAAACAGAAAAGCTGCAAAACATTATTGCAGGTGGGAATATATTTCGTTGTTTTAAAAACATATATATTTTAATGATCTTTGTATGTGATGGTAATAATGACTGTCCAGGAGTAGCTTCAGATGAAATAGGGTGTGAATGTAACAGATCCAGTAACTATTCAAGCAAATGTAAGTTCACCATTGACAAATCTGGGAAAAGAAGTTGTTCCATATTCTATTTGAGAACTGTTGCAAATAATTGTCACATTTTTAGTTTTGCTAAAGATACAGAATTTGATGATGGAAAACAAGCTGTACAGAACAAAACACTTCAATGCAATGGATTAATGTATCAATTCAGCAGAACAAATGATGTAGTGATAAAATGTAGAAACAAAGAAGAGAATACAACTAAATTCAAGGACACTGGAATCTGTACACAAAATGGAAAGATGTACTGTGATGGAGAAAACTCAATCTGCTACAATATTTCAGATATTTGTGTTTACAAATTAAATTTTTTTGGCTACCTAATACCTTGTAGAACAGGAGGACACATTCAAAACTGTAAAGAGGTCCAGTGTAATATAATGTTCAAGTGTCCAAATTACCACTGTATTCCATTGGGCTATCTTTGTGATGGAAAGTGGGACTGTCCTGGTGGTGTTGATGAATTTTCAACTAAATGTGGGGAAAACAGATCTTGTGTTAATCTATTTAAATGCAGAGGGTATCAAATATGTGTCCATTTTGGAGATGTATGCAATAGTTATAATGATTGTCCTTTTGGTGATGACGAATATTTTTGTACACTGCACAGCAAACTATGTCCAATTTATTGTGAATGTTTGCTCTTTTTTGCAAAGTGCATCAATGCTAATGTTGTTCGAGATGTGTATTTAAACTACCAAATTATATTGATTCAGTACTTTCATTTTAATATTAGTACATTTAGGTTTGTATTCAAGTATATATTTATTCTTACTATCACTGACACAAATCTTGACAGTATTTGTCATGCAGCTTCAGAAATAAACAGTTTAGTTTCACTTGACATAAGCTCAAATGCAGTTATTGAAATAAATAGTCGATGTTTTCAAAATGCATTCAAGTTAAAAATAATAAAAATTAATGATAACTTAATCTCAACTATTCAAGAGAATGCATTCTATAACATATCAACATTATTACTTCTTAATATATCTGGAAATTTGTTGCCTGTGCTAAGACATGCTATGTTTAATGATTTGGTAAAAATTGACATATTTTCAATGAAAGGTATAAATATGAGTAGGGTAGATACAGATGCATTTGAGGAAATACATTTTAAAATTCTGGAAACTCAAAACTACTTTCTCTGCTGTTTGGTGCCTTTGGAGACTAAATGTTCATCTAATATGCCATGGTATGCCACCTGCGCAGATCTCTTACCCCATACTGCAGTCAAAATTACATTCTACACAATTTGTTTTGTAATATTGATTGGTAATATTGCATCAATCATTCTCCAAAGAATGTCATTTTTGCAGAAGTTGGATAAAACTGGGGCTTATGGGATTACAGTAGCCTCAATAAATGTTGCAGACATTATTGGTGCAATCCCTTTATTTGTACTTTGGATTGCAGATTTATCATTTAAAAACATTTTCTTTTTGAATGAGAACTATTGGAGATCAAGTGTATTTTGCTATTTTACTTTTGGTACCAATATTTGTTTCAATATTATGTCACCATCGTTTCTGTATTTCTTGGCATTTTCAAGACTTATGGTTGTGCTCTATCCCATGGACACTGAATTTAAGGATACTAAGTTTGTTTTCAGGTGGCTTCTTACCATACTGGCAGCCAGTAATTTTGTTGCTATTACTTTTACTATTACATCATGGTACCTAACATTAAATATTCCAATGTCATTATGCTCTCCATTCATTGATTTAACAAATGACATCACAATAATAAAAGTTATAACATTCTTGACAGCCATAATGCAAGTAACTGCTGCTATTTGTATTTTGATTGTATATAGTATTCTGATTGTTTCCTTGAAGAAATCTCAAGAAACGCTTCAGCAATCAATGTCCAAGAAACAATCAAATTTGTCACTTGTTGTTCAGATAATAATTGTAACAAGTTCTAACATACTTTCGTGGATTCCTTGTGGCATCATTTATGTGATGGTCATGTTTATGGAGAAGTATCCTATTGATATGCTGATTTGGATAACAATTGGTGTCGCACCTATAAATTCTGTAGTGAATCCCATTGTCTTTATATCAACCACTGTACGAAAAATATTAAAGTCCTAAAATAATGTTTGGATCCAGGTGAATTTAATTATGGCAATAATAAATACAGAAATGTTATTAAATTATTCTTGTTAGATGTTCAATTTCTGTGTGAGTGTGATTTTAGTTGAATCTTAATTGCTCTAGCAGTATACATGGTCATAACACAAATAATTCATCTTGACTTAGTGGTTCATTCACCTTTGTAGGAGTCAGTAGAGATGGTTCAAATCCTGTCAGTATTTAAAAAGGGTTCTTACTGTTGGAAATTATCCCTCTGTTCTATCTGTGGGTAGAATGAGTGCCAAGCATTGATGTTGCCTGGAAAAACAATACGCATTCTGAAAATGATGACTGTATCTATGAGCAGGTATTATTGCCAAATGTTACCCAGGAAGGAAGGAGTCACCAATTGACCTCATCTGGTAAAAGCACCTGACCAATTCACTCCACAAGGGTTGACAGTTTCAGCTGTTTTCAGGTATTTGAGGCAGAAGAGTCTTGCACAATGACTGATAGACAACAGTAAGACACCTGGGGAATGACCTTGTCCGAATTGAATGTTTGCCTCTCTTCTTCTGAGAAACTGACCGTGTGTGAGCCAAAACATATTGAGACTGACAACCCCAATACTAATCTGATTTCCTGACTTTTGCTTTCCCAGAACCGAAAAAAAAACAAACAAAACAAATGAAGATCGAGGACAAAATGTTATTGATGGGGAAGAGAAAACACAGCCTGTGAGCATGTTTATATGTTGGCTGCCGTTTTGATTTTTTAGCTGCAAATGGCCTTTTCCCAAATTCTACAGATGTCCAAGTATGCTAAACACTTTCAAGATTCAAAAGTTTGATACAGTCCTCTCCAGCACAAACTTTCGAAGAAGGAATCAACATATGTTAAAGGAATCATTTTTTTTGTGTGTTTTTCAATGCAAGATCTTACATATCCCTTTGTAGAATGTTTTCGATCCCTGTACAGCCAGGTTATCACATGGTTTTGGTTCTTCCGTGTGAAAACCATTGAACTGCAACAAAACCAGTCTCAAGTTCAGTGTTTTATTGCATCCATAGCAATGAATGTCAAGCTGAACTTAGTGCATCTTTGTGATGTGCTGAACCAAACAACGAGCTCAGAGTCACGTAAGACTGTTCTGCTGGTGTGTGAAAGAGATGCAGCTGTGATCTCAACCAGCATGGAAAAGATTATCCACACTGATAAGTGTTTGCTGGCAGAATGCTTGTGTGGCGTGCACATGTGGCCAGCGTGTTCTTGGAGTCGATCCTGAATTCTGATTGCAATGATGCACATCCCACCTTTGTTTGAAATATGGCTGGCATATCATTTTGATGTAGGAACTCCCAGAAAATGGTCTGCATTGGGTGATTTTATGTTGACCATTCTCCCTCCCATTTGGAAATTTTGGGATCAGGGTGAGGCCATACACTGATAATCATCATTCACAGCTGTTGTGCACAAAGTTTCGGCAAAAACATAAACAATTCCAACTGATCAGCATTCTTTCCAGACTTGTGCTGACCAATTCTTGTCAACTGTTTCCATGTGGCCTCCCATGCTGCAATTCCCAGTTCTTTGGTGGAGCTGTAGTGACTTCCAGAGTCAAGTGCACCTATGAAAAACACTTATTTCTAGTTCCACCTAACCCAAGATTTTATGTCCTGCCTATGGCTAGCAGGAGACAATGGACCCAGACCAACTGCTCCTGTGTTTCAGGTTCCAAAAAGTGGAAAGTGATGTGAACCCAAAGTCCCTCAGCAGAAGCCAATTTTCCCAAAGTTGAGAGCTGAGCATGAGTTTAGAAAGATCACAGGTCCTGCACAATTGGCTCACAACCTGTCAGGCTAAGGTCACTGGATTCTATTACCATAACTCAGGATGTCAAGGTGTTGTGGCCTTGATCTCATTTCATGGAGTTGAAGGTGACTCACTCCGTGCAACACAAACTAATGTTCTCTTGTGAATCTGGTTTTCAGAGTTCTACACCCGTTCTTGCTGCACAGACAAATCAACCTTTGGGTGATGGCATAGTGGGACAATTTGTTTTATCCTACTTAGCTGCCCTGGATATTGAGAAATTTGGTACAACAAATGAAGACCTTTCAGAAATCAGACTTTGTCACAAGACTTGTATTTGTAAATTTATCTATGGGACATTACATGAAATACACTGTCAGAAGAAAAGGATATTTCTGTCCAAAATGGATGTGGCTCTGATTTCATTTGAAGGTTTCTGTTGACATCAAAATTGTTGGGCTGTGGGTCTTGAAATTGAATATTTCAGAATGCTCCATTGCATGCAAATAAAACACACCCAACTTAATAGAAATTTGTTCCATTGAAAATCTCAATATTCATGTAGCTAATTGGATACAAATTATCCCAACTTTTTTGACAAACTTATCATTTTTGAACAATTTTGTAAAGTGTCAAATTTACATGCCTCATTACATAAACACAAACAAAAAATCTGACAAAACAAACCAATGAGCACAACTCTTTCCCAAATTAGTGTTTTGAATACCAATTTAATATATGATATTTCAGCCCTACATTTGACCCAACCTGAAAGCCACATAATTGTTTTTGAATGTACAAAATCAGACACTACCACTGAAACACCCAACCAATATACCACTTTCACCAAATATTTGTACTTGCTGAGATATGGAGCAATTTGTCTGACCATGTCCGAAATTAGAGCCTCCTAGTTTGTAATTTCTCACCCAAGAAAACAAAAAACGTTAATTCATATGGTCCCATCTTGACTGTTTATGTTGCTGAAAAATGAGCAACCTTCAACATGGTGCAACCTCTTCAAATCAGCTGAAAATGTGTTTCTGGTGAAACTGTCAAATAATCAGGTCTCCTTTCACCAATATATTATTGAGATAGAAAGTAAAGGTGCAGACAAACATGCCAAAAGTCATGTTCCCTTTTCACCCAATCATTTTGCAATAGAGAATGAATAATTTCAGGCACAAAACACAAGACTGTCACAAAAACACAAACAGCAAAATACTGTATTCAAACAGATAATGTTGACGGAAGCTATGCAGGGTATAGATCCAGAGCATTTGGAATGTCAGTCTCTGCCACAGCTCTAAAAAAAGAAGCCAGGTTGTCAACACATAAAGTTTTCTAGATTGAAAATTCTTTCACTCAGATACTATTCAATATTGTTCAACCAGATGAATCTTTTATCCCAACAAAATATGTGTGAAACCAAAAGGCAGAAAACATGTCCTCAAGAAGTGAGAAAATCTGAACTGAATATTGTTCAGCGGCTTCTCACCTGAGAACTTTCCTCTGGTTCACCACATCAAACCATCATCAGCAAAAGGAAGATGCCAACAGCTCCAGCAACCAGTACTCCCCTCAGTCGATCCCTGCATGGACATCATGCTTCTCTGGCTCTTCTGAAAGACAAAATCAGTCAGTTGTTGTAACTTCAGCAGCTGACTGACTAAGTTTAAGTGGAGCAGAAAATTATTTTGTTTCCTTCAGTCAAATCAACTGCATTTTCTCACATGGAAAAAGCTGACCACAGCATTGATGTCAAATTTGAAACTGAAACTCTGGGGAGCCTCTATTGCACTCTGATTTTATAGACCCAAAAGAACTGAAAGTTGCAAAAATGACAAGTCTAATATTCTTACTCCTAATTGCAAACAAATGAACCCAACTCTACTCCAAATATTTATTTTGAATAGTTTCAATAAGTCTCAAATTTACACACCTTACTTTTCATTTAAAAAGTATGTGAATAATTACTGAAATTCACAAGAACCAAAATCTAATAATTTTATGCATAGTTACATACAAATGAACAAAACTCTTACCCAAACAACTATTTTGAGTACTGTTATACAATGTGATATTTCAACCCTACCTTTGACCCTACCTAAAATCCATATAAAAATTTTCAAAAATAAAATGCTACCTCTCAAACCCCCATACAATATCCTACATTTCATCAATATACTTCCTTCACAAAAAAATTGTACTTTCAGAGATACAGACCCATTTCTACATCAACACCCCATATTTTGTGTTATGTATGGGTTTGCTCAGGCCAGCATCATTCCAGAAGCCTTCAGCTGGCTGAGCCGGGTCGCAACATTCACCCAGAGAAGGGAGCCGATCTCTCCCATCTCTGTTGGCTGGGTCTCAAAGAATCAGTCACACTAGTGTGGTTCATGTGGAAAGTGTTTGTTGGCACTTACCTGAGCTTCAGAGAAGCAAAGCCCAGAGTGTGGGAATACATTGGCTTAAATACTGGGGTCTGAAGCTGTGCTGAAGGTACAGCTTCAGAGGCAAGTGGGATAGAATCATGTGTGATTGAACCATCAATCGAAGATTCGATTGATAGAGGTTTGATTACACAACATTTGCACACTTCCAAATTTGAACTTTTTGACCACATGAACCCAAACATTTGAACTTCACAAATTCCTTCCTTGAGCATTATCCCCAACCTAAATTGAGTCAAAATCACCCAAAAGATCCAAAACCAATCCTCATTGTGACTATCAAACTGCTGTACACATACATTTGGAAGACCTTGCCTGTAGGTGATTTGATTTGACTCGAACTGATTTGGCTTGCTTTTGCCAAAAGCTCCCAAATCATGCGAACCACCTCAAATCACCTAAAAACTGAGGAGCAAGTTGCATACAGAGACAATAGCAATGTGTTTCTTTTGACAGTGAACAGTGCAACTGTTTCCGCAAGCTCTTTTACTACTGTTGTACCTTTGTGTCCTTTGGAATGAATGAACAAAAGTTGTGTTCACTTAGCAAAGTATTTTTGCCACAACAAGTAGACTTTGGAAGAGTTTTGCAAGGCTTTCTCATTCACCTCTTATCTTGTTGGATGTGACACAGCCAAAATGACTCAATGAACACAAAGATTCTCTTCATGTGACCAAATATTTCCAAAAAAGATACTTCCAAAGTTTGAAGCACAAGCCTGGTTTGATTTCTTGATTTAGGCAGGGTTTTTGAGAAAAAGCTTCAAAATCAACATGTGTAGCAAGGCTGGTGAACATAATTTTTACGGAACTTTGATCTCGCTCACACACTATCCCTTTGAAATTATCTCAACAGACAAAATGGCTGCATAATGTATACTGGGTGCACTGAGAGTAATCTTGTTGAAGACTCGACATCAACCACATACATCAGAGGTGAGAGAGGAGAATGTTAGCAGCGACACACAGATAATATGCAAAAAAAACGCTGGTATTGTGCTGTGCTTACCATACATTTTCAGTACAGTGAAAACTAAAAAGCAAATAGACTTGCATTTTTTGCACAAATACAACCCTGCCTAACATGTTTGGGTTCCCAACAATTCTGAAGAATATTTTGGAAGAAACTTGGCATTCCCAATGGAAATGTGCTTGGCAAATTCATGATTTCTATGAAAAACAGGCCAGTGAAAACATTTGAAACCTGATTTATCCTTTTCCTTGTTTTATCTGCAGACACTGGGTACACCATGCCAGGCAAGTTACCCAATAGCTACATCCAACACTTGGAGGCTGGATGAGAAAAGATACATATGCTATATATATCTGGAACAAAATATGTTCAAAGCTTGTTTTATTGTGAAAACACCAAACGCAAACCAGATTTGTTTCCACAAATATTTGTTTGTGGCTTCAGTCAATACACAAAAAAGTTCATCAGGCTACAACCCTTCTTGTTGTATTCCATTTCAAAATCACTTGGGAAAACAAAGTCTCACCATTTGTTGCATAAGACATGGAAACATTGTTTCCAGAGGTGACATACACAGAGTACAAGAAATGCCCATATAGCATGGAGATCCAGGACAGCTATGACACCACGGTCTGTGACAGATATCTGTGTCAGTATCAGTGCATGGTGAACGACAACTGCAGCGCATTTTCCATCTGGAACTCAAATGTGTATGTGAACATTACCGTGCTTTCCCTTTGCTTTGCCCAAGAAACAATTGAGGAACAAAGGCTTCTTTTCTTAATATCCACCTGTTTGTAAACTGAACTTGTTGAATATGCTCCTGCAGACCATTTCAACCATTTCAATGTCGCCTCTACACTGGGTGCGCAGCTACTGACCTGCTTGTAACTAGCTGGACCGGCTTGTCTACAGGGATCAAGGCACAGTAAGAGTATCAGGTAAAGAACAAGAACATTGAATTTCACAGAAAGGAATCAGCCTTCTGTGGGATTTGGGGGCCTTGACTCAGAAGTTTACAACTATAGATCAGTTTTTTGTTGTAGGAAAAGAAAATGTCCTGAACTTCAAATGAGGAACATCTGCACTTTCAAATTATGACCAATTCTGCACAAACTCGAAATTAAAGAAAAATATTTGGCTTCAATGAAAGTCTCTTCCTCACAGTCTCAGAACAACTGCACGGGCTAATTGTGCTATAGTCCATTTACATTTGGCCCTGTGAAATGGGTATTTTTCCATGGCAAAGAAAATTGGAAATTCTGCAACCATATTTACAATGAAAGCATTTTAGGATCCTTGTTTTGAAAACAATGAACACATGGACATTTTGGCCAAGTACAAAATCAATGGCTTGAAAAAGAAAGCAGACAATTATGTTTCACAATGCAACAATAACTTTGCTGTGACCTGTGAGCTACAGTCATTCATTTCATTCCTTTAGTGTGTAGTATTTCAACAATTTATTCCAATGCATTTTTGGTATATTGTGAAGCACTTGGTAGCCTAAGGAGCAGCTGGTCTCTGCTGATAAGCTTGTCCCATCTGTTCAGTCAGTGATACATGAATTTTTACTGCAGGTACAAAACTGGCAGCTGCAGCACAGTTTTGTGGAGCCCTGCAGTGGGAAATTTGGGCAGTTCAAGCTTTCTTGAAATGTTCTTCATTGAAGCAATTGTTGTTTTCTGGTGTTGTGAGAAATATTTGAAACTTTCCAGCCTGTTACCAAGCAGGAAAATGTCTTTGCAAATGTTACATGAACTTGTACTCATGTAAATCTTATTTTGCTGCTTGTTGACATCCAGTGTCCTGTGTTGTGGAAAGTTGTGTTTTCCTGAGTAGGATATTTCATTCTGACTTGTTCTGCCTAAAAATGCCAAGCAACAAGTGCTTCTTTTTAGATGTGTGAAACTAAAGGTACAGATGACCAAAAGGTTATTGCCATCTAAAACAACACAGCAAAAACAAAAATGTCTGTGTGAGGAAGCAACTCCAGGGAACAAAACACTGTTCTGGATATTATGTGAAAACCAAAGTGGGCAATTTAGGATTGGACATAAATTGTTCTCTGCTCAAAATTGTTTTTTTTTCAAATGTCTCTCTTGGGTGATCCACAAGATAAAGATAAAAAATGGTGTTTGGAATTTTTTGCCAGCTTGTATTAATTTGGAATAAAAGGTCAGTACCACAAATATGTTTGTCCTATATTTCCTCACAGAACAACATTGAAAGACACCATTGTTTTGACCACTATCCCACTTCTGGGCTTTTCTTTTGAGCAAAAATGAAAACAAAGAATGACAGTAGCAGTTGATATCTTGTGGGTGTTTGTAATTCATTGTTGAAAGTCTAGTTGTGTGCACAGTCAAGCTCAGCCACAGGCTTGTGAAAGAACTTCACTGAATCTCCTGCCTCTTGACTTCTCCAAACAGTAATCCATTTCTTCCATGAACATTTTTACTCATTGGGCCCTGTGCTAATGTAGACTCTGTCAGTAAAATGTGACCTAGACACTTGAAGCATCAATGCAAAAAGCACATGATACTTAAACAGTGGCTTGTGAAAAGGTTTTACTTACTCCCTCTTTGTTTTCTCACAAAATGTTGATTTGGGAGGAAAAGTGGACAAGCCTTTTTTCGCATTGGTGCTGTTGGCATGAAAAATAGTGACATCAACACCAAGGTTTTAAATGCCAATGCTATTTTTGGTGTTAAGAAGTACTTGTGAATGATGAGGCCATGGTAATTTTTAACAAGGGACTCCATGATGGGTATCAAAAATGTTCCAGATCACTATTTGATATTGGTACAAAATCTTGAGCCTGGCATCAACTTTACTTGAATGTAGAACCACTGCTCCCAGGCCTTGCCTCAAGATGATGATATTGACCTCAGAGAAATTGGAGTCATCACCCTTATGAGAACTTCTGAACTTCTTCTGGAATTGTCATTGCTGGCAAGATGCACCCCATCCAGCATCATTTTCCTATCCAGCGCCTAGACTGAAATTTTCTGGATGAAGGGGACAAAATTTCCTTTTCTTTGAGGAATATTTTCAGCTTTTTCTTTTGTTCACTGGACACTTCACTGAAATATCAAAGTGTGGAAATGTGGAGATGTGGAACATGGCAAGGATCTTGCCATGATTGTTCTCACATAAAGAAAAGCTATTGGTCTGAAACAAAATTTGAAATCAAACGGCTATTTGTGCGATGTCCCTTTAGGGAAGAGCACTTGGTGGCTCACCAAAAAAAGAATTCTGGGAAAATGCCACCTTGGCGAAGACGTCCCTATCCCATCCTGTCCTGTCCTGTCCTGTCGCGTCCATCCCCTACCCCCCCCCCCTTACACAGGTTTGAATGGATATTTGGGCTGAGGACTTGCATCTGAGGCTGAATACAGTGTCTCAAATACAATCTCCTGTGGCCAATGTACTGTGTTTTTGGCATCTCAGCCAAGACGTCCCTGTCCCATCCTGTCGTGTCCATCCCCCCCCCCCTTACACAGGTTTGAATGGGCATTTAGATCATTTGCTGCCAAAACAAAATGAAGGGGGACATCACACCTGCAGTTGCCTTGAGCACTGCTTCTCTTGTTTTTTATGCATTCGTCCTCTCAGTGGATTCAATAATAACTGATGTTTGGGTGTCAGAAGGCACCCGCCCCAAAGGGTATCAGACACTTTTGATTCTGACATCATCCAAGAGAAATTGGGCATTTCTCATGTTTTTAACTGAATTCCCTTGTGAACTTTTTTGAACTACATCACTATTTTATTATCATACAATAAATAAGTCCAACTCTTGACAACATTTAAATTCCTGAATTCATCCAAGATGGATACAGCTGTGTTTGGAATCCCCCCTGATGGGGAAAAATGTCCACTTTATGTACACAACTATTGACCAAACATTCAAATTTCACCAAAGACATATATGTTGACACCCAGGAATGCTTCTATTCTGACGAACATAACAAATGGTTCTTTTCTCACAATACAATTAAACTCAATATGACCAAATGGACCAAACTTGTTGCCAACTTTGACAAGTCAATGTAGGACTGTTCAGCACCACTATCTGGAGCAATGTCCTCTGGTGATGCCGTGTCAACTCGCAGCAATTTCAGCTTCCTCCTAGCTAGCTGCCTCCAGGGGTGAAGGGACTCTTCCCTGTATGTGCCTCCGGCATGATGTGATACTTGTCCGTGAGCCTCAGCACAATCTATAGGCAGCTCTGCATCCAGAACAAGAAGCAGTGCTCAAGGCAACTGAAGCGCGAAGTCCCTTGCCGGCCGGTAAAGTCATCAATTCTTCCTTTTCCTCCTTGTCTTCTCTGCAGGGGGGGATCCAGCAGGGGGAGAGGGGTCCAGTGGGGGAGGGGGGTTGGGGGAGGGGGTTGGGGGAGGGGGATTGGGCGAGGGGGATTGGGGGAGGGGGAGGGGGCAGGGGACATTTCATCCACCCTGCCATGTACTACATTACCACATGGTGCTTCGCCCTAAAGGGACTTCGCAGAACAATGCACAGACACTGTAATTGTCTGACCACTCTGGCCACAAATACTACTCACATATTGAGACTTGTCTTGCCAGTGTTGCAACTCAGCTGTTAGACTGTGTAGAGTTTTGTCGCCAATCTCACCACCCGTTCGTGTGAAAACTAACCAGTGGCAGATCCAGTGAAAGCAGTTGAGAGAAGTACACAGTCAGGGTGCGGACACACTAAAGCGCGAGGGAGTGGATGCCTCGACCGAGGCGCTCAGTCCCACTTGCTGCCTGGCAGCTGAACCTGTACAGTGCATTTTCAATGGATAGGGATACATACCCCTACATTTTGCAATTTTGCTGGCTTCCAACATGTACTTGGACATGTGCTATGGGAATCAATTCACTGCACAGGCTTCAAACATGAAACCATGTGTAACAAATTACTCTTGCTTTCCAGCATGACATGTGTTGCCAATGCACCTGCAAGCACTACAGGCAGAAATCAAACATAAGGCTTTCTGGCAAACATCACTTTGTTTCATTGCCCAAACACCACCTTGCCTCTGAGTTGGAAACTTTCAAACATTTTGCTTCCAACTTTTAATTCCACCAATAAAGACAGAACCCTGTGTTGGACAAACTCCTCCTGCCATTTTATCTTCATTTACAACTGTAGAAACTAC
>JAAUXT010049699.1_pt1 | contig 30901 bp, 36 predicted proteins | sample 7278171 | NCBI WGS metagenome assembly JAAUXT01 (sample SAMN14350112, study PRJNA611818) | marine sediment metagenome | isolation source: surface marine sediment (1.8m) | place: French Polynesia: Moorea | collected 2018-08
GCTTTATTCAAGTTCAACTACAAGAAGCATACACTCATGTAGGCTGTACCTTGCCATGAGAGTGAAAGAATAAATTTGCTGCCTTTGGCAGCTGAAAGGTTGAGGCCCTTGTCACAACCACTTTTTGGAGGAGTGCCTCCTTGCTTGACATCAGTCAAATTGGGTGTGTTTCCGCCACTGAGCAGCACTTACAAACAAAACAGTAAAATTGCAGGTATGTACAGTACGAGAAAGAACATTGAGTAACACAACAAACTACAACTTTGTGGAATTATGGAGCACTACATTGCAAATTTACGGTGTGCATGCAGTTAGGGCTGCTTCCCCCATTTACTGAAAGTCAAGTTTTCTCTTCGAGTGCACATTGTCAAGTATCTTGCTCGAGCACCTCTGCTCTTTTTCATATTGCTGAAAACGCAGGAAACATTCAAATTCTTGGTGCTCCTCAGACAAATGCGAATGAGAATGCAGTTCTGCATGCTCTGAGGCTGACCATATTTCTCTGCGATCTGACCTGAAATGAGTTTGGTGAGACCCCCTCTCTGGAGAAGTGGCATGCCTTTTGCGCTCATTCCTGCCTGCCCAAGTGCTGGCCTTGGTCACAACTGGAGCTCAATCTTGACCCTTGTAGGTCTTGGATGATTTCACTCGGCTTTTCTCAAGTTGTTCCTCAAGGAGTTTGACCCTGATGGTCAACTCTTTGTTTTTCTCCAATGCCTGCCTCAATTCAAGGTCTTTGGTGATATCCGGAAGTGTGATGGCCTTCCCATGAGAATTGGGTCTCATTTGCCAATCTTTCTGGTCAAATTCTCTGAAGTACTCATTCAAGTCTTGCAGGAACTGAATTTTTCCCTTGAAAGTGGGCCCCCCCTTTGTCCAAAAACATATTGTTGCTTGGCTCGATCACAGAATGCTTGATGATTCCAAACTGTTTCTTGAACAGTGATGCCGCAGCTTCTGAATTGACTGTCTTGAGACAGTTGTAAATCGCTGCTGGTGTGAAGAATGCTGATTTGATTGGCTCTGCGATGGTCCAGGACCAGATGAGTTTGGGGTAGTGGCCCTGACAGAACCTGTCTGAGCTGTGAAGGAGTGCTTCAGCTTCCATCATTTTCATGACAATGACAGCTTCAATCTCTGCACGATTGTAGTTCGGGTTGCCAAAATACGCAGCACCACAGTGAACAACCACTGCAACTGGGAGGTGCTCTTCTTCCCTGAGCTTGGCTTCAAGCTCTGACAACATGTACTCAAATTTGTCACGTGCTGTTTCTTGGACATCAACAATGTAATGATTGTACAGATGACTCGCTTTTGATGCCACATCGGTGTGCGTCAAGGTTTTGAGATATTTCCACCCAATCTGGTCAGTGAGTACCCAGACCAATTTACTAGCCTGTTGCTGAGAACTTCTGGGAACCATCACCCTGCGGTTGACTCTTCTGCCTGCGTGCTCTTTTTCTGGCGAAGACTCAGGCATGATGGTGTTGGGCATCCTGTTCTCCGAATCGGATGAGTATGCTGAGACGTTGTCTTCTGCAAGTATTTTATACTTTGATATATTTCTTGAAGGCCATAGATGCCCAATGCCCCGCTGTAATAATTTCCAAGTCTGATGCCCCTTTGATGAACATGTCAGTAGCATGACCTGATCTGAAGCTGTGGGTACCAAAATCTGTTGGCAGCTTGCTGGGTATTGCACAACACACAGAGGACATGCTCTTTCCGCACGCTGGAGCCATCTTCATGCACAAAGAATGCAGGCACTCTCCAGTTCAGTCTCTTTGACACGTGTGTACGAAATTTTGCAAAAATTGCCAGCAGCCTGCAGGGACAAAATTCCCCGTCTTCTTGCTTTATCACCACAGTTGGTGGGAACTGCCCGGGTTGCATGTTCTTTGAAGAGTGTTGATAATACCACACTTCTCTGCCCTCATCACCCTGCACTACATTTGTGACCTTGAGCACATGAGAAGACTCAACCAGCACACCAATCCTGAACAGGCCATGATAAGCTGTAGAGAACAGAGCACTGAAAAGTGCTTCTTGATAAGCTGTTCTGGTGACCAGTGCCACGCGCTTTAGAATCTGGTGAAGCAGGTTGTGAGAGATAGGTACTCAGACTCTCTCCACATCCTTCTTTTTAGTTGCCTGATGTATCTGCTTCATGAGATACTCATTTTCTTTCAGGTCAGTCCCATCTAACTTGAGTCTGCTTCAGATGCCAGTTATGTATGATGCGATGGTTCCCGCCGAGAGCTCTTTCCGGGCTAAATGTGCCCTGAAAAGGACCATACTGGTCTCCCAGTGCGGGGGTACTGGATCAAGGCATCTTATGTAGTCAATGAAAGCTCTGTAGTGATTCTTGTAGGCTTCTCTGGTTTTTGCAGAGACACCTAACTCAGCCAGCTCGAACGCATTTTCGTACTCAAAGGCCATAGAGATGGTGGAGGTTCCTCCGGTTGACTCTGAGCAGATGGAACCAGCTGGAAAAACCGAGAAAATTGCAATCTGGAGAGACTGTCCGCAACCCCATTATCCTCTGTGGCGATGTACACTGCCTTGAAGTGCATGTTAAAGTGTATGGAGACTGCTGCCACAATTCTCAACAGATGCAAACACTTGTGGCACCAGGAGGTACCGTTGTTGAGACAAGCTACTGCTGCTCTGTTGTCGCAGTGGATGAGAATCCTCTTGTTGGGAAAATTTTGTGCCCACTTCACTATTGAGAGGGTCACAGCAAAAAGTTCTAACAGACAGGATGATGTTGTGAACTGATTGACGATGCCCACAGGACACTGGCCCCACATCCAGGCTCCATTGAGGAAACACCCAAACCCCAGGTTGGGGTTCCCCGAAGCGTCTGTGTACCAAGCCACGTCCTGAGCTGGGGTGTCCAGTGCCTCGATAAACGACTTGCAATAAGGTTCTGACTCCATCACTGTTGACCACAAATACATGTCAGCTCTGGCCTCTTTGGTCAAATGCACATAGCAACCAGGCCTGTTGTGATAGGGTGAGATTAAATAAAAAATTGACTGCAAAAATGTTCTGCCATAGTTGAGTGCTCTTGTGAAGAAATTCAATTTTCCAGCCAAGCTCATGACTTGCTTGATTGTCACTTTCTTCTGTTCCAAGAGATGCTGGATCATCAACTCAGCATCATGTACTTTTTGCTCAGGTAAACAAATCAACTGCTTTCTCCCATGGATAAGTAGGCCCAAGAAAACCTTCCATTCTGAACTCCACTCTGTTTTGTCAAGCGCAACAGGGAAACCAATATCCCCACACACTTTTAGAAAAGTGTGAATTTGTGTATCACAGGAAACTGTGCTTTTATCCGTGAAAAAGAAATCGCCCAGATAATTGACAAGCTTTTTCTGTGTGATCTTGGAAGTCATGAAAGCCAGAGCATTAGAAATACGTTTGTAGATCTGACAGCTCTCAGCACTCCCAAAAGGCAGGCACTTGTCAAAGATGTAAAAGTTTTTGCCAGTCTTGGGCTCCACTGCCTTGAAGACCAGAAGTGGCCAATCTCCCGGAGCAATTGGAGTTTGCCTAAAACAGCTTCCAAATCAGACTTGCCAAGCTTGGCATTTACTCCGCAATCATGTGTCAGAGCAATAGCTTCATCCAAGTTGTGATACCTGGTTGTCTTGAAAGCTGCTGGTGTCTGTTCATTGATAGAGTATGGAATACCAGCAGACAAGTTGAAAATTAACCTGTACTTCCCAATCTGCCCTGCCTTTGGGACCAACCCTAATGGGCTGCAAACATAATTTTGGAAAGGCAGCTCATCATAAGGTCCGCAGACTCTACCCTTCTCGACCTCCACAGAAATTTTATTCCACACAAGCTCTGGATTGTCTTTTGCTGGAGGCATGTTGTCTATTTCAATGGTGAGAGAATGATCCCCTTGATAGTGAAGTTGAAAGCCCCATTTAAAACCTGACAGCACAAAGTTTGTTTCCTCAGGATCATACCCCGTGATGTATTTTCTGAAAACTTTAGGCCTCACAGGGGATGACACGCTCATGTCAAAGTTGGGCTTCATCCTTCTTTCTTCACTTCCTTTTCCGAAAATTTACATCGAGAGCAAGCAATAGCCCCATGCCCTGTCTTTCTGCAGATCACGCACTTGTGCTGAAAGTGACAGTTGTCACCCCATGCACATTTATTTTTGGCATAGAACCTCCAGCACAATTCTTTGTGCTTCTTCACTTTGTCACCCTTGTCAGGCTTGTGCACTCCACCCTTCGTGGAAATTTTGAGCGTGGCAGCGGGCTTGTCAGAAGACTGCTTCTCAGCCTTCATGAGATGGATCTCCTTTGCATCTTGATTTACCAAATTCCATGGACACTATGGGTTTTTCTCTTTGACTCTGCAGAAATGTTTGTCATAAGCATACACATGACTCCAATCATAGATTTGGGAGATGTGCTCGATGTAGGACTTGTATTCCAGGAGCTGTCCTGACTTGTCAGGAAAATACTTGTTCATGATGCTCTGAAACACCAGGGATGCTTCATCCCACAACTCATGATTTTCAATTTTTGTTGGGGGATGCGTAGCTGGCACGAAGAATGTGAGTTCATTCTGTGTGACAACCTGGATGTTTGAGTCATTGTTACGCTCCTCCTTCAGAAGCTTTGCGAAGTCGACATACTTCCCTTCTGCGATCAATTCGATGACTTTCAGGTCCACATGCATGTGCAAAGTATCCTTCCCATCTATATTCTTCAAAAACCCAACAAATTGTTTGTTGAGCCAATCAGCCAGGAACTGACCTGAAGGTCCACCATGCGACGAGTCAGGTGTTGGCGCTTGTTGAACGACTGTGGAGTGCTGCACTGTTTTGACACACTTCTCGTGGACTTCTGTCACATCTGACAGTGCTGAAGAAGAGGGAGGAATAACATTGGTGAAACCCGGAACCGGGCGCTTGGGCACACTGCTGATTGAACTTCCTGACCTTTTGGCCATCAATGCATTGATGCTTTTCCTGAGCACTTCTAGCTCACTCAGTTCTGTACAAGTTGTGGCTGAAGTGAAACTACCATTGCTGGAACCAGAAGAACGTTTTTCCTGCATGTTTTGCTCGCCGGAAGGCTCACCTGTTTGGGACAGTTTTCCTGAGGTCCCAGGTACTGGAAGGTCATGAAGAGCAGCTTCAATTTTCTCTGCCATGATTCTCTGCAAAGTCGCAGTCAGCTACCCCTGCTTGCTGGAAAATGACGCTCAGCTGGTCGTCCTCCGAAAGGGTTGAACTCTCAGTGGGTGGGACAGAAGAATCCTTGGATGTGCTGGGCACTTGTTTCTGGCTTGAGGATTTTTTCTTTCCACCTTTCCCTGTCTGCTTGGCCGGTGTGCCTGACCATGAATGACTGTTGGAACGTGAACGTGATCTGGATCTCCTTGAAACTGTTTTCGTTTTCACGACCTTGACAGTCTTGGAGCCCGCAGTGCACCCACCTGCGTTGTTGTTCAGATTCTGTTCTGGCTCCTCATCTGATGAAGTGAGTTCTCCGGAGGAAGCAGCATCCTTTTCTGGAGAACTTAACACCCTCACCTTCTCAGTTTGCCCCTTCTTGGGGCCAGAATCTGCTTGTTTTCTCTTTGTTGTTTTGGTTGGCATAGTTACCGTGACAGCATCCTCGATAAATCACCAATTAATCCTAATTTTCCGTGCAGAGCACTTGTTTTGTCAGTTTCTGCAGACTCTATGACAAAAATGTCAAACACTGTAGATAAGAATTGTGCCAAAAAGTCCCGTTGGTCTCAGTAAAAGCACAAATTCCTTGCGAAGTCAGATTTGATGTCCTCCATGTTGAACAAGTACAAAGTGAACAATTGTGACATCACAACATCTTCTGACATCAGATGTGAGCCTCATGACAACGTCTTGTTGCTGCTAAAAGCCTTCGCGCCAAGGCGCAAAGACACAATCTCCAGTGTGAGTGCTCTTGCCTGACTCAGAGTGGGACCCAAGCACTCATACCGGACATTCCCATAGAGGGTGGTGGACCCTCCAGGGAATGGAGGTGGGTCTGTCGACATCACGAATTTGAAACGTGATTTTCGTATTCGGCGTACACCTGCAAAAACTATCTGCGTGGTTCGTCCACGAACTGCCCGTTTGCTGGTTCTTGCAAACTTGTCTGCTTGACCTACAACACCAACTGGTGAAGCCAGAATCACCACACCAACTGGTGAGACCAAATTCACCACGCCAACCGTTAGGCCAGATTCACCACGCCAACCAGTTGTTCTGTTGACTTGAGACAAAATAACCGGTTAATTCGTGGACAGACCGCGTACGTCACTTTCGCCAAGGGAGAATAGTGCTTCAGAACACTTTTCCTCGGAAACTTCAAGCCTGATTCGATCAAGAGCCAAAGCGGGATCGTATCGAGAGTATGTGAACAGAATTCAGCGAGCTTTTCCAGAAACACACAATTAACCCACTTCCATCTGAGAGTGTGAGTCAATTTCCTCAGACCACGCGTATCTGCATCCGACTGTAATACCATTTTGTTGCAATTTCAGTCTTTTGCAATGGAACAAATTTCAGTTGCCACGACCATAAATCGTGTTGATAACGCGAAGAAGGAGCCTTGTCACAGCTACTGTTCATAGGCCAGTATTGACCATTCGATTGATGACAGAAGCTCTGTCTGCAGGAAGAGAAATCGTTCAAAAACACGATACCATGCTCAGAGGGCTTTGCAGAGCAAAATGTTTCTTGTATGAGCATTTGCTCGTGTCCGCAGAAGCTGAAAACATGAACAAATGGAACCATGACGCCTTTCGTGAATGGAGACTCCAGACCTCTTCTCTTCGAGCTTGGTGTCAAATGTACAGTTGCAGTGGGACCACACCAGGGACTTGCTTTCGACCTCGCATTTTCAAAGTTACACAGCAAGACAAGTTCGCAAGGACAAAATGGACAAGCCGCCATGCCATTTCCTGTTTTCAATTTTAAGCTTGCGTTTCATCGAGTTTGCTTGCGGCCATGCGATGACACGGAAATGTGACGCGACTTCTCATCCCTGTTCTCTGCTCGTCCTGCAGGCTGCTGATCGGAGCGCCCCGCGCGCAGACCGGGCAGCGGCGCATCGTGCGCGGCGGCGCCGTCTTCCGCTGCAGCACGCGCGTCGCCAACAACTGCAGAGTTGTGCCGTTTGACGACAAGGGTGAGTGTTGTCCCGCGATGGAATGACAACTAGAAGGCCAAGACCAGCTCACGTGCACACGCAGTTCTTTGTCCAACGTCTTCATTTTCTTCAACACACAGATCTGAGGTGAAAGCACAAAAATGCTAACTTCCTGTTTTGCTTATTTTCTTTCTCGTGAGTTGGAATTGGTGAGGTGAAGAAATGAAGTTTTAAGTTTTGTAATCGCATCGCCAGAACAGCATCAGACATCAGATGCGGTGTCATATCAGCTGCTGACATGGAAACCTCCAATTTAATTAGCCACTAATCTTGCTCATCCATCCTCTCTCTATTGATCTCCGAGGGAAGTCAGTTTACCACAATTAGAAGCAGAACACCAGCGCAAAGATAATCTTCAGAAGTCTGATCGTCCAAATCGTGATTATCAGTCCTGATGCTGACCAACTCAAGCTGTCTGCAACTCGCTTTCCCTTTTTGTTTCTTTTGCTCCACACAGAAGAAGCCCCTCTCTGTGAGACTCTACTGTGCACAGCTGCTTTGATGTCTGTCTGTTCGTGAATGAACTGAACAAAATTTCACGCGCACGGTCTTGTTCGCCGTGTCGCCAATCTGGGCAAATCTGCTTGTGAAAGTAACTTCGGACGGGCCTCCAAGTCACTGCAAAAAAGTCTGAATCCCCACAGGTGCAACAGTCTTTTTATTCTCAGAACTGAGTCATACTCAAGTTGCTCAAAGGTAAGAGAATTTGGGGCACCTGTCTGACCCCACCACGGATACAAGTTGACCTTTCACTAATCCGTACCAACCGTGGTCTGACGGAAGCTAATCCTGGATAATTCGCGGCTAATCAAGAACAGAGATTACGTGGATCAGCTCAAAGCAGAAAATTCGATGGACTAAGCCGAAGCACCTGTGACAAAGCGCGTAAAGCGAGCGACGGATTTATTAATATGGAAAGGATTTCTTGCGAAAATCGTTTCACAACCAAAACACCTTTAACAAGAAGCCAGGCAGACTCACCCAAACGTCTTGCACGTCGGGACTTAGCACTTCCGCTCCGTGAGTTGAAAAACAAAACATGAAGAGAACAAAACCTTCCGTCTTGTGCTTTGGTTGTCCAGATTCAGATTGGTCAAGGAGAATGGGACATTGTGTTTTGGAGTTGCCAGGCTTCTCAAAAGATCAGTCCCGGGATCTTTTTCCTTGTGCCCTGAACAGCGCGTTGAAGTTTTTGAGTGAGTCCAACAATGACATGAGAACCGTGCTCAGTTTGAACATCGACCAGGGAAACGTGAAAGCCTTGAACGAACTCGTTCTTTTCAGGGAACAACATTCAGTACAACTGGACTCACTTCGTAGACATGGAGGACAAGTCGCACCAGTGGTTCGGCGCAACGGTCGCCAGCTCAGGGCACACTGGCGTCGCCATCGTAAGTGCTCCAGAGTCTTCCGAGAACACGTTGTTTGTAAAACCAACGAGAACTTCATTTCAAGTCAGATCGATCTCACATCAATCAGTTTCATCAATCAGATCTGTTTTGCAAAACAAACGACACAAGTTCCCAAATGTGAAGAGCCAAATTCGAACACCATCAAACACGCGAGGCTCGAAGCTCGATTCACCACACCAACTGGCTGAACCAGATTCACCACACCAACTGGTGCCACATTTACCACACCAACTGGTGAGGCCACATTCACCACACCAACTGGTGGGGCCACCTTCACCACACCAACTGCATGGTGGGGTCAGATTCACCTCACCAACGAATTGTTGGCTCGAATAAAAAGAATCGGTTGTTTCATGAACAGACCTCGTATGTGTGCGTTTAGATTCTGACTTGTGTTTTCCAGGCGTGCGCGCCGCGCTACGTGTACTTCGGCCGCGACCTGAGGAAGCGAGAGCCGGTCGGGGCGTGCTACATCTCCAGGGGCCCCGTGCCCACGTTCACCGAGTACGCTCCCTGCAGGGAAGGTAGGCTTCGGGTTTCCTTTCATGTTTCATGCGCGAGTTCAAAACGACCAGGGTGTTCCTCCACAGTTTCGAATGTCGTCAATCGCGAAAAGTTGAAACGCACGTGCTGAGGGGTTTGTGGGGCAGCACGTGGACATTAATTAGAAGGATAAGTAAGTTGGCCTGTTGAAAGCACGCCAGTTTGATGTCTGGAGAAGTAGGGTTTGGAGCCTGGGATGAATTAGCTGGAATTGCTGACTGCAAAAGACATCGCAGTTCGGATGTTCCGGTGCGGACGTCTGCAGATTCTATCTTTCCTCAGCAGATGCTCACAAAACAATTAGTCACTCAAATGAAAAAGCCGGATCTCCGCAGAATCCCCAGGTTCCATCAGTGTATCTGGACACCTGGTCTCACTAAAAATGTCCACGGCGTGCTTTTACTGTGCGTCAGAGAGCTTCCTCTCTCCAAAAGGAAGAAGACGAGGCGGTTCCAGTACTATAAATCCTTTGAGGGGCAGAACAGCCAGGCTGTTCTGGGTTCCAAAGGGTTCCAAAGCCACAGCTCCGCGTAAGCACCACACAAAACGTGTGGCATGGATTTAACGCAATCCATTTTCAAGAAAGAACTGTTTCTCAGGTTGTTTCATCACCTGAAGCTCTCTTGTCTTGTCAATTGACACTCGTAAATGTCCCAATGCGAACAAGGCCCACACGGGCAAGCGAGCACGTTCCACCTGCACAACAGAAAAGCGGTATAGAGCAAACATTTCTCGCGCATTTGCGGTTCGAATCCCTGTAATTGATGAGGTTGAGTAGAAACCCCAGTCAGTCAGAGCAATGATGGCTGGGGTTCTGCTGCCTGTGGAAGTGGCAGCCCAACAAATGAGCTCTGTGCGCAGAAATGAGAACCTGACCGCGGATCCAGGCATGCGATCCAGACGAGAATGGAGTGGAGTCCTGATTCGTGATTCAGTCTCCTTCGAACATCCTTGGGGAAACAGTTGGTGCACGAGCGGTCCAACCTGAACACCACAGAAGTGACAATGTGCAGAAATAGCATCCTTTGATACTTTGAGAGTGAGTTGGAAACTTGGGATAAATTCAGTTCGAACCGTGCAGGCTCTGTCAAAAGATGCTCACAGTTTGGCTTTGAGACGAGATCACGTGTGCAATGGAAGTCTTGTTGAACCACCAAATTCCATAAATGAAGGCGTCGCAGTCAGAAAGCCAAACGTCCGGCACATAGCCACGCACGAGGCTGCTTCACTGCGCTCACTCGGATCCGCGCACCTGGCACGAGCCGCAGCGCGCACCGCTCACACGTCGAGAACAAATGAAGAAGGCGTTGAGAACGCGGCTGATGTATTTTCCAGAATCGACACTTCGAAGGAGAGTGATAATAAACCACACAAATGATGTGCTCCCCACATACTGTCCTAATTGTGTTGGCCTTTTTCCTTGGACGCATCAAAATTAACAGGTTTGGACACCAACTGATCCAGTTTCGATGGCGAAAAGAGTACAATGTAGCATCAGGGAAGCCAACCTGGTTTTCTTCGCTTTCGACTCCGGTTCATTTTGACACACTCATCTTCTGGCTGCAAATCACTGTCGCCGAGTGTCGATCACAAACAGCGTAATTGTCCGCATCAAGCTGCAACTTGTTTTCTTGCGCACTTGTTGCTATTTGTTCGGAATGATCAGCTTCCCAGGTCAGGTAATTGTGGGTCAGGCCAGGAGAAGGTTAATTTGGCGTTGACCAACACCTTTGCGTCCCTGCGCAGTGGATCTTGCGCGCCCGTTGCTCGAAACAGGTTGAGTGGTTGTGGTTTGGATTGACCACGATAGCGTGAACTGAACACAGGTTGGCTTTTCAGACAGCATTTCAGAAGAACTCAGAAAGAAGGTGAACAGCGGGTTGTGAAAATAAGAAGGTATCCTTTTTCAAGACGTTCATAGTCTTTCTTGTCTCAAGCACAGGCTGCTCTGAGTGGTCACAGAAAGCCATTCTCGCACCAGCGTCACGAACATCACGCCCGAGCTTTCGGGGCGCTCGTGTACATGTCTGCAAAAAGAAAGCGATGCAATGTCCCCAGCCGCAACAGACGACTCTGTCCACGCACTTTTTTCGTATCTGCTCTGCCGCCTCTCCTGAATCAGCGCCAATAGTGGACAGAGATCACGGATCGTACAACCGCAATAATTAGCGTGGATGCAGGTTTACATAGATCGGTCGCGTGGCTTGATTTGTGGGTGTTTCTGCGGGGGAGATTAGACGGGATCACCCCGAGATTTGGATGCCAGCCACTGAATCAACAGCGCAACACGAGAATCCACAGTACTTTGTGCCCTTGCTGATCAGAAGGAAAAGCAGGAACCACTACCCCGTCTGAAGCTATCAAATTCACGACCTCACCAGAATTTCACACTTGATGATGCTTTTGTCATCTGGTGTAAAGTTCTTCCCGTTTCATCTCTCATGTCCCGAGTTCAGTCCAAACCTGACGAGTATTTTTCCCACGTCAAACCCGGAATCAGCACGAAAGCTCCGGGGATGCAATTGAAGTTCCAAATGTCCCTGTGCACACATGGCAAGCGTGCAACGGGACAAAGGCTGTTCGTCCTCTGAATACCCAGCAACTTCACAGTTTCACAAAAGCATCAAACGCAGCTGTGAACGAAGGAGCAGTCCAAACAGAAAAAAAGAGCCCAAGTCAGCACTCAACGCGAGCAGGAGAGCGCCAGCTTTCGGTGTTCGTGCAATCCCATCGGCCCATTTCGCAAGAGCGTTTTGGTGATGCAAGTCTGCTGAGACCCCAATGTGTTTTCGTTCTGAATAATCTGTGGTCAGTGAACTACTCCACCATTTGTATCAAGAGAGCACAAGTATGATTTCGTCCATCCCGTTGCAACTGTTTGGAGGCGTTCTGTTTTCAACCAAAGGAAATCGAAGATCTTGCAATTCGTCTTCCTCAGATGTTCTCTTGATCACAACACAACAAAGCAAACGCAGCACACGCATCGGCCGCGCGAGAGTCAATGAACCAGACAATACCAGATTCAATTTTTGCTCATTCTCCGCGGACAAACATGCAGGAAGTGCGACCAGGAGAATCAACAGAAGTCAGACGCTTTCCTCTCAAATTGGTCCGACATGTTTGTATGTTCACCAGGTGACATTTCACAAGACAGGTGACAGAATCCAATTCCAGCAGCTGGGCTGGACACGCGCGCAATCTGAAGCGAACGAACACTTTCTCAATTGAGAAAGATGCAAACTCTCCCAAGCGCGCGTGCATGTACGAGTTGTTTCCAGCACTGACTGCAGAATGCACGTGGAATCAGTGAAACTGACCAGACGAGCAAATAAATCTCCTCCGCACGATAATGCTGGATCAGCCATCAATGGAACCACCACATTTCGTTCGAAAATTCCAATTAGCTATCTCCAAGTAAAGCTTTGGCTCCTCAAGGCTAATCGCACACAACACTAAAATTTACACACAGGAAAAGGGAGGAAATACCATTTGTTCAGGATGGTCTCAATCACATGTTTTACAACGCGGCAGGACTGTCTTTGGCTTCGGACCTTGCTTTTTCGAATTTCTTTTTGGAACAAACGCACGCCAGGCGTGGAGGCCATGTTGGGGAATGACTCTCTTCGGACCTTATGTTTCGTCTGGCGTCAAGCTTCGTTTCTCTTTGCAGGAGAGTCAGGGTATCACAACGTCGGATTCTGCCAGGCAGGGTTCAGCGCCACACTTACACCAGTAAGTCCGTGTGTTCTTTTTGGCAAGATCTCGTCGTTCGTAACGGCGAAAACGAGCCACAAAAATTTGCAAAAAATTGTGTGAATTTGTCTTTTTTCGCACAGGAAGGAGATTTCGTTGCACTTGGAGCCCCAGGGAGCTTTTACTGGCAAGGTCAGTGACCTCTCAAAATGCTTGGATCCTCCGAGGGTTTTGCAGTTCTCAGTTATGTGACATTTGCTCTTTTGCGTGGTACGCTGCAAAGCGCCGTGATTCTCGTACCCTTTCTGAAAAGACCTGCAACATTTATGTACCGAAGTCCTTTCCACAAGAAAACCCTTGTGCCCAGACTGCCGGACTGCGACAGTCGTCGAGAACCCAATTGTGATCGCAGTGCACTCTCTCAGGTCAAGTCTACTCCTTGGACATGGCTCAAGACGAGACGTACAAATCGCGGGAGAGGAACTACACATTCGATGACACTTATCAAGGTGCGAAACACTCCAGAAATTGATTTCACACTGCTGTCAGATATTCTGAACATTTGAATTTCAGAACAATTGAAAATTTCAAATGACAATAACTTGTGACTGTTTTGCTTCAGGGTATTCCATTGCTGTGGGTGAATTTGATGGAAAGAGTGGAAGAGGTTCGTTGACCTATTTGAGATCAGTTTTACCGCACTTACAACCCCAAAGTCTGATGCCGCTGCGGCACACTTGGCATCTCAGCCACATGAAGGCCCTTTTGTCGGGTTCCACGTTGACCAAGGCACTTTGCCGTTTGCAGACTACGCTGTGGGCGTGCCGCGCGACGACGTACTCAAGGGCAGCGTCGTCTTCTACACGCGCGCGCTGCGCGTCATCGCCAACGTAACGGGGGAGCAGCTCGGGGAGTACTTCGGATACGCGCTCGCCGTCGCCGACTTCAACGGTGATGGGTGAGTGAAGCGCACCCCCAGCGCCGACGAAAGTTCTGTCCAACAGGGACGACATCCAGTCTGTAGGTTTTGTGGTTGAACGGCGACCAAAACTGACGGAGCACATGCAGTTCTTTCTGACCCTGATATGACCACAGTCTCCAAAGCCCTTTTGATTTCCGTTTCAAGAGAGCCTGCGAAGTGATAAATGAGAACAATCTCCAAATGTTGGCAGGTTGCACGACATCGCAATTGGAGCGCCATTCCACACGGACTACACTTCTGATGCCTACGAGACCGGAGCCGTCTACATTGACTATCAATTCGCAACTCCCCAAAAGGTAGCGAATCTGTATGGAAAGCGAAACTCCTGAAAGGCCCATTGTGCCACACGTACGAGTACGTACGTCTGAACATGCACCACCTTTTCATTGGCCTGGACAGAATCACGCATTTACGACACCCAACATGTTCCAGCACTACTTCCGGTCGAGTGAGAGGCAGAAGTTGACGGGAAACACGCGACTGAGGATTCGCTTCGGAATGGCCCTGACCGCCCTGGGAGATATCAACATGGACGGATTCTTTGGTAAATCTACATCTGCGAACAAAGCAGAAGTTTTCACATTTCGGCAACGGTGCCACCTGAATACGTGTAATGTGTGTCCGTTTCCACAGATCTGGCCGTCAGCGCACCGTACGACGGGGACGACCATAGCGGCGCTGTCTACATTTTCCACGGCTCTGACAGCGGAATCAGAACCAAGACTTCCCAGGTAAGCTACGTTTTCTCCAATAAATGGTTGTTGCCTTTCACTCCGTCTCAACCTTCTGACATGCAGGTTTGTGCATTGTCTGCAGATTATCTACGCGGAAGACTTCGCGCCCGGAATCCAAACGTTCGGGTTCTCTGTGTCGGGAGGGTACGACATGGACAGCAACGTCTACCCAGGTCGGTTGGGACTCAACCCCTATTTCCGATGCACTTCTTTCGTTGAATTTGCGCCAACGTGCACGGATCTATTGAAACCGTGCTCCGGTTGTTTCCAGACATCCTTGTTGGAGCGTACGACTCAGATGCGGCCGTCCTGCTCAGGTGTGGTAAAACTTAACAGTCGCTCAATCACTCGGTACTGTCAGTGCACGAAGAAACAAGACTCTTGTAATGCGTGTATTCTTCTGCAGATCTCGTCCGATTGTACGAGTTGAGACGGACATGCGGTTTGAACCCAACGTGTTCCAGCTCGACAAGAAGCTGTGCACTCTCCTGGATGGTTCCAACGTGTCCTGGTTCGTACAAACACTTTACCGACAAGAATCAGACCGACAGACTCTCCCGTGGGTTTGCCCCACACTTCGCGACAAAATCCTCCCAAGCGTCATCTTTTTCAGCGGAAAACTCATCACTTGCCTGACATACTACGGAGTCAAGCTGCCTGGACAAATAGGTGAGCGCTCTGACCCAATGAAGTCATTTGCGGCAAAAACGGATGTTTCCGGATGCATGTGCACCAACATTTTTTCAAACAGAACAAAACTGCAGTTTCGGGTTTTACCCACAGAGCTGGACGTGCGCTGGCGGCTCGACAGCCTCAAGGCTCCGAGCACGAGTCGCCTCTTCTACATCGGCGGCAACGAGAAGGGGACGGTCGAGTCGACGGTGATGACGCTGCGCAAGGGCGTCGCGTCCTGCCGGGAGGAGATCGTCTACCTCAAGGTGCGAGACTCGCAGGACCGTCGTGTTTAGTCTTGTGCTTTCAACCTTCTTGAACACGTGTACAACCCGTTGAAACGTTCAGTTGTTCGGCTGACCCGCAAAATATCTGGCAAGCACGTAGTGTGCCCTTCTGAGTGTGAAGACAAAGCCTTCCCAATGAACTGACGACAGATTATTCTGTCAAACCAAAACTACTCTTCAGAGCGAGGTGAAAGACAAGCTGACGGACATCCTGGCTGAGATGAACTACACGTTGATTGACCCAGACCCGCTGCCGGCGGATCCAGCTCCGATCCTCGACCAGTACATCCCCACCTCGCACACAGCCAAGGTAGCACGTGCCTCCAGACAAATCGACGACGTCGTGGGCGAAGAATTGCTTTCCTTCACCAATTGCAAAGAACTCCATGTCCCACGTGCACGTAGATCCGTGGATGCTTCAGCAATGTTTCCTCGTCTCTTCAGAGTGAAGTACAGAAGAACTGCGGAGACGACAACATGTGCATTCCAGATCTCAGACTCAAGGCCGAAAGGTAAACCATTCATTCGGTGTCTGGCTTCACACAAGATCACACATTTTTCTGTGCTGATGCACGTCTGACGCTCGGACTTGCCTCGCACTCGCAGCCTCATCTCGGAGTACGTGGTCGGGACGGGCGCCGAGGTCGACGTCGTCGTCACGTGCAGGAACGACGGCGAGGACGCGTTCGGCGCGCAGGTTCTCATCCACCTGCCGGACGGTGTCGACTTCTACAGGATGACCAAACTGCAGACGGTGCGTGCAGCAAGTCGTCAGTGGCTTCAAAAACAAGGGTGGTTTTCACAGTCAACTTAATTCTGCACTTTCATCGCACAAAGTGTCTTGACACTACGCGTTGCACCACAGGATTCGGAGACGCGGTGCACACTCTCGGAGCGGAACCAGAAGCTGGTCACGTGCGACGTGGGCAACCCTCTGGCGGCGGGGCACACGGTGCAGTTCGCGCTGCGGGTCGCGCCGTCCGCCGCGCTAAACGGGTCCGCCGAGTACCTCCAGTTCCTGCTGTTCGCCAACAGGTGCGCCACGCTCGGGTGGGACTTGTTCATTCGACACGCCAAACGCTTTGCAGATCACACTTGTAATAGTTCGGCAGAAGAATCAGTGTTTTGAGCTTCGTGCTTTTCTGTGTTCCAGTTCCAATCCGGAGAATGGTACTGACACAGAGGACAACTTCTCGTCTGTGGAAATTCCTGTCAAAGTGATCGCGGAAATCAGACTCACTGGGTAAAAACCTCATCTTCATTCTTATAACATGACCTTTACGTTTTGAGCGTCAACAGCCCCTCATGCAGTTGACCCACACATTTTTATTCATCCGCAGAGTATCCAAACCAGAGCAGGTTCTTTTCAACTCCTCGGGTCTCGTCACCGACATTGAGGACGAGACTGACATTGGACCCGAAGTGATCCATCTCTACGAGGTGAGGCAACCTTTCGTGACGTGACGGGTTCTTGCGCCTTTGCTTTCCCGCATGTGAGATCTTTTGAATCCAAACAGACATCTCAGAACAAGTCAACTGCCCATTCAGAAGTTGGGTGCTCTCAAATGTCTGAGTCATTTTTCCCCTTGGGTCACAAGGATTTGAAACTCTCTGTTGCACAAAAGCGAAAGTTTGTACGGCGCTCTCCCTCAGATTCGGAACCTGGGTCCGAGCGCAGTGTCGTCCGTCAGCCTCGAGATCTACTGGCCGGAGAAGCTGCTCGACGGGTCGGACATGCTCTACCTGACCACCGTGCCGAGGCTCATTCAGGGCGACGGCGCCTGCACCATGCAGAAAACAGTCAACCCTTACAACCTCACCGTGAGCCAGCACCCGTGCTTCCACAATTCAAAGCAAAAGTTTCTTTGAATGAAAATTTCTGACTTCCAAACAGAAAGGCAGTTCGTTCACTGAGTGCCTTTTTCTTGTGCCAGCCACTCGATGACATAACTCTTGTAGATATTGCCAAAGGAAGCAGCCCTTGCAGAAGAGTTCTCGGCAGAGCTCAAAATGAAGCGAAGAACGAAACGAGAAGCGGGTGACAGTGAGATCAAAATTGTGAGTGAGACTTGAACCTTTCCAACTCTCAAGTCTCATGAGCTTCCCAATTTGTGGGAGGTTACAGCTTCTTCCCTCTCTGTTCACAGGAGTGTCAGTACGGGACGGAGTGGTGCACTGTGATCCAGTGCGAGACAGGGCGCCTCGACATGGGCGACAGTGTCCTCGTCCAGATTTGGTCCCGACTCTGGGTCAACACCATCCTCGAAGTGAGTTTCGTGCAGCCCCACAATTGCACTCCGTGTGCAACGTCGCTCAAATTCATAATTCACTGCCACAGCGAGGCAAAGTTCCCCAAACAGTACGGTTGTCAAGGGACACCCAACGCTTCCTGTTGCAGTCGCGCACGCGCGCTCTGTTCGTCGTGTCCGAGGGCGTCGCTCAGGTGATGGACGTTCCCTACCACATCCGTCCAGAAACCTACAACTTAGATACATTCCAGGTGAGCAGTCCAGCCTCCTTCCTTTTGAAATTCTGATCACCATTGGAGACAGACGTCTCCTTTCATCAGTTCAGCGTGTCACTCATTGGCTGCATCAATGCTGGGAGGAGCAGCCCGACTTCCTGCAACACAACGCCACCTTCAGAACATTTGCTGGTCTGGTTTGATATGTGCTTCGAACCTGTGTTCTGTACGCCGAACGGCGTCACTGGTGGTGTTGTCCTGCAGGTGGACACGTACATCGCGGTGCTGGGGCTGCCTGCCGAGCGCAAACCCGTCGCCTTCTGGGTGATCGCGCTGTCCATATTTGGAGGAGCCGTCCTCCTCATGCTGCTCGTGCTGCTTCTCTGGCTGGTCAGTGGCGTCTTTCTATCCAGTTGCCAAACGTTTTGTCGCACTGTGCCAACACAAGACTTGTCAATGCAAGAGGAATATTTTTTCTCCAATGCACAACCTGACGGTGACTCTTTGCACGGTGCAGCGAAAGTATTCATGACATTATCTGCAGCAACTATCGCCAGAAAAAGCTGAGGTTTTGTTCGCTCTATTTCAGGCTGGATTCTTCAAGAGAAGAAAACCTGAAGACATGAAGAAACTTGCTTTGCCACCGCACAGGGCGACAAAAACCAAAAGCAAAACCAACGGGTCTTCAATTGCCAACCACTACGATTCCATACCAACGGACGAATACTAGAAGCGCTCAACGTGATGTGGTGCTCGTTCATTTTTGTCAGTCTTCCTTCTATGTGCGCAACTAGTCTCAACAACAATTCGCTCACCTGAAGATGCTCAAAACAGTGAAACTGACCAGACTTCCTTGATGTATACATGCAAACACGACTGACATCATACAAAACTGAAGAAGCCACTGGCTGGCTCCACGATTTCACCATGGGATGGTTGGCGCCCTTGTCTCGGTCAGACGTTGAATCTCATTTGTGTTGTGTTGTTAATCTTGTCATCACTCATGTACAAAGTGCGACCATCACTTGCCAACAACGTGCCTTCAGAAATGTGTCCTGCTCACAGCGACACAACTTCACAAAGCTCATCTGTACAAAATGTACATTTCTCATGTGATGTATCGTCTACTCGAAAGAAGCAAACTCAATTTACAGTTTTATTGTGTCGATCATGAGTGCGAATATCCCAGTCACAACGAATACGCGCTTCTCAAGCGTTCGAACTTTGACACAGATGTGGCCCGAACAAACCAAAATGCGTATCGAACCTGTCAGCGCGTTCTCCAGTCATACGCCCAACTCAAAACAGATTCTGATCACCATTCAACTTTCAAACAGGCATCTGTACTCACGATGTCTTCAGGTCTCACGTCTCTTGTGTGCTGAGATCGAACGATGACTCGATGTCGAAGTTTGCCACCTCTTCTGCTTCCTCAGGATCTTCCATTGAAACGTTGCAGCTCACGTCCGTGTCCTGACCCTGCTGTTCGTGCAGCATGGGCGAGTCCACATTTGCAGCCATATTGTCCACTTGGTTTTGATCATTCTGCCGGGGATTCAAGTCGCTTGTGCTGCGGACTGACAGCGCGATTGGCCTTTCGTGGAAACAATGCTGCCTCAGTGGATCAGTGGTGAGCACGTCGAATAGTTGCTTCAGAATGTCCCTGACCACCTCGCGGTCCATCTTCACGGGCAGTTTCCGTGCCATTCGCGCCACCTCGACCTGCCAAAATAGACCTCAACAGATTCACAACAAATGGCGTGGAGCATGTGTCTCAGAGTGAGGGCATCGGCCCATTTTGCGTTGTTGCGCAATAGTGTCACAGCACCCGATCCCACACGTTGAATTGCAAGCAAGGAAAACCATTTGGTTGACGTGGGCTAACTATCAATGCCACAGCAAATTTCTCTCACCTGAAGGAATGCCCTGACTTTGGCGGGCCTCGCGTCCTCCAGCGCAACGTCGCTGTTGTCTCGAATACGATCCAATATCTCACTCAAATCCCGGACGGTGTGCTGTTCAGTGAGTCTGGTGATTTCCAACGTAGCATCCGAACCTGAGGAAGCGCGTGGTCATTTCAACAACTTTTTGTTGGTTTCGCTTGTTGAACAAAACGAATGCACCACACAGGCTTGAACAAAATTGCATCAGCACTGTTAACAGGCAGCGAAAGAACATTGGCGGACACTGAGACTGTGTGCGTAAACACAATGCGGATGCAGGCAGGACTGATCGCACCTGGCTGCTGCTGCGCGCATCTGACGGTGAATCCACTGCGCGCGATGCGCGGGTCGCTGATGTAGCTGAACGGGTCGGGTGGGACTCCCGCGCTACGCGGCAGGCTCTGCAGAATGCTCCAGTACGGCGCACCTCCGACAAGACTGGATGAACACCCGAACAAACGCTCTCACGTTTTGCGACTGTTGACTGAGCTCTCTCTCACAAACAAAGACGAAGACCAGAAAGGAAGATTTTGGAGAAGTTACTCCCGACGTCTGACAATGGTGAACCTGTGGCAACTTCTGTTGGAAGCAAAACTGCAGCTAACTTTGCTCGGGTACCTGGAAGTGAGGCGGATCGGCTGCTCCTGCGTCAGAGTCGGCATGGTGTGGTGCGCGAGCAGACGCCGATAGATGACAGTCTCCTGCGCGCGCACCGGCTGAACCACCAGGATGTCAGTGGCATCCATCACCACCCAGAGACCGAGCGACGGCAATGGTCCGATCAACCGAGGCAATGCACTTTGTGATGGGGTCTGGTTTGGCCTGGAGGAAACAATAGATGCACCAAACAGTAGAAAAGAATCTCTTCAATGGCACACTCCATGTTCATTTCAAAGACAGTGAAAAGTTCTTCAGTATCTGATTCCAAAGTGTTCCAAGAAACCAATCCCAAGCCTTCCCAGAATACATTCTGATCCCGATGCCCTTGAACTTACAGGCGAGGAAAGCCCTTTTCGTACAGTCTCGAAATTTGCGCCATGGAGAAGGGCACGGGAACAACGGCGCGCGCGGCCCTCAGCTCCGCAGCCGATTTGCGCGTCGGTGTGACACTTTTGTGCGCAGCTTCATTTCGCGGACTCGCACTGGATTCCTAAGGGAAGAAGCGAGCAGATGAATCATCAAAAGTCGCGGTCATATCAGCAGTGCAATCACGACGTCATCCTTCTGAAGTGGAAATCACTGAAGAATCGGTGCCAAGGGTCGTTAGAGTATATTGCTCGAGTGACACCAATGCTGAAATGAGACTCCAACGCCACAACACGCTCAGGAAGGAAAGAAACATACGTCACTGATTTTACGCCGCTTGGCAGATCGTTCGCTGCTGCCGCTTCCGCGAGTGTACACCTGCTCCCGGTACCTGAAGACAGACACCACACTCATTCAGGTATCACTGTGTCACACGTCACTGGGGCGGTCAGGGTGACTGAGCCAATTTCTCTTCTTTCGGGAGAGCTTGATTTTCATAACTCATTGTTTGTTCCCAGTGTCTAAATACAAGAAGTCACGCTCATTCACAGAAGAACAGAAGACACAATGACACTGGGCAGATCAAGGAGACGAAGACAATTCTCACTCTGAGCTGAATGTTTCGCCTTGTTTGGCGAAACCAGAACTTTCGACACGCGCTGGGGCTTCCTCCCACGCCCACTGAACTGTCTGTGGAAACCACTCTTGCCCTTTGAATGAAGTACGGACTCAGCGTCAAGTCAGAGCCTGAATCCCGTCCTCTTGTGTTCCCCAGTTCTATCACCGACCTCTCGACGTCCTTGGTCATGAGCTGCTCGTACTTGGCCTTCTCCTCCGCGGACAGCGCGTTCCATCGAGCGCCGATGATGCTCGCGATCTCCCGGAAACTCGCGCCCGGGTTCTCCTTCAACACTGAAGCGAATAGAACACGTGAAAAATCAGGCTTCGATGTGGAGACTGATCACGCTGTGAATGTACCTGTGACGAAAGGACAGAAGTCTCAAGGAAACACTGTTGTCGAACTCCAACCTTGTGGTCTGATTTCCTTGGAGAAGAATATGAAGGACGTGGTGGGTCGCTTGACGGCCTGTTGGTCCACCACGTCAAACAAACTGCACTGCGCCGGCTGCAAAAAGCCGTGGAAATTTGGTTATTTTGTGAACAGACTTCTCAAGTCAGAGATCGCAACAAGAATACAACTCACGGATTGCAGTCCGCTCAGCTTGGGCTTGTCCCGTTTGGCTACAGATGGGCTTGGAGTCGACTGCTGTTGTGGTCTCGATGCGCCAGGAATCAGTAATTGCACTGGCTGAAACAGTGATGAACCTTTTTATTTCTTGCTGCAAAAACAGTGGCAATGACAGTGAAGAAAACAAGCAACTTCGAGATCGCAAGCGCCACACACCTGCAGCGGGCCTTTTGCTGTCTGCAACGCGACGCCTTTGCTCCACTGAGACGGCGTCACACTGCAGCTCGAATCAACGTCTTTGTCCACAGAATCAGGGCACTTTGTCTGGCAATTGTTGACCTCCAGCACATCATCGTCCAGCTCGTCCATTCCCCTCACTGCCTCAACAACGTTGTCTCCAACAATCACACGCACGGACCCCGTTGGTTGTTTGGAGGTGCACTGAGTTTCACAATCAATTTTCACTGTTTCTGATGGAGACAGATGATCACCAGTTGCGTCCACATCAACGAACTTATCTTGGCGAGTGGCCTCACCATTACTTGGTGCTGGATGTGACGGTTCACTCTGGATTTGAGTGCTTTTGGCCAGTGGGCTTAGAAATCCATTTTCTAGAAGTTGGGTGTCAACAGTGGAGAGCGAAGACGGCAGGTTTTCTTCGTTGTTTGTCAAGTTTTCTGCCACACGAACGTCGCACTCCTGCGGTGTCGTAGAGCTTGACTGCTGTTTTCCCGTTCGCCTGAGCTCACTCTGAGCTGTCAACGTAGATCCACCGTGGGAGTCCTGAAATCGATGACGAAGACTGTCAGCACTTCAAATTATCCCTCCAAAGGTCATGATGAAGTTGAAAGCGAGAAAACCTGTAGCCAAACTCACCGGTCCATCAAGGTTTGCCTTCTGTGAGTGACTGTAGACCTCCCCCAGAATTTCGCCAATTAAATTGTCGATTTCCTCCTGCATTAGAACAAGCCACATGCATGATTGACACAAGACGACAGAACCACATTGCACACACTGGTCTTTTGTCGCACGAACCTGGTTCTGCAGCATGACGACGGTTTTGTTGGGCTCCAGGTTGACGTCCACTTGATCGAGGTGAACAGTGACGCTGAGGAAGATCAGAGGCGTTCTCCCAGTGTCACATTTCATCGCATCGTTGAACGCACCTCGCACCTTCTGCAAAACACACACGCCGACCCGGTCAAAATCTGTGGCAAGGAGAGTGTTGTGAAAAGTCCCAGACTCCAAAGAACAATGCAGTGTCGCAGTGCAATGAAGCTTCCGTCACACAGATCTCCAGCGTACCTTTTCAACGCCCTTCATGATGACTGGCCTGCGGTTGACGTAGCAGAAGAATCGATCACTGCTGGAGCGACTACACTGCTGTACGTCGCAGCTCAACTTGGGAAGGTACATCTCCACAGACACCTGCAAGACCCAACCATCGTGGACAATCTTCATTGAGAAATCTTCCTTCATGAAAAACGCACGCAAATTCCTTTGTTCGGGTCACGTGTACGTTGGCGCAACAAACAAGTGTGACTTCGACATCAAATATTTCGGCGCTTACTGCGGAGTCGGGAGTCTGTTTGGTCACGTGCTGCATGTGGCTCATCGTCCCCGCCCCGAATACTTTGAGCAGAACGTCTTTCGGGCTCCGCACCGCGTTGCTCTGAAGTAGACAAGAGCAACTCTGAACCTTTTGGGAAGGGGGGTGGGTCAGGCAGTGAACGTGCTCGACAAGGTCAAAGAATTTTCGCCAAACGCAGAAATCAACCTGGCACAGGATTTCCTTGTTGTGACGCAGTGTAAATCTGACGTCGTGACGCACGACGCTGAATGACGTCACAAGATCCTCAACCTTCTTCACTTCATCTCGTTTCTTCTTGGTCGTGTTGTAGAACTGCTTGCGCACAGGGAGGTTTTTGAACAACTGATTGACCACAACTGTTGTGCCTGTGAGTAAAAAACAGAATTTTTGTCACAAGCTGTACAGTTTGTGGATATCGTGCAATCCAAAGCGTTCACCAGATGCTGTCCCTGTGCCACATTTTGAAATGAGTCTGCCTTTGCATGGACGATCACATTCAATCAGCATAATCGGATGACTTTGGAACTGCAGCTGAGTCCACGGAGCCGCCGTGAGCACCTTGTCCGAGGTGAGAGGGTTTGGCGGCGGTGACGTCGCCGCCGTGGTTCAGGGTGTACGTCGTGCTGACGTCGTCCGCCTCCGTCTTCGTCGTGATCGCCACTTCCGCCACCGCGCACACCGAACCTGCAGAGACGAAAGAAAAACCAAGCTCAGAACATAGTATTTCCCAGACTCGTTGGTGCACAACGTTGTGGTGAATTCACCTGCTGGACAACACTTTCTGACTTTGGTCATGTTGTCCTGGAGAAACCAACACTTGTGCAAATGCGAACGTCAAAGAACCTCACTCCCACACGCAGAACATCGCGAAGAATGCGACGAGCTATTCAGTTGGGACAGAAACGCCCCGAATTTCTCGGAACGTTTCCTTTCAACCGACAGCAGATATCAAGCCGATATCAATGGCTGGCGTCGCGTCTTACTGAGCGCCTCCCCGCGGAAGCCGTACGTCTCGAGGCGCGTCAGATCGTCCCCGCTCCGCAGCTTGGACGTGTAGTGCGGCTTCCCCATGACGCGCGCGTCGTCCCGCTCCACCCCGCGCCCGTCGTCTCGAACCTCGATCCGCTCCAACCCGTGGTTCTCCTGCACCGAAACAGAAAAACGAAAATGCCAGCGAATAGCTACTCGACGCTCCTCCACAAACTGTGTCAGGCTCTTTCCAAACGAACGCGAAAATTCTCGAGCTTCCAAGCCCAATTCCAACGACAGTTCTATGTCGGTCACTCATGGGTCTGGCGTCGGATTTTACAACGTCCTGAATAGATCTAGTTGCAAGCAATGATCTAAAGGCATAAATTTTGGTTCTCCACTGACGGTACGTGGGTCTAGTAGACTCTACACGCTTCCCACCAGTCTGACATCGACGGAGGACGCTCCAGCGTCGAGCGAGTTTTCCAGCAGCTCCTTGACGACGCTCGACACGGACGTGATGACCTGGGCGCTGCCGATCAGACGAACCGTCGACGGGGGCAGCTGCTGCAGCGCCATGCTCTGTGCTACAATCAGGACAACAGCCGATGAAGCGCCATTTTATCAGGGAGGAGTGGATGGACCCTGACGGAGATAGATCTTTGGGAGGCAGTGTGCGGTGCCCATCGCCACTTGGAGTCTGTGGCAACGATCCAGTTCGCAACTTACAATTAGATAGATTCTAAATGGACTGGTACACTATTTTCATGTCTGTTGAATACAGATTGTCAGAAAAGATGTGTACATGCCTCACAACAGCTCTACGATCACATTTCACGAAAATGACTGAAGTTCCCGGGACAGGAAATGACGTTTCAGTGCAGCTTGTGGGACGAGGTGCTGTTTGTGATGATTTAACGGTTCTACCGATGGGGAAGATGAGTTGGAGTTGTTGGTGAATCCCAGTCCTGCAAATGCCAGAGCCACTTTGTGGGAACTTTGTTCGTGTAACACCAACCGGACCAGCACAACTGGACCCAATACAAGCAAAACCAGATCAGCCGAACTGGACCTGCACAACTGGACTTGTGCAACCATCGGCCCCTGCTTGTCCCGGAGAAACCCCAGATAGTTTCCTGCTGCCATTCAGATAGTACATGTCTGGGGGTGGGGGGTATGGCCCAGTGGGTCAGTGGGGATCTGGCCAGGGGGTGGGGGGTATGGCCCAGTTGGAAGGGGGGTTCTGGCACAGTGGGTGGGGGTCTGACCCAGCAGGAGGGGGTCTGGCCCAGTGGGGGGGGGGTATGGCCCAGTAGGTGGGGGGGTTCTGGCCTAGTGGGTAGGGGTTCTGGCCCAGTGGGTGGATGGTCTAGCCTAGTGGGTGGGAGGTCTGGCCCAGTGGGTTGGGGGTCTGGCCCAGTGGGGAGGGAGGTCTCGTAATGCTTCTGTCTGGGCTCATCAAAATAGATTTGTCATTTCTGGTGTGTTACCTTTGTTATGAGGTTGTTTGATGAGCCAAAAAATGTGTTTTCAACAAAAGTAACATTTGGTGGGAAAAAAGAAATGTGTTTTGCTCCCATGTTGGTTGCGTCTAAAATTTGTACAACTTTGAGTCACTCGCAAGGGGTCTTCTTTGCACCTTGAATTCGTGGATCTCTTGAATTGTTGAGCATCATGCCGCTGTGTCGAGAGAAATAATTGTTGTGGAAATGCTTGCGGCGGAAACAAAAACCTGAAACTCGCGGAACCAGAGAATTAGACGGACTAAATGAAGCGCAAGGTTTCTCAGGTTGCAGCTGCATTGAAACAATCCTTTTGGACTTCTGTACAGGATAGATGTCAACCTTAATTAATTGAAAGATACGAATCTCTGGGAACCTTGGTCATGCAAGCCTGGCGACTCGAATTGATTTTGCCGGAACAAAACAAAACCTCCACAAAGAAGTGGTCAAAGTAAGTCCACCAGATGTAGTGAGCACGCACGCAGTTCACAGAATAAGCAGAAATGTCAAACAAAGGACTATTGGCTGGAATCAAGCACAGGATCTCTGTTTGTTTTTTTTCCACGTCGCATCCGTGGCATTGGTTTGTTTTCAAGGCGACACGCAGACATGTACACATGCAGACGCACGCACTTGGAAATTTTGCGACTGCGCACCAGTGCTTGGATCCGTGCGCTGCTCTTTTGGTCCGCATTACGCGTAAGTGAAGCGTGGAGGATGTATGTCTGTGATCAGCTGATTTGAAGCTGCCTAAAGCAAACAGCTCTCGTGGTTGTGAGAGATTTACAAAGCTGCAGCTGCTCTCAGTAAACGGAGCCAGCCAGCCAGTCGGGCAGGCGGACTCTGCACTCGAGATCGAGTCTGGTTCCACAGACACAGGTATACCGCGTCGAACGATCCATGTGCACCCTCGGCTTGGCAGAGGGAAGGGTTGCACACAGGTGGACAAGACCTGCTTGCCAGTGGAAGGCTTGATACATTCGAATGGCTTTGCCTCCAACATCTGCTTAGCTGTTTTCTTCACAGCTGAAAAGTTCGAGTGCAAGGTGCTTGCTGTACTCAGGAAAGAACCTCAGTGCCAGAAGTCCAGGTTTCAAGTGACAACGTCTTGTTACAGGTAAGTGGAAGAGATTAAGTCTGGAAGATCCATGTGTGAACGTTTCTGTGCCACTGTTCTGTTGCCTGCTTTGTCAAGTGCAAATCTTTATTTGGACAGCAAAACAATTTTCTGCGAAACGCGAACATGCACTCCACTCCAGACAATGTACAGAAACCACAAAAAAGGTGTTGAGTGACTGGAAATGAGCTGAAAGTTCTTGAAACTGCATTGGGGTGGATTGCAGTGGGTGCAGAGAGCGGGATGTCACGGATTGGTGCAGCAATAATATTCTGTTTGCGCTGATAGGGAGATACCCTCGACTCTCACCTGTCGAGCCGCGCACAGCTCAATCTGACGCGAGTTCACCTTCGCAGGCTGTGATCGGACACTTCGTTTGAGCATTTCGTTTTCTTTTGCGTGCAAGTGAAAAGCGAATGAAATTGGATTTTAAGTGCCAAAGCCTTTACAAATTTGGCACAAACTCATACATTTGGACAGTCAGGGATCCTTGAAGTTGTGTGACTGTGAGGAAGTGCCAGGGACAGTCTTTGTCCGCAGCAATCTGCTTCCACGATTGGCACTGGCAATTTCTCGATGGTTGGATGGGATCTCAATTTTCCTTGCAAAAAATATAGAATACGGGCGTGCGCCCAGCGGAAACATGTGTTGCGCATCCGGGCGCACTTGACTCCATCTCAACTTCCCGTATCGTCACTTCAAACCCATTAGACGGGCACTTTATCAACACGCCACGTGTGAGCACGCCACGTACACGCTCTTTATAGCTACCTTTGGTCTTTCCCGAGTTCTTGGGCGGGGCCGGTGTAACGAAACTGAGAGGCTTCTGAAACTGGAGGCCTCCGCCTGTCATTGTACACCAAAGTTTTGTTTCAGCCAGACAGACCAAACCAAGCGCAGGGGCCAACTCAGTCACACATACCTTGGAAAGCCTCTCAGTTTCTATTGCCATGAGATCCGTGGGTTTCAGAGCAATCTCTGAAAACAGAGGCCTGCTCCTCTGGGTACTGAAGCGTCTCACTCCAAAACTGGAGTCGCCCCTGATTGTGGGACACAGGTGCTGAAAACTTTCTGTTGCTGTTCAACCCCACCAATCCTGGATCGGCTTGCGTTGGTTCAGGTTGGGAAGGACAACCTCAAGTGATACATGCTTCATCCTCGCCTTCCACCCTCTCCACAGAGAAGAGGACAGAGGACACAACCAGGGGCCTCACACTCGTCAGGGCTCATCCTCATCCTCCGGTCCGCTGTTTTCTTCTCTCCCTGTCCTCTGTCTACATCTTCTGCCCTCTCCTCTATCCTGTAGGAGATAGCAGTTTGCAGCTCCATTCCCTCATCAGGGCCACAGTTGGGTTGCAGTCCTTTCCCTCAGTTGGGTTGCAGTTCCTTTGTGTCAAATGGGCTGCAGTTCCATTCATTCAGTGTTGCAACTTCATCGCATCTTTGGTCTTGAGGGTTTATTCCCCCAGCAGAGTTTTCACCCTTTCATCCTCAGAGGGACAGGAGGTGAAAATGCAGGAGGACTGAGGCTAAAAACGGAGAATGAGGATGGAGGATCTTGATGTGAGATTTGCATCTTCGTCTCCACACGCACGCTTCCAGAAGACATGTCTGGACCTTGCGCAGCTCAGAACCTCTACTCAAAGGGCAAATTAGCACCACTCACTTGCTGTTTGCAGGTCGTTGTGTTCAGTCCAGTACATGTACATTGCCACAAAAGTTGTGCTTCTTCAAGTTTCTATTTTGGGTTCGAACTTTTGGGTGTTCCTGTGGTTTGCAGCTTCACAAAACTTTTGAGCTTCAATCGGGCCCTCCCAGGACCCCAAATTTGTGAGCCTTTGAACTGTGTCCAAGTCTCCACTTCGATTTTAATGTTGGGGAACGACAAGACACGTGAGCTGAAACCTTCTACAGTGTGAGCTGCCAACTGGCTGGTTCGGAGAGCTTCAGATGCAGACATGTAGACGAGTGGATGTTGACTACAGCCTCGGCACCGAGTTTTGACAAAAATGATGCGTGGTCCGCACGTTGTTGAAAAACAGGCAGGCATCACAATCGATTCAGCCACCAACGAAAGTTTCCACGCGTTTGGTCTGTTTTGCAGATCAATTTTCAATTGGAAAGGTTTGCCAATTCAAACGTCATTGCACTGGCTTTATCTGCGCACCAATGTGCCAAAACGGGCCATCGTGCAACGTTCATCCAAGTCTGAGACTCAGGAACTATTGTGAGCATTGTTTCGTGTCTTTGCAGACCGTGTGTTCAGGCTGTGTACGAGTAAACACAGATACTGGTCATTGCGGTCATATCTGGCCATTACATTTCCACTGGTCGCAGAAAAAAAAGGACGCAAATTCATGACTGAAGCGTTGGCCTGTTTTTCTGCAACCAAAACAAAGATAGCGTGCGCCACCGACGAAGATAGACCGAACTTGATTCACTGTTCGGTATCCACTCTGCACCAAGAACTTCTCACTTCTGAAGAGAAAGTGAGTCATTCACACATCTCTGCCAAGATTGGTTTCTTTTTTATCAAGTATGTGTTGCCTTTCTCCTGCGTGTTTTGCCAGTTCATCATTGATCGCATCTGTATCGTTTGTACAAGCGCTGCTAGAAACTAAACATTCGGTTCCAATGACGGGGCAAAAGTCAGTTCGATCAGTTGACGTTTTCGAGTCGAGGCTTTTGTCATCACTTTTGTTGGTTCATCGTCACCAAGGACAGAGGGTTGCACAGACATGTGCTCCCTCCCCAAACACACACGCACACACGCACGTACGTACATCAGAGAAAGAGAAACAATCGGAGGCAGGGACAGAGACAGAGTGAGAGAAAAGCAATTCTCCATCACATTCTCGCTCAGAATTCTCAGAGCAACAAGAGGCACGCGTAAATTTCCTTTTGTCATGACAGAACATTTCAACGCCAGTCACGGACGGACGTTCTCACAAGTGAGTCAGGTAACTGCAGCAGCAGGCATCATACAGAGCCTGGGATAATATTTTCATCTACAAAAAGCAAAGCAAAGAGCAAGCTATGCATGTGATCTGAGTCGGACTTGGGATGTTGTGCCTCAGTTGTTCTCGGAGGTTTCTTGAACCATCTGGCTTTTCGACAGCTGGTACTTCACGAAAAGGGCACTTGGGTCTTGGTGCGCAGACCGAAAACTTTGTTTGGAGGTCATAGTTTTAACAACCCACACAAACGAGTGGAGGTATCCTTTCTGCAACGCGTTGTGAATGTACCAATCGTGATGGGACGAAGAAAAGTTCGCCCCTCGCGTGCGCAAGTTCGCAGGTATCACGCGATAGAGCCTGGGTGCAGGTGAAAAGCACTCTCCTCAGTTCTTCTGCGCGAAAGGCGTCAAAAGGCAATTCGGAAATTGATGCAACTCTCCGAACGCAAAAAGTTATGGCATATTTGCTCTCTCACAGGCAATCAGGTTGAAAACATCCCTTGGTTGCGATCATCCGCAACACACATCAGGTCATAAATTGACAGCTTCTCTGACATATGTTGCAAAATTCGAACAATTCTTGCATCTTTTATGGGCAACATTGTGA
>JAAUXT010049829.1_pt1 | contig 30896 bp, 28 predicted proteins | sample 7278171 | NCBI WGS metagenome assembly JAAUXT01 (sample SAMN14350112, study PRJNA611818) | marine sediment metagenome | isolation source: surface marine sediment (1.8m) | place: French Polynesia: Moorea | collected 2018-08
CTTTGGAGTCATTGTGTTGCAAGTGGCATGAACATGGCAAAGGACAGACACCTGAAATACATGTCATAACGTCATTTTTGCACTTGTTGAATCGCTGGCAAAGTAAATTGTCAAACTAATGTGGAGGTAGTTATTGCCAAAACTGGCTGTAGCGCTTTGTTAGAAATGACAGAACCACACAAGACGAACCTCCCACATCTGTGATACTTGGGGAACGTTCACAGTTTCAGGCATTTTGTGGTGCCAAGGTCCTTTGCGGATTTATATTTTGAGCGCAGTTCAGATGCCATTTCCATGGACAGTCCAAAAGTCTGTGAAGATGGAAATAGCTTTCTTCTCGTTTTCATTGACCACCTTTCAATCACTTTTGCGTGGTTCCTGTTTTTGCATGGTCAAGAACCACGTGCTTTTGTAAGTGCCTCTGGATCTGCATCACAGACCAAGTATGAACGGGAGAAAAAAGTTTTCTTGATAAATGAGTGTGCCATCAGCAAGACCACCCATTTTTAAACAAACAGTGTTCTTGGCTTTTCTCATTCTAATTCGTACTTTTTCACCTGCCCGTTCCAAATGGTGCCGTTTTGGTAATGAAGACAACACAACAACGTTGAATCCAACAGCGATGAATTCGTACCGACTATCATTCAGTCTTCCAGTTCAGATGTTGACAACATTTGATGGCATTGCTTTGAGTTCGACTCCAGAAACAACGGCGTACTGAGAATGTTTCCTTGGCAAAGATTGAAGTGCAAAGAACCTGCCATTTCCGTATAAGTAAATCTACTCCAGGCCAGACAGCCAGACAGCCAGACAGCCAGCCAGCCAGAGAAGAGAAGAGACAGACAGACAGACAGGCAGACAGACAGACAGACAGACAGACAGACAGACAGACAGACAGACAGACAGACAGACAGGCACCAGACAGACAGACAGACAGACAGACAGAAAGAAAGAAAGAAAGAAAGAAAGAACAGAGGAACGGAGATCGACAGAGTTTTCTTGAAGCGTGGAGTTGTGTCTTCACCTTGCGCCGTCAGGATGATGGCGTTGATGGCTGGGCGAATCCAGTCCATGTTGTGCGTGAACTCCTCCTTCATGAGCAGCGCCTCGATCCGCAACTTGTAACTGCAAGACAAACAGTAACTCTCAGTTATGTGGCGCAACTGAAAGAAAGGAAAACGAGACTTGTCCATTGAATGAGTGATCCTGGTGAGTTGAGAACGAAAATAATGTTTTTGGAGAGCTGCACTTGAACGAATGTATTCAAGTTCGCAAGTTTTGGACGCCATGACGTTTCAGTCTGTCAAGAACCAACAATTTCGATATAAAGAACAGGATCTTCTCTGTTCAGACCCCAAAAGTTCGTGTCAGGTGGAAACAACTTTGTTTCAGGTCTTTCACAAAAAGTCCTCCATGAAGGACACCCACAATTATGGAGATACAATTTCAAAGACGGTTTGTCAACGTCAGAAATTCTTTTTGTACAGGCAGATAATTTACGGGTTCCGGTATTTCTTGTTTTATCGAGCGTCATAACACTGGCGCTGTGCAGGAAATGACACGCGAACCTCTTGGTTGGTGGTGAAGTGTATGTTTGCCGAACCTGCGAATTTTAGATTGGGAGTACACCAATGCTAAATCGTAAATTCTTGTGGAGTATGACGTACTTGGGAAGATTCAGCAGTTCCATAAAGAATTTTTCAGCGTTGCCCAATTTGTTCTTGTCACCGTCAAAAGATCTCAGCTGCTCAACCTGCAAAAAATAAAACGGTCTTTTGTTGATATCCATCGCCGGTTGGTGACCAAAGAGACTGGAAACTTTTGCAAACATCTGCCAAATGGGAGGACAATCAGCATCACAGGCACACATGGTGGCTTCAGAACCGTTAAACGGCTGAGATTCCACACAAAGTCATTCGCCATACAGCAATGTTTTGCATTGTACAATGCGCTTCAAACATAAACAAGCATTTTAAAGACAACATATGACAAGCATACATTGGTTTATATTTATTTGCCTCTGGATGTGTACATAATTTGACTTTGATGTGCCGGTGCACTGTGTTTGATCCAGTGATCCAAAATTTTTGCAGCTAGAAGAGCCATATTGGGACGCATGTTGTAGCATTGCTCTTCTCTGGGCAAACAGACAAATGTCTGCGTGCACAACAAAAAGCCTGCTGTTGCCCTATAAGGTGGGGTGTTTTTTTGGTGTTGAACGGAAAGGAAAAGGGCTGGAATGTGGTCGTGTGTCAATTGGAATCCAGTGGACTCAATATTAGGTCTAAATTGCACGTGAAAATCTGGGTAAATGCTCGGCGACAACAAAAAACGTCACCACCAAAGCATTTCTGTCTCAAACCTGTGCCTCATCTTTGCGTGATACTTCAAAAATTGTTTACCCGCTACACAAAAGCTTTAACTGTATCACAGAACACATTCAACCTGGCATAATGGTGGTTCCTCATGAAAAGAGCAATGGGGGTCTACTGTGCTACTCATCTGCTGATTTGCGTCAAAAGAACATGTCATGATAAAAATTCTTTACAAACCCCAAGAAAAAAATGCCGAGTTTGATATTCTGGTACCAGTGGCCAAATTAAATGGCTGTGGAATCTTTCTTTTGGCAAGTGGAAAGCGAGCTAAATAGAGTGACAAGCCAAAAAAGTAACAGACAACCATCTCACGGTTCGCTGTCTAGAAATTTTCGATGACACTTCCCAAGATCTCTGCTTTTGATGAAGTTTTAAATGCCGGACGTCAAGTTACATCAGAAGTACATCTCGATGATGAAGAGTGAGTCTATTCCATCAGGTTTTATCAATAAAAGGAAAGCGATAAGCCGCCAGTCAGCCGAGCCTCCTTCACCACCTTCTCCCCACATCCATTTGGAATGTTTCAGTCTGTGGTCAGTGGTGAAAGAATTCTCTGAATACGAATGTCAAAACAAGCTCTTTTCGTTCTGTTGAGGTGAATGGCCAACATACTCAACATTCTCCGCAGGAATTGGTACAAACAAAGTATCTTCCTCGCACAAACAAGTCTCTTGTTGCAGTCTATTTGTTCAGTGCAGGTCACACTTTGCAAAAGGAAATTGCAGTTTGATTTTGAAGTTTGAAGTTCCTTGCGCAAAAAAGGAAGTCGTTACGTCGTGATTGTCGCCTGACAGACACTCCAAATCACGGTATTGTGCGTATTTCAAGAAAAGTGACGACGACAAAAACACTTTTTGTCTGCACACCCAGCTCCCCAGGTGGAGTCCTTCCCACTCGAGACACCCACTTCTGGCACCTCAGGTGACAAATCGCGCACGACCCAAAGGAAGCAGCCACCCACCTCGTCTGCTTCCGGGAGGATCCTGAGCAGCCCTCGCAGCTTTTCTGCGCCGATGTTCTCACTCTGTCCGTCAGCAATGAACTGGACGATCTGACGGTGCGAGTCACGGAACTGCTTCAGGTAGATATTCACATTCAAGCTCCTCTTGCTGTCCAACAAGTTGATCTGAAAAACACCCAAGGCTGATTGTCGCCCTGTGTCTCAAAGAGAATTATTTCGAAGCCACGCACACACCGGAGTGGAAAATATATTAAAAGGTTTTCTTACCTCTTCTTTCTTCTTCTTTTCCGGGGGAGCGCCAGAATCCGACAGAGGAGTATCCCGGTTGGGTTTTGCCACAGTCGGTGTGTTTTCCACAGCGAACAGTTGTTCTATTTTATCGAAATCCACTTTGTATCCATTGAACATCTTTCCCACTTTGGTCCAAACATTGGTGGTGCCCACAACTTTTTGCGCTGGAATTTTACTCCACTGAAGTTTTCGCATTTTTGTTTTTGGGGTCGGCGTTTGTTGCTGAGGTAGTTTCTGTGCAGATGCTGCAGGTGTGAAGCCCCCGAGAGGGGGAGGAGGGGGTGCCGAGCCGAACCCTGGGGGTGCGGGAGGGGGTGGTGGGACCGGAGCGCCTATTCCTGGAGGAGGGGGAGGAGCGGGCGGCGGAGGAGCTTCTCCCGGTGGAGGTGGTGGAGGGGGCGGGGGTGGGGCTGCACCGGAGTTCACTCCTGTCGTATGTCGCCCAGTGTGGGGGCTTGACAGGGGCGAAACGGCCTTGTCTCGTCGCATCCGGCCGTCCAACTGATCCTTGTGGCACGTGCAGTGGCAATTCTCCAGAGTGGCCTTCTCTATCGCTTTCTCGAGCCTCTTGGCTCCGGTCAACAGCATCTTTTCTGCATCCTGCTTGTGTTCCATCATCGTGCAGCGATAGACGAGCTTCTCCACCGTGTCCCATATCGTGTCGGTGAGCGAGTTGGTCGGGTCGATTTGCAGGAGGTGTTGCAGGGTGGTGAGGAAGGCCGCCTCCTGGTTGCAGTCGTACACCTGGAAATCACAATCACACTGACCATTCACTGACTTGCTCTCATCCATCCCACTGTCACTGTCGCTCTCTGTGTCCTCCTCACTTCGCATCTTGCGTCGTTGTGGGTTATTCTCGCGTTCTGACAGTCAATAAAAGTTGTTTATGACCTCTTGAAACACTGTTTCAGAGTCCCACGTACTGGCAATAACTTGTGCACTCAGGGCCAACAACTTTCTGTTTGTGGCCAGTTTCAGAATTGGAAGCCTGAATTTCTGTGGAACCACAATCCCGATGTGCGTCTGTTGTCGTGCCTTGTCGGGAATGGTTCTGCCCTGTCTCCAAAAGTCATCAATGCGCGCGCAACTGAGATTGGTTTTGTCACGGCACGTTTTCTGCGCCTGAATGAGCGTAAGTACACACTTCCGATAAGGGACCGCCCTTGGGACACAGGGAGTGAATGTCTGAGAGCGTCTGTTCCGGTTGCTTTGTAAACTGAATTGATCTCATGCTGGCGGATCTCGAAGGAGCACAACAGGGAAACGCCCACGCATTTTAACAGTTACGCCTTGAAGTCGTGCCTTGCGCAGTTACTAAATCGGTTTCCGAGCAAAAAGACGTGGGAGCACATTGTTTGAAAAAGGTCAAGAAAGCTTCCGAGTCGTCCTGGTGGGATTTACTTTTGAACACTGGCTGCGATCGGCTGAGAAGTTGGCTGATCTACACCGGGGCCAACAGCCTCACGGGATGGAACAACCCAGCGAACTCCTCTTTGAGATTTATGGCTCAAGAAACTGATGAGAACCCGTTTTAGTGTGCGAACCTTGCCTCTCTGTTCTCTGTCGCAACCTGGAAATCCACAAAATTTGGTGAGAGGAAACTCCTACTCATCAATTCGCAAACACCAGAGTCAAAGGTGAGAGAGCCTCCAACCACTGAGCAGATAAAAACGCTTATCGTGGTTCAGGAAAAAACACGAAGAGAAAAAGCCACATTCATAATTCATGTAGTGTCCCAACACAGAAAGCAAAAGAGAGTAGTGTTTACCAAATAATAAAAACGACCACGCTGAGGGGTCATTTGAGCTATGAAGCGCTCGACGTGTTGCATACATAACGAGAAAAGGGCAAATTTACGGTGGTACTATTTCAGAAAATTATCATGATATGCCAAAAACAGAAAAGATGCACGGCCCAAGTGAGTCATACTCGAAAGAAAGCACCACTTTGTAGAAACCACCTCAGATTTGTGTCAAAGATGATTTCTCCATCTCTGCTGCCTCAAAACGCGCACAAAGGAACACTGGAAGGTTGGCGAGAGTTTCACAGTGGGTTTTGCCAATATTTCGCCCTGCTCACGTCAAACCCTCTACATTTGGGCAAACAAATCTTCCTTCTCGTTCATGTAATTCCCGCCCTAATAAGTTGAATGTACATGTATCTATCTTCGAAAACTGAAAAAAGAGGTGAGGGTTAAAGCTCATGTCTAGACAAACGTTCAAACCAAAGAAGAAACATGTCCTAATCCGTTTCGTCGATAAAAAGTAACCTGTTTGACTTCTTCCTTAGCCCATTTTCCCAACAGTAACTGTAGTTATTTAATTATTGGGGACTGAGTCTTAACCTGAATTCAATGACCCTTCCAGTCCCGCGCGCCTCAAAGGACGAAAGATACTCTTTCAACCCGCAATACCAGCCCTCACAAAGAGATCAAACCCATTGGTGAGTGCTGCAAGCCGAGTCAACTTTTTTTGCTTCAGGAACTCCTTAATAAGTTACTCAACTGTGATGACCTTTCTGAATGTGCACAATTTTATCGCCACCGGGAGTGTTCAGTTTCTGAAGAAACCGAGACATAAATTGATAAGTGCGATTTTATCAATTCATTTATCAAGGATATCCATTTATCCTTTTATGACCTTATCGGGCTAGTCTACCAACCCAATTTATCCGTCTCCACAGAGGGGACACAACATGCACCTCGTGAACCTTTGCGCATAGATCTCAACTCTGCTTTTGCGACAGAAACAAGAAAATTCTCTTTTTGCGTGTGTGGTGAGAAAGACAGAACCCCAGAAGACATCGGAGAAGATGGCAAAAATGCACTGCGTCAATGGTAGGGTTTCTTCCCTGACTGACAACAAAGCCAAAACACATTTGCATGGGTGGGGCCAGTGTGAACACGACGCATCCTGCAAGTGGACACCACACGGTGCGTGACTCGTTGTCAGATGACTCTCAGTGCTTGTTGGTGCCACAAGAAACAAAAACCCTCAACAGGTAATTGCACCCGAGGAAGACAGTCCCACCCTGTATTTGACGACAAAAATATCTCGGACAAGCGCACCGTGGGTGGCGAATTGGTGCCATTTAGAACCCAGAGGAAGAAATCGTGATACCCTTCTGTTCGAGAAAGGAAAATAAACTTGTGCAGATGTGTGTGCGTGCGCGCGTGTGTGTGTGTGTCTGTCTGTCTGCATGTAGTGACAGCAACACCAATGGACACGAATATTATGCAGGATGTGGAAATGGTCACAGGCACCAAAGAGAAAACTTTTCGTCCGACCATCCTGGAACCCGACCCTGCGTGAAAAACTTATCCCACAAGAAAACGATTGTGCCTTGCCTTCGCTCATTGGCCTGAGCCTTATTTCCAAGAATCTTTGAAACTCTGCCTGATCCCTATTTCTGTTGAACCAGATCCCACACAAGACTGCGGCGAGTCACGTGCAATAAATTTGAATGACAGAAATGGCCCATTTGTTTCGCAGTATATACTGGTTGTTTCCACCTGAGTCAGGCAAACGACACCATGTGCCAGTGAGCGCTTGTACCTGTTTGAGGACGGCGTGGAAGACGTCGACGTGGCTGCTGAGGTCGACGCCGGCCGGGCCGGGCAGCTGCTCGGCGTCGCGCGCGTTCTCCTCATCGAAGACGGCGAGCTGCACGTCGAGCGCCGGGTCCCGCTCCGCCGCCGCCCTGCAGCACACAGACAGCCATATCTTTGACCATATTCACCTGCACGCAAGAAGATCGCAGTGAAATTCATACCTTGGTAAGGAGGGGTTTGTTCCTGACCTGCACAATTTTATCGTTTGAAGCCACAACAACAGGACAGTGCGGAAGCTCCTCACAAATTGTTCTGCGTTGGAATTGTAATTTTAAATCAAAACCGCTGACAATTATGACCACATTACGTGTCACATATTTGCATTTCCCAAAGTCAAACGTAAATACAACATTTTTCACAATTGCGAAACGTTATTCAATTGTCAGCACTTACATTCTCAGCGCTATTGTCCTTTTGACACATAAGGTCAACGTGATCGGTCACGAGTCCAAGTAAAGCTCATCTAATTTTCCATTCGGGTTTCAACATTTTATCTTGTAAAATGGTGGACTTCCTTTTTGCATTGCACAACAGATTTATGTGGTTCAGTGGACAGCATCCGTGCGAGCTCGTATATCTGAGCCAACACCAAGTTGACCCTCGAGAGGAGTGTATTTGAACTTGGACAGGAAAGGAAAACTGAGAATCAAAGGGCACTTTGGGTACATTTGGGGGCAAAAATGTCACCAAAAAGTGTTTCACAATGAAACAGGATCCCAAGGATCGGACCAGCGGAGGGTGAGCCAACAAGTCAGTTCAGATCTTAAATTTGAACCAACAACGGATAATCAATGCAATTTAGAGTTCGTAGAAAAAGGGCACTATTCTCAAAACACAAGCCCAGCAACACACAATATCGCTGGGAATTGCTCTTCCCAGGTGAGTCCGCTTGTATCCCTCTGTTCCTCTTGAGCGCTTTCAAGATTGAGAGAATCCCGACTCTAGAAACTAAACATTCAGTCCCCATGGGAAACAATGGGGAGAACCACAATCACTGCTGCAAAAAGGCAGCTGCAGACCGTGTACCATTTGCACCAGTTTCCAGCAGATTACACAAGGGTTTTTTTCCACTTCCACCAAATTTAACTGAAGTCCACACACGGAACATTTTCTCGAAGTTTTAGAGGTGCTAATTCAAGGACCTGTTTGAGAGTTGGCACGCATGGAACCGGGTAACACCGCACACGGTGGTACTTTGAGAACACATATTCTTTCGGCAAGAACTGCTCAGATGTCAACAATGGAGAACCAGGGTGGATCCCATTATCATGCAAAAAGAATTCTACTGTAAAATAATTATGGAGGAATCTTTGTACATTGTGCAGAAACCAGTCTCCCAGTGCGATAATATTTGGTGTGGGTAACATCCAACATTGGGAACAGAGTATGCAGCACTGGGACAGCCGACCCATTTGTGAATGAAAATTGGTTCGAAAAATTCCTTTCTCCAAACAAACACGTGGATCAAGACACACCTGCGTCGAAAATCCAACAAGTTTCCTCAAGTTCTGCAAGTTCCTCTACGCAGGCAAATGTTCTTTGTAAAAAATTCGAGATCATGGCTTGCACTGGGTGAACATTCACGAAAAACATTAAACAGGTTTCAGAAGATCAAAATTTTGCAATGCAGGTAAATCTGTGAAGGATCAGGAGTGCAAGTTTGTGCCAATGAGATTTGTCCCCAACGATCTCTCTCTCACCGATGGTGTTCTTTGACTGTATTGAGGTAAAGCCTACTTTTCGCAATACGCTTGCATGAATTGTGATGAAAGACTTGCACTTGAAGCAAAATGCACTTCCATGAATAACCTGTATTTCAGGTTTATGCTGAGGACATACAATTTGAGTTGACCTCAAGGTAGAGAACATGGGGTGCGCGGGTAAATAAGAAAAGGAAAATAACTGAGGAAGAGTTTCTTTGCACAATGTAATAACGCACAGTACTCAATCATACAATCACAAAGGCATCACCCAAACAACCAATAAACATTGTCAGTTCCAGCACAAGACCTCAAGCAAAAACGTTTGCCAGGATGTGCGCATTGCTCAGTCTGTGAGAAAGTGTCCCGGACATTTCAAACACTTTGGGATGAGCTCAACACCGACTCGAGTCCTCTTCGGCTGACGACGCTTGTGCCTCGCGATGATTGCCCCTTTGTGCACAGGCAAGCGAACAAAGATCCACAATGAAACAAACGCTCATGAATGATGAAGGTTTGTCATCATTTGTCTATCTTTCGTGGTTTCTATTTTCAGCAGCTGCACCGTAAGTTTGCAAAGGGACAGGTACCTCCTGACATCAAAAGCAATGCTTCAGGTTGTTGCCCCCAAGGGTACCAAGTGACGATTTGCCCATTTCTCAAATGCATCTCACTGTTACTGAGGGCTACCAGGCAGGACCCAGATACTTTGTTCTGGTGTCCCAAGAGGCAACAAGAATAGCCACTCCAAAGTATTCCCAAAAGTTTTCCAAGACTGTTCCCAAAAAGTATTTCTGAAAGCACTCTGAAAGTGTTCCAAAAAGCAAACCAAAAAGGATTCCAACAGAATTCCAAAAAGCAGTCCCAAACCCACAGCCTTCCAAATGTTTTCCATAAGCATTCGAAGAAGCATTCCAAACAGCTTTCCAATTTCCAGTGCACCCTGGTTGACTCTGAGCACGAAGGCTGCTGCATTGAACCCTGCAACCAAGGACCACTGAGAGTTGACCCAAGTATGTTGGAAATGGGAGGGGCTTCTTCAACCCTCAGGCTGTTTCAGTAACAGCTCTGAAGAACTTTCATTAATTTTGCAACAGCAAAGCACTCATACCCAGGCTACAAAGAAAGAGTTTTCAAAAGGAGCAAAGCCAATTTACGACGTTTTCATCGCAAAACACCAGTTTTCTGTCAACAATTTTTTGACACTTTCAAGACACAATAGAGCACAGCTTCACCTCCAATCCAGCCAAACAAAAACTTTTGGTTTTTGAACGGTCAAAAAAGCAAGATATCGCCAAGTAGAAAATTACAGAATAATTTTGATCTTTTTCGTTCGTGTTGTTTGCAACATTGTCAGGTTGTGGCAAGTAGATCCAGGTCAATTTTTTGTAAACCAGTGACTTGCTTTGTTTCTTCGAATGAGAATATGCATGTCAAGCCTGTTGCCATTCTTTGAGGCGATATGTCATGCAGAGTGACTTCAACGCAGAAATCGTCCCACCAGATCTCCACACGCAAAAAGCAACTTGATATCATTGTAACCGGAAAAGGAGACACACAACAGACGTTTGAAATTTTGGATCCTGCGACCCGTTTCGCTGCATATTTTAAATTGAATCCCGCAGCAAGAAGTAATATACGCGAAGAAAAAAGTTGCTGGAATTCATGCGTTTAACATTTCTTGCTGATGCTAGGGTACTGCGCGTACCCTGTTAAACCTGCACTTCAACCAACATCTCTTTTGTGTCCGTGTGTCTCTTTGCATGAGAAAGTCAGCGTCTGAAACGGATCCACGTTCATGTGTGTAGAATGGCAAGTGATAAAGGGCAGTAGGTCATCAAAACGAAGATCACTCAGTAAGAAGTCATTACTTCTGGCTGAGAAAACTCATTGGGCAATGGCTCTGTCATGGCTTCACAACAAAAGTCTGCTCACATTCTATCCCTTCTGGCAATGCAGTTTTTTCTTGAAATGGTAATTTGGACTTTTTTACTGCCACACTAAATTCCTTCCCCACTGCGGCGGTTTCCAAACTTCATTAATATTACACATATTTCATAATAGGTGAAGACAAGTCAGCAGTCTCCAACAGAATCACCGGTAGCCTCAGGCACAAGGTGTGTGAATTGCCTGGCTGCCTTTGAAAGGCATCTCTTGTGTGGGAGGGAATACACACAGGATTGCGTTGCTTGACTTTGGCCTCGTTCAAATTCGAGTTCCTCCAACCTTTTAGAAAGGCACTTTGTTCCTGGCATCCGCAACAATTACTTTCTTCTCGAGGGTACGCTCTGGCTGGGGTCACCGCTGATCAGCATTTGAGGTGCACTTCTCTTTCCAGAGAAGACACAGCAGCGACAGCAAAAGTTTCTTCACTTCTTTATCGTGCCTCAGTTTTGGTGGTGCAAACATCGGAGGAGGACCACTTTCTGACATGTAGACATGTGTATGCACTTCAGTTCCAGCCATTCCACACTGGTGTTAAGTGGTTCGGTGCCTGACTTGGATTCACCTTGCCGACTCTGCATTCAAACATTTTTATGCGCCCATCAAAGTTTTTGTCACTGGGTGTGCAGATGGGTTGGTCACACTTTGGCCATTGTGAGAAGCGTTGACAGCTTTGCAGAGCTCGCGAAAATGACAGTTGGAAGGCGCTTCTGATGACGAGATAGAGATTCACCAATGATGCTCGACATTCACACGCGTCCCCCATCCAGCCCATAAAGGTGGAAATATGTCCGTAAAACCCCATCAAACCAAGACTTGGAGAACAGTTGTCCTGTTGTGGCCCTCATTTGCCTTGTGTTCGTGGCACCAAAAACAAAGGGGCATGTCAGTTCAGCTTCAATGCCAAACAAGAAACAACGCACTCTGATGTTTGGAAGCTGTCGAACTAAATTTTTGAAATACTTACCGCAAGTTGTTCAGGACCTCAAGCAGCTTCAAACCTGGAAAGAGAAAACAGCAAAATGTTACTTTAATATCTGTGACTTGTTTGGCTCTCCGCAAGCATCACGACCGCACAATGAAGGTGTTGACAACCATGATGCTTTCTCACTCGGGTGGTGTTACTTTTTGCTGAAATGTACAAGTGCCGAACAGAATTATGACCATTTCAACAGATTTAGGTAATGCCTTTGTTCAAGATTATTTACTGCAATTGTGTTTCTGCAACACATGTCAACTGTGAAGAGTAACAATACCAGGTTCAGCCTGAACCACGGCAGTTCGTACCACCACAGACCAGGGCCCTTTTCTTCTGTGGGCATAAAAAATGGATAATCCAACGGTTTTCACCAGGGTTTGAATGTCATCTTGACTCAAGGTCCAGCTCAGTTATGTAAAGGCAGGATTAACCACTGTGTTCTGCAGGATGCAGGATTGTACGCAAACCAGTCCAGGTGCGACGTGCCATCAGGAACAGAACGCTAATCCTGGCGGTACGTGCTCACTGACAAAGGCGAGCATTCTTGCATCACACAAATGCCACTTTATACCAAGTCCTCTCACAATGGCACCAACTTTTCCTTTCTCTCCCCAACCATTACCGTTCCTTGCTAAGCTTGCAATAATTTATTTTACAACTCAAGTGCTTCAAATTGCACACCGATGTTGGTACATAGTACGAAATTAGCTTACATGTCAGCTACTTTCCTCAGGCAAGTGTTTATTTCTTGTGGATTGACAAAGCTTCTTACATAACGACCTGAAGGGACAGATCGTTGATGTTTTGAGTGAGCTCAGGTTATTGTGGCTGAAACACCATCAGAGGTATGGTGTTGGCATTCCAACGCTCGAATGTCTTTTTGTCAACCCAACAAATTTCGGTAGCTTTTCCATCACGAAAGAAAATCTACACTTGATTGTCCCATAAAATTGGGGACTTTTTGTTGTCACCAATATTGAATCAAACTGACTTGACCTGTCAGCACATCTCACACACGAGGCGCGAACATCCGAACATCAGCCTCGTGAAATTGCTGCATGGTTTTTCCCAGTTGCTGATAATGTGCATCATAATGCTGAAGTGCGAGCGTTGAATGTGCATCAAATTGTTCAGTTCTAATCTGGCTGCCACACCGTCGGTTTATGATGGAGAGAGGTGCCTCGGGCTGCAGCGCGCGGAGCCACAAAGACCTGGAGTCGCGCCGGGCTCGACCGTCCTCTGTTTGAATGGACGTCACGTGCAGGAATGAGCTTTGGCTTGAAAACACTTTTCCGACCATAAACGTCAGATCCAAGGCTTCTTCCACACTCCAAAAAATGACCCTGTTTCTGATGGTGATTTCAACGCAATTTGGAAACCAACGATCCTTGTGATCAGTGGAATGAGTATCTTTGCGCGGAAAACACTGTGACTGTGGCTTCTGTTGAAAACTCTGGTGACGTTCGTGCACTGCGCGACCTTTCTGTGTACGAGAAACCACTTGACTCTGGCCTCGAGTGTCTCGGAGCTGAGGTCACAAGGAAACGAGTCCCACAGATTGTTGTCTCTCGCTGGGATCGTTAACGAAGTTGCGCAAGCACAACGCCTTGAGACTTCCCTGGTCTCAGTCGGAAGAGCGCGAGTTCCATTGACGGGTGCACTCCGCGAACGATTGAGGAAAGAAGTTCTTTCAACACAATTGAGAATCTGGGAACATTTAACTTTCGTGAGTAATTATTTGTTGATCAACTGAGTCCCGTCAGATCTGGTATCATGTGTAAACGTTCACACCTCGTCACTCAGGTTTCAATGGGGCGATAGACAGGAACAATGGATTTTTCGGCGCTTTGACGCCTGCTACAATGTATTCAGCTGAGCCAAACTGTCTGTCAAAACAGTGTGATTGAATGCCATGACAATGCTGCACACTGGCTCTCTGTTGTCTGCCAAAGCTTTCCTTTGTTTGCCACAGTTTAATTTCTCAGAAAAGGGCTTCAAATCTTCATGACTTGCATTCATCGCGCATGGTGGTCGCACAAAGTTGGGTACGTGTTTTCTGAAAATGTAATGCTCTGCATGCAATGAACGTAAACCTTTGAAAGGCCACAATTACTTGCACCGTTCCTCAAAACCAGGCGATCCTGGAATGAAAACTTTGTAACATGTTGCCGTCAGGACATGACTGCACGTTACAATCACAAACAATCCGAATAAAGTGGGATCCGAATTTGGCAGTTCTGCACACAAGACCCAGGCACTGGAGAGCACAAACATGCAACATTTCTTTCCCCCTGACTGGTGGCATTCGAGGAAATAATGTAAATAGCGTTCGTCAAGAGCACGCAAAAACAAAGACCTCCTTTCTTTGGTTCTTATCTCAAAGTAGGATCAGACTCTAATAAGACAGCAGCAAATGATGGGAGCATTCATTGGATGGCAGAACATTATTTTCCCTCCGGGAGTTTGCCTTTTCTTCTGCGCTATTTCAATCTCATATTTCAAAGTTGACGTCCTGGGAGAAGAGATACACACCAGTAGTTCTCTTTGTGCCCAGACACCTAGAGGCCCAGAATCCCTCCTGGTGAACATGCACCTTGTAATATCACCTACTTCTCCAGGGGGCTCACCGTGTGGCCACCTGCAAGGTAATGTTTGCTAAAACTGTCCATCTATACATATTTGACCAAGTATTTATGACCTTTCATGGTGGAAGGTCTCAAAACGATGGACAGGTGGTATACATTGTGCGTGCATGAAGTGCAAAAACGGATTATCAGAAGTTGTGCCTGTCTAGGTGTGCTGGGTACTGGCATCATCGGACGCGATTCATCAAGGGATTTGTTTGCGCCGACAGGTTCTACTTGGTCTTGCCACAGAACAGTCTCAACCCTTTTGCTTTCGGTGTCCATATCAAATTTCGTCAACACTTGTTCTCAATACATTGGAAAAATTGTGATTTTTTCACAATTCACATTATTTTGATGCTCTTCTCAGCACAGAACATTTTTGGTGCAAGTTACGAACTGTCGTCTTGACAACAGAGCAGTTCTTTTGGTTGGAGTTGATCTCTGGCCGCAGATTTTGTGGGCGGCCTGCGTGCACTGAGCTGCTATTTCGGTACAACAACACAAAAACACATTTTGCTCTTGGAACGTTGGGTCATTGACAACGTTGCCGCATTTGACTTTGTGATTTTCCTGAAATAGGGTGAAAGGTGAGCTCTTATGACTTCGTGTGTGTCATGTGTGAAAATCCATGGGCAAACAAGCGTGGGCTGCTGTCACTGCATGCGGGAATGTGTGTGCATTTTATTAGGCTCCACAATCACGGCCTTTTTCCAAAGTATCAAATACTGTCAACTTTGCATGCTCGAAGCAGTACCTCTCTGTTGACATTGCCAAATAAAGCATTCACCAAAGTCAACTATTACACGCAATTTGAACTGCTCAGTTCTGAACGGCCCTTGCAAAATGCAGCCACACACGCGATGCAGCAATACATCTCTCACGAACACAACTTTGATTTGCATCCTGAAGTTTATGATTCCTCTGTGTCTTCTTTTGCGGATCTTCATAACCTAGTAAAACTAGATCCACCAGTACCATTACCTCAAACTGTTTGTTACACGTTGGATTTATTTCCTTCAGCACAAAATAACTATAATTTTGCGCAGCTCACAATTGCAAGGAATGTAAATTGCGACGGAACCACTTGGCTCCTTTTCAAGAATAAGTTGTCCAATGTTTCGTCATAACTTTGATTTATTTACGACTCGTTTATTGAAGTAAATTGGCCAGAATATTGACAAAACTTTATGAACTGACCAATTTGGCATGGGACGTAGTTAGTGTCCAGCTATGTGTGTGTTTGTCTGTGTGATTGATCGTAAATCAAGTTATAAGAGGTTTCTGTGTTGGCCCAAGTCATTGCTTTTCACACAGGGCTTCCAATCAAAGTGCTTTGTTGTGTGTAGTAAATGCAATTTATTATTCGGAAAATTTCTCCTTGTGTAAATCTGCATGGGGCAAATTTAACATGAGCAGCCAGGTCAGTGGTCCCGTGAATGGTCTTCCTTGTGACGACCAATTTCGCAGTCAGAGTACATGCTCCTCCAGACACCATCGAAGTGCAAGGCTTGACCTCCACCTTGGTGTTATCATTTGTAGCTTCCTCTGATTGTGGGCAGAACATTGGTTTGGTGTACATTGCAGGTCACCTCGGGACTGCGTTGAGGACCGAATCAATCATCCCGCACCAAACCAATGAACATGTCCTGTGCGTTTGTCGTCCTGGGCTGCATTTATTCGTCTTGCCCATTTTCACACGCCTGGCGCAGAAGCCTTCCTTTTCTTCAAATTATCACACGCCTACCAATCGTCGTTTGAAGGTGTGCATGTTTCAAAGACGTTGGATCTGAAGCAACAACAATGCTGTGGTGCAATTTTTGTTTCGACAACCCCTGGTCTTTGCGCCAGTGGCACAGTGCGACCTCACAGTACGACCCCACCAACACACACACACACACACACACACACACACACACACACACACACACATACACAGTCATTCATGAGAGCCTGCGACTCACCGATGAACTCATTGCGGATGCGGACGCGGTCCTCGATGCGGTCGGTGTAGAGGATGATGGAGTTGATGAAGCCGAGCAGCGTGGCGCGCGTCACGTCACCATCGGCGCGTCGCAGCTCGTCCACCAACACGCTGAAGCGGTAGCCGCGCTGCTGCGACGTCTGCAGAGGCACAAAACGCGCGGTTACGTGGGCTTCGTGTGGGTTACGTGTGCTTTCGGAACGTGGTGAAGCATTCGACCTGGTTGCTGCAAAACGATCTCACAGGAAGAATGATTCTTCAAGAAACAAACACCTTCACTGACAAGAATTGGAATGTTTTCTTCCCAAAATGCGACTTCAAGTGGAGAAATGCTGCAGAGAAACTTTTGGGGTGTGTCTCAAGAGATACGCTCACTGAAAGCACTCGGTACTCGGTTTCGTTTCCACAATGGAAAAGTCATTCAAGTTGTTCAAATTTGCAGAAAATATGAACTTCAAAACACCACAATATTTTATTCGCAACAGGTACTGAAAAGAAAACAGACATGAACAAATGGAGTGTGTGCCTGAAATCTTTGTTCCACATATCCACAGAACCGGGATCAAAGAGAACATGTCAGTCCTCAAATTTTTACAGCTGACTGTTGACAAAAGCACGAGAGCTCCAACTCCTGTTGACCTCATGCTGCCACAAAAGCGCTTTTTGCCTTTTCTGACAATTGTTAAAGTGACATGAAATGCATGTTTGTGGCTTTCACTGTGATCTCTCTCCTTGTTTTTAGTCACTTTTTTGTATTCGGTGCAAAGGTAGTTTTTACCAAATGACGTTTGGAAGAAGGATTGAATAAATTATCCACTTTAAGTTCAAGAGAAACACCAAAGTGCAAAGAGTTGGACGAGGGCATAGCCACTTTCACGTGTGAAAATGTGGAGTTAGCACCTTGAATGCGCACTGTGTGTGTCTTCTCTAGCATTCTATAGAAATGGTCCAGTCGTAGATCGAATTGATACTCTATGAAAGAGTGCATTCGAGGAAATTTCAATGACCCTTCAACTTTCACAAAAGGCCAAGGCGCCTTGTTCACACGGACACACTCTCTCAGATTTACAAAGGAGATAGGCTCGTAATTTGCAGAGTTCCATTGTGTTAATTGCCATTTCCTGCACATTCCATTTGCCTCTGAGATATCTTAATGCCAGCGGCGAGGTTAATCGTTGGTGTTCTGGGACTACAGGCTCAGGGATTTATGCATTTCTCCCATCACCTTTGACAATGAAGGGAACCCAAGTCAATCCTCGTCACAAAGCGAGTTTGTCACTTGGACTCTTGGAGCCGCAGTTCCCCCCATCAGAGCCAGGAGGGAAGAGCCACGTCGTGCGTGTGGAGAGTGCGGCAGACTGCATGACCTGAGCATGGCTGCCAGTCCAAAGGCAAAGACACAACGCTTCCAACTGAAAATATTCTCTTCGTTCGTCAGAGTTGCCACCAACCACGCTTTCCTGCAACGAAGGCAGAACACTCAAACTGATTCAAATGAATCAAGTCGCCAGTTTCAAGGCTCGGCACTGCCTCTATGAATCCGCATTCGAGACGAGCTCGTGGCCCCTATCGCTGTTCAGTTAGGTATCTCCACCCTTAACCCGATGACCACAAAGGCACCTTATGCCACACAGCCTTGAAGCGACAGAAGAGTGATACCTGGGCCTGGGGCAAACTTCTTTCCTGATACCGACCTGTTTCATTAACTGTAAAATGGAATTTGGAGATTCTCAGCATAGGTTTCTTCATCCGAGGCCAATTGATGGCAACTCATGTGTCGGCCAAGGCTGAAAGAAGTCATGTTTGTCATTACTCTTGTCAAATAATGTAACCTTTGAAAAAGCAGAGGAATTCATGCAAATCTGCCTTGGTCTTTGTGAAAACCCAGCAGCGAATTCTTGTGGCCACGCACTCATCGCAATGGCATCACACTTGACTCCCATTGCCTCTGTTACACAAGTTTGGTCAATAAAAAAGAATTTTGACCAAATTCTGAGGTTTGTCGAGAAAAGGAGCCAACTGATACACTGTATTGAATTTGAAATCTTATTGTGCATCCGAATTCCTTTGTGCTCTTGCATTCACATGGCAAAGGTGATTGCCGTCTTGTGTCGTGATACACCTGTGACATTGTGAACTCAATACTCATACATTTGGAAGGTTTCAAGAAAAACATCCTTGTACAATGGACACTTGCTTTCAAAAAAGCTCAAACGATCTCATTCTTCCTTGTGTAAAGAACGTGGCAGATCCACACAGGTGAACGGCATTGCATTCAAAGTGGAAATGTTTCGCAAAAAAATTAAACGTGGCTGAAAAGGTGGCGAGTGCCAATTCCAAGTCTTGTGTCCTTGTCAGGTGGTTGAAGGATTTCAAGCTGACCAGTGGTTACAACGGTGAAGCTCAACAGTTCTCTCGCAGTCTTCACCGTCAACTCGTTCTTCTGCTGAACAGAAAGGACTCAAGGAAAAGTCTACCTTGTGACACTGGCTGTCTGCGGATACAACCCTTTTTGTTGGATTTTGCTGTGTCCAATGTGATTGCCTCACTGTTTCCTTTCGCCCTCAAACAAATCGAACAAAACAGCCCCAGCAGTAAGGCACACATTGTGCTTTGACATAAATGAATCCACGGATTTGAGTTTGTCCAATTTTCCCAGACAGGTTCCAAATGCCCGACAAGAAATCAAAATTCGTACAACAAGTGATGTTGCAACCACAAACATGCCTGATTCATGTTTGTGTTGCTGGAACCTCATAATTGGTTGCAATGGTCTTGGTTTCTACTTGGACAAAGAACAAAATTCCAAAGTGCAACAAGTTTTTGCAGGACAATTCTGAGGGCTCCTGTTGACCTGATCAGGATTCTGAGCTGCCATCAGCTTTCAGATGTGCCAAGATGTCAAAGAGGGTTTGGTGAAAATCTTGTCAGGCGTCAATTGGCTTCTATGATGACACACAGGAAGCCCACAAGGTTCTTTTCTCTCACTGGGTTCAGGGTTGTTGTGAGCCACAGCAGGATCAAAACCAGACCAGATGGGGCAAGACTCATCACAACCAGACTTTGCATTTCTTGAACTGTTTGCAACCAGACTCGTTGCAATCAGATACGAAAGTAATCAAACGTACTTTCGCCAGATTATTGTCTTTGTCAACCAAGCATTTACTGTCCAGTTACGATGTCCCTGTCCAGAACAGTTGGGGGGGGGCAGTTGCCGCTATTTTGGTTGCAATCGAAGTCGCATGTGGTCGGTACACACCTCAGTTTATCGTGTGGCGACACGTAGTCTGCTGCACAAAAGCTGTCCTTTGTGGAGATTGGGCGTTGTCAGAGATAAGATTCTTCAAGGCGAAGTTTTGGTGCCAGTACCAGAAATCTCCAACCACAGCGCAAGAAAATATATGTTTCTTCGCTGGAAGAAAACACATTATTTATTTTGAACGGTGCATCTCCTGGGGCTCCACTGCTCTTTGATTGCATTTCAACACCAAAACAGAACTTTTTCCACGACCAAAAAGATGAAGGTATCACAGCGTCTGAGCGAACAACTCCTGAGCATTTCACAAGTTATCAAGACGAAACATACCAACAGGACTTTTTTGATGTACCAGGTCTCTTTTTCAGAGATACAATCGCTGGGAGATGTTCAAGGACAGATCTTGCGTCTCTTCGAAGAGGCTGAGTGAATGGTGTCTCTTTCACTTGCAATGGCACCAGCGGAGTTGTGTGAGCATGACCACCCAAATTTGGTGCAACGTTTTAATGCTTTCAGCTTTTCTTCTGACTCGGCAGCCTTTAACCCGAGCCAGCTGCCAATACCATCAATTATGCTATCATTTCAGTGGAATTTTGTTGCGGTTCCTATTGTCAACCCAACAATTTACTGTACCCTTGACAGAAATTCTTTCAGTTCAGCGATAATTCTTCAAAACAGAGAGAGCGAAAATGTTTTTGCTGCTTGAATTATACAGAAGAATGTTTTCAAACTGTGTGCGTCGAACATTCTTCTGCTTCGTGCATTCAAAAACTTGTCCATCTCTCTTTCCTCTGTTTTCAAAAAGTTTCCTGTTGCCTGCAGATGTCCAGCTTCCCATCCAAACTTTTTGAGCACAGTGGTGTACCAGGGTACATTTTTCGGATTTTGCGCACTGGACAACTTTTTCTTCGGCTGGGCAGCGTCAGACTCTCATTGACCAAAACCTCGTGAGACCGAAGGTAACAGTGAAGGCATTTTCGACAAAAGGGCATGGAAAGTTTTGTTGCAAAATTTAAATTGGGAACACCTGGAAAAGTTGCTTTTTTCGATGGTTTGAGGCCAGAAGGTTTGTCTGTTGATCGGTGCACAGTTAAAATTCAGGTCAGTAGATTAGCATTTCCGTGTGTGCTGAAGCGCACTGAATAAACATCTTTGGAAAAAGCTGTCTGTCACAATGTTGAACTTGGGCTTAACATATTGGACTTGGCTACAAATCAAAAGTGAGCAACCAAGGTTCTTGAGTATGGGAAGAAATGATTTGTGTGTTCCTTTTCGGGACAACCTTATTATAACCTGAGCTCTTGACAAACACATCATGTCAGGCTTTAACCCGCCAAGACACCAGTGTCATAACTTGCTCGGCTTTATTGCCAACTTGGCAAGAGCTTTTCCTCTTCTTGAACTTGGCCCAACAACCTTCCAAATTTATAATGATATCATTTCTACCAGAATTGAAGCAAACCTAATCATTTTCTGGTCCCCTGAAATCCATGGTACTTTTTACACTGCTGTATGGCCATGTGCGCCAATCAAGGCGTGCATGGCTTCCACGTTGTCGTTTGTTTTGTCGCATGCTATGAGATTGAATTCAGAACCAGTTGAAAATTGTCATCGCTGACGGCTGGTGTCAGGCTGGATTCACTTCGTCGCGTGCACGAGCAGATGTACTTACACTCTTAAATGCGTGATTGAAAGTAATGCTGGTTTCCTCTTGTGTGTTTGTTTGAAACTGTGATTCAGCATGTCTTGAAAATGTCGCACAACCGTGTTGGTTCCCAAAGCTCTTTTGGGTTCTTTCGACTCAAGAGGTTTCCATGAGTGTTTGAGATGTGCACGCGTGCTGCAGCAGCAAGGTTTGTGGTGTTGCTGGAATGACATTTGCTGCAGGAAGACACAATTGACCGGAATCACATTCAGCACGACTCTGGTTTGTTTGTGAGGGTTCATTTGTGCGCCAATGCAATTGAGGCATTTTTTGAGACCTTTGAGTGTGAAGCTTTTTCCACATGTGCGCGGCCCGCCGACGAGCTTGGCCAAACTTGCAACACGAAGCTGAATCTTGCGGCGACAATGCACCAAAAATCTTTGAATGTCTTCTCAGATGTCCATTTTTCTTTCCAGCACAGTATGCAGTGAAGTCCTTGAGCTCCCAGTCGGAGTCACGTTGAAGTCATTTTCCCCCTTTTCGGCAGACAAATCGATGAAAAAACAACTTATGCTTCACTGTGTAGACCATTGCGGCAACCACAAGCAAACAAATCCCCCTGATCTTCAAACAGACCCCTCCCTTCTCATATGCCTTGACTTGAACCTCCACAGCCATTTTGGGAACTGAAAATCGGATCACGTCCGCCTGCGCAAAAAAAAAAAGTGCTCACAAGAAAGGGCCAACGCAATTTCGTTGAAACAAGCAAAATTTCAAAAATAATCCTGTTAAATGTGTCTTCTGACGGTAGGTCTGTGACCAAAATCGTTCGGAAGTTTCACATGGGACACAAAAACTGATACATGTCACGCGGGACAAAGGAGAATGTTCCAAAAACAATCGCAGATTCGCAAATCAGTCAGAACCAAAGTGCAGATCTGTTGTTCAACCAAAAACTTGGGTGTCGCATGACCTGACATGTCCCTGTGTTTAGCCCCTATTTTGAGATCAAATCGATCTTCAAAAGTTCGTAGAGTGTGGCAACCTGGTGCAGGTTCCACTCGAAACAAAAGCCATTGAATTTGTACACATCTTGAACCATTCCTGTTTGTGGACAAAGTGGCCAAGCACCCCTCATGTGTGGCAGGCCTCGAAATGGCTTTTTCCAGTTCAGGATTATTTGTCAATCACGAATCTGAAAAAAACTCTTCTGCTCTCCGTCTCCTGCGTCTCTGTGGACAGAATGAACTCGTTGACATGACAGTGCATTTGTAGGACGCCTTTCACTTACCTTGTACGACTCCAACGTTTCTATGGCTCTGTTGTAACCCTCTGGAGAATACACACAGAGCGCCGAAAGCAGCTCGAACACCTGCTTCTTGCTCCCAGCATTGCTCGTTCCCAGAGCTGAAAGAAAGAATTTGCCTATAAAAATCGACCGCGAAGAATCCAACGACTGACCGAAACTCAGCAGTGCAGAAGGGATCAACAATTGGCGCAAAACCATCAAGGAACCGGTGCTGTGTCCGTCTTTCCAAATTTGACAGATACGAGGCAACACGTTTCGTTCGTCCGACAACAATTTTGCAGACAAAACACGTTGTATCACTGAAAGCCTGAGACGAAATAGTCTTGAAATCTATTTGAAAGGCTCATCAGTACAAACTGAATCAATATGGTACGAGGCAATGTTTGTAGATCCTGTGTTAGTTGTTGAGAACAAAAGAAATTTGTGACAAAAATTTCAGTGTTGGCAAAAATTTCGGGTGGATCGGTGAAAAAATACATTGCCTCGTACTTTCAAAACTTTACCACAATGATTGAAAAAAATTGCATGGTTGGGGGGCAGTGAAAAAAGGGAGAGCACAAACGTTGGACCAGGGTCAGGTTCCAGCCTTACAGGACCACCACACCCTCCCAAAAGGAAAGCCGTTTTGGTGTTCTGGTTCGCCTAAAAGCTGTTCTGTTTGTGTGAACCGAACGTTTCAAGCGACACAGTACAGTGCCAGGACATCGTACTGTCCAGATATGTCTTCTTTTGACCACAATTGGATTTCTCTGTCATGCATTTTCCTGAACACCAAACAACAGTGTGGAGTGGTTTACTGACTGTGTAAGGTAACCACAGTTTTCGGTTGCTGTTGACCGAGAAGATAAAAACAGATCAGTCTCGAATAACTTCGTGATCATTCGGTCTACAATCGAGACCAATGCTCGAGGAGCTTTGCATGCTTCCTTTGAACAACACTGAGAACAGACAATCAATTTCTGGTCACTGGGCCGAAGTGAGATTTCAGACTTTTTTGGTCTTCTCAGATTTGATCCATTTTGCTTCTTGCCGCCTGCATTCATGAAGTTCCCTGCAATGGCCGCACGACGGTCAAACAATTGAGACAGGTTTGCTTGCTCGTTGGCGCAAATATAACAGCAGGAAAAGCTTGAGACTTGTGCATTTTTGCAGAACATACGTGATCCTGAAGCCATTCATTCACTACTGCTCCATGCAATGTGCTTTTCCGCTCAGTCTGTAAATGTGCGTGAACATCATGTTCGGTGCACCGAAGAAGTGAACAACGTCATTGATAACAAATGCTGCAGGGTGAATGGTTGCATTTCAATTGATGACCAAATATCCACAATTTTGTTTGCTTGAATGCGTTGGTTTGAGGACCAATCACGTACACTCGATGTTGTGTCTGCACAGAGACATTACAAAAGGTTCAAAAACGATTGCCCCTTTGATTTCTACTGACAGCAGATGCAGTGATAAGGAAATTATACATCGTTTGCGTGAATGGGGGAATATTGTCGACGTACAGCATCCATATTTCGTATCTTTGGGACCAATTTCTGTGATCTTGTTTTCGGCAATGAACTTGCGCTCCGACATCGCCCTTCTGCATTCGAATGGGCAAATTGGTCCTTTCTTGACCATGAAGAGACCCACAAGAATGTGTCCACTTCCTGCTCAGACCTCGCATCCTGCTGACACTTGTACCCAAGTTTACCACGTGCACTTCAGCAGCGTTGGTGATTCCTTTGGCCAGTGCTCCCTCCTCCGATTCAGTACGCATGCACGTGGTGGTGAAATTTATGACGTCTTTGCATCAGATAAGACGACAGGAGATGCTTCATTTTGGCGCAGGGCTCAGGTATTTGTACTTCTTGCTTTCAAACTTTGTGGATCGAGACGCGCACGATTTTGACCATACAAAGAAACCAAGTCGGATTTTCCTCTCAGTACAACAGAAGGGTCACAAAGGTTTGCAGCATGCTCAATCTGGTTTGCAAATGTTGCCAACTTTACACTCAACGTGCACACATGTGGCCACACTAACTACGTTGATGAGCATCTCCTGAAGCGCAATAGGCCGCCGATAATGAGCTTTGTCCTATGGGTAACTGCATGAATTGATTCTGTGATAAAAGAATCAAAGCAAACGTACCTGATTGCACGTGCATGACAACAACTTCTCATCCAAGCAGAACATTTCAGATATCAAATTCAGAACTACAGCTCAAAATTAAACAAACGCCGGTCTTCACTCTGCAGGCAATTGCAGCATGTGGAAACAACGTTTCTTCCAGGGGAATTTTTGTACAAAAGTTTTGGGTGCATCAATGTGTTGGACCCAGAAGTCTCGGTCATCACAGTCCAGTGGGCAAATGATGATTTAAATTCCACTCAGCCTTTCAGACATCATTTGTGTTCCGAAGAAATAATTTCAATAAAACTTGACCTCTTATTGGAAAAAAGTTCAACAACCTGAGAAGTGTTGCCTTTCAGTTTGCGGCCTGGTTGTTACAACTTAACCAAAACCATGCAAGGTCCTTTCGAATTTACCACGCCTCAAGAACAAAACCAACAAATTTGACACGTGTGGAAAAGTGCGACTGCTCCTTACCCACTGCAAGTTTCTTGACATACTCCTTGTTGTCTATGATGATATCCAGTCCGTTTTCCGAGTTCATGGCTGCAGTTCGTTCGTGTCCACCGAAGCACCGGGGCTCTCGAAATGTTTCTTCAGTTTGCAGTTTTGGTCCTGAAAGTCCTTATCCCTGAGTGCCAATTGTCTAATCCATTGTGAGTTGGTGGCACTAAACTAAAGGCATCGTAGAATCCAGTGTCCGTGTTGTGCATGTATCTTCGCACCGCTCGAATACACCACTTCAGAGCAACTGTTTGGTGGATTACAGTCAAAACGGTGCTTGAGCCCAAAGGCTCACGGCTCAACCAATGGCAAGGCGCGCAGTTTGATGCCAGCGTTCCACCGCAATGCACTCCCTCCGTGTATGGCAGTACACAATGCCCAATCTCTTGTGGCTGAAGCAGATAGATCTTTGTACAATCAAGTCAGTGTCTGTCAGCAGTTCATTCCGTCAAAATACAGAAAACCAGCACACTTGTCTGACCTGAAAAGAGAAAATCAACGGAAGTTAAGGCCTTTCCAAAACTCTGCACTCTCAGAAAGAATACACAGTGGTTCTTTTTTTGGACACAAAGTTCGATTTTCACAAACAAAGAAGGTACATTCCGTCATATCGAGGGGATTTATGTGTACCGTCAAGCACAATCATGAACACAAACCAAAAATGTCTGAACTGAAGCTCAAGTTCCCGGGAGAGACTTGGGACCCGCAAGAGGTGAATGTACTTTCCGAGTCATTGTTTTCAGAAGAACAACGCTGTCTAGTGAATCTAAGGTTTGGCGGGGTCTGGGTGAAAAGCGAGAATGAAGCCCCTGTCGTTGTCAAAATTACTTCAAGAGGAACATCGCGCAGTAGCTTTCACAGCGTTTGCGTAATGGAGGGGGACATCCCGAAGGTTGAACCGAACATGGGAAGGGAGACGCAATGTCCCGCGTTGTTGCCCAAGACCGAATCAACGACTCCGTATCCATTTGGTGACCCATTACGAGGACAACCCCCTTTGAAACATCACCGCTGTTTGCACTTGTGCATGTCAGCTGTCGAGTACAATTACACATTCTGTGGGGAAATCGTGGAAATCGAATGAGATTTCTACTTTGACAGTAACTTCCTGAAGGAAGTGCGCCACGTAACTGTATTTCTGAAGAGATAGCTGAAGGAAGCCTTGGCCAAACGAAATGTGGGGAAAAGGCACGTTCTGTTGCACTTGCAGGTTCGCGAGCCCTCGTTTACCCATTGTGGTTGAATCACAACACCACACTTACAAAGATCCGTGATTTCGGAGAAACCATCGATTCCACCCTGCTGGAACACTTTTCGCAACAGGTGACATGACACATCCGTTTCACTCTTCCGTGATGAACATCTGTGTGTGTGTGTGTGTGTGTGTGTGTGTGTGTGTGTGTGTGTGTGTGTGTGTGTGTGTGTGTGTGTGTGTGTGTGTGTGTGAACTTAACAGGGGCGGGAAACTTTGAACCACGACACCGGACGTGAACATTTTCTCCTCCCGATTTGAAGAGTTCTTTCCTCTTCCTGCCGGCGAAAAACATGTGTTTTTGTTGATTTTGTGGACAAAATAACAAATATGACGACATTTCACGATGAAATAGAAATAGAGGACATGGAATACGACGAAGACACTGAGAGTTACTATTACCCGTGTCCCTGTGGAGATCGCTTTCAAATAACGAAGGTAAACGATGCGACAAAATGGGACGAGTGTTTGCAACGTTTTGGAGGTTGGGACATTCAGTGTTGTTTTTACCTCGTTTGGAGAGTTTTGGTGTGGAAAAACGTGCTTGCTTGATCTCCGGGGAAATCTACATCCAACACGTGCATCCACTTATCAGGCAGTACCAAACCGATCACGAACCAGAAAATTCTTTTCGCCTGTTGGCTGGCAACAATGCCTGAACTGACCAAGAGCCAGAATTATCCAGTTCGTGGTCCGTCTGGTCACCAAACACGGCCGTGGATGTGAAGGCATTATGAGTGGTAAAGTCTCTTTGTCTTCAAGAAAAATGCCCCAGTCGTGGGCAGGGTTATAGATTCAGGAAAATTCATTCCAGAACTGCCATTTCTGGAATGCACCCTTCCGTCCTGTGGAGTGGAATGCCCAGATCATTCCAGGATGACAGAACTGTGCAAGTCATGTTCAGTTTGAGCAATGACGGAATGGTCAATCAAAATCGAACGGGTCCGACTGTGGATGCGACTGACATACATAGACATTTGCCTATCAAATGCTGCCATCATTGATCAACCGTTGACGCTGTCTTTCCCACTGCAGGAGGAATTGATGAGCGGAGAAGAAGTCGCTCGATGCCCCAGCTGTTCACTCATTATCAAGGTCATCTACGATCAGGTGAAAACAGTTCCTTCAAGTGTCGAAGGGGTCGACCACAAAATTATTTTGCTCGAGAAAGTTCATGGCAAATTGGGGTGAATAAAAACGGCAACACAAAGGCACTTGGGTAGATTCGAGAGGAATGTTTTGAATACAATTTTGTGAGCCCTCGTTGTGTCACTTGGTTTGTTGTGAGGTCGCTTGGGAAACCTGCACTCAAAGTTTCTTGTGTCAACCGTTTTGCAGGAAGATTTTGCCGCTGAGGAAGAAGAAATCGTTGCAGCTCCTCAGAAGGATCTCCAGGTTGTTTGAGAGACAGAGAACTGGGTGAGTTGTTTTGTTTGACACTCGCTTTCAGTGTGCGAGCCACGTGTCGAGCCACGTGTGATAATCGCTCTGAAGCTCAGCGAAAGATGCAAGAGGCCAAGGGGTCGTCCGTGTGGCCTCTACAATTTATGAACAACACGGGTTTTGTGTCAGCACAAAATATTTTCAGGTTCTCGAAACAAATCTGAAAACATTCGCCCAATTTCAGGGTCACGGGGGTGAGGGGCTGAACCAGTTGCCACCTTGAAGAACTTGTCCGCGAATAGGAGTCAGGTGGCGCCCCCCCCCCCCCCAAATAACGGGTCTGTTTGGGAAAGGGAAAATCCGTCCCGTGGGCCGAAGGTCGACTCTCAGCCTGCAGTGGAGGAACAACCTGTCAACTTGCTTGCAACGCTCAGCGCGACTGCAGATCTTGTTGAGAGGTGCAGTCGCTGGTGTCCTCACCGCCTCGACCAAATCCTGCAAGTCTTGTATCAGCCCCTGTTGTGCTCATCAACTTGAAAATGTGCAAGATTTCGTGACTCACTTGAAGATTGATCGTCTGGAGACTGTTCAACATGATCAAAGTAGTTTCTTGAATCGCAAGGCAGTCACAGGTATCTCAGGTGAAGCACAGTTCTCGGCGGTTTGAGAATCGAGAGCTGAACAAAGTGTGTCTCCCATGCAGAATCCGACGTGTTGCGCTCCTAAACACCAGAAATGGGTGGTCTTCAGTTATGAGCGTCCTTCGGACCCAGCCAGATTGTTGGTATATCCGGGTCAAGTTGATCGCTTCTTCTGTGACCTGACGAAACACTCAAGACTCCAGACAAACAGGCCACCAGCGCGCATTGCACATCTTTAGTGACAGAGTTTTGTTGTCAGACAAGGCTCCCTGTCTTGTCAAGACAGATTCGTGATGTTGAACACGCAACATGCTATTTTGAAGAGGGCTGCGCCTTTTCGTGCTCTTTGCTCACGAACGAACTCGTACCACTTTTCGATGAGTGTTTGTTTGCCTTTGAATTGCCTTTTTGCATTGAATGATGTCAGGTTTGCTGGCGGGTCGACAGTTTCGTCAGGGCGTGAACGAATCTTGATTCGTTCGTGGGAATTCGAGCTCTTTTCAAAGAGCTGCGGTTCGGTTGTGGAGCGTCCGGTCGCGCCGGTATTGGCCAAGATCAGGAATTCTGACACACACCAAAAATACCTGAACAAGAAATACGAGGGGGTATCAACTTCTGCCTTCCGAAATGTAAATTTAAATTTAAATTCAATGGTATCATGGCCATTTTTTGGAAGGCAGAAGTTGATAGCCCCACGTACTCAGATCCTCGGCTTAGCTCGGGTCCATGTGTTCGGGAGAGATTTTGTACGATCCCCAGTTTCTCGACAAAAGATGAGGTGGACACGTGTTTCAACTGCGAAGAGTTTCAGCGACAGCATTCCGCGACTCAAGAATGCAGGAATAATTTCGTGTGAATGGTGTCGAATTGAAAGAAATTTTGCTTCATTAGTTCACCAGCAAACCTCGGGTTTGTGTAACTTACAGAAATGACGCAAGTGAGTGTTGTCAATGTCAAGGGAAATTTTTGTGAACAAAATGTCAAAACATCCCACCTTCAGTCGTGTTTCACAGGACAGCGAGCACTTGTCTTCCTTCCTCTCAGGGCTCCAACCAAAGTTTTTCAAGAGGACTGTGCCTTTTTTTGGCAAGAAAGCTTTCATATCGAAAAGATGAATGTTTCAAATAAACCCCCGAAGTCTGGTGAGTTTACGCAGCGCCCAGCGGTGGTTCGCGCTCGTCCCAAAGACCTTGATGGCTTCCTACTGTACATGTGTGTGTGTGTGTCTTTGTGTGACGCTGTGTGTGTTTGTGTGTGTGTGTGTGTTTGTGTGTGTGTGACACTGTGTGTGTTTGTGTGTGTGGATTGATTCGTTCACATTTGGCTGAAGGAAAAACGGCCTGGGCTGTGCACTGTGCACTCATCCCAAGACAGGGGGAGGATCAGGTCTTTCCGCATGCAGAATTCCTTTTTTAGGTCTGTCTCATAGGTAGAACCCACCTGAAAATGAGGTGGGTCCTACCCGGAACCCAAGCGCAGGACCCAGGCTCTTGAAGATGTACCACGGAACGCGCTTGTGTTCAAAACTCGGCTTTCATGTTGACCTGGTGGTCATTCACCCCCCCCCCCCCACGACTCTTCCCAAATTGGTCATCTTCAAAGAATGAACCCACTGGGGCACGACCTGTGTTGTACATGTCTTCCGTTGTTTCCTTGTGACGGGTGTTCTCCCAGCACTCCTGCATGGTGCAAGGCTTGACGTTTCAGGGCTTCGGTGCACTCGCATTCGTAGACATTGTTTGCCTGTTTGGGTGGATAAGTACCCAGAGGAACGACGCCAGTGCTCATGTTTTCAGTTTCTCTTGTCAAGAGTGTGTGTTTTATCACCCCCGTTTCCTGCCGGTAAAGAGCTCGAGAATCACTCGGAGGTCTTTTGTGAACCTAAGGTTTTGAAGTGATACTTTATGACAACGAACTTGATTTATTGTCTTGTTGATTCTTTCGCGCTCGTGTCTGGGCAACAGTCGTTGTGTACAAGTCCAAGCGATGGGACACGTTTTCAGCCCAACGACGTTGGGAACTGAAGCAAAGCCTGGTACGAGGCATACAATCTAAGTAACCGATTGGGCAACGTCTTTCAGGGATGACACATTCAAGTTGCCTGAAACTTTCTATAGTGAAAGAGAAGCAACAGGGCAACATACTACATAAAAATATTTCAGCTGAAGTTGTATTAAGTTTATAGAAAATAAGTTACAATTTTGAACTATGAGATCATTTGGCTGAAAGATGAATTGCAATGAAAGTCATTTTCTACACTTGTTGTCACTGGAAAATTACTTAATACAGAGCAGTTTACTCAAGAAATTGTCAAACTTA
>JAAUXT010049480.1_pt1 | contig 30891 bp, 43 predicted proteins | sample 7278171 | NCBI WGS metagenome assembly JAAUXT01 (sample SAMN14350112, study PRJNA611818) | marine sediment metagenome | isolation source: surface marine sediment (1.8m) | place: French Polynesia: Moorea | collected 2018-08
ACCACTGAAGCCTTCTGCTTTGTGGGTCGAGAACATCTCGACACGGCCAGAGTGCTACGAATCCCACGCAATAGCGGCGCACATCGTTTTTATATGTTCTCATTTCCGGATGCAAGGAAAGTTCACAACCGACTGTGATGGATCGGTAAGACACGAAAAATGGCAGGAACCAGCGGGAACTCTTTGATGGCTCTTACCGCGTACACAGTTGACGCACATCAACACTGTTGTGTGTTTACCTTTGACGCTTTTCGATTTGCTGATCCGGATCGCTGTTTGCGATTGGCACCAATCCGTCTGGCAATTCGTCTCATTGACTGATTGCCGGATCAGCCAAATTGCGTTTCATTTGCACCAATCTGTGGTGATCCGGATCGCTGATCTGCTCAAACGGAACGCTGACCTTTGACCCTGACTGCGGCGAGCGCGCGTCGCTTCCCGGCCGGGTTCTGCGCGACGCACATGTACGTCCCGTCGTCGCGCTTCATCGCGTTGTCGATCACCAGGCGACTGCGCCCGTTCACACTCGGCGGCCCTGAGTACACAAGACGGGTTTTGCTTGTTTGCTGTGTGACAAAGGCTGCGTGTGTCAGGACTCCACGATCAAGAGAGCTACGCCGCGAAAGCCCACGGTTTCACACGACCAAGTTGATTCCATACAGCCAGCTTGGTTCTTGATGCTCAGTGGTCAGAATTCTCGATCAACACCTTGCATTTCTGGGGCACGAGAGGGGTACAACAGGTATTTAGAGTGGTTTTGCCAAGATGGTGACCATCATGGTGGCTTACGTTGCAGAAAACCGTGAATTGCGCTGTACAAAACCACAAAATTTAGCTTGAATACAGTTTGGAAACACATTGTTTCCGTTTTTTCCGTGCAGCCACGTCACATAATCCCAGTGATTACACGGTAGCAGCCCAATCGGCGAACCGTGGGCTTCAAGATACGACGAACGTGCGTGAGTGCGTGCGTGCGTGCGTGCGTGCGTGCGTGCGTGAGTGAGTGCGTGTGCGTGTATGTGTGTGTGCGTATGCGTGAGGGCTGTGTGTGTACGCGCACGTTTGTTTGTCAGTGAGTGTGCGCTCACATGTATGAGTGTGTGTGAGTGAGTGTGCGCTCACAAGCAAGTGTGTGTGTGTCCGTGTGTGTGTGTGTGCGGACTGCTCACTCGGGATGTCGGTGTTGTTGACCTTCCACGTGACGCGCGGGGTGGGCGTGCCCTCGGCCGCGCACTCCAGGTCGATGCGCCCGTTCGACGTCACTTCCTGGTCCTCGGGCATCACCAAGAACCGAGGCGCAACTGGAATCGTCATGATAGATGCTTTTACCAGTCGCATCTCCAGATAAATGTGAGTCATTCAACCATGTGACAGACCTTTCCATGTTTCTGAGGGTGACCTTGGAGAGAGGCACGTACCTTGGACCCTGAGCACGACTTCCTGGGAATCACGGCCTGCTTGATTCACCGCGGTGCACACGTAGCTCCCGCGGTCGCTCTCCTGGCGAAGAAAGCCAAATGGGAGGAAAATGAAACGTCACCCTTCACTGCAAGAGTGGGAATGCTGACCGAAGGAGTCTTGACTTTGACAAAGCAAAGTCGATAACCAAGTCAGAATGAATGCTTTCGTCTTGTTTTGAACCCAGCGGGTGTCTGTTGACCAAACCTGGACATTGGCGATGGTGAGCGTGCCCGACTGCTGGATCTGGTGCTGATCGTCGTCGTGGATCATGGTGCGACCGTCGTGGATCCACGAGATCTTGGGCGGCGGGTAGCCCTGCGAGTTGCACGGGAGGCTCGCGATGTCGCCCTCGTTCACCGTGATGGCGCGCTGCCGCGAGCTCTCGATCGACGGCGGAACCTGCCCAAACAAACACCTCTCAATACGGAGGTTCAGCAAACACGTCCGCTGCGTTTCTACGTCCGGTGGTTGACGTCAGCGCAAGGTGAAGTTTGCATGTTAAATGTGCTTTGTAAACAGTGTCTTTCATCTGATTGGTTGTCAACAGAACACACCTCTACAGAGGCCAAGTATCGTGTCTGCCACATGCACCTCCCTCTACTGCACGTTTCTTTCGTGTGTTTTGCCTTTTCCACGGAAAACACGCCAGGTGCTTCACAATGACGTGCGGAATAAGCGCTCCGTAAAACCTCCGTAAAAACGCCACGACACAAGGCGCCAGTTCACGCTTCTTCGGGCTAGGCCAATATCAAAGGACATGAACGTATGAGCGACATTTTACCTGCACGACCAGATCGACAACGACAGACACGCGGCCGGCATCGTTCTCCGCTGTGCATGTGAACGACCCCGAATCCTCCACTCTGGAACATGATGAGGTCAGCTCAATCGGTTTGCTTAAACTGACCGCCTTTCCCCCAGTGCACTCCTGAATTGTTGGGGTGCTCTTTTGCAGTGGTTTCTCAAGCTACTGTGCTGCTCGAAAACTGATCGCACTTCACAGCGAGAGTCACCTGACGATGGGGATTGCGAGCCAGCCGGAGCGCAGCTTGCGGAAGTTGAAGTCCTCGGGGGAGATGGGCGTGCCGTCCTTCTCCCACGTGACGTGCGGCGGCGGCGTCCCTCCCGCGCGGCACGGCAGCACCACCTCGTCGCCCTGCACCTTCGTGAACTCCGTCTGCTGCTCCTCGATCGTCGGGGGAACTGTGCGGGAAATATGTCCCGGTTGAATATTGACAGGCTCTCGGCTCATTTAACATCAACGTCAAGGCAAGCATTCTTCGTAAATCCAGCTTCAGAAACCCGTTGGACACACACACACACACGTGCACGCGCGCACACACACACACTCTCTGTGTCTCTGTCTCTGTCTCTCTCTCTCTCTCACACACACACATACACACGGTAATATGAAGGTCTCTTTCACCTTGCACGACGAGTCTGACTTGGCCCAGGGCTCGCCCTGCGTTGTTCTCCGCGACGCAGATGTAGATACCCGAGTCCGTGATCTCGGGTCTCCACAGCTTCAGAGACCCGCTGTCAAGGATCTCGTACCCTGCATCACAACCATCAAAACTCTCCACCATCTGCCATCACATGAAGCACATACATGTGGCAAGTCAAAATCACTCGCTGTGAGGCGGAGGTGCCGACACCCTTACCGACGGAGTTGGCGAGGACGCGCGTGCCCTTCTGCCACGTGATGCGCGGGGTGGGGACGCCCTCTGCGGCGCACGGCAGCTCCACCGTATCGTGCACCGTGATCTTCCGGTCGATCGGCCCGCTCTGCTCGATCCGCGGCGGAACTGCGGGAAAAACACAATCGCAGTTCACGAGTAGAGGCTCCGGATACGAGGATCAGACTCGTCAGATTGACTCAGTCAAATTTGCACGCCACCAACCTTGGACTCTGAGTGTGATGGACTTGGTGGCAGACCCAGCCTCATTCTTCGCTGTGCACTTGTACTCCCCAGAATCGTCCACTCGGACTGACGAGAACTCCAGAGACCCAGAGTGGTGCATCCTGCGAATAAGAAAACCTCACATTGTTTCTTGCAGGTACGAGTACTCATACATTCAGCAAGATCTGGACACTGCGCCCATTTGAGGTAAAATGCGCTTTTCTCTTTTGGCCCCAAAACACGAGGGCGCAACGCTTCGGTGCCCGTACGAGCTACACGACGGTCGCACCTGTATCGCAGCCCGTTGTTGGGGATCTCGTCCCCGTCCTTTTCCCACGACACGGTCGGGTCCGGAAGCCCCAGCGACTCGCACAGCAGCATCGTGCGCATGTTCACCGTCGCCGCGATCGCCGTCGCTCCCTCCTCGATCGTCGGCGGCACTGCCAGACAAAATGTGGAGTCACACCCTTGTGCACAGAAGGGCCAAACTCCGTGGTCAGTGAGAAACACGATCGGGTTTTTATGTTCAGAGGGGTGCCTGATCGTCCAGGCAAAGTGCTTGTTTCAGAAGCGGTATCCAGCATGAAATATGTCAATCACAAAACTTTTCGAGTACGACTTGAAAGCTGCGGCTTATCGCACCCAGTATGTTGAGGGAGAACTCTTTGGAGGCGTTTCCGGCGGCGTTGGAGGCGACGCACTTGTAGGACCCCATGTCGAGCAGCTGGGCGTCGACTACCTGCAGCTTCCGACCGTTGTCCAGGATCCTACGGCCGAAGAGGGACAAGTGTCAGTGCGTAAACTGGGCACCAGAACTGCACAGCAAGAACTGATGCGTATTTTTCCGCAGAGAGGGATCAATCCTATTCGTGTTTGTGTAGCTTTGGGGTGAATACGAGTATTTCAATGTGGAAGCACGTTGAAAACACCTGTCAAATCTTCAGTACGTTCACTTCACTTGAGCAGTGAAGTCGGGTTTGTCGGCCTTGCCATGTGAGGCTGATTTCATACAGAGCTGCGTCAAGCTTGTTGCGTTCTGCGTTTTGCAGCAAAATGTTGGGCAGCGTCAAAATTTAATATGATGCCCAATGTGATGCAGGTTGCTTGCCACAGATAATCACTTGAAGCCGATTCTTGATGCAAAGAATTTGCAGATATGGGCATCAATGATGCCGCAAAATACAAAAGGCAAAACGCATCTCTGTATGAAGCCACCTTTTGGCACCGGAGCGCCTACCTGAGGTTCGGGTTGGTGAGGAAGGTGAGCGTCTGCCCCTCCCGCTCCCAGCGCAGGTTCGGCTCCGGCAGCCCCTCCGCCGGACACTCGAGCGAGATGGACTGCCCCTCGACGACGGCTTTCTGCTCGATGTACGTCGACTCGTTGATGGTGGGCGGGATGTGGACGCTGAGCGTGAAGCGGCGCTGATCGGTCCCCGCGTCGTTCCGAGCCGTGCACGAGAAGCGACCCGCGTCCTCCACCTGCAGACATCGCGACAAGGCTTGGGGCACACTCCCAGCGACGCGGCAACCAGCGACGCGTTTGTATGGAGGCTGCTGTTGCATCGCCCCAACCGCTCTCAGAGCGGTTGGGGCTATGCAAAAGCAGCCCAATGCTGACCCAATGGGGCGACGGAACAGCACGACGCGACAGCGCGTCGCTCTTCAGTGTGTCCGCACCCTCAGTCTTCGCTCATTGTGCGAACGTCTTCTTATCGCCCAGACACTGGTGTTGCTGGTTCAAGCTTTTTTTCGCTTTGGCTGCATGACTGGTTTCAACTTTCCATTCATTGTTTGCTGGACCCAAGAACAAGAGATCAAAGATCAACGAACCCGCGACACCGAACACAGTGCGTACAACACGCATCACTCGAGCCAAGTGGGCCAAGGCTGCTTACCTGCCAGGAACCATTGCTTTACCCAAACAAACCTGTTTATTTCGTAAATGGGGACGGACTGTGTTGTTTGTCCCCCACTCCCCAGGTAAAGGGATGAATTATTGGTTTGGGAAAAGCATTTCCAGCAAGTAGACTGGCCTATTTGCTGGAACCATGCGTGTGAATGTGAATGGGATGAAGAAAGCAACTGTTGCTTTGGTGAACAGCAGGACTGTAGCAAGAGTGCTTTGTAGTTTCACCCCCAGGTGATTGTTGCCTCTGAAGAACAAATGGTCCACACTCATACTGTGTACAGACCGCGATTGCACAACAAAGCTCAGCAACCTGGTTGAAGAGGAGTCACTGAGAGCGACGTGCGGGACGCACCTTGGCGGCGACGATCTGCAGCATGCGGCCGTTCTGCAGGAAGCGCATGTGCCGCGCCTCGACCAGCTCGATCTTCTCGCCGTCGTGGAACCACTCGATGGTGGGCTCCGGGGACGCGACCGCCTCGCACGGCAGGCGCAGCGGCTCGCCCACGTTCACAGCCAGGTCCGTGTGACGCCGACTGCCCGGGATCCGCGGCGGAACTGTGCACAGCAAACATGCAGCAAATCATCTGTAATTTTTCGTCTGTGTGGTTGCGCTCATCGCGAACAAAGGACATGAACCGCTGTGCTTGGCTGTGCACTTCAATGACTCAGTGGTCTCCTCGCTGGTGTCAAAAACACAACACCCCTGGAAGACAAATCAGACAAAGAATGGCGAGGGCGATTCACCTTGCACGACGAGTTTGAAAGTTTTCTCCATCTGTCCCGCCACGTTGGTCGCCATGCACGTGTAGCGCCCGGCGTCCGTGACCTTGATGTCCGTCACCTTCAGCGTCTTCCCGTCCGCCAACTCCTGCACACAAGAACCATCCAATGAGAAACCTTCTTTCTCTGCAAACGCTGCGTGATTCAAAGCAACTCCTGCACAGCAACATGGACCCACTGGCAAATGTCGGCTGTGTTTGAACCATCTCCATCTTTCATTCTCATCTGTTTGACAACCCTGGATCTCCCCGTGCAACACATGCAGTGAGCAAAACTCGGCTGCAGACCTGGATGTTCCTGTAGGGGAAGTCGAGCAGTGGCTGGCGGTCCTTCATCCAGAGCACGGACGGCGGCGGGATGCCCAGCACCGGACACTCGACGAACACGGTCCGGTTCTCCACCGCCACCCTCGTCTCCTCCAAACTGTCCGACCCGGGGATGCTCGGCGGAACTTGAGGTCAAAGTTCAAAAATCTTTTGTCTCAGGCCTTGTGTTGATGCGGGTGTGGCAAAAGCGAGAATCTGTTCAGATTAAAACATCTGAGGGAACACTCGAGGCCGCCGACCCCAACGAAAACGGGAATTTGATGCGAAAAATGAAAATGAAAAGTTTTTGTACTTCAAGCAGAAGCTGGTGGAATGAAATGAGGAGACCCAGCATTTTCAAGACCTAGGGTCTGGCCATTTCAGGTCACATCTCTGAGTACAATCAGTCAAGGCTTGGAGTGACAGGTGCCAAATGATTGCAATGTGCACACACTGGCTAGACACCAGGGTCTCCTGGTTTCGAGGGTCTGGCCATTTCATCACACCTGCTGTCCCACCCCTATCTTCTTTCGCACTCACCAAGAACCTCGAGCTCGAAGTTGCGCTGCAGCTCCCCAGCTTTGTTGGTCGCGATGCAAGTGTAGCGCGCTGTGTCCCTCGTCTGAGCCTTGGCGATCTCCAAGTGCCTGTCCCCTGCCTGAACAAAAAAAAAACAAATCCGTCATTGGAAAGAAATTTTGTGGATGTCGCTGTGAATGTGACTTTTCTTCGACATTTCCTGACGCACATCACCGTCGCTGACTGCGCACCTTGATGCTCATTCCGTCTCCGGGCGTGATCGGGACCCCGTTTTTGAGCCACTTGACCTTGGGCGGCGGGACCCCCTCGACGGGACACTCGAGCAGCACGGTCCGGTTGAGAACGACGCGCGGGTTGTCCACCAGGTTCGCTTCGTCAATACTCGGCGGGACTGCAACACCAAAATGTGCAAATCTGATTTGTACCCAAACACAACACAAACAGAGACGTGATTCCAAAACCGGTCATTTTTCTCTTTCCAAGAAAAACAGGATCCACCGACTGACACTGAGGAAGTTGTCTCAGGCTGATGGACCTGGATTAAGATTCAGATGAAAGAACGATCGTGTCGTACGGTTGAACGTTTGGTGTCCGAGAGAGAGAGGGAGAGAGGAGCTGTAGGGCAGAACAGAAGTGAGATTGGAAAACGCAGAAGTTCTGAGCGTATCAATCAACGCACTCATGACGAGGAGGTTGTAGTCGGCCTTGGCCTGGCCGGCGATGTTCTTGGCGATGCAGGTGAAGCGCGCTGAGTCCTTCTCGTGCGTGAACGTGATCTCCATCTGGCGGCCGGCGGCGAGGAAGCGGACTCGTCCGTCCTCCCGAACCTCCACCCCGTCCTGCGGGACAGACCGTCGGGCAAGGTCAAGTTCGCGTCAAGGTCACAGGCTCACGAGGGGGTTCCTGAACACACAAACACAGACACACAGACACACAGACACACAGACACACACACACACACACACACACACACACACACACACACACACACACACACACGGCTGCAGAGAAAAGCGACCTCTCAGTTCCCTGATGCACAGAACTTCTGTCTGACGGAAGGATTGTGTTCACGCCTTGGAGCGGAGCCAACTATTCCCACCCTTTCAGTTCTCAAACCTTCACGAAGCAAACCCAGTGCATTGATTTGAGTTGTGGATCTCACCTTGTACCAGGTGATGTTGGGGAAGGGGATTCCGGTGGCGGGACAGTTGAGGACGGCCGGGCGGCCGCGCACGATGTTCAGGTCCAGATGCACGTTCGTCACGTCGATCTCGGGCGGAACTGAACAAATCAAAAATGCACATGAAAAACATGTCCACGACAATTCCGATCACACAAACTCCGTTTGACGTCTTCATGACATGTCAATCTATGCCAGTTTCCGCGAAAGACCGGAAGTCCAGCAGACCGGAAGTCCAGCAGACCGGAAGTCTCACCGAGCACGTCGAGGTCGAAGTCCCTGTCGGCGACTCCCGCCTCGCTCATCGCGATGCACGTGTAGCGCGCCGTGTCGGGCGTCACCTGCGCACGCGCGATCTCCAGCTGCCGGTTCTCCGCCAGGAGGCGGTACCTGCGCCAAGTCACGAGCAGAGGCTGGTGTGATCTTTTTGAACCACATACTCCTGTTCGTTGGAGAGGGGTACGACGACGCTTTTGGTCCAACAAGGGCTTTGAGGAATTTGCAACTACCGTACGACCGCGACCGAAGACCCACGCTCCGTCAACAGATGGATTGTTGACGCGGAATATCACTTGTTACCTTTGGCTCCTGGCATTGATGGGCTGGCCGTTCTTGAGCCACTTGACGTCGGGTTTGGGAGTCCCGGTGACGACGCAGTTGAGCACGATCGACTCGTTGACGATGACCTGCGGCTCGGCGCGCGTACTCGCCTTCGCGTCGATTCGCGGCGGAACTGCGGGCAAACAGAGCGCACCCAATCCGTAGGGATTTGAAAACCAAAACCCACGTGACCACGCAAATTTTTGTTGTGTTTGTCTCGCGGATCCAGTGCGCCAAAAACAATGTCCTCGCGCAGAGGTCGATCACGTGATCTCTTTTCATTTCAGGAAAAAAAATGCCAATCAGATGCAAGCGGGTTTTGTGTCCATGAAAAAGAAGCAGCCGAACTGTTGGACTCACTGAAGACGCGCAGCTCATAGACGACCACGTCGTTTCCAGCCTCGTTCTCGGCGCGACACTCGAAGCGCCCGCTGTCCTCGACGTGCGCCGACGTGATCTCCAGCTGCGTGCCCGCCTGAGTGCGAGCGCGAGAAACCGTGCAGGACACCGCCGGACAGACCGTGCAAGGGTTCGCTTTTGTGCAACAAATGTGGTGTGGCCAGGGGTATCTTGTCACCTCATGGCGACGCATCGCCGTCATTCTTCAGGGGTGCTTTGTTGCAAACAACCACCCGAATTTCTGCTAGAGATTCACACTCCTTAGCCTATGGACAAATTCTGATTTTTCATGAATGGACTTTTCAGACGAAACTTAAAATGCTGATACCTGAAGAAGTCGCATGTGCCTCAGATTGGTCATGTCCAGGGGAACTCCGTCCTTATACCAGGTCAGTTTGGGAGGAGGGATGCCCACAGCCGGACAGTCCAGGATTTCTGTGCGGTTTGCAATGACCGTCGGATCCAGGATCAAATCTTGCTTCTTGATTCGAACGGGGACTGAAAATGACGAAACAAATGGTTTTGAAGGAATGTCAACCACGGGTAAAGTCAGAGGCTGCCTTGTGCCTGGAGCACCACTCACTCTGCACTTTGAGGCTGAAGTCGAGGAAGGCGTGGCCCGCCTTGTTGGTGGCGACGCAGCGGTAGACGGCGGAGTCGGTGAGCTGCGCGTGGCTGATGCGCAGCTGTCGTCCGTCCGCCAACACGCTCAGCGACGGGTACCTGCAACAAACAGCTGTCAATCAGGAAAACCAAAGAGGAGCAGCGCAGCGCTGACGCGAACATCGCCGCCAAACCTGCTGTTTGTGGGCATCGCCACGCGACACATTTTGGGTTTTCACACAGATCGGTCGGTGTCACATTTTTTGACGCCAACGTCAAAATTATGACACGCGGGCATCAAATTTCACATGACGCCCAATGGAGAGCGTTTCTGCCATTGCGTCAAAATTTTGACGCCGCGTCATCTGTGTGAAAACCCCTATTCACTGCTTGTGCCGCCACTGCACCTGAGGACGCTGACGGGCTCGTCGTTGCGCAGCCACTTGACGTCGGGCGTCGGGATGCCGCTGACGGCGCAGTTGAGCACCTCCGTCTGGTTGATGACGACGCGCGGATCCACGTCCACGTTCTCGCGCTCGATCACCGGCGGCACTACAACAGTCGGGCAGCACTCAAACGTGTGCACGGCCGCCACCACCTCACTTTCTTTCACTGGGAACGGAGTCTTTTATTGAAATGGTGGATTTGCAGAGTAGACATGGTTGAGCCACGCACCGAGCACGTTGAGGTCGAAGTACTTCTCGGCGGAGCCGGCGACGTTGGTCGCCTTGCAGGAGTAGCGGCCCGTGTCGGCGATGTCCGCGCGACGCAGCCGCAGCTTCCAGCGCGAGTCGAGCAGCCGCAGCCGGTCCGAGTCCCCGCCCAGCAGCTCCGTCGCGTCCTGCGCCGCAGTGCACAACAACATCAGGGAGTTTTTGCAAATTGAAAACGTAGACGTAGACGTGAACGTAGATGTAGAATCTCACCCGTTGGGGTCCACTACACCACATGAGATGAAAGTCCAAGGCAGCAAAATGTATTTGTCTTTGCCAAATATGTTTGCTTTCTTTTTGTCTTGGCATTTCCCTTTGAAATTTACAAGCAAGTGCAGAATTTTGGTTTTTGAAGTGAGAGATAAACAGTCATATCTGAGGAGTACTGTGCCCCACAGGGTGATTCTACACCTATGTTCACGCCTACGTCTACGTCGTTTTCAATTTGCGGAAACTCCCTATTCACCGTGAACAACGTTTGCGTCGTTTCTGGGTGGGGAAGGGTTTCGCCTGCGTGGACTTCGTGCCTTTCCTGAAGTCAGAATTCTTGCACCCAAAACTGATCGAGAAGTACCAAAGTACCTTCGGGTAAAAGGTCTGACTTGTTCGTATTCTGCGAATCAACTTGTCTCGGAACGAAGCGACTCTGACCTTGAACCAGGCGATGGTCGGCTCCGGGATGCCGCTCGCCGGACACACCATCGTGATGGTGTCGTTGAGAATCACCTCGGGCGTCGACACGATCCCTGCACCGTCGATGGTTGGAGGCACTGCCAACACGATCACATCGATTCCATTGAGAAAGGTTCACATGCCACACAAACGGGCTTGGTGATCACAACGCAGGTGTTCTTCGTGCCTGTGCGCAGGAGCAGCACATGGTGAATAAACCTTTCAAAAGAAGAGCGAGCAGAAACATGACGCCTCGTTTTACGCCGCCCACACTCACCGTGCACGTAGAGCTCGAACTCGCGGGTGACGGTTCCGGCGGCGTTGGTCGCGACGCACTTGTACTGCGCCGTGTCGGCGACGCCGGCGCTGATCACTTCGAGGCGGCGTCCCCCGGACAGGACCCGCACGTTCGGCTCGCCGTCCAGACTCAGCTCCCGGTCGTTCTGAGCGAAGCAAAGGCGTTTCGATGCGGATCAATGCTTTCCGTTGGCACAACTTTGGCTTGTCCTATTTGCGTTGTAAGGTGCAAATCGCATCACGACGACGTCTTGAACAAAACAATCTGCATGGCTTCAATCAGTCCGTCAAGATTTTGTGAACGAAGCAGCGAAACGAGACCGTTCTTTCGTTCGAACGAACACCAAGAACATGCTCACTTTGAACCAGACAATTTTCGGAGCTGGAACCCCACTGGCCGGACAGTCGATGAGCTTCGATCGTCCCGCGATGGTGGTCAGGTTCTCCCGCGACACGTCGTCCTCGTTGATGGACGGTGGCACTGCAATGCGCACGAGTTCGGTTTGACTACAGTAGCACTCAAAGCGTACCGTGAAGTCATACGGAACGGTAAAGAAAGCAACTTTTATTTGTGAGGTTGGACACGACCAAACCTCAACTCATCAGAAGAGCGACATTGCTCACCGTGCACGGCGACGTCCGTGACCTTCTCCGTCTCCCCGGCGAGGTTGCGCGCGACGCACGAGTAGCGCGCCGTGTCGGAGACGCGCGCGCGCCGCACGTGCAGGACGCGCCCTTCCCGCGTGATCGTGTGTCTGCAAATAGAGGGCGCCACAGGCGTCAGGCTCGTCACCAGGCTTCTGAACAATCTCAATCACCCGTGGGTTATGAACAGGGAGGTTCAGCAAGGCCATTCTATCAATACGTGCGGTGCCCCAATTGCCAGATCAGCAGCACAGATGACCAAACTTGCCCTGAATTTGTACTGAGAGCCAATGACAAATCACCAAATGGTATCTGCGTCACTGATCTGGCAATTGGGGCATGTTGGAAAAGGAGCGGACGTATTTGCTGAACCTCCGTAATGTCTGATTGATTATAGAATCTACCTGTCGTCTAAGTTTTCTATTCTCAGCTCCTGCCCGTTTTTGTACCACGTGATTTGTGGAGGCGGAATGGCGTCCACCTGACAGGTGAGGCGAATGTTCTCTCCAGACAGGAAGGTGGACTGCTCCGGGATTCTGTTGTCCAGAAAGTCTTCGTACACTTCTCCGCTGCCGTCTTCGCGCACGAACCTGGGCGGCACTAAATAAAAGCAATCACCCGTTGAAAAACCCGTCTCTTCGGTCTGTCCAATGTTTATTTCTCTGGTTTTCTCGCCCAAATGACCCAAACGCGCACTCTGGTGTTGGAAAAATGTATGACGTCGGCAAAAGCAGTTGAAGCCAGCTGCTGCATTCAAGGTCGGGTCCCCCGGCGGCACGAGGACGATACTCACAGTACACCTTGAGGTCGACGACGTGGACCGAGCTGCCGGCGACGTTGGTGGCGTTGCAGGTGTAGGAGCCGGCGCTGTCGGCCTCGGCGTGCTCGAGCTGCAGCGCGCCATCCGGCAGGATCCGAACCCCGAGCTCGTTCCCTGCGGCCGCGCAGCGAGCAAAGCGAGATGTAGCGAGGCCAGAGGTCTTGTGCTCTCACATAATGGGTGTGCCCCAACAACAGATTTTTGTGTGTTGCAAGTGAGTGTGTGTGTACGTGTAGCGTGTGCTAGAATTGTGTGTGTGTGTGTACACGTGTGTGTGTGTGTGTGGTATGTGTGTGTGCGTATGTATGGTGTGTGAGGGTGTGTGTCGTGTGTAGCCTGGAATGAGACGTGGCAAAAGAAGTGCCGGTGTGGAGGCTCTTTTTTTTTTTTTGAATCTCGGCAACCCCAGCAGCAGACCGAACCCACGCACCTGTGATTTCGCGCCCGTCCTTGTACCACGTGATGAGCGGAGGCGGCGTCCCCGACGCCGGGCACGGCAGCGTCACGCGCTGGTTCTCGATGATCGTCACGTTGCGCGTCGTTTCGTCGGGAATCGCTGGAGGCTCTGGCGCGACAAAAAAAAAACAACTCAGACATTTTCTCGCGCATGCCACAAGCTCTGATGCTTCCTGCATTTCACAATGTTGCGAGAATCGAGCAACAAAAGTTTGTTGTGAACATGGCTCCCTGGGCATCGCCAGAAATTAAATCAACACAAGGTAAATAATCGTCGCAGATCCTCGAACGTCAAATGCGTGCCGCAAGTTTTTCTTTTGCCCCCCCCCCCAACAAAAAAACCCAAAGTGACCAATGATAAAAAAAAAACCCCGCTGACGTGGCGTCGGAATGGCTGGCTGTGCGCATGCGCCTCACCGTGCACGGTGAGCGTGATCTCGCGCGTCACGACGCCCGCGGGGTTCTCGACGACGCAGAGGAAGCGCGCCGTGTCCGTCACGTCGGCCGAGTCGACGAACAGCGACCCCGACTCCTTCAGCATGTACTTGTGGTCCGTCGCGAAGAAGTCGATCTTGTTCAGATCCTTCCGCCACGTGATCTGTGCGCGCGACAACCATTTGTTTGTGGGGACAAAGAAAGACGTGGAAATGACTGTGAAAATAAATCTGAAAAGGCTGGTGCATCTCGAAGACTTTGATCCAAGAGCTGAGTGCGTAAACTTTGGCGTGTCTTGTCCAGTTTCAAACTGCCCAACGCGAGTTGGTACCTGTGGTCTGGGGTCCCCCTCCGTCTCGCACCCCAGTGTGATGGACTTTCCAGCGACGACGATCAGAGACGTCGGTCCGTCACTCGTGATCACAGGCGGAACTGGAAACGAACAGGCGCGAGGGCCCGATTGTGCAATCAAACGACTTCAGGTTTGGTCTTCTCTGTGGTATCTTTGCTTCGTCACTAATCTTTGAAGGAAAGAATGCTGATGAAAAGGACACTGGACCGTGCGTCTCTCACCCTGCACGACAAGTTCGATGATTTTGGAGGCGTTGCCGGCGGCGCTGGTTGCGACGCACTCGTACATGCCGGCGTCCTCCGTCCTCACGCTGCTCATGCGCACTGCACCGTTACTCAGCAACTGGACCTTGTTTTCCTGCTGTTCACTCTCCCTGCAACGGAGCGTGGTTCTTGTGAGGTGCGCAATTCACCAAGTCACCATCGAAGCATCAGCGCGTGTGGAACTGACTGGTCTGAGCTCTTGTGACTCATTGAAGCAGCGTTCAGAACGCTGTGACTCACTGCAGCGGCTCCCCGTCGCGGAGCCAGGCGATGGTGGGCGGCGGGACGCCGGTCGCTTCGCACGGGATCTGCACCGGGTTGTTCACGATCACGACGTAGTTGTGCTGATCGTCCACGATTGACGGTGGCACTGACCGGAAATGGAGGTTCCAAACGAGAATGATGCAGCGTCTCGTTCACAGAAAAACGTGTTTTGGGCGGATTCGGGACAGACTTTGTTGGGCGACCATCTTAGGCTGATCACATCACACCAAACAACAGGCACGTCGAACCTTGTTTTGTCTCGGGACCAATGACAGTGAAAGTTTGCAAATCACATTGGTGGTCGAAGTTTATTGCATCCGCAAAACAGACCAAACTAAACAAGTTGTGAAATGACTTGGTTTCCTATCGGCATGGGAGGTCCAGGAGGTGGCGCCATCTTGATTTTGGGGACTTTATGCAACGACGTTTCACTGAACGCTCCGTCAAAGCCAATACCAAAAAGAGTACTGTTTTCATGGCAATGGCCAATCACGAAACGCCATTCAACGTTGGCATTGACGCGGCGTTCAGTGAAACGTCGTTGCATAAAGTCCCTATTGATCAGGGGGAAGGGGGTTGGTGACCGGAGCTCAGCTCACCTCTCACGAAGAGCGTGATCCGCTTCTCCTTGACGCCCGCCACGTTGATGGCGGTGCACGAGTAGGTGGCGGTATCCTGCGGGTCGGCGCTGAAGATCTCGAGGCTGCCCTCCTCCGAGATGAAGTAGTGCGGGTCTGACTCGGCGATGCGCACGCCGTTCTTGGTCCACGTGATCTGGGGTCGCGGGTCCCCGCGCACCTGGCACGGCAGCGCGATGGAGCGGTCCTGGATCACCGTCAGGTCGACGTCGCCCTCGTCCTCGATTGACGGCGGAACTGGAGAGAAAGGAGCAAAACATTGTGTGTATGTCCCAGAGAGACAGGGATTTTGATTCTGTGTGTGTGTGTGTGTGTGTGTGTGTGTGTGTGTCTGTCTGTCTGTCTGTCTGTCTGTCTGTCTGTGTCTGTGTCTGTGTCTGTGTCTGTGTCTGTGCGTGTTTGCGTGTGTGTGTGTGTGTGTGTCTGTAGGTGTGTGTGTGCGCACGCGCGTGAGTGTGCTTGTGTGTGTAAGCGTTGTGTCATGCGCGTACACGTGTGTCGTGAATCACGAGGTGACAGCTTGCCGTGAGCTTTCGGCAGAAATATATCGCGTTGCTTAGCACGCCGCCTCACGTCACACGCACCCTGCACGTCGAGCGTCGTCACGTAGGTGGCGTTTCCGCCGACGTTGCTCGCCTGGCACGTGTACTCGCCCTCGTGCGCGACCTGCGCGTTGCTGATGGTGAGGACACCCTCGCCGTCGTCCGAGACGTCGCCGCCGCTCTCCACACGCTCTCCCATCTGCACCAAGGAACCGTCAAATCGAGTTCGAGCCATTTCGAGAAGCTTCGTGGGAGTTGCTCTTGTGGGTCAGGGAAGGGCTCGGGGTTTGGCCAGAAGTGCCTCATGCTGGAGAAAATGCACTCGCAATGTTCAGTCAATGTCGCTGCCAGAACAACAGAAACAACATCAGTAGAGCTCTTGTCAACATTTGGCAAATGCCTGTCACAATATGTGTCGCATCAAAGCAGAAGAAAGTCGGCGAAACTATATTTTTAATGTTTTGCTTGTCACTGCCTGAAGGGAACACGTCAGCGTTGCTGCAGACATGTGGGGTTGAACTTGGCATGCCAAGGGCCCCTGAGAGAAAGCAAACCACTTTCCTGCATTTTGGCATACCTTGAGCCATGGCGTACCTTGAGCCAGGTGATGGTAGGACGCGGGTTTCCCATGAGGATGTGGCACGTGAGCCGCACCGTCCGCCCCTCGATGGTTTCCAGCTGCGGGTTCGTGTAGGCGATCAGGGGGCGCACTGAAACAGGGAGCCGGGTCGTCATTCAGGCCACAGGTGCCCGAGTCTTTCGACGCAAAATACGATTTGTTTCTTCTATTGAGCGCGTTATCAAAGGGCAGTTGTGTGAGACAGTACATCGCGGGTCGCACCTATCCCGGTGACGGTGAGGAATGCGGACACCTCGGTGCTGCCGAACTGGTTCTCCACTCTGCACGTGTACATGCCCTCGTGCTCCTTGTGCACCTCTGCAGATGAAGGAACAATTTGTCATAATTTGCGACGTGTTCAAAGTTGATTTCACTCCATTTGATCATCAGCTGTTCAGCTGGAACGGTTGGCCCCGGTGAAAAGGTCAAAAGCCCCCAGGGGGTCGGGTGTTTTCCGGGCTGCAGCCATCAGATGAAGGCGGTGTCGCACCTTTGATGACGAGCGCGCCGGAGTGGCGCTGCCTGAAGACGCCGCCCATCTGGACCGGTCGCCCGGCGTGCAGCCACGTGACGGTCGGGGGCGGGACGCCGCCCGCTGAGCACGGCAGCGACACGTTCTTCAGGATGTCGACGCCGACCGACGACGGCGCGCGGTTGATGACGGGACCAGCTGAAAGAGGGCGCCACTCGCGTGATTTTGACGCTCATCTGAGCTCACTAGCATCTCATCCAGCACACTGCTGCTTGCAAGTATTCTTCGGGAGAGGAAGCGGAAAAGACAGAACTTGCTTCGAAAGTTTGTGAGAAAGCCTTACAGCCGACGTTGAGCGTGACCTTGGCGCTGACGGAGCCGGCCTGGTTGGTCGCCATGCACGTGTACTCGCCGCCGTCCATCTCCTGCACCCCAAGGATGCGCAGAGCGCCGTCCTCTCCGATCTCGATGAACGACAGGTCGTTGTACTGAAGCAGAGGCACCAACAGCCCTATTCAATCACCCGCAGTCAACCAAGCTTCATTTCCGTGCCAGGGATTTGAGTAACTACTGAATGTGACAGGGTTTCTGTGTGAGCTAGGGTTTTAGGTGCGGGGAGTTTGTCCGAATTTGATTGGGGTTACGTTTGAGAAGTGGAAAAGGCATCTGCTCTCCTTTTCGTTTTGGTAGAAAGAGGAAACTACTCAATGAGAACGAACAGGACAGGAAACAGCAGCAAGCACGGGCCACCACACAAGAAGAAGGCAGACTGAAGCTCAGGTGTCAGAGACAAGAATGGGATACAAGTGCAACACTGACTGCTGCAAGTGTATCAGTTTGACACCAAAAAGTGCAGAAATTAGGAAATGAGGTGCACTGAAAACGGACAGAAAACCAATGTGCGAATCAAATACGCATCACATCGCACACCAAGTAGTAAAACTCGAAAAAAAGTTTTACCACAGAATTTTCTTTTTTTCTTTTACTCTGTATTTTGTTTCGTCTTTTGTTGACTCTCTTTAGATTTTTGTCTTTGTACTGAAAACAAACTGAGGGAAGTGAATATAAATAGACTCCACGGTAACAATGACTGACACTTTTCACCGAGAAAGAAATACATTAACCAAGTACACAACAACGTTTACCTGGACTCCTGCGGTAATGTTTTTCAAAAGACATGTTTTGGAGATTTACTTCAACAAATTTTGAATAGCTACACGTCTGAAAGTTCATGCAAATTAACTCGATGTTTCTTCCGCTTTTTCTCTGCCACAATGAGCGAAAGCGACGTGCGCATCAAGTTCCTGGAAATGTGTCAGTTTGTCGGGCCCATTTCCAGCCGCATTTGTTTGCGTCTGTCACAAAAGGTGGCTTCATATGGCTGCGTTTTGCGCCATCATTGATGCCTGTGTCTGCGTCAAGAATCAGTTCTCAGTGATTATCTACGGCAAGCAGTCTGCGTCACATTGGGTATCATGTTAAATTTTGATGCCGCCCAGCAAAACCCAGAACGCAGCAAGCTTGCCGCAGCTCTGTGTGAAATCAGCCAAAGAGGCTGTTGGGGCGGAGCACGCACCTCCTCCTCGCCCTTGTACCACGAGACGACGGGCGGCGGGATGCCCCGCGCGTCGCAGCGCAGCACCGCCGTCTCCCCGTTATTCACGAGAATCTCGTCCTGCGGGGCCGAGATCACCGGCAGCTCTGAATCGAGAAGACCAAACGAGAAAGCAATGAGACGCGACGTGTTTTGCACCTGGTTTGTGAGAAAACTGCCACAGTCCTCAACACATCGGTTTCAATGGTTTCGCACCGAGGAATATGTCATTGCAGCGAACACTGACCGATGTAGTTGAGGATGGCGGTGTTGGAGCCCTGTCCCGCCACGTTGGTCGCCACGCAGTCGTACTCGCCCTGATCCGCGCGCGTCATGTCCCGAATAACGAGCAGGCCGCTGTCGTCATACGTTACCCGGTCTGCAAATCAGACGTGCACGCGCTCGACATCAAAATCTTCAGCATCATCACAAACGCCAACTGCGACCCGAGGCGTCGCGCGAAACCGCCATCATTGGAAAAACAAGAAGCAGTGCTCAAGGCAACTGCAGTGCGAAGTTCCTTGTGGCATCGGTAATGTCATCAATTCTTCCTTGTTCATCAATTCTTCCTTGTCCTCCTTCTCTTCCACCAGTCATGCTATCTGCCAGGGGGGGGGGGTCTGGTCATAGGGGGGGTTAGGTGCAGGGGGTTTGGGTAGGGGGAGGGGGTTGGGTGGGGGAGGGGGTTAGGGGGCAGGGGACATTTCCATCTACCTGCCATGTACTGCACTACTACATGGTGCTTCGCCTTGAAGGGACTTCGCACAATAAAACGCGCGAACGAACGCTGCATGAAGCAGCGGAACATAGCCAGACGCAACGCGAAGATCCACGTGGCTGGGGCCGACACAATTCTCCCGGAAGTTGAATTGCACATGTTCAGCGCTCACTGTGCGAACAGCGTAACCAGTGCGCACAGCCCAGGGAGCCGAAAAGCCGCCGAACCACGACCCTCAGACGATTCTTCCGGAAGTTGAATTGATCACGTTGAGCATGAAGAGCTCCAATCGTCACACGAAGTGCAAACAGCGTGACAATGTGGAGGTTTAGCAAAAACTCCGCTTCTTTTCCCACGATTCCCAATTTTCGGATCATTGACACAGGAATCATTTGGTCACTTTTCATTGGCTCTTGGTGCAAACTGATCTGTGCCACTGATCTGGCAATTGGGACACCGCACGTGAGCATTTTAAGGCCACGCAAAATTTTCCCAGCAACACAATTGATTCAAGAGGTTCTTTCCAAGTTTTGCTCATCGTAACTTGTTGATCGCAAAGTGAAAACTGGTCGACACTTTTGCGTAATTAGCCGTGGATCGTGCTCCTCTTGTGAGTGCCACACCAGATCCAAAGTTACTTCGCATTTCACTGCGTTCATTAGTGCTTCAATTTTGGGACGCCACAGAAGACTCTCTCGTTCAACGAAAGTCCAGGCTCTGCCTGTGGCCTGTTGGAGTAAACTTTTTCAGGTGAGCAAAAGCCGCAACTTTCTGAAGATACGGTTGGCACGCAGACTGCTAATTGGTGTCAGGATTCTTTGCTGCATTCTGGTGGAAATACGATTCTGCTTCAACTGGCTCCTAAACATTTACTCGGGCAGTTGTAATGATGATTTAGGTTGGACAACACTTGCCTGTGATAGGTATCACTTCTCCGTTTCTGTACCACACAAACTGAGGCCTGGGGAAGGCCAGTGCTCGGCAACTGATGTTCACTGTTTTGCCTGTTGTAAAACTCTGTTCCTTGGGGTGCACACTCACCACAGGCGTCTCTGCAAAGAACACGCAAAAGTGTACGTGTACCACAAACGAGTCGATTTTTCTTGTGCTGCGAGATCATCGTCATTCAAATTCAAGCTGTCACTTTGCACACAAAGTGGAAAAGCAAACGACAGTATCTCGCGTACTTTCTGTGAGTAAGTAAACGGTTTCTTCCGTGTAGCCGCCTTCGTTGGATGCTCGGCAAACGTATCCACCTTCGTCCGACTTTTTGATTTGCCTGCAAAATTCGCAAAGAAAGTTGAGAAACGCCCGCTCGCACGTTAACACTCACACACACTTGCACCTTTCACGCACGCAACCATCAGTGCTCAAGGCAGCTTCTTTTTTGTGTTGTTTTGCTCCGTCTGACAGGGTTTGTCCAAGGTGGCAGATCAATCCGACGACTGACACGTTTGGCTTGACGTCAACTTGGGAAGACGGGCACGTCACGTCATATGTCACACGTCATGTCACACGTCACATCACACGTCATGTCACACATCACATCACACGTCACATCACACGTCATATCACTCGTCACGCCACACGTCACGTCACACATCACGTCACACGTCACGTCACGTCACGCGTCACCTGAGGAGGAGCGAGCCGTTGTTGAAGACGGTGACCCTGGTGAGCGTCGAGAGGTCGCGTCGGTCGGACGCGCGGAACCACGTCATGTTGAACTCGACGGTGCTGTAGGCGGAGCAGGTCAGCAGCACCTCGCCGCCCGGGATCCCCGACGCGTTCACCGGGGCCAGGATCGTCGGCGGAGGGTCTGCGGGGCGCAGGGGAGACAAAACTGAGATGACGCGCCATTTTTTTTTTTCATAAAATATGGACGTTATGACAGTTTGTGTTGCATGGTGATGTTCCTCTACATGTGGTACACCTTTGGTGTAAAAATGATCAAAATCGAATGTTCACTCAAACCGGAATATTTTCATAAGTATTTGGAAGAATCGCTCATGTCTGGTTGGAAGACAGACGTGGTGGGAGGTGGCGGATTCGTGGACGAAACTTTCACAAGACAATGCGCAGTAGAGAACTTGACCAAAACGTGTGAAGCATTGAATGACAAACAATTTGGAATCAGAATGGACCCTTCTGAGTCAGTACTCGATACCCGCTGTGTTGGCAGTGCGGATCTACTCGCAGTTTGCATTCCCCAAAGTGGTTGCACCTGGGGAAGATTTTATGATGTTCTGAAAGTGCATGACCTGTGCGTCTGAGTCAGTAAGTTTTGTGTTGTTGCGCACAGAAATGTAGGCGGTGATGACACGGGTTTTCCCCGGATCCTTTTGGAACAGAGAATCGAAATATCGAAGTGGTCTGCGGGAAGGAAGTCCGTCCGCACCTTTGACGTCGAGGTAGGTGCGGCCGAGCGTCCAGCCGGCCGAGTTGGACGCGTTGCAGACGTAGTAGCCTTCAGAGAAGCTGCTCGCTCCGGGCACCTGGTACGTGATGTTCGCCGACTCCCTGGAGTGGAACCATTTCTGGGTACGGCAAAAAATTCCAATGGAAGTTCCCCTTTGTTTCGACAAAGTGTTGAAACACCGGAACACATTCCCTTTTTTCTTCACGGGTGCTGCTCCGTGCGTGATTTGGCGTTTCGGGGTTTCAGCGAACTCGATGCTTTCAACGTTCTACCACGCTGCAGTTACAAAGCCTCTTGTATGTGACCCCCTTGGGGTCGGAATTCACCCACTGCAAAAAAGATTCCTGTTCAATCACACAACTCTATTCTTGACCAAAGGTCTCGAAAATTCGTTGTATGATTTCACAGGAACCATTTTTGCAGCGTGGGTGAACCCTTACGAAGACGACGCATCGCAGGGCCGCGCACGGCGCACGCACCTGTAGTAGAGCAGCGTCCCGAGCGCCTCTCCGTCGCGGTACCACTGCACCGTGAAGGGCACCATCGACTCCACCGAGCAGTGCATCTGCGCCGTCTTGTCGTAGAAGCCGCGCGTGCGCGCCGCCATGTCCACCTTGGGCGGAAACGGCTGGACGGCGTTGATGGCTGTCGGCGTGAGGCGCTGGAAGTCGAACCCTTCGTGATCCACACCCACGATCTGGAACACGCCGAGACGACAGCGGTGAAGTTGTGACCTCGATCAACAAAGAGAAGAGGCTTCGCACCATCAAATGACTCTGAGCAACAGGAATTTGGTTCAAACCAAAGAAAATATGTGTCCAAATAATCCTCGCACAGAAAGTCGAGTATTTCCTGCAACCCTCGTTCTTGCTCACAGACCTGGAGGCAGTGTGCGAAACAAAAAAAAAATTTGTGGGTGAACATGCTTTGAACACGTAAAAAGTGAGCTCCACAGTTAGCCTGGGCGCGCGCACACCGATCAGACCACTCAGCGACCCGGAGAGGAGAGGATCACTTCGTAGTGGATTTTGGGACATTTCTTTTGAGTTTTGCAGCTCAAGCTTGGCAGTTGGCTTCTCAAAAAGGCATATGGTGCTCTGTAGGACACATACACACACACAGAGGACAACGAAAGGTTTTTCCCTGGCCAACAAAGGATCATTTTCGTGAGGATGTAACAATTGACAGCTGCACCAAGTCTCTCAAAGTTTTGTTTTTGCCCAACCCTGTCAGGTATTTTTCAAGTGTCTCAGATAGACTGTGTCTTTGTAGATAACTGTCCTCATGAGAATTCATCTGTGGACAAACTGTAACAAATGACAAATTTTGAGAGTGTTTCAAGGAGTAAAAGAAGCAACTCCAATGTTCTCACTTCTCTGTTGTCTAATAAAATGCACGCACTGTGTGACAACTGAGCTCATTGCTGCAGTTTATTTGGAAAATAGGCACATTGATGAACAAATTGCAGGACATGTTGGGGGACTGATAAAAGAAAAACAGGATTTGTTTTCGATTTGAAAGCCCAGTTGAGACAACATTCTTGCGCATGCAGAAATCTACTGCAGGTGCATATTCAGTGAGAAGAAACTCTTGGAGGTGAAAAGAGAGTCACTCGGTTCACCTGCTGTCGGTGAACATCATATTTCCACAGTCCGGCCAAGAGGCGCAGGGCCCGAGCAGCTTCACTCAGAAATCGCTCAGAAAACTCGTTTTATGCGTCATTGACCGAGCTATGGCGTTGCAACTGTATTTCCCACAGGTGCGGAGGTTAAACGCCTCCCCACCTGTCGCGCGCTCGTTGCATTGCGCGTGTAATCAAGACCTGCTCCGCGCGAGTGAGAAGCTTGCATTATGCATTGATGGATGGAATATTCGCGTGCGATATGAGCAGAAGCAGTGGCCCCCTGGGTACCGGGGTTAATGACCACAGGTCAAACACTTGTTGCTCACGAGGAAAGTCCAAAAAGTTCGGTTCTTTCCTTCGTCATTTCAAAATGATTGGGCAAAATGGAGCAGAAAAACTGCAGATTCTTACTATCATGTTCGTCAAGTCTGTGCAGCAAATTTTTATGAAATCAAAACAAAAACAATGCAACTTGAAGTCCAAACTTTGTCCAAATTTCAACAGTGGCTATTGAGGGACAGTTGATTTGCCTAAGTGCACAGAAGGCACTGTATAATTTCAATAGCTGAAAGGACAATTGATACAAACTCAAATGCTTAATTGTTGAGTCCTTGGTAACCAGTTAATTCTGATAATATGAAGAAATGATCTCTGGAGTCTTTTCTTCCTGAGGGTGTGAGGGCATGGGAGTCAAAACCCAAGGAACATCTTCAAAATTGGCGACGAACCGAACTTTGTGAACCTCCCTCGTATTCCCAGGCTGTGTGGTCAAGCTGACCAACACAGCTTTTCTTGCAGAGCAGAAGTTGCAAAGGGAACGCGTAGAAAGCCCTGAGATGACCGCTTTCTCAAAGCAGCGCTTTTGTCGTCAACTTTGCGACATTGTCGCGGCTTATGTTTGTGAGCGAAGTTTGCGCAACTTGATGTGCTGAGGGAGACCCGTACTTCGCACACGGACGCATCCTCATGTTTATTGAACACACTTCATGTCATGGTAAACAAGAAGCGAATGGATTTTCTTGCCTGGCCAAATCTGACCACTATCAAGAAAGCAAAACAAATGGGGGCGGAAATTGATAATTAAACTGAGGGGCCCGAGTTCTGGTTTCAAAGGAAGCAGCGTTCGGTGTGAGATGAAATACAAACACAGCTGCTCGCCTCTCTGCCCCTCTCACCCCCTATCAGCTGCCCACTTTCTCCTCTTACACTAACAACAGCCACTTTTCTCATTCACCCTTCCAAACATTTTTCGCCGACAGCCACTTGAGCTGCGCTGGTCATCTTGACCAACTGACCAGCAACCAAACTTTCTGACATGACGATTGTTGGTGTGTGGTCAAAACACACGCGTGGTTTGTGTATCAACGGCAGCGCATCTTTTTTGTCCCTTTTTGTGGGTTCTGCAAACTTGCACGGAGATCTGTGCAATTTATGACGTTCGTCGGAGACACGCGCGCGGCCCCCAGCCGCGGCAGGCGGGCGGTTCCTCGCATAATTGGGCGCGCAGGAAATTCCCCTGCAAACACAACCCATCTCAAGTGCAATTGAACGAATGTTGAGGGCGCAGATGATGCAAGCCCAATCAACCCGATTGCCTCGTCTGCTTCTTCAAGCGAATGAAGAGAAACTGCACGACTTGACTGTCTTTCTCATTCAGATATTTTCCTCTTCAGATAACACCTTGCGCCAGAAATCAGGTTGATGAGAAATGAGCTCACTTTTTCTCTTTGGCTTGTTGTCAAGCACGAGTGTGGAGAACATCAGACAACGGAGCTGTTTTGTCTCATGTCTCACTCATAACCCGCTCCCGTGGGTTCAGCTGTAATTGGGTTAATATCTCGGGGTTCTGGGTGCTTCCAAGCAGTAAACATCGTCTGTTCTGCTGCTTGGTCAGGGTCAGATTAGAAATGACTGAACGCAAAACACTGGGTGAGTTTCTCTTGGAAACAAAGCTGAGAACACACAAACACCACTAGACTTCGGAACGCAGACTGCTTTGTCGGCACAAGGCTGGAACTGAAAGGCTCTCTCAGGTGTTTGCAAAAAAATTCACTTTGCCGACAGATTCCGAAAACAAAAGAGGAACAAACGTGGGCTAACACACGTCAAAATGTGAGCCCAGACAAATTGCCTGTCTTGCTGTCTGTCTGGGCCTCACTTGTGTGTGTGTGTGGGGGGGGGGGGAATTCATCAGCAAACACCTTTGTTTTCGATTCTTGCTCGTCCAGCGTGACCAGATCTGCGCCGACTGCCCAAACACTCCTTTCCCCCTTGTGTATGGACAAGGAACAATGTTCAATTTCGTCCCGCCTGAGCTGGAAATCTCCACGCGAAACGAGAAGTGCAAGAAAAAAAAGTTCCGTGATTGATGGCTTTCTACCTTTGCACCTCTCTGCAACCTTTAACATATTTGCCGTATCGTATTAACAACCTGTCAGCTTCCGCAAACCTCAAGGAATCCAGCAAACTAATTGTTTGGCTTAGAACAGGCGCAACATTTGTTTTAGGAGCCTCAACCAGCCGACTCTTGACTTTTATTATTTGCTTCTCTCGTCGGCAGGGTGTAGCTGCAGTTCCAGGGTTCAGTCTGTTTGACTCATGCAGTCCGAGCCTTTGAAGCTCAGATCAAACTTTTTTCAGTATTTGCACAGTCCAAAAATAAGCGGGGTGTGTTTACATGCTGAGGTGATGGAAGGTCTCAAGTTCTGCGCAGGAGGACAGCACAGTGCCCCTCGCCAAAGAGCAAGTTCTTCTTTCCCAAATTTGCCTTTTCTGACATTGTCACTCAGATCAGAATCTTGATCTTTGTTTTCTGTAGCGATGAAAACCAGTGCAAAATAATTGGCTCTGCATTCCAAAAAACACGAGCTCTGGAGCACAGCCTGATCAATGATGAAGGGAAGCTGTTGACAGACGGGACCACATTATGTCAACCTTGGGATGCAGGTTCATAAATCTGCCAACACGACACCAACGTTTTGGGGTTTGAAGTCCTTGGGGGCCTCGAGCAAGAAAGTCATGAAGACATCGCTGGGGCTTGCTTTGACGAAGAAGCTTGCATGAGAGCTTGAGTGAACTTCGCGCAACCTTGCTGGGGTCTCTACATCGACGAAATTGTGCTTGAGGTAGAACCCTGACGGTTAGAGCCTGCCTGCTAGAACCCTGAGGGTTGGAGCCTGCCTACCTCAAGGAAGAACCCTGAGGGTTGGAGCGTGCCTACCTTGAGGAAGAATCCTGGAGCGTACCTACCTTGAGATAGAACCAGCCGTCGGGCGGAAGGAACTGGGAGACGTTGTAGAGCCACGGGCGGCGCGGGTCGTAGAGCACGGGCGCCTCGGTGATGGTGTCGCCCCGCAGGTTGAGCAGGTCGAGCTTGTGCACGCGCCCCGGGTACTGCAGGTCCGTCGTGTTGATCAGCGTGTGCGTCGGAATGCCTGCACCGAGCGGGACACAAAACGTACTTGGGAAGCTGGCTGCACTGCGCGGCAGAGGGATTCTTCCTTGGGCGAGGCATTTCAGAAACATGACAACCTATAGGCTACACTGATTTTCTCGTAGCAATGGATTCCAATCATCCTGCACCCAGATCTGTGCATTTGGCATCAGCTGGCGGTCACGTTTTCTCTGCAGAACCAGAGCAGAGCCGTCACACTTTCATCAGGAAAAGAATTGTGAAGTTCTTCCTTCAGGGGTTCCACATTCGACAAACACGCACAGCGCATTTATCAATGCATCCATCCGATGAGCAAGATAACTCGTGCAGAATCAAGACTGAGTCATTTCCAGAGAAGCGACCGACCGACTTCCCGGGGTTTCCTACCTTTGATGGGTCTGTGATGCGTGAACCTGAGATCGAGCGTCACGTTGCGGGAGAAGCCGTGCACGAAGTCGAGTCCGCTGAGCCCAGTGACGCGCACGGTGTGGGCGCCGTCGCCCGTCACCTGCAGGTTCCACAGCCCGGGTGTCGGGTCCTTCACGTTCACGATGAGCGCCTTGCGGATCTTGAGCAGCTGGTTCAGCCCGTTCGTCTTGGTCAGCGTCACCCCTGTGGGACAATTCGAGATCCTGCATGTGTGCTGTTCAGCACGGCGCAAAATTTTGATGAATCGCATCAAGTGGCCACAACAAAGCGACCCCATCAAGCCAGCAGTGCATGAACATTTGCCTTTTGTCAACTGCACTTTGCGAAAAAAAAGTTCAAGAAAATGTCCCATCTTTGAACGAAGATTTTTTGAAGAAAAAAATTGTTTCTTGGGACAAAAAAAGGAAAGCTTTTTCTGACATGATTTTACTTGAGTGTTTGAAGCATTTTGCAAAGCAAATTATTTGGTTTTTAAGTCAAACCTAGTTGATCTTTCTATGAGACTGAGAGTATCTGGCATTTACAACCCTGATAAAGGACAGAAGGCAAAAGTACAAAAAATTTTAGCCAGATGAACAAGAAAATAAAATCACATTTTTCCTGTCCTCTGAACTTTATTGACTGGCCGAAATTCAAAGATAAAGGTTTGTTTTCTTTTTGAGTTGGAGAGAAAAAGTTTTCCCTTGAAATAACTGAAGAACACTACAAGTTTGGTCCTGTCCAGGTTTTCCAAGAAGAAAAGGTTTGAAAGGTTGAAAAGGTTTGCGTTGACAGCGTGTGTTTACCATTTGGGTCGACCAGCTGTATGCGCGGTTTGGGTCCCGAGATGGAGACGGTGATTTCCTGCAGCTTCCGGTCCACGGGCAGCACGTACCACACCGAGTCCCCGCTCGACTTGTCTATCGACATCAGATTCACTTTCCGAGACTGCACAGCTACTCGCACAAAGTTCAAAACCTGAAAATAAACAGCCAGATTTCCCCAGGTGCGCCGATTGCGAGAGTTTGGGAAGCAACTGGGAATTTGACACGGGTTCCGACGGCATAGAATCGGAGGAATGGGGTAGTTGCAAGCGATTGTGCCCAATTTCACCCTGGGACTGTCAGTTCGGGGCATTGTGCTGTTTGTCTGTGTCAGAATGAACCTGGCAACACCTGTTGCACAGGGACTCTTGAAGGCACAAACAAAGGGAGGAAACGCACAGGATTCCGGCAATTCTCACAGCGCCGGCTCCTCAGATCCTGCAGAATGTTGGTGCTTTCAGAATTGACCACACCAAGACAGGGTTTGAGAATTAATTTTTTTCTTGTCCCAACGGAGTTCCATGAAAAGTGTTTTTGGTTGACGAATTAAAATACGGAGTGAGAGAAAACACCCGTCGGGCTCGGGAGGGGCACCTATCACGTTGGGAGCTGCAGGACAGCACACACGGGCCAGACATGAAGCAGGCGCACAAAGCTAGAACTTTGTGAGCAGGCGCGAGACTTCAATTGCTACCTGAGGGCAAGACTTTGGGCCACGTCTCGGTAAGTCGGCGTGTGCGAGCGAAAGCGTGACGTACAGCAGTACATTTCACACGTTGATGCTGGCCAGAAGAAAGGCAGGACTGTCAAAATGTTAATGGTGCAGCACGCAGATGTAGAATTTCATTGCCAGCGGCCAAACATCACAACCTTTGCCGTGAAACGGCCTTGTTTTATACGAATTGAAGTCACAGGAACTCAACATTCTGCGACCTCATTTCCAGCGACGGAACATTTCAGATCGTCGCACGTTCTGCAGGTGCAAGCCATGCAGCGACGAGAGGGCAAATTTGCAACTCAGTTTGCGGGATGAATTCGTGGGCGTGCTGCACATGTGCTGAGCGAACCGTGTTTTCTCAATCTGGAAGTGCCTGCGTCCGATCCACCAGGCATGTCGGCCGTAATCTGAACAAATGGGTTTATTATTGAGTCGTGACCAGACAACATTCTTCAAGAAGCCCTGCACTCGTTGTGACCTGCGCTGCAACAATCGAGATCATGTTTACTATTTCCTGTGGATGTGTGGTGTAAATCAGGCTTTTTGTCAAAAACATCAAAACTGTATTTTGCTTCTGATCTGCGAAGGAAACGTGGGAAAACCGCTCGAGCAAAAAGCGTGCGTGATCATCACGACTGACGGAAGTTCCTGTTCAATGCAAATGGAAAGTGTCATTGCATACCGACACACCCAACCAAACACCACGCTTTGACTTCTGATGAAACAGGTTCAAATCAGGCTGCGTTTATGAAGACGCACGAATTGTGTTTGCTCTTGGAACCGAAGCCGCTAGCGCGTGTGTGCACGTGCGCCGCGTGTGTGTGCGTGCGTGTGTGTGCGTGTGTGCATGTGTGTGCGTGTGAGTGCATACATGTGTGCTTGCAGACCGGCGCAGCGCTCACCTGGTTGACCTGCGACTTCTTGAGGAGGAAGACCTGTCCGGACGACGTGGACGCGATCTGCTCGTACGCCCTGTAGCCCGGGTGCGACGTGTTTCCGCAGTCACCCGTCATCACGAACACGACCTGCGAGTAGAGAGAACACGTGTGCACCGCGCCCTGCCCACGTCAATGCCACGAGGCGGGCGCTGCAAAACAACACTGAGAAACAGATGTGAAACTGCAGTGGCAGTTTTTTTGACGTTGCCATTTCCACGGAAGTTCAGTGCCTGATGAGAGTCTCATGATGAGAGTCCTCAGGCCAAAACAAAAACAACACCTGCTGTGCACTGGAGACAACAAAAGATTATCACGACTGTACTTGGTGACATTTTCGGTGACTTTATTTTGTCCGCGAGAATCCCGGGTGGTCAGATTTCGGGGGAAAAGCACTGACCACAACAACCGCACTTCTGACCATCTGGGCAGCGGTGCAGGATTCCGAGGATCCGGAAGCTTCTCTAGGGCAGATCGACCACGTTTCGCTGACGTAGATCGTTTTGCACCGGCTGACTCGGACTGACTCTTGACGTACTGAAGATGACCACTTCTCATCCCCCACTCCAGGTTGATCTACGCTCTCCTTCGTTCTGATGGGACTCACTCCTCCCCCGCAGCCTCCCCAGTGATCATGTTCTCCCACCCACTTCACTCTCCATAATTCACTCTCGTCTGGAAGGTGATAAGTGCTCCGGCAAGAATTCGCATCCCGGGCTTTTGTGTGGAAAAAGATACGAGCACGCTCATCACAGCACCAGTGGGAACAAACGACCGAGTTGCACTGCAGCTCGTTTTGTGTTACTCGCTGTCTTCCTCAAAGCTTCCGCGGAGTTTCCTCCTGTGAAACAAATTGCCCCTGCAAGTACTTATCAATGGTGGTCGTGTTGCGTTACACATAAATTTCATTGCGCGTGTCAAGTTATCAAAGCAGAACAAACACGCACGAGACCAGAAGTCAGGGGAAATCCGACACGCAGCTGCGTTTGCACCGCGAAATGAGAAATGAGAGCTCGAGATCAGTTTTATCCGCCGCAAAGGGCTGGACTGTTACACAGGTTGTGTGAAGTGTGTGTGTGTGTGTGTGTGTGTGTGTGTTTATATTTATAGAGGTGGACTTTGTATTTCAGTTGCCTCGAGATCAGAACGGTGAGGACTCCAGCTGAATGTTTGATTGTGTGTTTGTACGTCTGAGATACATTGTGTGTGTGTGTGTGAGAGAGAGAGAGAGAGAGAGAGAGAGAGAGACAGACAGACAGACAGACAGACAGACAGACAGACAGACAGAGACAGAGACAGAGAGAGACAGGGAGAAAGAGAGAGAGAGAAGAGAGAGACAGAGACAGAGAGAG
>JAAUXT010146633.1_pt1 | contig 30885 bp, 35 predicted proteins | sample 7278171 | NCBI WGS metagenome assembly JAAUXT01 (sample SAMN14350112, study PRJNA611818) | marine sediment metagenome | isolation source: surface marine sediment (1.8m) | place: French Polynesia: Moorea | collected 2018-08
TACTCAAATTGATTGATGCATGAATGTTATAGAATATTCTGGATTGATATAGAACAATGCAGTTGAATACGGATATTTCTAGAATATGACAGAAGTTTACTGAATATACTCCGAATTCTACCGAATTATTCTCCTCGAATTTATTGGATTTTGATAGATTTCAAAGAATTTGTTATCGTACGGTACGATATCATGATATGTGCCCCAGAATATCTTGTGGAATCACCCCTGCATACGTAGTATCTCAACAGAAAGCGACCTTTCATGTTTGGATCTGGGCTGTGAATTCCCCCGCATTGGAATGTTTGACAGCTTCCAGAACACAGCCACAAACCCACACCACATGACATTCAGACCAGGACGAGGACCACTCTTGTAATACATTGAAGACAAAATCTAGACAAAATTTAACATCCCTATTATCGCCCACTATACCTTCAAACGTTGCAACTGGCTGTAAGGTGTGGGTATCTGATTACGTTGGAACAATATAAACTTTATAATGTCCACTGTAACAGATCCAGAGACTTCCGATGTCAGTACCCCTTCAAAATCAATGTTTATGGCAACCTTTTCGTACTTATGTTTGCGTATGGGCAGCGCCATGTTGAAATTGCGCCACTCGCGCCACCTGCAGCTGTTTCCTCTTCATTAGAATGCAAGATGAAAATGGCTGAGTTGCAGGTCTGCGATGCGCCTTTAGCCATTTTTGACGAGGAATTTGTGGATTTTGATGATTTCCAGATAGCAGCGGACATTGAGAACTCAAACAAAGTGACAAACATGGCGACAGAGCGCAACGCGCCTTCTGTCGTGGATAATTTCAACGACTCCGAGTTCAATGACGTGAACTTTTCAGGATCTCTTGAAGATCTGGTGAACACTTTCGATGAGAAAATCACGAAGTGCTTTTGTAATTACAAGGAAAATGTGGAGAAGTTCGCGCCAGTACAAGTTCGGTCGCAAGAAGAAATCATGAACGACTGCCAGTGAGTATCTCTTGGACGGTAGTTTGCCCTGAATCGGTTGTGCGAAGCAGCTTCCGCCTGTAGACTATGATCATGTTGAGTCTGAGCTGTCACCGGACGTCCGGCCCTGACCGTCTGTGCATTGAAACAGCTCTCAGTCAAGGCGCGTTGATAAGAGAACTTCCAGATGGAAGCCACAAGAGAACCAGGGCATTTTCTTCCCGTCGGAAGCTTCCAACTCGTCCGGAGCTCCCAACTGATCTTGTCAGTCAGTCCGAAATACGAGTGGATCAATGCCAGTTGGGACAATGGATGGTGGTCACAACCTTTGACCTGACCTTCTGTCTTCTGACAACCATACACACGTGTGGAGGAAGCAGGTGGACAGTTGGTGTAAAGGTTAGTTTGTTCCTGGTTGTGTGGCAGATAACACAGCGACCTTGGTTGGCATGAAGGTGAGGAACCTTGGCAGAGGGCTGGTATGATGGTTGGCAGAATTTGAAGTGCTGGTCGAATGCGAGTGCACCAACCCATCATACTCGTACCAGCCAAACGTGCCAAAAATACAGCATGAAAGGTTGTCCACGACAAAGTTGTGGAGGATTTGTGTTTCCTTCACACCAACCTTCAACCTGGCTCTGCATCAGCCTGCTGCTATGCCAACCCTTGCCTCCTTCAAACCAACGATCACGCCTCATGACAACGAACACTGACCAAGCTCCGTGTGCTGTGCATACTGACTATGCAGACCGTGTGTACTCGTGTTGACCGTGCAAACCGCCAGGGGGTACCGACCAAGAACAGCACAAGAAGGGTCACAACACTTGAACAATGACCATCGTTCGTACTGTGGCTCACAGGCTGCTAGTCAAAGTACCAAGTTAAGTTTGGTTCGTCTGCCAAAACTGAAAATGCTCGGGTATGAGTTTGTCACTGGAGAAAGTTTCTCAAGCACTTTTTGTCACAAATGAATGCGCACTTTTTGTCACAAAGGAATCTGTACCCAATCTTTCCCGTGTCTTCGAAGTGACGACATGAATATCACTAACTTGTTCACCTACAGGTGGAAGCGAGATATCTCGTTCTTTTCTGCGTGTCCTGGACACCTCGACCAAACCCCGTCTCTTTCTTACTACTCCCAAGGTGCAGGGAGTGTCGGAAGAATGTTTTGCACTTGCGGTCTTCCAAAGAGCTACAAAGCCTCAAAGCCTGAGGTTTCATGGTGCAATGAAAACAATGATTATCAGCCGCTTGTTGGATGATATTGTCCTTTCCGGACCCCCCCCCCCTGCCCCGCGTGTGGAAAAATCCAAAACTAAATATTTCCAACTTCCAGCTGGTGTACTGGGGGTGGAGCAATCTGGAAGTGTAAATTCCAGAACAGGAAACTTACACTCCTGGAAATTTACACTTCTGGACACCCCCATATGGAAAAGGCCAAAACTGGAAATTTCTAACTTCCACCTTTGCAAGGGGGGTGGGGGTGATCCAGAAGTTGAAAATTTACACTTCTAGATACCTCCCCCCATGGAAAAGGCCATAACTGGAAATTTCCAAAACTGGAAATGTCCAACTTTGAAGGGCCAATCTGGAAGTGGACATTTCTAGAACTGGAACTTTACCCTTCTAGAAATTTACACTTCTGGATTACTCCGTACAAAGTTGGAAGTAGGAAATTTACCCTTCTGGACATTTATCTCAGGGGAAGTACAGAGGACGGAGAATCGTCCCTTGGACAAGGCCTGAGAGACCCTGGCCCCGCTTGGACAAAATCTGAGGCCGCAAAGATCCCCGACCCCGAGGGGGGGGGGACTTCGCTCACTGTGTGCACACAAGTGTTTGCCTTCTCAGTTCATGTTGCCGGTCCACACTGCTGAGTGTTGCTGAGTGTTGAAGAAGTGTCCACAACACCAGACAAAATACCACCGAACCTTTGCAAACTGTCATTGGAAGGCACAGTTCGATCAGGCCTGTCATGAAAAATGTCGTCCGAGTCGCAGGTTGGGACCCTCTGCCACAGACTGGGACTCCCCGACCGCTGCACAGCTTCACTCCGTCTGCACGATTCCCTTGAAGCATTTTGTGGTTGCTTTGCATGCAGCGCTTCAACGCTATCAAAGCCGCGTCTGCTGTGGATCTGATGCAATAAATTGTTGTCTGCAGTTTATCTGAAGGGCAGCGCGATCAATGGACTCGTTTTGGACATGTCAAACGAAACCAGTCTTCAGGATGGATTGTTGAGGCCCAGACAGAAGCGCTGCAGGCTGGAACTGCGCAGCTGTTCTCTGCCCAGAAGGACTCACGACCACGTTTTCTTTGGTTCGCATGCTTCGTGTGCACAAACACAAAATAACAGAAATTGGTTCAGAATGAACAAACGGCATCGATTGGAATCAGTGAACACGTTGTAACATTGTCGATGCCTGCACTGGAGACCGCACGGAATCCGGACTCCCTGAATCTACCGGTGATTGGAGTGAGTCGGTGCTTTTGCTGCAGGTGTGTTGTGCGGATGATCACAGGGTTTGGTGAGGCTTTGACAGATGATGCTTTGTCGTCACTCCTTGTCATGGCAACTGGTATTTCGGTACTTTTCCCTCAATTGAGTACCCGTTGTGCACGAGCGGTTGAGGTTGGAACTTGCGACCACCGCAGCGAACAACTCGTATCTCAGTGACAGTGGTGTCCTGTTGGTGCGCGGTCTTATCTGACGGGCTACCACAGCAAATGTTCGCCACAATAGGAGATTGGTCAAGCAGCGGCGTCCTGAATCCATTTGTGGGTCTGTCTGCCAGAAGATGAAGCTGTTAGACAACATATCAGTCTGGTGTTTCTTGAACAACACGCAGAAGGCTGACGTTTGGTAAGATGTCGGCTCGTATCGTGTCAGTTGTGAACCTGGTTGTGAACATTTGGAGGGGTTGGTTGGTTACGGCCTGCTGATGCCCTATCAACCCTGCAGATAGAATTTCAGGGAATGTCAACCCGCAAAACCCCCAACTTAATTTATGTTGTCTGTCAGGAAATGGTCCAGGTCGTCTTGTTGGCTGTGTGCAATGCCAACCACATGAATCGCGCGCTTTCTGGGCGAAGCCTTCTTGTTTTCCTAAGATTTCTTGCTTCTCAGCGTGAGTAAGTTCCACACCTCCAACTTGTCTATTTTCAGAATGTGGTGGACGATAACGGGTAACTTCGGCAACATACTGCCAATCGACTGGTCGAAGTCCTACTCTCGTCAACTTCACACGAAGTCTCTGAAACTGGGCGAAAAGCGGGTGAGCAAACTACGACTCTTCCAGGTGGGGAAGGCAGCAAATCAATTGGAGGTCTGGATTCCCGGGTGGGTCCTGAAAAACCTTTCCAGCATTTCATTGTTGGGACGAATGCAATCACACTTGACCAATGTACATGCAGAACGTCTTGTTGCTTCAGTCTCGAAAGCATGGTTCACCCAAAACATAGAACACGAACTCTCTGCCCTCATGTCGTTTGCTCATATCTGGTCGTTTTTTGTATGCACATTGCCAGCCCCATGGCAACTGGCCCACTGGAGGTTGCGTGGTTTGTTTGGGAAAACAACGATCTGCTCCTACGAGGCTTCATGCGTTAATTAGTTGACGGTTGCGTACACAACCCTCCTGCAGCTACCATTTTCACAAACGACATCGAGTGTTTGCTTTGTGCCAACTAGAGTTGCTGTTGATCTAAATCCTCACTCATCAGTCGTGGTACATATTGAATGACGCATTTTTCTGGGCGAAGAGAAAGACTGGTTGTTCCAAAATTGATGAGCAGACAGTTCATTTCTCCCTCTCCCAACATGTCACAGGTTTGGAGCCAGTTTATTTGCACACTTGTTGCAGTCACTGGTGTCCAGTGTGTGTGTGAATTGCAGGAGGGGGGCTTGATGACGTTGTGGAAGTCGCGCGCCGCTTGCTTTCTGGTCTCTTGATTCCTTTTTCTGTTCAGTCAATAAACTTCGACAGCCTTTGCCCTGACATTTCTCAACTGTGTTTGGTCAACGAGGAGTATACGAGCGGAAGCAAGCATGCAGTGAAAAATGAGCCTTGGTGTTTTCTTGACTTCGCGTGCGTTTTCTCAACAGGAATGCGAATCTCCAGACCTGGATCTGTCGGACGACGAGGAGCTGCAGCAGGCGTTCGACATGCACTCGCTCATCATCAACAGTCTTCACCACGAGCCGGTCTTCACCGCCGACCAGGTCATCAACGAGATCGAGGGCATGATGGACGAGGTGAGCGCTGTACTCGTTTGGTTTTGTGCAAGAGGAGCGAAGGCACAAATCCTCATTGCTCTGTTCAGGTGTTGTGAGTGGGACGCTTGTTCGGTTGCTCTGTGAAAAATAAAGTGACCTGAACAAGCGACCCGAAAATCATCTGCTTACCTCCCTTGCTCCGCCCCCATAAAACAGGAAATTTTCCAGTATGGGGGCCAATGGGAAATTTCGTGATTGTCTCAAACTGGTATGTTTTTCTTTGCGCGCGTTCCCCAGCAACTAACAGTTCAAACCAAAGCAATTGTTTGGCGCATTGACGTCGAATTGACCAAAAGAAACGTGACGTACGAACAGGGTGATTCGCAGAGACAAAAATGCATTGCTGCGACTCGACATCTTTCTGTGCAGGAGATGGGCTCCGAGTCGTGTTCCACACCGAATGGTTCCGACATGCTGTCGGTCGCTGAATGTGAACTGCTCAACTTCGGAAAGGACGGGCAAACCACACTCACCTCGCTTCCAGATGACTACGAAGAAGGTTTGTGTCAAACTTGTTGGCGCGCGGCTCGTCAGGCTCCAAATTTCACGGAGAGCAACGCAACGAACTCTTTGAGGTGCGCGCCTCTTCGACTTCAGAGGTTTTGTTGTTTGACCCCTGTCATGAACAATTCCCTTCATCGTGTGCGCAGGTTTGAAGAGTCTGACTCGCTCTGCGCTGAACGAGCTGCAGGAGGAGCTGGAGGTCACCATCAAGGAGTACTCTGAGACACTGATCCACCAGCTGGCGCTGCGCGACGAGCTCGAGTACGAGAAAGAACTCAAGAACCAGTTCATCTCGCTGCTGCTCTCCATCCAGAAGAAGCGGCGCGAGGCGGACAAGAGGCGCGGCGGTCTCGGCAACGTCATCGGCCCGAAGCGCCAGCGAAGCGCCGGGCCGCCTGAGCCCGGGACTGTGAGTTGTTGTGTCCAACTCAGCAGCTGAGCTTGCCTGATTGTTTAGCAAACAAGAAAACTGAAATTTTTTTTCAGGTGTTCATTGTTCTGTGTTGGTGGACCAATTGGTGCTTGCAGAAATAACCACGATCTTTGATTCTTTCCAGTATCTCACGACGGTTATCCCATACCACGCAAACCAGGGTCCTCCAACTATTGATCAGCTACAAATATACATCAAAAGTAAGTTGCTTTGTCGACACCTCGTACGTGCTCTGAAGTTTTATCAAACGAGAATTTTCACATTCCTCATGTGTGTGATTTTGCAAGGTCTTGACATGTGTGGTTCTGTTTCAGTCTTGAGAGCGATCAATGACGATAGTCCTTCAGTTCCAGGTCTTCTCACAGATTACATCCTCAAAGGTAAGAGTTTCTCTGTTGGACAAGGGACCAGTCCGGTGAAGTGATTGTCGAGACTGTTCGACTCAATCTGACTTGATCCAAGATGTAAGCTCGTCTGCAAGATGAGGTGAGATTCCTGAGAAGCTGAAAAAGCTGGGAAGCTTGGCACGTCGCTTGGAAAGTCGATCCGCGACATTGACGAAAAGCCTGCTTGTGTTTCAGTGTTGTGTCCAACGACATGAGGACAGCGTCACTGCCTCGTCTCCAGTACGAACATCACCATGTGTGCAACTCTTCAACTAGTCACATCTGCCAACTTGTCATCAACTGCAGTTTTGCTGAACAAACGCGGAATCGTTATGGTTTTTGACACCTCATTTTCCCCGAATCTGCTTTGAACGACCTGATTTTTCAAGTTGCAGCCTCCTAAGTCTCCTAAGTCAGTGTCGGAAAGTTGATGGCAAAGGCTGCGTGTGTGTGCCGGAACATTGTGACAAAATGAACATCTGTAATTTTAACCCATTTGTGGATGCAGTCAAACTACGGTTGATAACAAGCGGTGGAAATGTTCATTCGAAAGGTGCGTAACAATTATCAAGTCAGTACAATTGTGACAAATGTCAGGGACACTGAAGTCCTCGTTTGCCAAGATATTCCTTTGTACAGGCTGTTTCGTTGCGATTGTGATATACATGTTTTTGATTTGATGAGGAACTTTCGTTTTTATTTTCGAAAGAGCTTAGTATTAGGGTCGTTGTGCGCAACAGACCTGTGATGTTTCATAATCTGTGAGAGAGTTTGACTTACACAGGCAGTCCCAGTACTCATTTGATTCTTGGATTTTGTTGCTTCTGCGACGGAGATCCGTACACAAGTATGGTTCAAAAACATGGCTGCCCTTGCGCTCACGGGTATGGAAGAAATATCTCGAACTGTGCATTGATAGGGTAACGTTTTTTGTACATGTCATCAGTGTCAGAGACGAGCTACTGCTGCTGCCGCCTATTTTAGAGAAGGGAACCTGGCCTTCCAGCTTTGTTGTTGTGGAGCGTGTTATGTGTCGCTGTTTGTGGAGTCAGGTTGAATCTGGCAGCTTCACGTCTCGCTTCTCAGTGGAAGATATGAAATCCATGCTATGCAAATGATTGACTTCTGAGTGTTGTTTCCGCTGGCCTGACTGTTTCGTTCCGTTTGAGATGAGGCTTTCAGTGATCTGAACGGTGTGTTGCCTTGACAGGTGAGCGGATTGTTCCAGCGTGTTTTTCGCGTGCACCAGAGTCTGGTTGTCCCACAGTGGTTCTTGTCAGTGACCAATCGCTTGGTGTAAATTTTCACTTCATTGCCCAAATCTTTACACTGGCCGGAGGCGCAGTGTGCCCCTCTGCTGTTGTGTGTGTATCAAGTTTTCGGCACTTTTCTAGTCCCATCTCCCCCACTTACCCATTCAGATGTGTGACTGGTGCGGAACGGGTGACATTTTAAAAAATTTTGGAATGTGAGGTGACCCGCCTCATCTCCAGTCGTGAGACTTTGAACATTTCTAAGGTGACATCAAATTTGAGAAAAATAAGTTTCAACAGGTGACTTGAATTTTTTCAATGACGCCGCCGGCATGTCAGTTGAAGCTGCGAGACCCAACTGTGCAATTCGGGCTCAACTTCTGTCACGAACACTTCCGACATTTGTGGAAAATTGTGCTGAAAATTTCGGGAAGTGCGTGCGTTAAGCAGTGCAAATGTTTCATTGCGCACTCAGTTTTCTCAACGTGATGCACGCTGAATGTTGGGCTCACGTTGTCACTGAAAGTGAGAAACAACGAAAAGGGAACGTTTCTGAAGACCCAAGTATCGGTAGACTCTATTGGGATAAAAAAATTCCCACCCCAACAGAGCGTGGCATCTGGTTTCAGGCAGGTAGATGAAATGTAGTGTTCTGAGATGGTTGCCGACTGTGACTAATTGTGTGCCAGTGAAGAAAGCTCACGAAATGGTGCCGCTTCAGCCAAACCACAATCGACCAACTGGCCAGGGCCAAAAACCGTTGGACTTCTGTTTTGACTTTGAGAGTGTTGATCGGTCGCACAGTGTTGCAGTGAGTTTGGAAGCTGTTGTGTACATAGGATATCTACGGGCAAGTAGAACCGTTGAAAGCTTTACTCGATTGGATCACTGTCGTTTGCACCATTGTAGCTCCCTGTGATTGTCGTGTTGTTCAACCAGTTGTGTAGCTGACCACGCAATGTTATTCAATCAAGCACCGACATTTTCACAGAACTGGGTCTTCAACGAAAATTTGAAATCAATTGTGCACATCGAAAAGACTTTCCCAGTGTTTTCTCCCTCCTTATTGAAAGAACAAAATCCGTGTGTAATGGTGCAGTGGATTGTGCGAGTGAAAACGGGCCCAGGTGTATGTTTGACCATCAAGTGCATTACTTTCTTCTGGGAAGTCGAGTGTGTTCCTTCTGACAAATGCCAAGCCCAAAACAGTATTTGTTTCGCACGTGTGTTCTTTTTTTTTTGTTTGAAAAAAAATTGAACTTAATTAAGTTTCGTGTTCAAGTCGTTGGACTCGTGCTGTATTCGAATCTGTTTTTGTTGAGTGACAGAACAGATACTCATTTGAGTTTTGAAGGTGTTTCAGTCGTCAGTGGGAACTTTTTCGAAAAAAAATTCACTAGCTTTGCACTGACACCTGTAATCTAGTCATGAGAAAGACGCTATTGATGAGTTTCTTTTTTCGGGAAATCCATCAGTTCGTATTGAAACATTCACATCGCGAGTTTTGTCATTGCGTAATACTGTACGAGCATAGAGTACGTATGCTTGCAGTTTGAAATTTACGTGTTACTGTATCGAATAATAAATTATTCGTTCTTGCAGAGTTTTGCCAGTTCATTCGATGAAATGAAGAGACCCGTGCAAGGGGTGACGGTTGAACTGAAGCAGAACAAGAAAAAAACTAGGACTTTCAACAAAAGAATCAGCCGTGGGCAGCGTACGAGGCTTGTCCAAATGAAGGTGAACATGCGCTGTTTTCCGCAGACTGTCCTTGAGGAAACATGTGCACAGGTGTGTCACCCATTTATTCCTGACCGCTGACCGCGATTGTTACGCAACAGTTGATCGTGTCAAATGTTCTTTCCTGTCTGTCTGAGCGCATTCGGCGATCTGCATTGCAGTCAATGGGCAACATGAAGCTTTGCTGTGCGCAGCATCACCATATCATCGCTTGTGCCTCCCGAGGAAAAAGTCAAGGGGAAACTTTCAGGCTTCTGAAGGAGGTCTATGGTGATGACAGCCTGTCATTGTCAACAAGCTGCAGATGGTATCTCAGAGTGAAGGCTGGGGACAAATCCGGTGAGGACAAAGATCATCCTGGAAGGAAACCCACAGCTCAGAATCTCACTAATGTGAGAGCTGTCCAGGAAGTGATGCAGGTGGATAGGAGGTCAACAGTGAGGCAAATTTCTGCTCAAGTTGAGGATGCCACAGGAGTGCCAATCTCCATAGGAAGTGTTCACAACATCTTGCATTTGGATTTGCAGATGAAGAAGAAAGCCCCAAAATTCATGCCGTGCATTTTGACGCAGGAGCAGAAGGATTTGAGAGTTTCTGTGTGTCGTGAAAACCTGAAGGAAACACAAGATCCATTGTTCTTGTGGTCTTTGATAACAGGTGATGAATCCTGGTTCAGTGTGTTGGAGCCAGAACTGAAACAAACTAGTTGCCAGTGGATGCATGCAGGCGAAAAACGCCCCAAGAAAGCTCTGCGATCATGCCAAGCATGCAAGATGATGATGGAGGTCTTTTTTGATGATCAAGGAGTGGTGCACTTGGAGTTCTTCCCTCCCAAAATGACTGTGACATCGAAGGTCTACATCGGGGTGTTGGCTTGGCTCCAGGAGGTGATCAAAAGAAAAAGACCAGAGCTCTGGAGAGGGAACCGATACCGGCTGATGCACAACAATGCTCCAGGCCACACCACAACTCCAACGTTCGCTGCCATGGTGGAGACATCAATGATGACTGTGTCCCACCCACCCTACTCCCCTGATTTGGCCCCAGCTGACTTTTAGTTCTTCCCTTTCCTGAAAGGCCAAATCAGGGGGTGCATCTTTCCTTCAGTTCCTGCCCTGCAAGATGCCTTGATGGAGGAAATCAGCAAAAGTCCTCACTCCGCATTCCATGACTGCATCCACACATGCCTGCCCAACCGGTGGAGGAAGTGCATTGCTGCACACGGAGAATATTTCGAAGGCAATGAGATGATTCTCCCATCTGACTCTGACCTTCTGGAGAGCAGCAGTGACAGTGAATGAGCACCCTGTTTCACCTGAGATCCGCTGAGCGTGTGTGAAGAAGGGCTGCGGACACACACGTCACAGCATTAACTCAAGGCACTTAGCCAAATTAGAACCTGTTGCCATCATTTCGGATATTTTTTATGATATTGAGAATCATCTATTTTGGTTAAAAATATTTTCATCTTGTGAATACACATGTCAGGTATCTGGAAATCCAAGCTCATCTTTTTCTGTGTCATCGTCACTTGCGCACGAGCGCATGTTCACCTTCATTTGGACAAGCCTCGTACATTGGCAGGAAAGCACTTGTCCCATTGCCCCAGTCAGAAAATGTCTGAGTTGAAAATTTTCAGTGTGTGTGTGTGTGTGTAGGGGGGGGGGGTAATGCAGACAATTTTTGTCAAAGTTGGACAATGTCCAAGTTGAAATTTTTGTTGTGGGGGGGGGGGGGTAATGGACAATTTTTTGTCCAAGAAGGACAATGTCCAAGTTGGACAATGTCCAAGTTGAAAATTTTCTGTGGGCAGGGGATGGGGGTGATGTGGACAATTTTTATCCACATTACCCTGGGATGGACGCATGGAGACAGATACAGGGGCAAACCAATATCAGCTCGCTACCGCGGCTGATAACTATTCCAAGTAAACAGCCGCTCGAGCCATGATTCGTGCCCACATGCATTCTTCCACAGCAAAGTCCAAGACGGGGGCGGTGGAAAAATTTGCTGGAAGGTTTGTTTCAACAAGGACTGACAGTCCAAAAGTTATGGGGGTGGGTGTGACCCAGAAACCCGGAAAGTCCGATGAAGACAAGTTCTGGGTGGTACATGGGGGCAGGGGGACAACCCAGAAACATGGAAGGTCCATAAAAAACTTACCAACTCCACAAGTTATGTGTGGTGTTGGCGTCACTCACAGTGACCCCATGCATATCTCAAACAGAGAGGGACGGCAAGCTACAAAACTGGAACATCATCAGCATTAAATTTTGAGCAATTTTTTTGGGGGGTCACAGTGACAACACGGCCTTCTACCGCATGCGGGAGCGGCTGTAATAAATGGGCTCCTGGCCTCCGCAGCAGGTGGTACCAGCACCAAGTTTACAGAAGCGCTCTTTCGACACACGGTTCTCTGTTGGGGTGCGTACACGCACACACCGCCAGAGCAAAACACGCGCGCCCAGGACGAATCCTGAAGTGTTTGAATTTGGTCTGGAAATAACCAAGAATAAATTTAGAGCACTTTGACGAGGGTTGCTTTTTTTTACCCCACCCCAGCTTATATTCTGCACACTGACTGCGGTGGTGAGGACCACCCCCCACTCCAAAGGCTCAAAAATGTGTCTGCATTTCGGTTGAACCCTGTGAAACAAAGGAGCTGATTTTCTTCTCGTAATCATTTTATTCACAGCTGTACAATTTAGTTTCGTTTTTTTCATTTTGTGTAAAAGAATCTGGCGTCTGCACCAAAACCGGAACATACCAGCCTCACTGTTGATGGCCACATTTCGTAAACTGCTGGTCAGACTTGCCGTCCATGCGAAATGTCATCAAGCGAACAGACTGTACGTTCGGTGTCATACAGGACTATTTCAGCGTCTCACAATCAGTGCCCCAAGCATTTCAAACACGCGCGGAATGTACTGCAGCTAACGGTGAGAAATGAACAGATTCGAACCCGGACAGTTGAAAAATGAAAACAAAAAAAGAAAGAAAACAAAACTTTTTCGCTTTGTCTGCATTGATATCGAATGAGATGCGGATCATACAGTCGCTCCCCGACTTCCTCTGACTCGCTCGGCGCGTATCCACACAACATGCAGCTTCACACGCCTGATGGCTGCCGTTTGTGACAAATGCATTCACCCAATAAACCAAACAGCTGCGTACAACTGACGTCCATTGACGTGAACCCGCCAATCCAGATCTATTTTTACAGTCCACTGGTGCTGTCTGCCTTTTCAACTCCGTTTTCCTTGGGTTGCTGCTCGGGAGACTTGCTCCTGGACTTGCTCTTCGACCGTGACCTCGACCTCGATTTGGATTTCGACTTGGACTTCGACCTTGACCTTGACTTGCTGCGGGAGGCGCTTCGAGAGCGAGAGCGAGAGCTGCGGCGGCTGCGCGAGCGGGAGCGAGACCGGGACCTGCTGCCAGAGCGCGAGCGCGAGCGGCGGCTCCTGCTGCGCGAGCGGCTGCGAGACCGAGAACGAGACCGGCTGCGGCTGAAACGAACGCAAATGCAAAGTTTACCAAAAAGTAAAACATCCAATTCGCCACCGCAAACTACCAGACACGTATTTCTGTTTGAAGATACTGTGGAACATTGCGCAAACTGCAAACAAATATGTCACACTCACCTTCTCCTCCTCCTGTTGGGCTTGTCTTCCACGAGTCTGATGCGTCTGCCATTGATCTCCGTATCATCGAGCTTATCGAGCGCAGTCTTCATGTCTGAATACGTCGCGAACTCCACGATCCTGTCAACACCAACACGCGTGTTGGAAAGACGGAGACGAACGTGCAATCTTCGGCTACACAAAGCTGATCAATTACGAAACCAGCACAAATTCAATTTTGAACACGAGTCAGAGAACTATCTCAGCTGCCCGTTTGAACCGCCAACCGCCCAGGAAAAAGGAACAGAGATGTGTGGTCAACAGAATTTCAACACTTTCCCGCAAAACGACCAAGATGAGAAACAGTCGCCACTGTCGCACCTCCCTCTCCTATCCATCCGTACCAACGGCCGTGTGCGTCGATTGTCGAAACTACATAGAAATCTATTGGAGCAAATGGGCGCCTGTGTCGTAGGAAACATACAAACCCTTCATTTCTTCTGTCCTGGTTTGCATCTGCGTAGGTCACTTCGCCAGCTTTCCTCATGTAGTCCTTCAAATCCTTCAGAGATATACAAACACCAACTTATTCAGAATTACGTGGAACTATGTTAGGAATGTGGGATTTGGTGGGCGGGCAGGCGGGCGGGTGTTCACCGGGCAGCAGAGGTGTCCTCGTCAAGAACACACGGGCATACATACCCTACGTTTCTCCTGTCTTTGTGTGCATCTGCATAAGTCACTTCCCCCACTTGCCTCATGTAGTCTTTCAGGTCCTTTACGGATATGCAAGCACACACAAATAAGAGTTAATCTGAGCGAAATAAACTTTGACAAGGTTCTTTTCTGTTTTTCGTTCGCTTGTTTTGCCATTTTTCCCCTGTATTTTCTCGATATCATGTCGCAAAGGCTGCCAAAATTACTTGCGCGGGAGGTCAAACTGGAAACAGAAAAGTACCTTGAAAATTGTAAGCCCGCTCTTGAACCAGACGGCAGTATTCTGAACCGTTTGATTCCGAGTCTTGACGGGACCCTCATTTCGCCCGCGAACCCCCCCCCCCCCCCCGAGTGTCGGGACCCCGTTGTCCATTTACGTGTGAAAAGAACTTCGCCCAAGTCCGGTTCTAAATACAACAGCAAGAAAATTACTGCACTCCGCACATGTTTTACATAGAAATACTGGAACAATACGCTGAAAGTGAACTGGTCAATTTTGCGAAAGGCGAAAGTGCTTTTGGATCCGTTCTGTATTTCAGTTTCATTGCTTTCCAGAAGCCAGGGAGCCTGAAACATTTCGAATTTACAAATTTGTTGCACGATTTGCCCTCCCACCAGAAAAAAATTTTGTCACAAAAATGCCTCAGGCCACGTGACCGAAAATGCGAAACGAAACATTGAAAAGAAAAAAACAGTTGGGTTGTTTTGTGTTTACCTCGCTCGTGTGCACGAGATCGATGCGACCCTGACTGACCCTACACGGCAGAGGCTGACCTCGCTGCGTGCCACTCAACACTCGGCTCTTTGCTCGTGGTTAGTCTGCCCGACCCCGCACCATCTCAACGTCACGCAAGCGAGCGAGCGCGGTCTGTCGCCGTGCCTCTCATGGATGCCACCGGACCAAGCTTTACGACTGGAATTCATCTTTCCCGTTCGTTCGCCTCCGCCATCTCTCATCTCGCGCGACTGGCTCGACCTCACTGGCTGTCCGTTCATCTCTATGCGTGCCGGTCAAACCAATTTGGTCTGATCCAATGGTGGTTTGCGTGTGCCAAAGGAACATCTGCTGCTGTAGCGCCAGGCGGAACCCGAGACTCGACTTGGCCCGCACCGAGTGGCTGGCTGGCTGGCTGGCGGCTGGCTGTGAACGACCTCCCCATTCTCTCGGCTAGGATGCGCCACGATCAAGTGAGCGGAACGCCACGGAACCCGCGACCAGAATCGCATCGCCAGAGCCACAGACAGTGGGTGGAAGACCTCCCGCTAAGTTGGTGGATTGTACCAGCCAGGAGCCTCATCTTTACCGTATCGTCAAGTGGGGCTGATCAGGGAAAATAACATACATTGTACACAATTTGTATTTTCAAAAGCTTCAAGTCAGCACAAGTGTTGAAATCTTTTCGGCTTTCAAAGCTGGTCACAAAATCAAAATCATGTTGCGTTTTCGTTTTCAACTCGTGCTGAACTGAATTGTTAAAAGCTACATTCCGAATGCAATGAAAGTTTGAACAGATAACTTTGGTCGCCCTTTCCCTTCATATTTAGTTCCCAGGTATTAAATATTGGCAACGAAGTACAAAAGTGTAATTACCTGCCAACTGACTCTGGAGGACAGGTTCTCAACGATGAGCCTGTACTCTGTTCTCGTTGGTGGTCCGTATCTGAAAATGAACACACACCTCCTGCAACAACTGAAGTGTTAGTGTGTCAACAAAGCAACTCCAGACACAAGACTTTCAAACAGATCATCAGCCGCTTGAGCCATAGTTCGAGCCTGTATGCATTCGTGCACCCGAATCCCAGAAACCTGACTGACAATTTGTGGTGGTAGTGGTGGTTTGCGAGTGGGGGGTGGGGGTGGTGTTTCCCAGAAACTCAAATTCTGGAAGCCGAACCCAAAATGAAAGTCAAAACAAAATTTGGGTGGTAGTGGATTACCCAGAAACTAACTTTGGAAGCCTGGCCCAAAACGATGAGTCCAACAAATTTTAAGTGGTGGTAGAACCCAGATGCTGTCCAGCCCAGACAAATGCACACAGGCGTGAAACAATATCAGCGCAAACAGCTGATAAACATGGAACCCCACCCCCCTCCAACTCTCATTTGGGTCTTCTGTGTCCGGTAAAAACCAAGGATGAGCAACGGGAGTTGCTAGATGTCGAGATTGCATTGTTGCTCTGTTCGTTTCTGGGTGGGCCAGTCGTGGCGCCATGGAGTTGGTCGAGACCGCAGGAATTGTATTTCGATTTTATGAAATCTGAGGTCGCACGAAACGTTCTTGTCCCCTCCACACATGTTTCTTTGTTCAATGTTGTCGAGAAGTTAGTTCCACAAATCCCCAAGTTCGGTCGTCTCCGATCCCGCAGTCAAATGACTCCGTTCGTGAAAAAACTTTCAGCGCAAGCTCTAACCTGTCTCGCCCGCGTCGAGGGGGAGGAGGTACGAAACCTCTGTATCGTTCACCTCTAGCTCCACGTCTGGCAAATTCAACTATTACTCTGAAAGGACAACAAAAGGGTCACAAAAGAGGGGAACTTCGCGAAAAAAAAGCTCGCCTCTTACTTGTCTATCCACGAGGGCCTTCGCCGCACCCCAAAATCCAAATCGCGCACTCCTCCACCACTACCTCGACGGGATGGCCCACGAGCATGTTCAATTATCACCCTGCAGAACAACAACAGTTTAACGTCCGGTCCAACTGCCGCTGAGCTGACACCATCCCTTCGTGACCACGAGCATCCTGTGGGGAGAGAAGGCTGAAGACTCGGCACACAACTCACCGTTCACCGAGCAGCTCTTTGCCGTTCAATTCGTACACCGCGTCATCGGCATCTCGGTAATCGTCAAACTCCTGCAACACATGTCGAAAAATTTGATGAAATTCCGTTCTTGGTGAGGCTTCCGTTCCGAGTATTTATCACTGTGTCCAGGTAGGTAATCATTCCGATCCTTGACAGCCCGCCGTACTGAGTGGTTTGCAGTGTGTGCATGTCAGTCAATTCTCGAGGTGTTCATTGCGACGGCTGTGGGATTTCAAAGATGTGCCAATTTCCCAAGATGAACGTACCACAAACCCATAACCATTCTTGAGCAGCAGCTCGCGGATTCGACCGTAGCCCTTGAAGAATCTCTCCACGTCCCGCTCACGGACCTGGTACGACAGTCTCCCGACATACACTCGAGTACCCATCTCTGTGAATGACAAAAGTACAAGAATCAGCAGTGCTAAAACCAATATATATTTCAGACTTCCAACACGTTGAGAATGTAGATCTGGACTATACAACGTCGAAGTAACGCGACCAAGCGCATGATTGGGATTGCGCACTTGGAAATTTTCATTTGGATCTATGTCTACATCTCCTTTCAATCCCTACTGCTGGATAGACAAACCAAAAGTCTTTTCGAGTTGTGACATACACACAAAAGAACCTTCACAACCTGCGCCTGTCGACACTGAACTAGAAATCTTGATCTAATCTTGATTTAGACTCTAGACGCCATTTTGGCACCCCCATTTTAACATTTCCCTCATCCCAGCACGGTCTCCCGTTCTTGTCAATATTTGTGATTTTCACCAATTCCAGAAACAAGAGACTACGACAATTACTCAATGCAATCCCACCACAAAGAAGAAGAGAAACAAATACAAAATACAATCCCATCCACACCTGCTATCTGCTGCTTGCAGTTCCTTTGCGCATGCGTGAACTGTTCTTCAACGCCAACGGGGAAGCCCACGGACCGGAAGTGGGCTCTTCGATTGGCAAACCGAACGGAACGCTGGCGAAAATTGTTTCAGTTAGTTTGTTTGGTTTTCATATATATTAAACTTTACGCTTGAGATTTGATCACCACAGCGAAATATTTCTATGGTTATGTGATTTTGTTTTTAAAACATTCTATTAATTGGGAAATTTCAGATACAATTTACCTACAAAAATGTCGAACAAGCTCAGAAAAGACACAATGCAATAGGGTGCAGCACTGAACATGCTGTCTGCGGTAAATAGCCTCCAAACAATTTTTAATTTTTTTCTACTTTTTGAGATACAACTGGTCAATAGTTGATCATTTGCAGTTTGTATTGTTTCACAAAATATTTAGCTGACATGCTGAATTGTAAATATTTCATTTGAGTGAGAAAGTGCAAATTGAACATTTTGCTCATCAATAACATGGCGCTGTGTTTTGCCAGCAGCCGCCAAGTTGTAGATCTGCCGAATAGGACATCAGTGCTCTCGATACTGGTTGGAATTTGGCAAGATTTTTCGTTGAAAAGGACAAAGAAATGGCACAATATCACCTTGTTGCCTGCTCCCCATAAGAATCGGCATATTGCAGGTCAGTTTGATGGTGATTTTGGAGGAAAATTGTGACCAAGTTGGCGAAAATGTGTTTTTTGTGGATTCAGTGCACATGACATGCGGAAACCAAGGTTGCGATGAAGACATGATTGACTTCGTGTTTGAATTTTGTTGTCTTTCGGGCAGAGGTATTGTGCGGTAACACAAAATTATGACTTGATTTGATCGTGTTTATTGTATTGGATCCTGCTGCTTGGTGCTTGAATCATTTTCAGTGGACAATGAGATGAACAAACCAATGGGAATATGTGACCCAAATTTGCCCAGCAATTTCACGATTTGACTGGTTTTGCTTTGTTGCACCACAAATAAACCACAAAAAGCAAACGGAGCTGCAATTTCACAACAAACGTCGGGTTTTGTTGGTGGGGTGTTCATTCGTGTTGATCCACGGCTTGGAGAATCCAAGGAGATCTTGGTGTTGACCTTTTTGAACAGCTTCAGTTCAGCGGATTTGCTCTCAAAATGATCCCCACCCACAGGTTTCTTGTGTGAATTTGCGTATCACTAGTTCTGTGCAAATTGTTCGTTTTCCCAGTGCTGAATGGGGAAAAGGGGGATTCTTGACCTGCAGGCTTCATGTTTCGCTGGCTTCGATTGGCATATTTGTGAGTGTCCAAATGCTGTGTCAGAGGTGTCGAGTGGACTCATTCGAGTCAAAGAAGCTACGAGCTGTGGTGTTGTTTGCCACCAACCAGACTTGAGTGCTGCATCCACTTGGTTTCTGCAAAGATTCAGGTCTGTCGTGTGACTCAACACTGGCAAGTGTTCTTGCTGGCACCGCGTCTCCAGGAGCCTCAGTTGCCTGTGTTCGCATGGTCTTCAAGCGTGTCCGTATAATTTGAGGCTCGCTCAGTGCGGTTGATAAATGGTAAGAAAATGTTCAGTCATCTCTCTTTTTGTGTTTGTTGCAGGATGAACGCTGCGGCGCAGGCGGCGTTGAGTGACCACGGCGGCATGGCGAAACCGCTGCATGTGCAGCAAATGGAGCAGGCGTTACAGCTCACCCCGCTCCTTTCCTATGTTGAGGATCTGCTCAGCGCACCACAGTCCAACAGGTACGAGTAGTGTGTGCGTGCTCACAACACACTCCCTTTTCGCTGCGCTAAGATTCGTGGAAAGGTCTCACAAAACCTCACAATGCACACATTTGACTCGGCCTGGATTGTAGGAATGCGGTAATGTGATCACCATCTTCACTCCGACCGTGCAGAATTTTAATTTGTATTGAAGACCATGATGAGATCATCACACTGAAGGACATTGTGCTCTTGATGATGTGTCTGTGTTCAGTGCGTGGCATTGAAGAAGACTGAATGTCCTCCATTGGCAGCAGTGTGTTGTTGGCTCCTTGCTTTGCAGAACTGGGGTGCACGATTTTGCGTGTGTGTGTGTGTGGGGGGGGTGGACCCAAAAATTCAATTTTCCAAATTGTGTGTGTTCCCGTTCAGTTCATCAGACATTTTTGCCGTCTGTTGCGCTGGTGGTATATTTCATGTTCACTGCTTTGCAGTGACAACGAGACTTCAACCGACTACGACACGGACCTGGACTTGAATGCGAAAGCGTTCATTGACCAGGAAGGCAGCAGAATCTACAATGGAATCGTCACAACCAAAGCAGGTGAGGCACTCGTACCTTCACCTTCACTTGGTTTGACGGTGGTGTGACCTTGGTTGTTCTTGCAGGACAAGTGCCTGCGATAATTCCAGCTTACTTCAGTTTGTCCCTGTGTTTTCAGAAAGGAGGGCAGACAAAACAAGGTTGTACAACTTCAGCAAAGTGAAGAAAAGTCGAAAATGGCTCAAGGTAGGAAGTACACTTGGAAAAGCTGAGACGTTGTCTGTCTTGTCTCCCATGCCGTCTCGTGGATAAGGTGCACGTTTTGGCCCCACAATTGAACAAAATTGGAATTGAACGAGACGGAACAGTATGTTCATTGGTTTGCTTTGAGATTATGGTGGCACTGATCTTCGGAAGCGACACGAGTGCACACACCCTTTTTCCCACGTGCAGAATATCCTGCTGAGCGACAGTTCATCGGACGAGGAAACGGAGTCTCCGAACGAACGTCTTCACAACATGCTACGAGAACACAAGCTACAACGCAGGTGTCAGACTGAATTTCACAGCGACAAAGAGGTGAGAAATCGCGCTGCGTGCGCTGCATCCTGTCCTTGTTGGTAACGCGGAGTTTGTGATCGTAGTTTGCCGCCGAACAACTTGTGCAGATCTAAGTTTGAACTGCCCTGTTGCGAATCCGTGAGTTTGTGACCACTTGAGGCGTTGGTCTTTTGGTGCAATCGGTATGATGATGTTTCGTGTGCGTGTGTGTGTATGTTACCACACAAGGGTGGTTCCGAGTGGGGAGGAGGGCACACAGGCGCCTCTGTCCTCCGTCAGAAAAGTGCTCAGAATTTGTTCCTGGTCATCGTCGGGTGATTTTGAAAGTTGGGCCTTCTCATGCAACAGGAAGAATGTTGGCCACGCGTAGCCGCGGGCTCGCTGGTCATCGATCTCTTGTTGGTGCGTTCAGCTCGCTGTTTCGGGTGATGCGCGACACTGGTGCGTTCATTGCTGTTTCAGCTTCAGCAGTATCAGTACTATGGAGTCGGTCTCCTGTCCAACTACGATCGGTTCCACGAACATCAAAAGTCCATCATCGGACCCAAGAAGAAATACGCCAAAGAACAGAAGAAGATTGAGAAGAAAATGATGAAGGGTGCGTAATTTCCCATTCGGGACACTGCGTTGCGACACCATGCAGCGGAACAAAGAACTGTATCTTTGCAGTTGTGCATGTCCCAACTTCTCTTTCAGCAAAAGCAAAGAAGTTGCAGGACAGAGGACAGATGATACCAGATTCGGTATGAAATCTTTGGTTCTATCTTTTGGGTGTGTAAAAATGTGAAATCAGGTTGGGCGAAAATCATGGTTTGTGGTCAATCGCACACTTTGTTGTTTTCAGGACAGCGAGGGTGAGATCCGGCCTGACATGTTCTCGTCTTTCGCGGGAGGACGGCCGTCAAAGCTGAAAAAGTTGTCTCCAGAGCAAATGGCGATCAAACGGCGAAAGGTTTGGGTGTCGATCGTCAAGAAGGAAATCCCTCGAGCCCACAAACAGAAGGTCTCCAACCGCAAGGATGTGCTGGGCACGTTGAAAAAGGTGAGCAACGGTTCCTCTGTTTCCTGGATTGCGTGAAAGCAGAGAACTGTGCCAAACCCTTTTGATCAAATCTGGACTGTTCTGAACACAGCTGGCGACGCAGTGCATGCGCGAGTCGAAGCGTTCGGCGATCGCGTCGCAGAAGGTGATGAAAGAGACGCCGACGCGCGCGCGCCGCCTGTGCAAGGAGATGCAGGTGTACTGGAAACGGTTCGAGAAGGTGGAGAAAGAGCACCGCAAGCGCGCGGAGAAGGAAGCGCTCGAGCAGCGCAAGATGGACCACGAACTCGCCGAGGTGAGTAAGCTCCCGCCGTTAATTTCGCGTTGCATTGCCGCGTCTCCGCTTCTGTTTGACGGAAGAGATTTTTGTGCGAAGATTTCAGTTGTGGAAACTGTTGTTCCAACTGCATAAGTGCACTATTCTCAGATGCACATTCCTACGTCGGTCTTCAGGTGGTTTGTCTTTTGTGACGACGAACACGTGTTTTCTTCAGATGAAGCGGCAGCAGCGGAAGCTCAACTTCCTCATCACGCAGACGGAGCTTTACGCGCATTTCATGGCGCGCAAGATGACGGGGGCGACGGACGCGGACCGAGAGCGCATCTTGGACCGGCTCTCCGAGGACAACTCTGGCAGCCGCAAGCAGCGCGAGGTGAAGGGCGGCGTGCTTCTCGACGAGGCCGGCGACGACTACGGTGAGTGCAGGACACGAGAGGCTGTTGACTTGAGTGCTGCGTTGCCGGGTTCCCTGGTCTGCATAAAGTTCTTCAGTTTGTTGAGTTTTGCTGCTGTCTTTTCTGAACGTTGATCACAACACTGTCCTGTTTGATCATTCAATTGTCAGATTGTGAGGAGATGAAGAAGGTGGTGCTGCGCAACGCAGAGGACGCCTACAACATGAACAGCGAGCGCACGATGCAGTTCGACAGCACCGTGCGCAGCCCGACCCGTGAGAAAAGTGAGGCACTTTCGGCATCATTGAGTCAAATGTCAGTGCGTGCTCGTGGCCGATGATTTTTTGGGCTTGTGTTGCTTTCCACTGTCCAACTAGTGTGACATCTTTTCAGACATATTGGCCAATCCTGAGCTCAGTATGGACAAGGATTTGCCGCAACCCTCATTCTTCAATGGAAAGCTGAAAGCATATCAATTGAAAGTGAGACCAAACTTACCTCCTGCAGATGACTTTCTTCATGCCAGTTCCAAATTGCAAGAATCGCATATTGTCCGACAGCGGCTTGTGAACCTGAAAGCTTTTTGCAGGGAATGACGTGGCTCGCCAATCTGTACGACAAGGGCATCAACGGGATTCTCGCTGACGAAATGGGTCTCGGTAAAACCGTGCAGACCATCGCTTTTCTGACCTACCTTGCGGAGGTGTGTTACTTTTGATAAAACCCCCCATATTTGTTGAAAAATATCCAACTTGCGCCTCGGGCATCAGTTTCATCGCTGGTACGCCATGTGTTTCTGTTCTGGTGGGCAACAAAGTTCGTTTTCTACCTGCAGACGCACAACACGTGGGGACCTTTCTTGGTCGTCGCCCCAGCTTCTACGCTTCACAACTGGCAGCAAGAAGTGTCAAAGTTCATCCCCTCATTCAAGGTGCGTTGCTGTTCTCGTGAGCATTCTTCGAAAATGAATCTGGAGAACGCTGCGCTCCGTTCTGTGGAGTGAAGTTTCATTGTGCCAAAATGGATGTGCCTGAGAAGACAAGGTGTGAGGAACAGTCGTTTGGGTAACGTGTTGATCGCCCTGGGCAGGTGGTGCCGTACTGGGGCAACACACAAGACCGGAAGGTGCTGCGCAAGTTCTGGAACCAGGAACACGTGCACACGCGCGAGGCGTCCTTCCACATTGTGGTCACTTCGTACCAGCTCGTCATCCAGGACGTCAAGTACTTCCAGCGCATCAAGTGGCACTACCTGGTGCTGGACGAGGCGCAGGCGCTCAAGAGCAGCTCCAGGTGCGTCGTCGTCGCGCCGCCGTTCGGATTGAGCCTGCTGCCGCGTTTTCACCAGCAGTTCAAGAACAATAAAAACAGCTGTTTGACTTTGATTTGTCTCTGTTTAGCGTGCGGTGGAAAATTTTGCTGGGCTTCAGCTGTCGGAATCGTCTTTTGTTAACGGGAACTCCTATTCAGAACAGTATGGCTGAGGTGAGTGTGTTGTGTTGTTTGTCAGCAATTTGAGACTGGACACCGCGTGGGGTTTGTGTGAACGTGTGTTCCCTTTGTTTGCAGTTGTGGGCGTTGCTTCACTTCATTATGCCGACGCTGTTCGATTCTCACGACGAGTTCAACGAGTGGTTCTCCAAAGACATTGAAAGTCATGCTGAGAGGCAGTCGGGTATTGACGAAAGTATGTGGTCTGCGCTCTCAGCGCCCTTTCTCGTGTGTTCCATCAACTTCACAGATTTTGTGGTTGTCTTGGTCCAGACAATGAATGAAAACGTCATTCTCAGACAAAACAACATCAGCAAATCCTGTAGTTTCGACCCTCACGGGTTTGGTTCGAATGTTTCAGACCAGTTGTCTCGGTTGCACATGATCCTCAAACCGTTCATGTTGCGGAGAGTGAAGAAGGACGTGGAAAACGAACTCTCAGACAAGGTGAGCGATCTTTATGACACGTTGGTTGAAAGTTGACATGCACTCCCCTGCAGAAGTTTTGGTAGTCAGTGGACGCGCACGTTGATGGTGATGACTGTTTCAGATCGAGATCCTGGTGTACTGTCCACTGACGACTCGTCAGCGGCTGCTCTACCAGGCGGTGAAGAACAAGATCTCGATCGAGGACCTGCTGCAGTCGGCCTCGTCCAACACGACGCAGTCGCAGAGCTGCACCAGTTCACTCATGAACCTAGTCATGCAGTTCAGAAAGGCGAGACTCTGCGTGTTGATTAAAGTTTTGTGGCTTGAGAAAGAAGCTTCTTTGCAAAACTAGCCGTCTCGGATTGTGTTGAGTGTTGACCTTGCTTCTTCTAATCTTCTGCAGGTGTGCAATCATCCCGAGTTGTTCGAGAGGCGGGAAATCCGCTCGCCGTTCTATATGAAGCTGCCAGACTACGTTGTCCCCAAACTCGTGCACAGAGAAGGTTCGTGTTTTCTTGTCGACGCACCACTTTTCATTTCCCTGCGCACAATACGGAGACTTTCTTGAAGACCGGCGGCCAAAGCCGTTGTTCGCCGGTGTTGGTACAAGTGTTGAGGGTCACCGTTGCAGGTCTCATTGACACGTGGTTACCAAGTCGTCAGAAGATTCTCTACAATCTCCTCTACATGTTCAGTCCTCATCATGTGCACACGTCACTGCATCACAAATCTCATGGCTCAAGTAAGTTCAACCTGCTCATCAGGTGACATTGACATGGGGGGTGGGGGTGAGGGGTCGCTGCGAGCCTCCGCGCACGCCAAGTCGCAAACAAGCCGTGCTGGGCGCGACGTTTGACTTGACTCAATTGTGTTTGCTGATCGCGTCTTCAAGATTCTATGTGTGTTGCATGGAATTGTCTACACGTTTTACGTGCATTTCAGGTGTAAATAGTGCGTTTTCATTCACCCGCTTCATCAACATGTCTCCCGCCGAGTTGAACTGCACAATGCTGGCTGGCTTGCTCGTCAGGTTTGTTGTCACAACAGTTATCAAAACGAAGGGGAAAGCAAATCGTGTTGCACGATGTTGGCTTTGTGTGGTGTGTGCTCCATCTCGCTCTGACATTTACGCGTGACCACACATCAAGTATCGTTGCTTCTTTCAGATGGCTGTCTGTGTACTTGTGGCTGAAAACTGCTTACCGGTTGCACCACTACAATGACTGGCAGCAAGAATATCAAAGCACCACGTAAGTTCTCGACGTACAAAAGAATGTGCTCAAGAATCTGTGGTTTCCCCGAGGTGCATGTCTGCACTGTCCAGTTGTTTCTTGCAACCGCCAAAGCATCGACAGGTGTATGACAAGCCTCTGGGTTTCTGTCGGTCTTTTGCAAACGGAGGAATCCGTGTGTGCGTGTTAGTGTGGAAAAAACAAGGACGTTTAAGTTTTGTTTCCAACCACCCACGAACAGGTATAAACTCGTTCGTTGTTGAATGCGTTGCAGGTCCATTTCAAATACGGGTTTCCTGCTCGAGCCGACGTCCACGACACACTACGCGAACGTGGAGAGCTCGTCGCATCTGCGCGCGCTCGTCTTCACGTCGTACGGCTCGGCCTTCTCCGGCTTCGCGACGCACACGCTGCACTACACTCCCGAGACGATCGCGCATCGCAAAATCCGCTACCGGTGGAAGTCTGCCATCCTGCAGCAAGGCGCCATCAAGTCTTCGGCGCAACCCACACCGCCCGGAACGGCCAAGTCGCCAACCAAAGCAACACCCTTGTCGCCCACGAAGGCTACGCCCATGTCGCCCACCAAGGTGAGGCGCTTGATATTTGCTCGTGACAAGTTTGGTGTTGCGACTGCTCCCTTCGAAGAAACTATCCAGATGTCACCGAGGTTATCGGTAAACAAGTCACGTAAAATTTTGTCTTTTGCAGAAAGCGGTGCCGGACTTTGATCTCATGTGTCCTGCACACCCGCACGTGGAGAGAGAATGCTACGCGCGGGAGCTGCAGCGCACAGACTTCCCCTCCTACCTCTACTACTCAACGCCCAGGGTGTGTGTCAACTTCCAATTTTCATAGCCAAAGGATTTGGAACTCTTGAAAGGTTGTCAGACCCGTTACTGCTTGTCTCACAAAGGACACAAGTCTGAGACAAACGCCTTGTGCGATGTTGCAGGCGTGCGCGGGCTTCAACGAGCAGTACGTGAGCGACCGCACAGCGCAGTGGGAGAAGATGTCTGCGGAGCTGGTGGGGAGTCTGGAGGCGAAGCAGTCGCTGCTGTTCGGCACGAGCGAGGCGGCCGCCCTCGTGCGCCGAGCCGCGCAGCTCTTTGTCCCGCACCCGCCAGGCGGTCTGTACGGTCTGCAGACCAAGCACGGCTACTCCCTCGTGTACGTGCCAGGTGAGTTGCTTCTCCCGTTTCCTCTTCGACGCCAAGAAGGTTGCGCAGTTTTCATTCCATTCCGTTGGTTTTGAATGGAAAATTGTCTCGCGAACAGTCAACCATGATCTGATCAGTGTGTGTTCACCCAGATTGTCTGTGTGCAGCTTTGATCCGACACCAGCAAATTCAAAGACTTGTGTTCTCACCTGGATCAAAAAGGTTCAAATACCAATGGTATCCTGTCTTGCTGGCACTTCGAAATCTACGTAGCTTCTTCAAACTGCAAGAAATGGTCGAACCTGTTGTGCAAGAGTGCAAATCGTGCAGACCTCGGTCACTTCAAATTTTCTCAATGGGAATGTGAGGGACAGGATTCTGTGTCACTGCTGCTGGAAACTTCGCAAGGTTGCTCAGGAAGGATCTTTGAAGAAATCACCTTCCACGGTGACGCATTTTCAAGGGTTTGCGTGGTCCCAGAATGCCAACTGCATCTTGGCGTAGCTTTCTTTTGTTTTCCCCTGGTGACCAAATGGGCGATAATCTGTTCACATGAGGTAGCATCAATGCTGTTCGTCACAGATGTTACTTCTTCCCGTGGTTGCACAAAGTCAGGAAAGTGACCAAAATTACACTGCGTATGCGTGGAGAGAGAGAAGTGTGACAGAAGAAGATTCAGTTGTCCACACTTGGTCAATGCGAAGACCGCCACGCGTGTTGGGGCTTTGTCCTGGTAAAGCCTGGAGAATCGGTCACCTTGTTTGTTGCAGCGCTTGAGATACAGACGCTGTCGGTGCTGCACCGCTTCCTTCATTCCTGACAATGTCACGCAGTTATCCTCAGCGCTGGTGGTCACTTCTTGAACCACGAACTCACACAAAGAACGAGCCCTTGGAATTAAAAAAACACTGTCAACTGCCTCTGGGCCTTTCGGGCTGGTCTGTCTTCAGTGCCCGGTTTGTCAGTGGGGATCCGTGTCTCGTCGGTGGCTGTGATGCTTGCGAGGCCATGTCGGACTCGAAAGTCAAAAGATGTGGACTGAGCGCAGCAGTGTATGAGACCAAGTCGTTGACCCCCCCCCCTCGCTGTTTCAAACGGATTGGAAAAATTAGTTGTAAATTATGGCCGAACATCTCTCATCCCTCCCGAATTTTCAAAAATGCTCAGAAATTGTTCGTGTTCATGTTCTGCTTGATTTTCAAAAGTGGCCTCCCCTGGGTTCAGTTACAAAAGTTGACAGACTTTCCACGAGCATTTGCGCTGCACTGCTTCCAAACTGATCTGAGAAACCAAAGGACCGGCTTCCCAATTGTCAGAAATTTTTGTGTGAAGTTGCGATCATGTAGCGCAGTCGACAAACGTGAAGATGTGTCTGTCGCGCGCAGCCCTGCTCTTGGGTGCGTTGTGGAAAATGGTGCTCCTCACTCTAGATTGCGGTGCCATCTCTCCACTGACAAAGGAACACGCGCACGAGCGAAGCGACGCGTGGAGAAACATTGGACCGGAGTTTGATGAACAAATTTGGTCCAAAAGCGGCTTTCCGTTCATTCACAGGGTTTGTGTTCCAGTGGATCAAAAGGCTGGCTTTGCCGGAAAAAGTTAGTTGTGCGCTGCTCAGCAAAAGTTCCTCTGTTCATTGGTCAACCCTCTCCTGAATCATTGAACCATTGGAGTTGACCTGTTTCTTTCACCTCAATTCCGCTTTTCTGCAAATGTCCCTGAAATATTCTCTTCATCACAAAAGTATGAGCAGAAATTGATGCATAAATTATTGGAGCTTCCCTTGCACGTGAGCGGTGGGTGGGTGAACTGAGGTGCACTCGGCAACGCTTTGAACTGATTCAATGTGGTTCAATGACATTCCGCACTTATTACCATATTTATAACTCGCCCGTTCCTGCCCCACCAGTGAAATGTGGAGTGGCATTCTGAGAATATTTCGAGGATTTTAATGTGGCGGGAACGCGCGCGCCGCGGATGTGGCACAGGAAGTTGATTCAGTGCTTTTGCTCGTTATTGTTTACGACGATGCGCTTTTGTGTTTACAGCACAGTTTTGGCCTTCCAAGTGGTCTTCAATTTGGCTACGGATTGGTGATTGTTGTCGGTGTGTGGATTGTTTACCCGTTGATGCCGGAGAACCTCCTGTCGAGATTCCATGTGGATGTTGTCAGAACGTCCGTCCAGCTTGGTGCAGCTGAATCCAACTCCAGCGAGCAGTTTCGTTGCACTTGGCTCTGATCAAATGGCGCAACGCAAAAATGTACACAAACATCTGCATGTGTTGGGATTGCTTTATCTTTCTTTGATTTTGTCTGCGCTTTGTGACATTTTGAGTGAAACCACGACCAGCTCGTGTTGCCGTTGTCCTTTGTCAGCTTTTCAAAGGCTGAGATCGAAATTTCTTTTGTTTTGCACAAGTTTGTTTTGCCAAGAAGAACACCGTCTGTTCTTTCGGAGGTGAAGAGACCTCCGACGGTGTCTGACACTCGGTCAAGAAGCTGAGATATTCGGGCTTGATTTCATTCGGACTCGCAAATGTTGATGGTTCTGTGGAAATGGATGTTTGTTTGCCGGAGTATTCATTTGATGTCGAGTGTGGTGTGAAGGGCGCGTCTGTGGGTGCTCGAGTGGTGCAAGCGTGTTGCGCGCGCTGGTTTGGGTTTGACCGGTGAGGTTGTGGCCCTGCCACTCAGCGACCAGATGCCGGGAAACTCCAGGATGCCTTTTCCGCTTCCAGATGCGCATCCAGAGTCTGGGAAAAGAAACCTCGCAAGCACGGATCTCGAAAGTTGAAAATACAAATGTTGAAATGGTGCTAGAAAAAATAAGGCATTCAGATGAACAAAATTTTTTGTTTCTTCTGAATAGGGGCGATATCTCCTCACTGATTGTTGCGCCAATTTGTTTTCCTGATTACAGTACGAAGAAATCAGTGTTCTTGTCAGTGAAAGTCAAAAGCTGCACATCGGGGTACCTTCAGTGTTTTGTTAAACTTTCGTAAAATAGCAGAGTGAATATTTTTCCAGCGGACCCAGACAGTCGCTGTGGGTCTGTCTGTGTCGGAGTGAGCGGAAGGATGGGCGGGCTGGGGCAGGTGTGTCCGGGGTCTGGACCGCATCACGCAAATAGACAGTGGCGTCTGACGCAGATTCACAAATCCACCGCGCATGGGCGCCCGCCCGGGAGGAGAGGCGGCGCGTGGTAAAGTTTCACAACAAAACAGCTCAAGTAACTTCTTGCCGACAATTCTATCAGACTTGAAAAGAAAAAGAAAGAGAAGCACATCTGTCGGAAGAAGACCACAACAATGCTGGTTCTGGGTTTACGTGAAAGTTTTGGAATTTCTCCGGTAATTAGTTCGGGGGGATCTCAGCCGTTTGACACGAACCGTCTGGATCTGGTGTTGATGTAATTGGTGTGGAGGTCCATGGGCTTGTTTACCAACCTTCCGGTGCAAAGAAGAATCACGGGGAAATCCACAACAACTGCCCAGTCCTTTTGTCGGACATTTTGCAGCTGGAAATGAGATCTAACCTCAAAAATGGGTGAAAGTCCATTGTAAACTCTGGGTTTGGCGTCGTACAAGCGTTCAGGGTACGGTTGTCGTGTGCTGTGCTCGTATAGAGTCTGCAGTGCAAACAAAAACTGAGCGAGAGGAAACGGAGAGGTTGCGAGGAGATAAGAAATGAGAAGCAGAAGAGTTGACAGTTGATCCGATGGAACTGATACTGTGCAGGTGAATATTGCGAATAAATTGGATCTAGTGTTACGCGCCTCCCGCGAAGAAGCGTGCTCTCGGAATCTCACATCAAGTGCGCGCGTCCACCTTTGATCCCCGCAGGACCTGATTGAACAACTGGCCTTGATTCAACTTTTCTTGTTTCTTCACTTCCTCTTCCTGAGTGTGTGGTTTGAGATTTGGCAATCGACACAGGAAGGGGGCTTGTCATCAATTTGTCGAGCAATTTTGCAATTTGTGATTGTCAGTGATGTTCTTGGAGAGCCAGAGTTGAATTGTGGGAAACCAAATTTTAGTCGGTCACTTGTACAACGACAACGGTCAAGAAAAATTCCTGCAGACATTTGAGACAGTGAGTGAACTGGTCCTGGGAATGGAGGCGGGACTTGCAAAACTGATCTGGTCGTGTGCCGGCACCGTGGCTAATGCACGCGCGGCGGGTGCCGATCTCGTCGAATTAGACCTCGGACTCAATTACCCCACCCGATTCTTAGAAGACAAAAAGTGCACTCGGAGGCGCCTGACCACGAGTCGCAGATTCTCCTTGATCTCTGGCTAGCAATAAATTTGATGAAAATTGAGTGATTCATGAGTGCAGGGATATGATAATCCGAGGTATGCTTTCTATTTGGCCGATCCGATCGGTTTTTGAGGAGTCGGAAAATTTTTTTGCAGGTGCCGACAAACTATTTATTTGCTCAATATGCCAAACAATGTTGTCAGTA
>JAAUXT010145796.1_pt1 | contig 30839 bp, 36 predicted proteins | sample 7278171 | NCBI WGS metagenome assembly JAAUXT01 (sample SAMN14350112, study PRJNA611818) | marine sediment metagenome | isolation source: surface marine sediment (1.8m) | place: French Polynesia: Moorea | collected 2018-08
CCCCCGGCGCTGGGCGGCCCTCCCTCCACGCGATCCCTCCCCCTCCCCGGGGCTGGGCGGCCCTCCCACCCCGCGATCCCTCCCCCTCCCCCCGGGGCCGGGCAGCCCTCCCTCCTCGCGATCCCTCCCCCTCCCTGGGGCTGGGCGGCCCTCCCTCCTCGCGATCCCTCCCCCTCCCCCCGGGCCGGGTGGCCCACGCATTCGGAGCCGCGGAGTATTTTTGGCGGCGACGGTATCGATCTGGTGGTGACATTGACATTTTCCGACTTCGGTACGAGTGCAGCCGACGTCACTCCCCGTACGCTCATCCCGATACACACGTCGATGCGATGCTCCCCCTTCATCCTTCACTGCCGTCCCAAGTTTTCAGGCCAAGTAACGAACCATGTGGGTCGCTGTGAATCCACAGTGATTTCGTGGAGCAGGCGGGTTTTGAATGAGCAGCAAAGCTTTTTTCATGGCGCCTGCAGCCAGCGAGCGCTCGGCCGCTCGCCTGGTCCTTTCCTCGTATCTGCGAGCCTACGTGTCCGCAGCTCTAAACGTGAATGTCCTGAGAGCATTTCCCTGCAGCCTTCTGGGTCATGCCACCGGAAGTGGATCTGGTTGCAGGTGCAGTGGTCTTCCACGTGACTCCCTTTTTGGCGCCAAAGACCAGCTGATCTTGCCCTCGCCCAGCTATCACGCAAAATGTTTCATGTCAGGGGCATCAAGCACCTTCCACACCAGGACCACAAATCTGAGCCTTTGCACGTGAATTGTCCAACGTGAACATGCTCGAAGTCCCTGCTGCAGAACAGCTGAGCTGCTTCACCCAACCGTCTTGCGAAGCTATGTGGGGGAGACTGTCAACATCAATACCCGCGTGATAAGCAAACAGCAATTACACGGAGGCGTATCGATTTCAACGCTACGAGACACGCAGCGACAGAGACGCTACGTGGTCGAATGCTACAGCGAGTCAGTGTCATTGACTGGAGAAGGGCGGGGTCCCTCCTCACGGTGCGTTCTCAATTCAACCTCGCATCGCAGCATGTCAGTTCTACGGGTTCAGAATGAGACCTCTGAAGCAAGGATAATCTTCAGTGAAGCCAGTTTGTCATGTGACTTTTCGTACACCTGGGCAGGTGTGTGCGGTCTGTAAATTTTGTACTGTGCGCAGAATGGAGAAAACGGACGAATAGCTGAGCACTGATCTGCTGCCCCTCGCTCCATCTGCCTCCATGCCAACACCGGTCGGGTCAGGGCGTCTCCCGGGACCTGATCACAATGTTATGAAGAAGCCGAGGCACGCAACAATCTATCGCTGCCAGGCGGTGCCTATCTACCATCCGAGCTCAACAGATACGGACCGTGCTGGTAGGCGACCCCCTTCCCACACTGCCCCTCTCCTCTCCATCTTTCCCCGTCCGGCAGGTTCATGCTGCGGGGCACACCTTCCCTCCCGTTCCCCTGCCCGGACCCTCCTTGCATGTCCTCCCCCAACCCCGCCCCCTCCGTCCCCCTCAGGTCCGTGCTTCGGAGCACCCTATCCCCTGTCCCCCCCCCAAAAAAAAACCCCGCAGGTCCGCACTTTGGGGCACCTCCTCCTTGCCCCGTGCCTCCATCCCCCTCAGGTCCGTGCTTCATAGTACCCTCAAACCCGCCTCCTCCCCCTCCCGGTTCTGCTCGTCCGTGCAGGGGGGCATCCCCCTTCCACCTCCCCTTCCTCTCCACCCCATGCCCTCCCCGCCCCACTGTTCCCATGTAGCAGAGCACCCTTCTCCTCCGCCCCTTGTAGGTCCGTCCTGCAGGGTCACCTCTGACCCCTTCAGAGCAGCTTCAGACCGGACGGCCCCGGCCGGTCTGTCGGGCTACATTTGGAAGACGGAGGAGGAACAAATGGGCCATAATCGTATTGATCAAACCACCCCGGAGCCCAAAGCTCCTCGGTCTCAGCATGCTCGGAGATGATTTGCGACCCGGCCTCCCGTCTTCGGACGCAGCGTCTGAATCCTTCCTTAACTACAGCGGGTGCAGGGCAGAGTGCATACTGAGCGCCGTCCTTTGATTCTTGTGTCGTGGATGAACCGTCCGAAGTGAAACAGCGACGTCAAACCTTGATGACAAGGGCCCAAATGTCTCTCCCAGTCTCAAACAATGAAAGCCCGTCGCCAGGCCAACACTTCGCACGTTGTCAAGGGACGCTCGTTGTCAGGGACAACCTCTGTTCTCCAACGGAGATTCTACAAACAAGAAATCAACAGCTGTTGCCTCAACTCTTCAGCATCTTGAACTGTTCCTTTTCTCTGCGACTCGAACACAAGTGCAGAACGAGCGTTCTCTTTTTGAACTTGAAAGTCTTCCCTGAAAATCGCAATGTCCAGGAAACAGTTTAGAGACAATCTCCACATCGCGGGGATGAGGACTGCAGCAATAAGCAGCTTGTGACGCGAGGACGAGGCGAACGATGTGCGTCTCTGTGTAATCCGAGATGGAGATGTGATCAACATGATTAATCCGCTTTTAGCTGATTAGGAAGCGACGTTCTCCTCTGAAAACGGATACTTCCTCCAAATTATATCATTGTGCGATGCAACACAGCAGTGACAGAGGGAGGGAGCCTCAGATAGAGTTGATGAGAATCTGATGCAATGGGTTCAGGAACACACTTGTATTCAAGGACACAGGAGGCATCGGGCAGGGCAGATGCAACATCAATCGAAGAATCTACTGTTGGGTTCAAATATCTTGCTGTGACGCAAAGTGTGTGTGTGTGTGTGTGTGTGCGTGTGTGTGTTTGTGTGTGTGTTGGAAAATGACGGTTGCACGGAAGGACAGACGGAAGGACATGGATGGATGGATGGATGGATGGATGGATGGATGGATGGATGGACGGATGGATGGATGGATGGATGGATGGACGGATGAACAGATGGACAGATGGACGGACGGACGGACGGTTTGACTTCCAAGGCAGCTTCCTTGTGCATATTGGACCAGCTCATCTGTCCGCCACAAGGCCCGGAGGGGCTTCGCGCTCTCGGGAGGCACATCACACGTCCGGTCACACACCAGCTTTGATTGGGTGGACCAACAGCGAGGCCGTACGAGTGAAAACTGAAGGCAAAGCCGTCCGCCTCACTGCAAGATCACGCTCAATGACAGGACCAGGGACACAGCTATCTCTCTCTCTGCTGCCTGACTGCAGGTTTCCCTGCTGCCTGACTGCAGGGCACGGAAGCCTGCACATCAAACACTGCAGGCAGAAGTGGAAATCACTGCATGAAGTCCTGACATGCTGGCCCCGTGCACAATTTGAGCCGACACGTATCGATTAGGCCAGCGAGTGCGCCGCGCCCCGGGCGATAATACATCACGCGCTGTATCCATGGACATGAGCGAATGGATCCGGATCGATCGCACAAACATCTTCACTTATTGATCATAGTTACGTCGTTTACGCGCTTGCATCTCTATTGTGCTTGTCACTCCACACACGTAAATCAAGGTGCATGAGCCTTTCCCTGAATTCAAAATATTATTCAAAAATCATTTTCATTTTTGTTCAAAGCTGCACGCAAAAAGGCGAAAAGCTTCACGGATTATGATTCGATGGAACAAGCTACGAGCAACAGGGAGAGCGCGTAACTCCAGCGGATCCTGATGGAACCCAGGCGACCTGCCCCCCTCCCTCCCTCAAAATTGAAAAATATACTTTCCCTCCAAGTTTGGGCGCCAGGCACTCTTTCTCGTGAAATTTTCAAGCCGAACTGTGGGCGTCCTGGTTCCATCCCCAAAAGCAAAATAACCCCAGCCCCTCATTTTGAGTTCTGAGGGTCAATTGTCAGTTGAGATCGAGGCCGACTCCAATGGATCCCGTACGTAGGAGACGTCCCCCCCCCCAAACCCAATCCTGGATCCGCCAGAGGAAGTCCCTGGTGCATTGAAGGGAAGTCAGCCACTTCCCTAATTAAATGTCAAAATGCCAGGTGCGCTGCTTCCAAAGAAGGTTCATCCCCAGGAAAAGCTCATCCAGGATGGCTGACTGACGGACGGACGGAGTCGGTTGTCAATCATGAGCGTGCGCAGAGCGACGTGAAGCTGTGTCTGAAGACGTCAGGACGCGTCGGTCACGTGAACGTCAACGTTCGCGGTCACGGTGGCCGAGAATAGTCCTGAACTTTTCGAACTAAGCGCAGGCAAGAATAGAATGTTCCACAACTGTGGCTTGTGACCTTTTCCACAACAATGGCTTCCGGCACTGTTATTTATCTGTGAGTGTGAGTACCAAGTCATCTACGGCGTTGCGAGGGTGAATCCACTCGTGTACGTGTTTTCTTTGAACACAATTGATATCAAGCCCTGCACAAAGTAGCCAGACTGGAGTGGCTCACTGTTGGGAGCGAGCTTGAGTCGGAAGCGAACAGGTGATATTAGAGCTGCACACTGTCGTCCAACCACCCATATTACTCACACTGGAGGAGCTCTCTCCTCTGACTCTCTGTACGGCTCGTATTCACCGCGTGAGCAGAGGTGGAGAGGCCAGGTCAAACACACGCGTCTTCATCCCACCTCGTCTTGTGGGATTCTGAGCGTCGTGTTGACTCAATCCAGGCCCACGTCGCTTCTCCTCCGCATCATCACGTGATCTCAGGACAACAAGTGTCTGCAGCGGAAAATGTGGAGGCGGATGCCTCGGAAGGAAAACAAGATGAGTTCACGGAAAGACGAGACATCCGCTCAAAAACGATCTCCTGACAATCCAAGTGGGTCCATAATTTTGCTTTGACGTCAAACTGAATGCGTTGTCCTCGTAAAATTCCGAGCGCGTTGAGACCTCGTGAGAACAAAAGCTCTGCAGCTGTTGTCTGGCTCAACAAACACCTGTCCCGACGGAAAGACATTTCGAATTCATCGCAATTCATCACGAAATTCCTCGAGAGTTTGAGTCCCGTTACGTTGAGGAATTCGTGCGCGCACGACGCGAGGTTTCCCCACTCATATCTGTCTTAATTGAACGGAAATAAGACGTCCACGTGAAGCACGATTGACGACGTAAAGTTCCCGTCATCCAAACGGAAGCCTCACCGACTTCATTCGTGTACCAGCCACACATTTTTTGTGTGAAAATTGAGCACTGAATGCCGAGGTGCGTCTTGTGTATCCCTGTGTGCGAGTCCGCCGTTGTTTCAATGGGACAAGAAACTGGAGGTTGATGGGGTGCGTCGAGTGCGACTTTGACGCGGGTGATACGGTAGATGTACTCAAGTTTAGTCGTCTGCAGCTGCACTGCGCGGCAGCAGTACCAGAAATTGACGTCCCTGTCGCGGAACACTCACCCGGGACTTACACAACACGAATGTCACATCGACTTTCACCGCAGGAGGTTCCACCGAATCAATTATGAAAGAAACGTGTTGAAAAGCGCGGACGGGGAACGTCGCTCGTCATCCCGTCTTCACTCAATCAACCTGAGCTGCGAAAACACGTGCACTCGCTCTGTCAAATATGTTCATTCAAGGGCCCCCACCCCTCCACCACTGGATCCGCCAAGGGCGGTCCCAAATGAAGGCCAGAGAAAGCTCATGAAACTTCAGGGCGAAACTTTTTCTTTTCTCGGCCGTGGGGGTGGGGGGGGGAGGCCCCTGGACCCTGGAAATTCCGTATCAAAACGAAGCCCAATACATGTAACATTCCAGGAAGAGATGGACCAGGTTGGAAAGTAAAATGTTGCCTCACAAGCATTCCTTCACACAACTGTGACTTCAGATTTTTTTCTCACCCATCAACGTCACATTCTTGTCTCAGGAATTCACGAACGACAGCAGAAAGAAAAAAAGAAAATCTCGTCAGCACACATCAAAGGCCAAAACACATGTTGTTCGAACATCTGTGTTTGCACAGGATCTTTCAACAATAGCCGATAAACCTATTCGTGTTGCTTGTTTACGATCTTGTTTGTTTGCGCCGATAACAATGCACGACACATTGCGTGGAAATTGCTCGCAGAATGTGCCGTCAACTGGATTTCTGCAGTTTTCAGTGTTCAAGTCCATTCTTTGATTGAAGGCGAACGAGTGCACCAGAATTTTCAGCAATCCACGGCACAGGTCAACAAACAGGCTGGAAAACTTCATGTCGGTGGAGAAAAATGAAGAAGTCGTCACCCAACTCAAATCATTTGAATTCACACACACACACACACACACACACACACACACACACACACACACACTCCTGGAGGAGAGGGGGCGGGGCACCCTCAGACTTACCCTCTCCATTTCGTGGAAGTCATCGTCCAGCTCTGTTCCCTTTGCACCACCAATCTTTTCACTCATGTACTGAAACGAAGAAAGAACAGTGAGCAAAACCAGTTTTGGTCCACAGAAAATCTAAACTTTATCAAAATTGACTCACTAACGTGAGGTGACGTCAGGCTGGTACCTGAACGACAACAGGCTTGTTCACACTCGTGTACGATACTCGTATTCTTCACACGAGTGAGCCTGAATCACTCTTCAACTCAGTTATGAAACAACAGTGCAAGACACTGTGGAGGAACAGGTCGGAACCAAGACTGAGCGCGTGTGATTCGGACTGCATTTCAGAACTTTACACAAACCTGTTCGACATTCCGAGCTGAAACAGGGCCCAAATTTGCAAAAGCTATGAACTTTCTGAAGGCCACAAAGGGACCCTGCTTTTGGACTGTTGAGGAATGTCCTGTGTCACTCTTTACTCACAAAAAATGCGCTGCTGTTGGGGTCATGAAGATGTGTGTTCTAACCCATGATGCTTTGAAGCTGCATCTTTCACATTGCACCAAGTTTTGGGCATTCGTGAGGCGTTGGAATTCTCACAGACAATTTCAAAACAGAAACAAGAACCTCCAGCATGACAGTCAAAAGGGGTTTGAAGAAGAACTGAGGAAAAGAGGGCAAACAAAACCATTGTCCTTCTTTTTCTTGTTTCGCGATCAGGCAATGCTTATTTTTGGGCTCATACTGCAATGACGCACCACCAAATTGGTTTCCTGCACATTGCCCTTCGCCTTTACTATTCACATTGTACATTGTGGTTCATCAATGAATTGTGTAGATGACCATAAGTTGGTTGGAGCACCAAAATTATTTTTCCTTGGTTCTTCCTGTTCAGTTTTCAACTGAAAAAAAAGAATAAACTTTGCACATTTTACAACCAAAAATGTGTTTTGAGTGCTTGTTTCATTTTTGAGGTTTTGCCCTTTTTCCTGCTTGAGTTTTTGTCCTTTTTCCTCCTTTCTGTTTTCTTGAGGGATGTGCAAACCACTTCAAAGAGGAGTACAGCCCAGTGTAATTGACATCCTTTGGCTTGCTACTTTCAACTCAATGCCTGAAGGCTTTGGTCCACAACACAAGCCTGACGAACAAACTGGGAATGCAATTGAGACCATCCTTCTGCAGCGCTCAAAACCTCTGGGACAAACACCCCAAAAAATAAAATGTGATTTTTCTTTCAACGAATTCCAAGCAGATTTGGACGGAAAAGGAAAAAGTTCCACCACACTCAGAGCAGCCACACTGATTTTGCATCAATCAAGTCCACTTTGGTGAGCTTTGACACAGCTGACAGAAAGATCCGTTTGTGTTGGCCTTTCATTTTGGATCTAAACACAAGTTTCCAGCAAATATAATTTAGGAATGCCAAACAACACAGCCTGAACGCCCAATTGCTTGAATGAAAGCCTAACGACGAGACCGAACATCTAGATCTATCAACACTCGAAGCGAAAACGAAACTGTCAATTTCGATGAAGATTTTCGTGCAGTTTTACTCACCTGATTAGCTTTATTAAGCTGCTTTTTAAATCCAGCCAGCGACATGATTACTTCCTGCAGTGGTATATCCAAAGAAAGAGGTGATAAGTGTGCAAAATATCCAAGAATTTAATCTGAAATATTTATGCTCAGTATCTCCGTGCTTTTTCCTGTTCGAGGCTGAGGATACCCGTCTGACGTCACTGATTTTGGGCGGAGGATTCCCGTTCAAGTAGATATCTTCTTTGGCAATAATGTCTGATTATTTTCCGGAATTGGGCAAATTGTATTTGCAGCAACACGAATGTCGCTCGCACCAAACAATTATTGGAACGAAAATGAAAAGTTAAGGAAAAGGTGGAATGGAAGATCAAGTCTGTCCTGAGGTATTGTTTTGTATCCGCTACATGTCGTCTCAGGATTTATTTTCGTTCACTGAGCGGGACATATTCAGTGCTATATGGCTTACAAAGAGACTATATGAAGAAATTAGATTAAACTAATGAAACTTGACAAACATGTTGATGAATGTGCAAAAACAAAAAACTTATGGTGCACCTGTACCTTGTGAAGCAGATAGAGAAAAAGGCCAACAGCTTTGTGTGACGTTTCCCGCCATCCCGCCATTCTCAAATTTTGCAAAATATGAACTTTCACATTTAGGCCGAAAACACCATTTTTGGACGAACAGGGGCTTTCGATTGAAGGGATATTCATGATGGAAGATTCTGTGGGTGAAGTTGCAGGTAAATACTCGGCGGATCTGCTCTGGAGTCATGAATTTTCAGCTTCGAGGTCTTTGACTTCAAGAAATCGAGGGATCCAGATCGCGCCGTGCATTGAGGCGAAAAAAAAAAGTCCCAAGAGATTTTGAAGTGTGTTTTCGGTCATTGCTCAGTGGCAAAAATTTGCTTTGGTGAACTTGTAAGTTGTACCTGTGTGTTGTCAAGAATGCATCGTAAGCTGCGGTCAGCAGCTGACAAAATATCCAGCTAGGCAGAGATCTTGAACCAAACCAGTGATCGAATAGATTTTTCCAGACGTCTACAAAACAACGCATAGATTTTTCCAGACCTCTGCAAAACAACGCAGACTTTCGTCCGTGAAACCTGAAAATTCTTGTTTTCAAGGGGGGGGGGAGTTCCATTGTGCTGATATCTCTGTGACTAAAAGTTGTCATCAAAAATTATCAGCGCTGATAAGAGTTGTCAGTGAAAAGTGGGAGTTACGACTGACAACGAGGTCAGCACAATGGAAAAACACCCCCCAGTTGGTCGCACTTTAATTTCAGCGGAAGTGGTGTCGGACAGCTCCCCACCATCCAAGAAGCCCAAGATGAAACAAGGTAGACAACAGTTCTTTCTGTGTGCAAACAGTCGAAACCTTTGCGAAAATGGCTGCACCCGCACATCTGAAGGACGAAAATCTTGGTGCAACCCGGTTGGCTTCGATTGATTCTGTTCAGGAACCACGCAAGATGCCTTTGCGGGTGAACACGATGCGGTAGTTCAAGAAAAACAAGGGAAGTTGGACTTGTTTTGCGAGTTCGGTTTTCTGGAACATTTGTTCTGTTGTTGCCTCAAAATTTGTATGTTCTTCTTTTGCAGCGAGCTTGTTTGATGTGTTGAAACCCAAAGCCCTTCCGCCGCAAGCGACGAGCCTGAAACCACAGAAGCCTCAGATCCTGTCTCCTATTTCGGGCAACAACAAGAAGCGCAAGTCCATCGACTTGAGCCAGGGGTGCCAGAGGGGAGCCACCAAAATCGCCAAAACCGAGGAAACTTCCACCAAAGGCAAACGCATCAAAGTCAACGATGGTGAAAACGAAGTCAGTTCAAGCTCCGAACCTGAAACGAAAAATGTGCCTGTGGCCATCAAGGAAAATGTACCCGACGCCAAACAGCCAAAGATCACGGGGTCTCTGGATAGATTCTTGAGAACAACACAGGCGAGGGAAGTGTCCACGACAGGGGCGGAAGACACTGTGGATCTAACCGATGACAACAGCAAAGAAGCGACGGCGGAAGAGAAAGTGCAGCCCGACAGCTCTCAGGACAGCAGAGAACAGGACAAGGAAGTTGCAGTGTCCGTGGAGGAAACGTCAGACAAACCAACGGAAGCAACTGAGGATAAGGCGACAGAAAAAGAAACATCCAAACCTGACAACAAAGTCGCCAGCGACGAAAAGCCAGAAGTTGAAGCAAAGATCAAGTCTCCGACAGCTGAGTCGGAACCAAAATCCACCCCAGCGACTCCAAAAACGCCTGCCACTCGGCCGCCCAGAAAAGCGGTGAGGACATTACTCGACACGACGTGTGTGTGTGTGTGTGTGTGTGCACGTGTGTGTGTGCACGTGTGTGTGTGCACGTGTGTGTGTGTGCACTACTGCCGTTGGATAGGGGGCTGGCATGTACACCAGAGCAAGAACCTTCCTCCAACCCCAGCCCCTGCGGGCAGGTTACGTCCCAGTGTTGTCTCCTGAGGCCAGTTCCCAGGGAAGGACGGACCGGTGCTGTCTGCTTGTTTCTTTGCGTTGTCTGATAAAAGTGTTCTCTGGAGCGGATGAGGCAAAGTAGAAAGACGCACGATTTCACCTGGCGATTTCTTATTTTTCCTGCGATTTGGTTGCAGGTGAAAAGCTCGTCGAAGAAAGAGGAACTGGAGCGGGAGAGGAAGCGACTGAGAGAGGAAAAGGTGAGTCAGTCCAAACTGACGGGGAAAGTGTGGAAGAGCAGTCGCTCAAATGGAGTGTGCACAACTTGGCGTCCTGAACTGCACGGTCGTCTTTTTCAAACAGGAAAAGCAGAAGCAGCAAGAGAAGGAAGAGAAGCAGCGACAGCGCGATGCCGCAAAGGCAGAGCGGGATAGACAGAAAAAGGAAGAGAAGGTTCGTGTGATGGGGTCGGGCTCAGGGCGTACGAAAAGACCAAACAACCATTTTCCCACGAAACAGCATCAAAATGTCTTGATTTCAATTTAACCCAAACGTCAGAGAATGAAAATGTTGGTGGTTGACGACAAAAACACAGGTGGATCTGCCACCCACTTCAAAGTGTAAATTTGTCCGTGATGATGTGAACCTCTTCAGGAGCGGAAGGAGAAGGAGCGGGCGGAGCAAAAACTGGCTCGAGACAAAGAGAAACAGGAGAAGCTGGAGCAGCTGCAGAAAGAGAAGCTCGAGAAGCAGAAGAAGAAACAGGCGGAGATCGAGTGAGTTCGAGACCATCTCACCACTGAACCTGAACGAAATTTCCCTTGCCCCTTGTCTGAATGCAGGGAAACCTAAACGGGATAATGAGAGAGGAGGCATTTGGTCTTTCTAAATTTTGGTGTTCGATTGCAGTGCAAAGAATGAAGAGAAGCGAAAGAAAGAGGAAGACAAGAAGAAGGAAGAAGAAGGGAAGAAACGAGTGGAGGAAGAAAAGGTGAATGTCACTGAAGATTGAGTCGTTTTGAAACTTCTCTTGATCTGTGTGCAGTTTCACGGAGCTAAGACTGCCGTTGACTTGGGTTTGGTTCCGTTACAGCTGGCGAAAGAAAAACAGCATCAACAGAAGTTCAAGAGCTTCTTCAAACCGGTTGAGAAGAAGCAACCGGCTCCCGCGTCAAAGGTAACACGAACACACACACAGCTGCAGACAAACACTCCCCACACACATTGCCACACAAACGTACACACACACACGCACACACTTCTGCACGCGCACGCGAAAAAAAAGAAAATACACAAACAGAAAAGGCGTGGTTGACACGACTTCGGTTCCGTGACCTTTCCTCAAGCACAGCTCGTCTTGTATCGTTTTCAGGTGGAGGACTGCAGCGGCCGGTTCCGCGCCTTCCAGGTCAAGGAGAACATGCGTCTCGCGCCAGGTGCGCGCGCAGCGATGACGTCACAGCGGAGAGACGCGCTCGACAGCGCGCTGCAGAATCAGGTGCGTGACGCTCAAACGAAGACCCTTCCATTGTGTTCGGCAACAAAATTTCCTGAAAGTGTGAAAGCAATGACATGAATGTTGTCTTCATCTTCAGAGCACCGAATCTTATTTGTTGGACCTGAAAGACGGAAAGGAGACGGGAAAGTCAGTCAAAACGTGGCCCAGGTGAGAAAGGGATCAAACTTCATGCGCAATTTCCTTTGGGGGTTGGTGCGAGCCTTGCTCCGGGGATACTTTCATCCGCTGCAAAACCAGAATGGTCGCAGTTGTGCAGCACACGTGTGTATGTGTGTGGCAAACTGCTGCAAGAGACCACCATCCACAGAACCTGCAGTTTGGTCTTTGCTAACCTGACCTGACATCATGGCAACGTGCGCATTTTCCTCCATTTCCGTTGCAGCGAGGACGCGGACGTGCTGTGTGTCGCTGTGGAGAAGGACGCGGCGTCCACAGCTCGGTGTATGAAGGTCAAACTGCTGCAGTTCCGGGAGAACTACCGCCCCGCCTACTACGGCACGTGGCGCAAGCGCAGCCGCAAAGTGACGGCGCGCAGACCGCTCGCGCAGGACTCCGTGAGTACTTCCGGTCTTGTCACTTCTGCTGCCAGGGGCGGGAGGTTCCACAATGGGTTAGGGCGATCAGTGGGTCTTTGAACTGCGACAAAAATCTTCAGAACAGCAAACTCTTGTTGTTTACAAGCGTGGAAATGCTCCTCGGACAGTTCTTCGGAGAACTTTGAGCACTCGTCTCACTCAGTCTGTCATCTTTTCAGGACATGTTGGATTACGAGGTCGACAGTGACGATGAGTGGGAAGAAGAGGAGCCGGGGGAGAGTCTGTCACACTCCGAGGTGCGTCAACTCTGTGGACCTGTTAAGGAATTGTTCAGAACAGAATGATCGCGCAGCTGCTGCATGCTGCAGACAAGTCTTTCCAGTTCAGGCCTGAACTGATCCCTTCAGGACAACAGGAAAAAATTACGCTTGTGATCGTTGTTGGCAGCCATCTTCGGTTGAGAACGGCGCGTGTCCACACCGACAAGTGTTCTTGTTGTGTTTCAGAAGGAGGATGAAGAGGGAGAGGCAGCGGATTCTGATGACGAAGAGGACGACGGGTTCTTCGTGCCTCACGGCTACCTGTCGGACGACGAGGGGTGTGAGGAGGACGAAGAAGATGTGAGTACCGCTACAACCCCCTCCCCCGTGTCGCTAAACCACACCCCCACCCCAACACCGCCATACCCCTCTCCCACCCTCCCACGCCGCTCTGCCCCAATGTTCTCTTGCCGCGCACTGCACCACCCGCCCTTCTGCTCCCCTTCCGCATCGCTGCAGAACCACTACCACCCATCCTCACACTCGCCTCTCCGCTCATCTGCACTACATCTTCCACACGCACACGACGCACACACGCAACCCAACACCTCTTGAGTCTTCTATTGCTCGTTGGATGGACAGCCTGCAGATATGTTTGTGATTCTCTTGTTTTGATGAGCGATATTGAAGTGTTCGTGTCACGTTGTACTGAGCGATAATCTGTGTTGCAGAACACGCCTGAGCGGATGAAGGCGCGGCAGCTCGCCAAAGCGAAGGCGTTCGAGCTGGAGCAGAAGAAGCAGACGCGCGCCATGACGGTGCTCGTGGTGGGGCCGCTCTGGTGGAACCCGGCCACATCCGGAGCGAGCTCAGACCCCAACTACTGCAGACTAGCAGAGTTCAGGGTGAGTACAACACACGCGCTCACACACACACACACACACACACACACACACACACACACACACACCCTTTTGTGATCGGGCCACAAGTATAACACGCACAGACACCCCACACACCTACGAGGCTGAAAATTTAAGTAACCGATCGGACGGCAATTTGCTGCGACAGTTTATTAAATTTTTTTTTTTTTTCAACAAATGACTTGATAAACATTGTAGCCAACAACATGCCAACAAAAAAAGTTTGTGTGAACACAGAAAGAGCTTCAAAACTTGGCTCAAAAATGAGCAACTCATCACAGTTGGTGGAACACAGGCATGCTTCATAACGGAATTCAACAATCCTCATCTGAGGAACTTTCTGACTCAGAATTTGACCCTTTGGCAAACAGGGGATCTACCTGAACATTGTCCCCTTCAAAATACTCACCATTGGCAGCAACACACTTCTGCCAATGGAGGACCATGTTGTGGATGGCATCATCAAAGACAGACTTGGGCATCACTTTGAGAGATTCATTGGCAGCAGCTTGGACTTGTTTGATGTTTTGAAACTTCCTGCCTCTCAAAGTGGATTTCAACTTTGGAAATAAAGCAAAATCGCAAGGAGCCAAATCTGGCGAATTTGGTGGGTGATCCAGTGTGTCAATTTTCCATTCTTTCAATTTCCTTAATGTGAAATCTGAGGTATGGGGGGAAGCATTATCATGATGCAGTAAGAAAGAGCGATCCTTCCACAACTCTGGTCTTTTGCGTCTGATGCACTCCTTCAGTCTGGCAATGGTTTTCACATAAGACTCTGAATTGATGGTGTCACCAGGTGTCAGATACTCAGCCATGATCACACCCTTGCAGTCAAAGAACACTGTGAGCATTGTTTTGTGCAAATATCTTGGCTTCAGAGGCTTCTTTGGGCATTGGTCTGGCGGCACCCAGGCTGAAGTTGCGCTCTTGAATTCCATCTCATGTGTCGAGATCCACATTTCATCTCCAGTGATTATCCTCTTCATAAAAGACTCAGGATCAGTTTCTGCACAAAGCCTGTCAATGTTGTCTTGACACACTGTCATTCTGGTCCACTTTTGGGCGTCGGTCAGGTCAGTGGGAATAAATTTTGCACATTTGCGTCGGAGATTCAAGTCCTTCTTGAGAATTGTTCTCACAGTGTGTGTTGACATGCCAGTGATTGAACTCATGTCCTTCAGAGACAAGTGAGGGTCACCCTGGATGAGTCCAGACACCATGTCAATATTGTCTTGAGTACGCTTACTGCGTGGGCGTCCTGGTCTAGCGGCATCACTCACAACATCATCTCCTTGCTTGAATTTCTTGTGCCAGAAGCGAACTTGTGTTTTGGACAACATCTGCTCACCCCACACTTCATTCAAAGACCTCCAAGTGTCAATGGGGCTATGCCCTGTTTTGGCTAAAAATTTGATCGTGACCCTTTGCTCGACCTTGTTAGTGATGTTAGGATTGACAAAGAACAACAACAAACCCACAAAAACAGGCAACATCTTCATAAGAACAACAGAAATACCGGTACTCTTGAAGGAATGCATCAGACACAGGCAAATCGCCGACCCACATGCAACAGGCCAATGAAAGTGGGTTAAAAGATCATCGTGCGATCTTCCCTGATCGAGCAGACTGTCCAAAGGTGAAGAGGATCAAGTCTTCTTCAAGGTTGTCCAAAATCTCCAAGAAATACCCACCCACTCAAAAGATACCGCGGATGATCGGTCATTTAAATTTTCAGCCTCGTACAACTGGAACATGGAGTGATATGCAGGCGCACACGGGTTGACGCGCATTGAGAGGCACTCGTGCGCATTGCGCGCACACTCGAAATGCTGAGGCTCAGTGCTCAAGTCTTTTGATGGTGGACACAGAGGACGCACCTGGTGCAAGGAATCCCAGTCTGATTCCGGTAATTGAAACCTGCGCAAGAATACAAACTCAACTTTTGCACAAATATGTTCGACGCTGTTTCAGGTTCAGCCGCTGGGTGGCGCCTCGTTTCCGCTCGACGTGAGTTCGGGCGATGCCGCTGACGCCGAGAAGGAGCCGAAGGGCAAGAAGGTCAAGTCCGAGGACAAGGCGAAGACGATCCAGTTCCACCCCGTGCCGGACGAGGGTAAGGACCGATCCAGACCGTCTTACTTGTCCGCGTTCACAGTGTTGCAGGAGCCAAAGGATGTGCGATCAAAGTTTTATTCCAACCATCTGAATCTTCCTCAGGAGACCGCTATTGAAATTGAACAATATCACGTCCAAATTTCGGACAGCAATTTGGCGAGGCGTCGTGTCAAATGCGCGACGCAGCTCTCGCTTCAGTTGTGTGATGTCGCGTGAATCAGGTTTTCTGAGAACCCTGGTCATTCAATGTCTGCTTCAGTTGTGAAACTTTGCCAAAAAAAATGAGGGTGCGGATCTGTTTGTACAAGTGTACACTTGTACAAGTGTGTGTGTGTGTGTTTTCACGGCTGACGACGTCATGTTTGGCCAATACCTGGGATTCAAAGATTGCTTCATTCACAGCGATGCCTGACCTGGTGCGCCTGCTCCACGGGAACAGCGCGGGCATGCGCAATCTCACCAAGGAGTTCCGCGAGTTCTGGCGTCTCAAGACGGCCGCGCCGGAGGAAGCCGAGGATACCCGAGCACACCCGGACGGAGCCGAGCCCGCCGCCGCTGAAAACGGCGAAACACCCATGGAGGTAGACCCGCAGCAACAAACTCCTGACAGGAAAAAGACCAATCTGAGTGAAACGACCCCGACCAACGGGGTCAACATCTCCAAGAGACAGATGGAGAGGAAGATAAAGAGCATCGCTGTGTACGAGAAGCGAGAGCCCAACAAGAAGGCTTGCTGGTACGTGAACCAGCCGGTTCTGGAGCAGTACGGACTGACTGAGCTGCCGGTGCCCTGCGAGTGGGAGTGGATCACATGCCCTAATGCCACGCCCAGGGCGGAGGGCACCCCCAAGAGTGGGCGGGGAACGCCCACGACGGCGGTGACCGGCACGCCACCCTGTGCCCACGCCATCTCCAAATTCACGGTGAAAATGACTCCGGAGGAAATGGCGGCGTTGATGCCGAAGCCTGAACCCAAGATGGCACAACCGGCGACACCGCCACCGCCGGCTAAACCCAACATCCAGCAGTTCACGGTGAAAATGACGCCGGAGCAACTGGCACAGCAGATGCCGAAGCCGGAACCCAAACCTCAGCCGGCGGCACTTCCGCCGCAGCAACCGGCGGCGCCACCGCGCGCCAGCATCCAGAAGTTCATGTACATTGACCGGCAGGCGGCGCCCGCAACGGTAGCTCCCTCAGCTGGAATGACCGCCACCGTGGCGCGACCTAGTGCAACTCCCGCCACGGCAGTTCTCTCTGGCGCCACCGCAGCACAATCGACGTCCTCCCCCATCCCCACTGTCCAACATAACGGCACAGACAACCCACTGAGACAGATGCTGGCTCGAACCGTAGCGTCGGGCAAGGGCAAGAAAAAGGGCCAACTAGCGTCAGTGAGCACCCTACCGAAGTCCGTGTTCGAGCAAAAGGACGGCGCGATGCCTTCAACCAGTGGCGCCATCACACAACCCATGTCGGCGTTCGAGAAGATCGTGATTGGTTCCCGCCAGGCGTTCTACCAGAAAAAGGAGGCCGACAGCACGTCAGACGTAGTGAAGGTTTGTGATGGCGATGATGATTGTATGATCGTGGATGAAGAGCCGCCTACGCTGCCGCTGGTCGCCCCGAAGGGACAGCCCACCCTGTCGTCTCTGTTCAAGAAGCCAGGCCCGAAGTAGTCGAGTGTCATGTGATCAGTATTCCACACGTGTGTGAATGGGACCCGAGCAGATGGTCATGAAACCTGATCAGCTGTGCCAACTCATGTGCCACCCTTAACTTTTACCTCCCAGCAAAATTTTGCCCTCCGACTGAAGTCTGGCCTTTATCCCTGATCTTGGATCTGCTGGAGCCCCATCTGCAAAAAACAAAATTCTTTGATGATCGTGTTGACAAGATGACTGTCTTGAGTTGCGGGCAGCTTTCTTTCGTAGACAAGAGTCGATCCCCCCCCCCTCCCCGACTTCCTTCTGTCCGTGAATCCGAGGTGTACGTGGGAATCGTGAATGTTGTTTGCACTTTTCATCGACAGTTGCCAAATAATCGCAGGTGCACTTTTCCAAATCATGATTTTAGATCTGGAGTCCGTATCAGTTGCCCAGGCAACAGGGACAACCAATTGTTTTCACACAATGAAATTGTTGTTTTCTCTTTGTTACGTCACAATTCATCGCATCGCCGTCACCCATGGTTACGTGTACGGTTTCCGTGGTTACGTGTACATGACCTGATGTCAAGATTTGTATGATCATTTTCATCCTTGAATCAAAGCGCTGACACAGTGTGAATTTCTCCATTCGCATCGGACGCCATTCACTGCAGTCCAATCTCAATCATAATAAAATCAGCTGACACCTGGAAAAGTTCGCTGTTGTTCTCACGGGTGCGTCGCAGAACGAGCGTGTGCGGTGCCAGATGAAGCGAAGCTGTATTGGGGTGACCGTCTGGGCTGTGTGGGAGGGGGACATCCAAAATGTTCCAGTTGACCGGATGAGGTGACACTCGCTTTCCGGCTGGTTCACGCTGCAAGCGTCGTGCGTGTCGTCCCAGTGCGTCAAAAGGGCGCATAGATCTGTAGTGCTTTGACGCAACGCCTCCCCCCGAGTAAAGACAGACGCGCGTGTGCGTGGCGTCCTGCTGCAAACTTCCGTACGAGTATGTTGAGACCGCTGCAAATGTACAAGTTGTGACGTTGCGCCCACCAAATTTTGAGGGGGGCCAAATGGGTCACAGTCACGTGTGAAATATTCGTAACTGCAAAACAGACAGAGCGAAGGAAGGGACATTATGTTGAGACCTGAGGTTCAGCTGCAAAAGTATTGCGCCCACCAAATTTTGCAGGGCACCAATTGGGTCACAGTCACTGGCAGAACAACTGGCAAAAAGCGGCGTATCAGAGACACAGAAATCGGAGACGCGAGGAAAGGGACGGGACCCGGAATTGATCCCGCGCCGTTCAATACTCGATTAGACGCGCTGTCACCGCTGCGGCGCGGCGTCCGTGACGAATCACTCCGCAGGGCCACGCCCACCGTCCCCGTCACACCCGCCGAGGAGAGGTGCGCTGCGGCTTGTGGCGGGTTCACACCGCAGGCGTTACGTGTGTGTGAATGGTGTGTTCTGTCTTCTGTGCAATGTCTACACGTGTGTGCACTGTGTGCGTGTCTGGTCTGGGTGTGTGTGTGAGTGTGTTCAATATTTATGCAAAGTGGACGTTGAGTTAGAAAATGGAACGTCTGGTGTGGAAATTTTGCCAATGAGTACTCGGAAGAACCAGTAGTCTAACTCCCGTTGCTCTTGTGAGTTGTTCAATAAAGACGTGGTGATGTGTGTCGCACGTGCCAGGGGCTGACCCAGGGGGCACGATCCGAGCCTTGACCAGACCCTGGTACGCCCTTGAGTTTGGAGCCTGCCTCTGAGGTTCAGTTCCGACCCGGTGTGGCACGCTGCAAGCACACGTGACACAAGTGTGAACGTGACCTCACCAGCACGTCACACTGGACATATCAATGGCTGGACTGTGCGTGTACTCTCACAATTGCCAGCCATGGGCGTCCACTTCGATTCACACACACTGTTTCCCCTGGCTGCAACTGTTGAGTTTTTCTGGAGGGTCCAGGGGGGCGCCTCCCAGTGACTCCCGGAATTTACCACTTAGTTTTGTGCCACAGGCACCAAGTTTGTCAAAGAAGCACGTTCATTTTCGTCAAAGTTTAATTCCGTCGCCCAGCGGGGTACCACTACCACCCCGCCCCGTGACGCTGACCAAATTCTGAAGCAACCTCACAGGGAAGCGGCTGCCCCCCAGCCCCAGCCCCACCCCCTTCAACCAAATCCTGAACAACCCAACGGGGAGGGGGTCGCCCCCCCCAACTTTGACCAAATTCTGGCCCCGCCTCTGGAGGGATGAGCGGCCGAGCAGAGCGACGTAGCTCTGAGGCATGTGTGCCTCGGCGCCGTTTCGCTCTACACGATTACGCGCGGATTGTGTCCCGGCCGACGGCGCCCCCGGGACGCGCAACAATCTCTGCGCCGTCAATACTCAATTAACGCCGGCGCCCGGTCGAGCAGCGAGCGCCGGCGACGCTCCGCGGCGTCCGTCCTGCCTGGGTCCCGGAGCCGCCGGGTGCGTGGTGTGTCGCGAGAGGGTGGAGGGGTGAGCGGGAGGGTGTGGGGTGAGCCGCAGGTAGGGGCTTGGCTGGTAGAACCTGAGAGAGATTGTTCTGGGTCTAAGGCCCCTGTTTGCACTGGGCGGTCTGCAAAGAAAAGGATCTGACGGACAGAGGACATTCAGTGACAACGGTCCGAGAGGGTGGTGGTGGTGGTGGTCGTCGTCGTCGTCGTCGTGAACGCGAAACGGGAACTGCGTGCCCCAGAAGCCAGGGTCCTTGGTCCTTCCTTCTCCTTGTGTCACAAACACGCAAAGTTACTTTGGGCGGAAGTCTGCAGGATTCTTGCAATTCCAACAGCCAAACTTCTTTCTCAAGGCACAACATCTTCGATCCGCCATCGCCCCTCTCGGAAGCTCGCGACGGGATAAATCAGACGCGCCCGCGGACGCAGCGTCGGTCGCCATTTGTCATTGGCGGACCCCGGGCCCAATTTGGTCTTCATTATTGCCGCGTCTCCGCCAAGTTATTAAAGAAGGGTCAATACGTGATGTAGAAGTGTCAAATGATTAAGTCAATGAGCGTTGCTCTGTGGGGCCCGGGTCCGGACGCAGGAGCGGGGAGAGCGGGGACGGTGCCGCGGGCGAGGCGTTCATCAGCCCGGGCGGTGCGTGGGCAGCGAGCCCAGCGAGTAGTGACCGCTGCTGTCCCTCCTCCTCTCCAACTGTCTTTCTGTAGCACTTCTACAAAGTTGTATGGTTTTATGGGTCGGCTTTGGCTTGGTGGAAAACACGTGTGTGTGTGTGTGTGTCTGTCTGTCTGTCTGTCTGTCTGTCTGTGTGTCTGTGTCTGTGTGTGCCTGTGTTACACGCTCGTGTTTGTGTGTGTGTGTGTGTGTGTGTGTGTGTGTGTGGTGCGTGTGACATCCCTTCGCACGCATGTAGCTGGTGGACAAGATTTATGTGTGTGTGTGTGTGTGTATGTGTGTGTGTGCTTTTGTCCGAATTTGGACCAGTTCAAGGGTGCTCGGTATGCGCGTGTGAGTGACGTGCGTTTGCACCTGTGTGTGCTGTGAACCAGGGAATTGACTTGCAACTGTTTCATTTTTTGCCCCAGCTCAGCCTGAGTGACCAGGTTGTCACACGACTCATCGCAATCGCAATCCACTTTTGGGACACATGATGCGTGCAGAGACACGAGACAGAAGGGGCAGCAGCTGCAGGACGAATCCAATCTAGTTACCTGTTCTATCTCCGATTCCGAACAAAGACGCTCGTGTGATGGAGGACTCGGCGCAGGGGCGGATCCAGGGGCGAGACACCCTCACCCCTCCACGATAGCACCTGCCAAGAGCTGCTTTTGCGCCAATCAGAGTCGCTTATGTTTTTTAACATATCAAAATTTTCAAATTTGAACTCGGCCGTCTTGGGAGTGTCCTCCGCCCTCCCCTGACAATATATAATGTATTGATTCTGACATTGGGCCCTGCGTGTACTCATCACCTGGAGACCCCCTTGCCGAACCTTGAGCCCTGTCCTTCATCCCTTTACCAGATCCTTGGATCTGCCTTTGAGCCCTGCTTGTACTTTGTCCTTGGGGTCCAGCTTGCAGACCCTGGATCCGGCCTGTGGTCCTGCGTGTGTTCGGATACCTGCAGTCCCTTCCCCGGCGGGAGGAGACAAACTTGCCCCGCTCTCCCCGTGTCACGGAACCGTCTCCGAGCCCTCTGTGTGATGCGCGTCCCTCTGAAACATGTCTCTCTGCGGAGGCAAGTATTTCAACACGAAAAGTGTCTTTCCAGGTGGCAGCTTCTGTCATTGAAAACTGCGTGAACAAGAAGAGCAAGCAAACTGGTGCACATTTTGGACGTTTTAAGAGATGTCACCTTCTGCTGTTTCTGACAAGCACCTGTGGTTCTGTGCCCTGGTCATCTGTCAAGGGAATCTGAGGCGTTGTCGGTCTGCACTTTGACTGGCCAGACCCCAGAAACCATGAGACCAGTATCTGGTCAGTGTGTGCACTTTGCATTCTTCTGGCACCTGTCACTCAGAGCCTTGACTGATTGCACTCGGGGATGTGACCTGGGTCTTGAAAATGCTGGGTCTTCTCATTTCATTCCATCGGCGTTTACTTAGCGCGCGGTTTGACGTCACTTGTGCCGTGTTCAGTTTCACGTCTCTCCGCGTCCTCAGTTTGACGTCTTTCGGTCAGTTCACGTCACGTGCGCATTTTGTCGTCGCCCCCCTTGGTGCGTCCTTGGTGACGTCACTCGGTGCGCACGGTTTCACAGCGTCCCCGCGGGTGTCTCCCCGCCGCAGGTGCGGCGTCCGCGCTTATCACTATCAATCGTCGCCACGGAGACAATCTGCGCCGAGGGCGACACCGACGACGCCGCGTCACGAAATCGGCGCGTCACGAACCGGGGACCAGGGCCACGCAGGGCGGGAACCGGGTACCAGTGTCAAAGCCAATGAGACACCCGCGCCTTTTGTTACACCTGCCCTGCTGAGGATTTGATCTGAAGAAGAGAAACAGGCGGTGGCTGTGCTTTGACAACCGTAGATCAAGGCACCAAATGCGCAAACAAGGCAACTGCGCACAGACCTCCACATTTTCTCAGTGGTCACAGCGCTTCAGCAAGCAACAACAGGATGCAAAGGAAAGCGTTTTCTGATCCCAGGTACATGTAGTAGCAACCAGAGTAACTGTTCTGCAACAAATCAGAAGCGCTGAGAATGGAAAAAAACTTGTCCTGTTCAGGTAACTAGCTGATGGCAACGCCCAATTTCTGTGAGCGCACACCAGTTTAGTGCAGGACTTCCTGCGGCACCAGCACCCGTCACCACCACCACTGCGCTGCGTCTCACTCCACCAGCCCTGCAGCCTACCCTCCTCCCTCCCTGGCCTCGCACTGAAATGTGGTAATTTCCATCTCTGGCACCAGGCCCCGGCGTGACAGTGACCGAGTGTAATGGCGCACCCGCATGAAAGTCGTGTCACTTCAGTTTCGGCGCAATCGCGTAACCTCGCGCGGGGGATGCGCTGCTATTATGCAATTACGTCCTAATGATGGCATCCCCTCGGACCAACTTGTCACGGCAAGTTTGGCGGCGGGAGGGTGTGGAGGGACGGGCTGCAGGCGAAGTGGATCGGCTCTGTGTCCTTGTGCTGAGGTCGTGTTAAATTGGTCCCGCCAGGACAGGAGCAAGTTCTTCGTCCGGTGTAAGTCATTGGGTGAGGAGTCGGTGTTGTTTTCGCGGCTCGTGATTCTTGCTGTTTGTTTTTGAGCTGTGGGAGTCAAGAGTGTTGAAGCTTTGCTGTAGCGTTCTGTGCTGTTTGACCTGTGATGACATCAGTGGACATTGGCGCAAGTGCGAACAGAGTGTTTTGTGAGCGCCCTTGTACTCGCCCTCTGTGTGTGTGCGTGTGTGTGTGTGTGTGAGAGAGAGAAAGAGAGAGAGAGAGAGAGAGAGAGAGAGAGAGAGAGAGAGAGAGAGAAAGAAAGGTGCGCGTGTGTGCGTGTACGTGCGTGTGTGTGCGCGTGCGTGTGTGTGGACCTTACAATACGAGTACACATTCCATTGATTGCACAAAATGTCCGTTCACCGTTGGAGCTTCGCTTTCACAATACGACATCTCAAATACAAAGCGATTCATCCTGCCTGCAAAGTTCTGAGCGCCTCCCTCCACCTTTGTCTGTTTCATTGCAAACAGTGTCCAACGCCTGACACCGGGGGCTCTCGAGTTGGCGCGAACTTCGTCAAAGCGGCGAGGTCCGCGCGGACCCGGGTAAATTAATTAGCTGCGGCGGCGGATGATTGAGCGGCGGGCGGGGCGCGGGGCGCGGGGTCCGGGGGGAGCGGGCGGCGGGGGACGCGTTGCGTGAGGCGGGAGAGTGAAGGGGGTCCCGCCGCGGCCTCGCGCTCCCTCCCCGCGTCATGCAGCAAACACATTCACCCGGGAGCGGATCCGGGGGTGATGGTCCTGTGCCTCCCCCCGCCCAGACCCACCAAAAAAGCCTTTAATTTTTGTTTGCGGCAAAATGCTTCGCTTTCAAGAAATTCTGCTCCAAGTTGCAAATGGGCCATTCCGCAAGGGTGTCGCCCTTATTGCACCGCTGGTGCAAAATTTGTTCAACGTTGAACTTGGGTCAACCAAGGGCGTTGCCCCCAAGACCAGTTCCAAGACCCGTCGTTGTCATGAGAACCATCGCGCCATCGCACTGCTCGTTACGTTCTTGTACGAGTATCAGAAAATTTACGAGGCCTGTCAATTATGATGCCGCTTTTCCGCAAATAAGTTTCCGCTGGGTGGGCCGATTTTGATGGGACTTTGGACATTCTCAGAGGACACCTTGATCCTCACTTGAGGACAGTCCCATTGATGTCACACTGCAGGAAGTTGATCTTTGGGGTCGCTGAAAGAGGTCAAGTCGGTGCCATTTGGTGATTCATTGCATGTTGTTGTTGTTGGGCAAGCTCGAGTGTGAGTAACTTGGCTTCAACTATCCGGCGGTATGTCTCTCTTCTTCAAATGTTTGTTGCTTGTCCTGGTGACTGTTCAGAAACCGGAGAGGCATCATGAGCAACAAGTAAATCTTAAGTTCTTGTGCAAAGCTGGGTTCAAGCCAATTGAGTGTTGGAGAAGGTTGCGACAAGTGTTCCAAGATGATGTGATGTCTCAAACTCAAGTGAGGGTGTGGTGGAAGAGATTCAAAGCTGGTGAAGAACAGACTGCCAACAGACCAAAGTCTGGCTGACCACGCTCTGCCCGGACATGCCCCAACACCCAGACCATCAGAAGGCTCATGCAAGATGACAACAGATGCAGCATTCGAGGCTTGGCCAATGCCAGTAGACTCTCAAGAGGAACTGTGTAGTCAATTGTCAAGAAAGACCTTGGAATGAGGTGCAGAAGTGCGAGATTTGTGCCGCATTTGCTCACCCCGGAACAAAAGGCTTTCAGGAAGAGGATTTGTGACGGCAATCTGGCTGACATGATGGTGGATCCAGAGGCTTTTCTGGGTAAAATTGTGACAACAGACGAAACCTGGATAGCAACATTTGAGCCAGAAACAAAGAGACAATCTGCTGCCTGGGTGCTTCCTGATGAAGGCCCCCCCCCAAAAGGCGCGTTGGCAAAGGGGACAGCGCAAGACCATGATGACAGTTTTTTTTGACTTTCAAGGAATGATCCACACAGAATTTCTGGAACTAGGAGGAACCATTAGAGCTGAAGATTATTGCAAGATGCTCGGCAGGATGAAGGAGGTGATCTGCAGGCACAGGCCCCACCTTTGGGTCAGGAACAACGAGGGATACCGCTCCTTCTTGCTGCATCAGGATAACGCTCCACCCCACACTTCAGTGATCACCCTTGCCAAGTTTGGGGAATGGGGAGTGGAACTTCTGGCTCATCCTCCCTATTCCCCTGACCTAGCCCCATGTGACTTTGCCCTTTTTCCAAAACTGAAGGAGGATTTGAGGGGCAGGTGCTTCAGGAACTTGGCAATGCTGCAACAAGAGGCAAGGAGGCTCTTGAGGTCTTACCCGAATGAATTTTATGAGCAGTGCTTCTGTGACTTGGTCACCAGATGGAAAAAGTGCAGTGCAGTCGGCGGTGATTACTTCGAAGGGGCACACATCTCTGTGCCAGATGAGGTGTTTGACCAAGGCAACCAGTCCTCAGAATCCTCTGATGAAGATTGACATTTTTGTCATTGTCTTGGCATGACTTCCAAACTGTTTGTGTTCGCCATTCAGCCCCTGTTGGCCTCTTTTCAAAGTCATTTTTATGACATTTATGATTCCATTTGTTGGCATTTATTGGCATGCTTGTGTTGGCAATAGTTCCTGTTGTTGGCATTAAAGTTGGCAAATTTTTATTCGCAACCATCGTTGAGTTATTTGCGAAAAAGCGGCATCATAATTGACAGGCCTCGTAAACCGTCAGGCTGGAAAATACTCTCAACAAGACGAGCGAATGTTTCGAAACACAGCGGATGTGCGTGCGTCAGCAAAAACAAACATGGGGTCAGAGACACCTGTGCACCCTTCTCGAAGAACCCTTCTTCTATTCTAGAACTCACAAGAACGTCAGAATGTAGTCAAATGTCCAGCACATCTCTACGCCAGAGCAACCTCGCGAGGCCTGGTAACCATGTGGTGTACGAGGGAAGTCCTATAATATGCGGTTTCTGTCCAGTTTTTCAGACTTCTTCGGGGCTCAAAAAATTTGGGACCCCTCCATGATCGAATGTCACTGTCTGAAGCATATTTTGAGTGGCAAAGAATTGTGTCACGATGGCACAGATCTGTCTGGGGATTGAAGAAAGTTCACCAGGTGCACAGTAGTCGGCATTTTGCTAATTGATATCACAGCAACCAGTCATGAGTGCGCACCTGTGTTTCCTTGTTTTTTGCACAAGTTTCATGGCTCCAAGCCCCACTATGGAAGCCAAAGTTGAACAGAGGACTGTCCTACATTGGCATGGACATCGCACCACTGGAACTCCTTTTTTCGGGACAGAAACCGCATATTATAGGACTTCCCTCGTATCCAGGGCGTTTGTCATTCGGAGACGGCCTGGGAGACCACGGGTTGCCTGCCCCACCCACGGCCGCAGGTGTCCGCGGAACCCCGGGCTACCCTGCCCCACCCGCGGCCGGAGGGGTCTGGGGGACCCCGGGAGCTCTGCCCCCTCGTTCGGCCGGCGGGGCCGGCGGGACCTTGGAGGACCGCGCGCTATGCGTGGTGCGTGCTGCGGTTATTTCCACAGAGAAATCAAGGCAACATCTCGGCGTCCCCGGGGACGCTCCACCTGGTCCACGTGCAAACCACGTGGGATCGGATCCGGGCCACCGCCGCCGGTACGTGCGCATTGATTAACGCAGCGTCAATGAAACACTGGCACCGAGGCTCCGTGACTGATGCGACGAGGTTGGGTTGGAGCTGTCCACTGGTGGAATCCGCCACACAAGTGTACGGAGGTTTAGCAAAGACGTGCGCGTTGGCTGCTTCAGAGACGTGTCCTAATTGTCAGACACCATTTGGTCACTTGCCATTGCCCCTCACTGCCAGTACGAGTTGCCTGTGCAACCAACCTGGCAATTCGAGCACGTTGGAAGGTGAGGGTGTACTGAACCATCCCAATGCACGCACAGGTCAATCGCACTTCTTTCTCTGTCGCCGAAATCAAAGAAATGAGCAGCTTCCTGCGATTGCTCACTTCCGGCACGACAACGTGTGCGTCGCGACCCAGACGTCCACCTTGTCGCAACATCCTTTCTGCCCCGGGGTGGGGCGCATTTCGTGGTTACGCTGAGTGAACCAGTACATTTTAAAATGGCCCTGAAAACTGTTGAGTGTCTTGCGCGACAGATCGCTCGTTCTTCCGTCCTTGATCCTTGTTTTTGTTTCTGCTGATTGTGAAGACAGCACGATGGAAGTGGAACCAAGGGCATCGCGGTGTGTTATTGCCATAACGAGTTGTGCAGGATGCATTGTACCGTTCCTTCGTCAGTTTCAAGCGGTGCGATCTCTCTCTCTCTCTCTCTCTCTCTCTCTCTCTCTCTCTCTGATGACTGCGTGTGCTCCCCTGCAAATCAGGTTTTAGAAAAGTGACCACCGAGCATCAGCAGTGCGTCAAGGCCATTTCCAAAACTTCCCCAGAAAATTTGCGTTCGCACACCAAGTTCCAATCTGGTCGGGTCCGAATCACCTGCATGAAAATTTAAACATCGTCATGCGATGTAATTTGGCCACGTGGTCACCAGGGGCGCCGCAATGGCATGGCAGGAGGAGATTAATTAGCCCGAGGTGAGCCCCGGGGACCAGGCAGCCGCGGGTACCAGTGCGCCCCGGGGACCCAAGGGCCGCGGGGACCCGTGGAGCACGCGGCGCGGGGGCGCCGCCCCTCGGCGGGACGGGAGCGGAGAGGGTCGGGAACCAGCGAGATGCACCCGCCGGTGAAGACGCCTCGGGCGAGACAGGGAAAGTTTGTGAAGTTGGTGCGAAGTTTGATGGGCGAGATTCTGCGACAGGTGAAGCTGAGTTTCAGGTTGATTTGACAGTGACTGCCCAAGTTGCACTTATGTGTGTGTGTGTGTGTGTGTGTGTGTGTGTGCGTGTGTGTGCGTGCGTGTGTGCGTGTGTGTGTGCGTGTGTGCGTGTGCACGTGTGTGTGCGTTTTAGTGACTGAGTCTCCTTTGTGTGTCTTTGTGTGTGCGTGTGTGAATTCTATTTTTCTGAGATGCTGAATTCTGATGACCACTCTCGCACTCTCAAACGTATTGCCCTGATATGCAGGACAAAGACAGCCCTGCACCCGTGAAGTGCAGGACAAAGTATAACCCACCAACCCTCCGCTCTGGTCCACTACGAGCATGCAGTGCGCAAGACGTCTTTCTCTTTCTCTCGTTGCTCCACTAGATGAGATTCTTGACTTCTTCTCCTCGGGTCCAACCACATTTCGTTCCCATCAAACAGGCACTTAATATTCGCGGTGTCCTGCCACCGCCACACTGGGACTGGGACCACCCGAGCAACTGTCTTCAGGCGCTTCTCCACAACTGCAATATATTAGCCAAATTCTGGTCAATATGCTGTTATTAATTTTGACAAATATTGGGCAATGGGGTCCCCGTATTCGCATTACCTTATGCATAGAGCAGCGCAGACAATGTTCTCTCCGTCCATTAGTATGCCTCAATAACGAATTTATCCAATAGTCGGTCCCCCGGTGGCGTTGGACAATGGACTCAAGGCCGCTTTATTGTTGATTAAAATGCTGATAGTCGCGGCGTCGGGGACCCAGGGTGGTGGTGGTGGTGGTGGCGCTGCGTGTGTGCGCGCGCAGATCCAGGGTGTGGTGCTACCTGGGATCCATTGGTGGTGCTCTGTGTGTGTGTGTGTGTGTGTGTGTGTGTGTGTGTGCAGATGCATGGAGCAATGCGCCTGTGTCATGGCGCCGGGGACCCAAGGTGGTGGCATCAGTGTGTGCATGCATAGATGCAAGGAACAGGGACCGGTTGGTGGTTGAGCTGTGTGTGCAAATCCGGGAGTGGTACCACCGGGCACACGTTCATTAGGGAGTGGTTTCGGGGACCCGTGTTGATACTGTGTACCCGCGTACATCCAGGGAGCGACCCCACTGGGAACCGGATGTGACTGTGATGGCGCTGTGCGCGTGTGCAGGTCCAGAGAGCTTCTGGGGACCCGTTGGTGGTGGCGCTGTGTGGGTGGAAAATCCAGGTTACGGTACGCCTGCGGCGATGTGTGCTCGTGCAGATTCAGGGAGCAGTTCAGTGCATCCAGAAAGTGGTGCAGGGACCTGTGTGTGTGTGTGTGTGTGTGTGTGTGTGTGTGTGTGTGTGTGGTTCTGTGGGTATCTCTGTGTGAAAAAGTCAAGTTTTGTCACCTACTGGTTCGTCAAGAGCAACCAGAATGACCAACCCAAATGAGCAACCCGAAAAGCAGCCCAAATGGGCATTTGACCTGTCAGGTCTGCCAACAACCCTTACATTTTGCTTGCTCATTCAGGTCAAAAAAATGTCCACACTGCCAGTGTGAGGTTGTTTTTGTCTTTTGTTTGTGTTGCTGTTAGCTGATTTGAGGTGGGTTGCGCAATTTGTGAGCTTTTGGAAAAAGTGAGCCAAATCAGTGTGAGCCAAATCAAATCACCTGCAGGCAGGGTCTTCCAAAAGTATGTGTACAGCAGTTTCATGGTCAAGATGAGGATTGATTTGGGATCTTTCAGGTTATTTTGGTACAATTTAGGCTGGGGATAATGCTTGAGGAAGGAATTTGTGATGTTTGAATTTTTGGGCTCATGAGGTCAAAACGTTCAAATTTAGAAGTGTGGAAATTGTAGGGTGTTGATGTAGAAATGGGTATCTCTGAAAGTACAATTATTTTTTGTGAAGACAGTATATCAATGAAATGTAGTGTATTGTATGGGGGTTTGAGAGGTAGCATGCAATTTTTGTTTTTTCAAAATTTTTGTGTGGTTTTTTGGTGTGGTCAACTTTAGGTCAGGTTGAAATATCAAAATGGTTGTTTGGGTCAGAGTTGGGTTCATTTATGTGTAATTACACACAAAATTATTGGATTTTTGTTTTTGTGAATTTCAGCAATTATTCAGGTGCTTTTTGATGAAGTAAGGTGTGTACATTTGAGAGTTTTTGAAACTATTTAAAATAATTACATGTATGTAGAATAGAATAAGCTTTATTTGTTTGTAATTAGCTGTAAGAATATTTGACTTTTCATTTTTGTAACTTTTCATTCTTTTGGGCCCATTAAAACGGAGTGCAATGGAGGCTCCAGAGAGCTTCAGTTTGAAATTGCACAAGGCCATACATTTTGACATCATCGGAAAAGCCCTCAAATCATGGTGGCATCCATCTTGGACATATTTTTTTGAGGTCCAATCATACCAAATGCAAGTTCTGCAGTCTCAACGCAAATTAAAACATTCACAATTCTTTGCTGTCAGGACAAGCCTCGGCTCTTTTGGGGAAATATTGAAAAGGGACAGCAACAGCAATTCAGGAGGAGATCTGAAACATGAATGCTGAATCAGTGTGGTTTCTTACTGGTGGATCATGGCGGGTCTCGGACTGGCCATGGCTTTCATAGCATTGCTGCTGTTCATCAACATGAGGGTGTTGGGCCAAGTGTTGTACAAGATCGGAGGGAAAATTCCGGTACAGTTCATCTGGTCATCTTTCCGGCACCAGTGGCACCTAGATGAGCAGGAACTGATGGTCGACAACGGCGGACGCTGTGACCTTCGCGTTTCTTTTGTCCTGAGCGTGTTGCAACTTTTCAGTTGCACTTTTGATGGTGTGATCGACAAGAATACCTTGAGTAGAGTTGCCAGAATCTATTCAACATGTCAGGATGATAGTCAAACACAATATGAGCGACAAACACCAATTAGAAACCAACATTAAACATGTCAACAACTTCAGTCAGTTGACTGTTTGTCATAGTATTCGACCTTGAAACATATGCTCTTGATGGTTTTTCCGCCAACCTTGTGAAACATATCATACAATGCGCTCCCTGATATGGAACCAAGACCTTCCTTGTCATCTTTGCCAACCCTTTTTGGTACTTTGGACTTCTCCCCAATTGCTGCCTTTTCAGCCTGTTCAAGGACA
>JAAUXT010080705.1_pt1 | contig 30835 bp, 26 predicted proteins | sample 7278171 | NCBI WGS metagenome assembly JAAUXT01 (sample SAMN14350112, study PRJNA611818) | marine sediment metagenome | isolation source: surface marine sediment (1.8m) | place: French Polynesia: Moorea | collected 2018-08
CCCCCCCCCCCCCCCCCCCCCCCCCCCCCCCCCCCCCCCCCCCCCCCCCCCCCCCCCCCCCCCCCCCCCCCCCCCCCCCCCCCCCCCCCCCCCCCCCCCCCCCCCCCGGCCAACAAAACCACACCACCACAAAATGATCAGTGATCATCACTGACCATAAATTTTGGAACCAATGTGGTTCCGACCCCCCCCCCTACAGACCATATGGTTCACCAAAATTCTTGAAAAAAAAAATTTCATTTCAAAATGATCAGTGATGATTACTGATCATTTTGAGCCAATGTGATTCTGACCCCCCCTCCTGGTCAGAACCACATTGCACACACACACACACACACACACATACAGACTGACGGTGATAACACTAAGCGTGTGGTCGAGACCCTTCGGGACCACACGCTTAAAAACATGGACAAAATGTGGATTCTCGACCCAACCGAGCCCAGCGACACATCCAGAAGCTGTTTGTTGACAAACTCACCCCAAAGCAGAAAGTGGAAAACGAATGATTGATCTGAAACGCCTCCACAGATAACAAGGTGAATTTCAACGATGTCCTGGTTGTGTATTGTGCGACAGCTGTCCAACTGCGTTCATACGTTCCCATTGTCGTCCCAGTTTCTTTTCCAGAATTGCCGCCGGCCAGCTGTTTGTTTGCGATGGAGTTGCGCGCTGCACCTCACAAAACGCAAGCCTGAGACGGAACGTTCGCATGGTGCAACAGAAAGTCAAAAACCTCCTGGCTATTGAGTACTACGTAGTTAATCACGTTCTCTTCCAGAAAAAAGTGCTCACAAACGAAACATCAGTCCCAAAATAGTCGGGGAGGCGGGGGAGGGGGCAAATGGCAAGGAGAGAAACTCGACCAGCACAGGTTGGAGCAACCGCCTTTCTGTGCAGTTTGACCATGGTCTGTGGCGTGAAGTTTCATTCAAACTTCACACCTGACCTGTTCCAATTTCAACGCGACTCACCACAACTGGATTCATGGGGCCACAAATCCTGTTGTCTGTTTGTCAAGACAATTCCATGTGTTCGTTGTGCATCTTTATGGATTGACTAGCCGTCTGAAGTGTTACTGCCACAGAAGGAACGACTTGGACACTCAGTTCCAAATCCCTCACTACAGCACTGTTTTGTTTCGATTTTGTGGAAACACGAGATCAACAGTGATTCCTGATTCATTGTTCTGACCACTCCCACAAACTTTCCTGGTTTCTGCCCCCTCCCCGCCCCTGAGAGGCCCCGGGTGCCCCAGAGGAATCAAATTTGTGGGTTCCACCCCTCCTTCTAAACCAGCAATATGTCCGTAGTCATGTCAATGCGCCAACACCAACGCAGTTCAAGTCAAAGTTCGTTGACGTCACATGTACCACACTTCCGACGTCATCAACTTCTAAAGTTACGTCGCTGTCAGTGCTGACGTCACACGTGACGCCACTGTGTCCCACAGAGTCACGATATCCACCCTCAAGAATGGTGAACGGCGTGTTGCTGAGCAAGTTGTTGGTTTCCACCGTCACGTTCCGCTCGTTGTGATTGGTTGAAGAAGTGACGTCATTGAACTCAAGTGGATCGGCGTCTTGTTTTCGCTTGGAGGAGTGGAGCTGGTAGGGCAGGCCCGGGTGACGCTTGTTGTGGTGCTCGCGCACCTGAGTTGACTGCTGGAACGTCTGGCCGCAATGAATGCAGAAGTACGGCTGGAAAAAATCAGGGATTCGCATCAGGACTGCCACTCAAGGAACACACAGCGAGAGCATCCACAGAGCCCCCGGTTTGTTGAGTGATTCACTCACCCGCTCTCCGGTGTGTATGATCACGTGCTTTCCGAGGTTGTTTCGGGTCGCAAACCCTTTCCCACAGAATGAACATTTGTACGGTTTGAAATCTGCAACCGAAAAGAAAAACTTGCTCTGAGACACGAAAGTGCGAAAGTGCACAAAGCGTTTCAACGAAGCCACTCTCGACGTCTGTTGCAGTTGCGCAATTTGCGTGACCTTTCTTTCTCTTCCAAACTGTTACGGCTTGGCATCAGCAGAGTGCGCTGGTGTTTCCAAAGACGCGTCAAATAGCGGTACTAAGATCGAGTCGGGCGTACTTGAGTGAACGAATTTGATGTGCGTCGGCAAGTGCTGTTTCCTGAACATCTTGTCACAATGTGGGCAGGGCACCTGCTCCCGGTTCTGAAAACACAAAATTACCGTTGGACATTCAGCTTTTGCGTCACATCTGATTGATTGAGAGGTGAACAAGTCAACAGCTGCAATGAACTGTGTGGGCGAGGAAAACATCCAAAAGACCATCATCTCCAGATTTCAGACACCAGACATGAAGGGTTGAAAGTCTTACCTTGCCGTGCACGTTTTCGTGGTGCGACCTGACAAGGCGACGCGTTGCGAACCTCTTGGCACAGACGGAGCAGGCGAACGGGCGCTCTTCTGCAAACACGACGACCGGCAGTCAGCCTCGGGGAGGTCAGATGTCAGCATGGGAGCAGGTGTCAAAACGCACGCGCACCATTCAAACAGCAGCAATGGCAGAAACGCGAAGGACGCCTCACCAGAGTGCTTCAGTCGGACGTGGTCCTCGAGATGAGGCTGCCTGTCGAACTTGGCTCCGCACTCGCTGCACTGGTATCGGCTCGAGCTCAAGTGTTCCGTCTGTCGGTGTGTAGTCAGCTCCCGCTGCGTTTTGAAGCCGTCTCCACACTTTCTGCAGACCAGTGGGAGACTCGTGTGTTCTCTGTAGGAAAACAAAATTTGTCTGAAGCAACTTGGCACGAACAGGACTGGAGAGCAAATTTCTTCACAAGGAAAAAATGTTCTTGCTGCAAGTCGCGATTCATCAACGTCGCAAATCGAAAATTTATTCACACACAAACCTGCAATGCAACTCGCCCTGCAATCCCCCACCGCAAGACACATGTACAAGTGTTGGTCTGTCTGTGATTGCAACAGACTTTCAGTGTGACACCGTTTCTCGTGACAGGCTTGCAAATTCGGCACTCCATTGAATAATCTGTACCGTGTGCCCTACATTTTGTCACTGCTTATCAGATCAGAAGACAGTAGAGAGCTGCAGAACTGACCTGAAGTGCGCGCACAGCAGGTGATGAGAGCTGAAGGCGGCGCTGCATTTCCCACACGTGTACGATTTCTCTACCAAGCGCTGCCGAGAGAAGACGTGTGCTGGGTGGTCAACACGGTCAAAGCGAAGCGACGAAATTGCGGGAAACGAAGAGGCCTTCTTTGCCTTTGGATTTTGTGGTGCTGTAGCAGACCACTTTTTTCGCCGACTCCTTTGGGATGAATTCTTCAGAGCACATTCCTTGAAACGAATACTCCTTTTACTCAAGAACAAACATCTCAACAAGGAAAACTCACATGGATGCGTTCGTGGTGGCTGCGACTGGCCTGTGCGGTGGCGAACCCTTTCCCACACAGATCACAAAGGAATGGGAACTCCTGTAGATGGCACGAAACTTGATGTCAGATCCTGTCAGTACTCGTATCACAACAATGACTGCACAAATCGTCCAATTCGAATGACGATCTTCCCAAATTGACTTGTTGCTTTCCGGGTTCAGTTTGCAGAAGGGTCCGGCGCACTTACCCCCGTGTGGTTCATCTTGTGAGCCGTCAGAGACTTGGCACTCTTGAGAATCTTTCCGCAGACCTCGCAGGGGAACTCGTCAGGTCCTACAAGCAGGTCAATTGCAACAAGGGACAATTGCGCGCTTGCTCTAATGAGTGTCTGCCACAGAGAAAACAACACGTGCGCGCCCTGTATGTTGTCTCAGAAACCCCTTGTGGTCTGTTTGTTCTGCTTCTTTCGACCTTTCTTGCTTTGTGGCTGCGACTCATCTCAACAAGCTCTCAGCAAAGCTGAATTCCCCTTGCTCCTTCGATCGACCCGCCGTTGTCTCAAAACAGACGAGTCACTTTGATACACCGATACTCGACGGCTTCAGCCACCGTTCTCACCTTTCAGCAGAGAGACATAGCGGTGATGGTGGAGCGTCGACCTCGGCACTCCCGCCTTCCGGGACGCCTGGGTCCGCGACATGCCGCTCTCCATCAGCCGCAGAGCTGAGAACAGCGAACGAGCAGAATTGTGTCAAGGATCGACTGCACCAACACACGCACTTTAGTTTGACCAAACAAGCACATGTCTGACAGAGATTACACTTGATGTCTGGCAGACCCACCAAAACATACCAAATTGCATGTCCTCGTCAGTCCACTGCTTCAGCTTCAGTCCCTTGTGCGACGAGTTGCTGCAAGTAAAACTGGGTGGTTCTGGTACCCAGGAATAACCAGAGAGGCCGACAGACTGGGTCCTATCTACTCAAAGCTACCCAAGGGAATGGGACCTGAGCACCCACGGACGTTGGGTCTGCCCAAAATTTTGAGTCGGCCCTGCCCCGTGAGGCAGGTTTCAGAGGAACGTCAAGCGTCCAGCTGTTGTCGTCAGTGCCTTGTGCTGCTAACTTCGAACTCGAACGTTTTCATCATGTTCTGTGCACAGGGGTCTGCGATTATTTTCCACAACAAAGCGTCCAATACGGGACAACGACTCACCTTTTCTTTGCAGCGGTATCTTCGACTGCTTTTCTTTCCCTCTCAGCATTTTGAGTCATGTTTCTCTTTCTGTTTTTCTGCTTGGCTTGAGTGGCATGTTTCTGAGGTTTGGTTTTGCTTCCCTTGGGGCGGCCGCGCCCTCTTGGCATTGACGTGAGGCCAAGAGCGGCTTCTGCAAAATTTCAGTCAGTGATCAAAAGGAAGGGTTGGTTTGTGTACCAAGAGATCGTTTCGAAGTCAAAACGAAAGAGCGCTCGTACCAAGAGTATCGCAGTGCTCAAGCTTCACAACACAGTCCCTGAGCAGCAGTTCACTCTTGATCTGATTCTGAAAAGACGAAAACACCACCGTATATTTTTGTGTGTGACGCAATTATTCACAACCTCAATTTGTCCAAAGCGCAAGTTACAGAACAACTAGTTCCAGACAAAACGTCATTTGGGCTGATGTCCATTTTTTTCATATGGCACGGCAACGGGACTCTGCTCTGAGGTGCCCATCATTTTTTATGCGCGGCGTTCTGAAGGGAACCTTACACTTGAGTTCAAATTGCCGCCGACGTCATCTTCAAGTGGAACATCTTCAGTGACGTCGTCGTGGTGCGACTCAGCATGATCGTCCCGCGCTGACCAATCGCAGGCGCACGCGCAGACGGGGAGGAGTGGCTGCAAGTCCGGCGCCTCGGACTTGACGGAGCGCCACTGAATTGAGCACTGGGCGCTTCTGTTGCAGCGATGCAGCTGGGCCGCCAGGTGCTGCAACGTCGTCTGAACAAAGGAGACAGAAGTACCTCATGTCTGTGAAAGTTTTCTTGTGTTGGCTTCCGCAATATCGGCTTTTCCATTCAGTTCCGAACCACAAAGGTAATGACAAAAGTCGAAGCCTGGCATCGTTCAAACCCTCGTGCGTTTCTGTGTCTCAGCCTTCCAGATTATCTCCAGCGGATCCACACCGCAGCAAACAAAATTCTTTTGCACTTTACACAAAAAAAGAGAGACAAAGAACAACCTTTTGAAGGTAAAGTTGGGTCCCTCTGACCCCTCAAGAAAACCTCCCGGATTTTGAGCATCCAAGGGTCAGGAGCTCCCCAAAACTTTCGCCCTCTCCCCAAACTTTGAGCTGCCTGAAAACTACATTCACCACCGAAGAGTGAGGCACCTTGAGTACGAGTAAGCAGACTCCGGTCCAGGCAGGGTCTCCTTCAAAGCTGCAGTCTTCATCGCGCGAGTCCAGGTATGCACATACCGCCTGCACGCAGCTGTCGAAGCAAAGACAAACTAGACGTGGCATGGATCCGCAGAACACTTCTCATACCCTCTCTCCAAACTTTCGCTTGGAGCTGTTCTGACGGGCACTTTTTACTGCAGCCATGTGAAGCTGATCAATGGGTTGTAGTCGAGTTCAGTCCAGATTGTCTGCTCAACGAAACACTTGTGGTTTGTTCTTGTCGCAATGTTTTCTTCCAAGACTTCTGAAACACCAAATTTTTGTGGATTCTTCACCCATGTATAAGAGCCGTCTTAGTTTGCGCCTTCTTAATGGGTGTTCGAGAAAGATCATGTTTCAATGGGACATTAGTAGACTCTGCCAGAACTTAGAAAATCAAGGCAAAACTTGCGGACGGGAGGGGTCTGTCAGCAAGGGCTCTCACCTTTTCTTAGTCTCTGCTGAAAGTATGCGCCACATAATTGCACAAATTTCCACTCTCCGCTTTCTGTTGGCTGCGAGGAAGTCCAAGGTTTCAATTTTTCGTCATCTCGGAACGACGGTGCACAGATATTATTGTTTTCCAGTTAACAGAAGCACTTGGCAGCCATCAAGATCTCAATTATCGCTCATCGCCAAATAGTTCAAAACTTTTTTCCCGCGCTTTTCACAAAGTTCAAAGCTGGGTTCCCAGGTAAAAATATGGAAAAGGTCCTCGCTTCACATCTCAAATCTGAAATTCTGAATTGTCCTGAGTCAAAGATGAAGAATGAAAGTCTTTTGTGGTTTCAGACGGTTTGGTCCCGTCAGGCTTCCCCGTCATCATTTCAAGGGTCTGGGAGACGGATGGATGATTTGGGGGAGGGGGGGGGGTTCAACGCCCAGGGGTGCTGGCTGCTACGTGCGCACCGTATCAAAGTTTGAGCTTTTTTTGAAAAAGTCAACTCTTGAGTTCGCACATGCAGTAGGATGGGTTTCTCCGTGTGTTTTGAAGTTGATCTTTATCAGTTTGACGGGTCTTGGGCTGGAAACCAAGCCAGTGTGGACGGGTCGGTGGTTCCCACAAGTTTCCTTTTTTTCGATCCGGCGGTTTCTTTGAGCATTTGTTGGAAATAGCACCAATTTATTCAATCTGGACGTTTGAGCTTGTAATCAGACTTTTAGTGGTCAGACAAATCATCTTTTGGGTTTATCAATCACTTGGTGTCAGTCTTCTGCTGCGCGGGCTACCCCTGCTGGAAGCCGCAGTTGTTCAACAGGAACTCGTTCATGGTGAGGAAGAGGCTCTCGTACTGCTCGGGGTCCCTGATTCCATGGTTCTGATCGGGAAAGAACTGCAAAGAAAGACGAGAACTCCGTTGCAATCGGCACGGTTTGGTTTGCTTTGTTTGCGTGTCTGAGGTCTGGTCAGAACCTCTTTGACAGGGCCCCCGTGCAGCTGTTGACGTGCGGCTTGTGGGCCATGGCGTTTCCCCCTTTATCTTCTGAGCCAAAACCCCTCCTGGATCAAATCTCAGATCCAGAGGAGAATGAGCATACGAGACCTCTCTTTTTTTGCTCACTCATGCACTGACATACTTTCCAAGGGAATCTGTGTGTGAACCTGGTGTTTGGTTGATCTCAGACTAGAGATTTACGCACCATCGATTGGTGGCCAATTCGAGCTTCATTCAGCGCGTGGACCATCTGAAGAGCGTTCTGCACGTGCACGTTGTCTGAAAAACATCCGGACACAAAATTTTGCGAGACGTTGTCAATCATGGGCTCAAAGGACCGATTTGTGGAACGACAAGAGGTTCTGCTGTATTGGGTGGTTTCGAAGACACACCAGCAATGAAATCTGAATCAAGGTCTTGTTCATTTGAGATCTCGAATTTTCTTTCAAGCAAGTGGTGTTGGTTACCATCCAGAGTTCCATGGGCGACAAAATACTTCTTGCCCCGGAAATTCTCCACTTTTCGCATCGCATCTGTGGCCTGCAAGACAAATTTCATTTTCACCGCGAAGCCGTTTGGATCTACATGTATTTCCCTGACAAAGAGACGGACATGCGCACGAACAGACTGCCCCGATCAAGAAGCACCAGAATGATTCACTACGCTTTCGGAAAAATGCCTCCACAAATCACACAACGGATTGTCAGAACTTTTTGGAGTGTGCGAGGTACAACTGACGTACACGGACAAACAGCGACTCACATTGTAGCCAGCTTGGTTGTCCGAAGGCGTATCGAGTCCCATGAAACGCTCCGTGTATCCAGAGTCTGTAAGAAATGGCAGCAGTCAGACGTTCTGTGTCTGTGGAAACTTGTCTCGATGATGAGACCCGCAGAAGCCAAGTTTCTGGCGGATTTGGGGGTCTGGGGCGGCCTGCGCGCTCTCAAAGTCTCAAAGTCGGGTCTGACCCTGGCTGAAATTCAACTTTGGCCCTCACTCTGACCCTGGACCCGCCAGAGGAATTTTTTCCAGGCATTCTGAAATGGGCTTCGGCACTTGCTGACCAGAGCCTCTGGGAACTTGAGTGGGGATGTTCCTTGGGTCGTCTCAGTCTATGTTTTTGGAATTTGCGTATTGTTGTAGTTTCTGAACTGTTTTTCGTGGCACCAAACACAAAACAGTTGAGTTCGCGTCCCTGTGCGAGATCCTGAACCCCAGGATCGACGGCAAAACGACTCACAGTAGTAGCGGAAGTTGGTGACGGGAGCGACGGCCAGGCCGCACTGGAAGACGTCGCTCGGGTGCCCGATCACGTGCGTCGTCGTGAAGCCGCCGTACGACTGAAACGACACAAAACGCACGCTCAGGTTGGCACAGGTATTGGCCAAACCATAATGTGTACCAAGATTGCAGCTTTCTGTGACCTGCCTTTCTCTGTAAACTTTGAATGTGCTGGTTTGTGCGTGAGCCACAAGCTCTTTTCAAAACGTCAACAGCGATCGACCTGAGCCTCATCACTGTACCAGCCATGATCAATATTTTTCGTGACAGGACTCCACCCAAGCGTTTCCAAACTTGAGACTCACCCAGCCCCAGACTGCAAACCGATCAGGGTCCACGTACGGGTAGCCCGCCATCAGGCTCCTGTCGAAGGAAGCGTTTCGTGCACATGAGAGAGCTTCCACAGTGGTTCAACTCAAAACAGCTCTGCTCTTTCGTGGGCATTGAGCCTTCTTCAGATGCCTGTTGGTTGAAACGACTCACTGCGCCCCTGCGATCTGGTCCTCAATCTCCGCAGTTCCCAGGCCGCGGTACAGCGCATACAGAAATTCGTCTCCCCGGCTGCCCGAACCGCGACCGTTCAGCCGAACCGTGATCACGTTCTCTGCAATGCGAAAGCTCTGGAGTCAGCATTGGCTTTTGTCTGTGACACATGGAGACACATGCCATGGTCCATGGTGTCCTGTATTCCATTTCCTGAACTTGTGAGATGTGTGTGTGTGTGTGTGTGTTTGTGTGTGTGTGTGTGTGCTGGTGTATGTGCGTGCGTGTGTTCACCTGAGGTGGCGAGATAGGTGTCCCAGCCGCCGACGTTGGCAGAACTGAGTGACTTGAACTGGTAACTCGCCTGCACGTGGCCGTGTGGACCCGCGTACCTGCAGAACACAAGGACCCTCAGACACTGCTGATCTCTTCGAACTCGTCTGCTCGACAAACCGGCGGACTGACACCACAACAGAATGAACATTGTTGTGCAATTTAATGATCAGAGTGGCATAAGTGTGGCTCCCTGGAATTGGGCTCACAGGTTTGAGAACCTTTTGCTGCGTCGGACATCTGCTCATCGGAACCTGAGGTGGAGAGAAACTCACGGGTAGAAGAGGACGGGGTAGAGGACGGAACCGTCGCTCACCATGTCCGGAGGTAGTGTCACCTCCGCCCATCCCTCTGGAGCACAAACAGCATCATTTGCAATGCGAAACATATCGTCGCCGTGTGTGTGTGTTTATATATGTGTGTGTGTGTGTGTGTGTGTGTGTGTGTGTGCTTGCGTGTGCGTGTGTGGTGACTTTACTGACCGCAGAAGATGACCAGGTTGACACAGGTTTTCACTCACGCTCTCCGGCTCCGATGCTCAGCTGCATGTATTCTTTGGTGGGCATCGTCACGTTGACCAGTTTCGCGATCAGATCAGCGTTGTCTTCAATTGTGGTGTCTGAAAGAGTGTCGTTGAAAGTGGAAGGCCCTTCACACGATTCGGTTTCCAGAAGAACAGGACAAGGGGGAAAACTGCTGTTTCGAGAAGAAGGCTGAGCGAGACAGATGGGTGCCATGGTAGAGTGTTACTTTTTGAGCAAAAACGTGCTTTCATATATTGGTGATCTGTTGCTGGAACATGAAAGCAGAAACGATCTGAAATCTTGCTAGTTTGGTCTTTGTCCCTGCTTGATCTCGCTGAAGACAGACTCACATCTGTCTTCGTCGTAGGTCCAAAAGAGATGGAAGCTGGGTACGTCCGGGCCCCAGCACGCCAGCTGATAGTAGTCCGTGCTCTTGCTGCAATGAGAAAAGGCTTGGACCTGCTTTGAGGCTGCAGAATCGCAAAACAGCCTGGGCGAGAGTTTGGGGTCCCCATAGGTCCAAGACAAAACATCTTGCGTTTGCGCCATCAGATCGACCTGTGTGGCCGAACCCACCTGAATGTCGTGGTGGTGTACTGGCAGTCCCGTGGGACTGGGTTCGTGTCGGGGCAGGTGAGGCAGACGGCGGGGCGGTCCGCCGGGTCCGCGTCCGGGGTGCCTACCCGGTACAGGTGCTGGTTCAGTTGGTTTCCGTCAGCCGTCGCCCAGTAGTACCTGAAACACGGTGCATATCTCAACGAAGAGTCATTGCATGTGGTCGGGACATGCAAATCATGCGCTCTGATGAGATTAAAAATTGGAGACTGAAAGCGTGGCGTCAGCCCACGCGCATGCATGCCATGACAATCAGGAGTGAAAAGCAACCACATGCATGGCCATTCCGTACGGTGCACCAATCACAGGAAAGGAGACACGGACAAGCAACATTTCCAGAAATTCATTTCCGTGCCTCTCTGCTAATGGACGTGTTTTTTCGCGTCACCGCTGTGCCGGACTCGACTCACACGAGATTTCGCTGCTCACTGAATCCTGCGATCGCCAGGGCGTCGTTGGTGTCAAAAGTCAAGAGGGTTGTTTCGCCAATCGAAAACGTCTGAAACATGACAGAAATATTCTTGAGTTTGAGGTGTGAGGACCCCATGATGCTGGGCTCGACGTGGAGACGTTGTTCTCACGTCCTGCACAACCGCAGTGTCGAAGCAGGGACTCTTCCGCGCTTTGGATTGGAGATTCCAATTGCAAGATGACAAAGAAACAAAAACAACAGGACCAAGGGGCCTGATGCCCCTCCCCCTGGATCTGCGCCTCCTCACCGGAGCCGTCACGGTGGCGATCTGCTGGTATCTTCCCACGTCCTCGTTCACGACTGCTGACACGATGGCGAGATATTCGTCTCCGCCGTGAATGAACCGGTCAAAGGCCGTGAAGGGCTAGAAAGGTGAGAAGACAGGGTTCTCAAACTGGACAAAAATGGTTCCTGTGAAATCACACGATGACTTTTCGAGACTTGGTCGAGAAAGGAGTTGTGTGATTGAACAGGAACCTTTTTGTGGGATGAGAACCCATTTCTACCACGATGCAAGCTTGTACGACATGTTTAGAGATCGCAGAGTTGTAGAATCAGACGTGCATGTCGTGCACGTACCGTGCCAGATCGTTCTCACACATGGATCAATGGATGTGCGGTTCCCATGCATAGTTTCCACAAGAACCTGCCCGTGTTTCAGATGTCGGTAACGATGCACATGTTGTCACTTCTCATGCAGTTGTTTTGCGTGCAGTGGAACCGATTGTGGAACAACGCAAAAAATGACGTTAAGACACTCACCCCTCGGATCCAACCATTTTCAACGGACTCGTCTCGATTCTGCACAGAAAAGATATCTTGGTCACTTTGCAGGATTGTTTGAATTTTTTCAGCGAAAGTGTAATTTGCAACTCAATGAACGCACAAGACAGGCACAGCCAGGGAAGTACTCACTCTCTGACACGCGCCATCCGGGACACTGCAGATCTCGACGACGTACTCAGTCTGCGCTCGGTTGCACCAGCCAACGAGCACGTGGGAATCGTCCTTCCAGTCCATCACGAAGAAGTAGTGATCTCTGAACAGAAGTCGCGAGATCTGCTTTGAAACTGCAGGCTCGGTGAAGTTGACACAAAACAGACTTGAATGTGCTCACCGCCAAAAACGAGCGTGTGTACAAACAGGTTGCCTCGGCTGGACGGGTTGAACGGGAAGGACCGAGCTATGTCCGGTGTGCGGCCCCTGAGGAGTCAGTGCGAAGGCGGAACTTACTGGTTGCGGAACTCGGTCGGCGGATCGAAGACGAGAACCTCTGTCGGTCCGCCGGGAGCGTTCATGTCCAGAACGCGAAGTTCCGCCGTCGAGAAGTGGCCCGGATCTCCAGACTGAAATCAACGACTCAGCTTCACGGGCAGTACAGGATGACGTCACAGGCACCGGCTCCCTTCCAGCTGCTCCACTGACCTTGAGGTACACCTGTCGGAACATGTACGGGTAGACCTGGTCGTAGTCCCCATACACAGCGTGCTCGGACAGGGTGATATCGGAGGAGTCGAAGTGCCCGTACACCAGGTACGACATGTCGTCTGAGAACCAGTGCATCGGCCAGTCCCACATCACACCTTTGAAAGGACAGACTTCGTGAAATGAGTCTTTTGGATATTGTATACGGGTTGAGACCATAAACAAGAGCTCTTGAACAACGCATTGATCAGTTTGATTTTGTTGACGCAAGGACCAACAACATTCGGCCACTTTGACCAATAGCTGGACGCTTCGTGTGTTCAGTCCACGGCTACTTCGCTCGAGGTTCACCCGCGAAGTTCCAGAAGGAGAGTCCGTTCCTGACGCCAGGCTGCTCCCCGGAGGTGGTGAGGCGCACCGGCAGCAACTCCGGCGCTCCCTGGTAGTACAGGTCGTCTTCCCAGATGTACGTCTGCAATTTGGCCGAACGAAAACGCTTTCATCATGCGTGTACGCAGGAAAAAGCAACCGACGCAACCGCGTTTGTAACAGGGAAGATGAAGCAGAAATAGTGAGGACGACTCAAAAGTCAAGCTGTTTGCAAAGTGCGGCTTCATTCCTGGGGATATTTCTGCTTCCGTTCAGTGGTGTCACAATTGTCAATTGAGTTCAGGAAGCCACGAGAATTGGAAGAAAGAAAGCCCTTTGCGGGAGATCTCTGCACCAGCGCGTTGGTGTCGCCAGCCCAGCCGGCGTACACGAGCAGCTGTCCGGCCGCCGCCGCGTCATTCGGAAAATCAGACACCTCCCTGCAACGTGCGTGGAGCCTTTTGGAGACAAAGTTTATTTTGTGTGTGGACATTCTCCTTTAGGTGTGTTGAAAGTGGACGGCAGTGTGCACGCGTTGTGTGTGTGTGTGTGTGTGTGTGTGTGTGTGTGTGTGTGTGTGTGCACGTGTGTGTGCAAAGCATTTCTTGTGTGGACACATATGAAGCTTCTGAATTTGGTTCATCCTTCACTCACTGTCCTGGCTCCGCCTGACGGTCGAACATCCGGTACCGCGCAGTGGAGAAGCCGTTCTGCACCTCCTTGAATGAGAGAGGTTCAATCCGGAATCAACCTTGTGCTCCAACAGCGCTACTCTGGTCTTCGAAGGAGATCAATGGTACGAAACCGCCATCAAGTGTTTGCATGGAAATCTCGACACGGATAGATCGATTTAGCATTGAGAAAGCTCGCAATTGAAAGGTTGAGAGCTGCAAATCAATTTGTCCGTTTGTGCATCTGGTTTGCCAGCTTTCCCTGGTGGACTTGGCCTTGGCCTGAGGGGTTTCTGATATTCGAGGACTGCATGGAGGTCCGGCCCACTGGATCCGATAGAGTTGATTTGACAAAAGTTTGTTTTGTGCAAAGCTGGAAAACAATTTCAAAGAAAACAGGAATGCACTCACCGTGACGCCATCATAAGAGATGAGCATGTAGCGTTCGTCTGTGGAGAGATACACCTGCGACACTCCAAGCGAAGTCTGCAAAGAAAGCTTTTTCTCGTCACAATGTTACCTCCATCTGCGGATTTTGGACCTTGTCGTAGTCCAGAGACTTTGACCTGTCCAGAAGCATCAAAGGGCTGCGGCAGGTGCATTCATCATGAGGTCCACGTGAGTGTGAGGCCTCCAGCAGATCCTTTGGCGCGGGACGGGCCCCTCCAAGCTCAGACAGCCAAGGCAAGGACGGGCACCGCAGATGCAAGATGCTCAAATTGGAAGCTGAAGATGAGGCCCTCTTGGTCTCTATGAAAAAAATGTTTTTTGGCCCTCTCCGAATTTGGTGTCTCTGAAGGTCTGACCACTCGTATCACCCCCAACCCAGTTCTGGAGCGCCTGGATGACGCGTCAACGATTGTACTTTTCTTGGAGTTGACTTTACTGAGTTGACACATTGCTCAAGCCCTGTGCCGCTTGCGCGGCGCATCCTCGTATTTCAGGACTCACGACTTGCTGTGCGGTGAGGAGAGTCTCCACGGTGTTGTTGTCCAGGTCCCTGAGCACCAGCTCCAAGGTGCTCGTGAAGTAGTACACTTTGTTCGTATCTGCAGTGAGAAAGAAATAGCAAATTGCTGATTAAGCTGCACAGTAACACGGGAGTCAACAGGTCGAGGTGTGGGTTGGGACGTTTGTCTTGCAGTGTCTCAAGGACTCAAGGGATCTGTGATCCCTCGGGCTCTTCTCCAGATCCATCTCGTGAGATGATTCTCAAGTGTTTTCCTTATGCAACGCAACATGAGGTGAACAAAAACACGGAAGTGATTTGCGTGGTGTGTGGGATGATCCATTCTGTCCACGCGACTGACACAATCGGATCAATGTCCACTTCGCGTCCAATTGGAGAAAATTGGTCAAATCCGATTTGTCATTGAGCTGCACGCGGGTCACGGCCAACACGACCGGCGAGGATGGACTGGTCAAACGAACTCAATTTAGGATGTCAGCCTTGAGCTGCGACTTCAACGACTTCCGGCAGCGGAGGCTCGTTCTCAGTCACACCCGGAATCTTCAGGCTCGAGAACGGAAGGGTCCGTGAGGCTCAGCTCGCACACCTCGGAATTTTAGAGTTGTTGATTCCGCATATTTCTAAGATGCCCTTTTTTGCCACAAAATCGAATATCAAAAGAAAGGTGCCTGCAAACTCGAGTTTTTCTCGGGTTGCCATTGAGCTTTGGTACCAGAAAACACCACAAACTTGACCGCACATCTACGCAGACTCATTTGTTGATGCGTCGTACCTCCGACAAACTGCAGGAATGGCACCCTGTATGCGTACTCCCCACTAAACATGTCGTCGAACGTGAAGGGACCGGCGTTCTTGGAACTCTCCTGTCCTGCAAAAGGCATTAAAAATTCTGGAGATGGTTTGCCTTCGATTTGATAAAGAACCAACCCATGAGCAGAACTGGTGAGCAAGTTTGGAACAGCATGTCGGCTTTGTGGATTTCTTTTGGCAGAAATCGTGCTCAGCGAAATTCAGAATGAAGAATATTGCGCTTTTTGAAAGTAACAACCGTTTTAAAAGCAAATATTCAAAGCAAAAATTGACTTTTGGATCTTGAAGAAGCTTCTTGAAAAGGATGATCAACTGATCAGGAGATAAGAGACAGAGAGGCATTTGTCTCAGTTCCGATAGGACTGTTTGGTCACATGTCTAGCTTGAGAGGACTGGAGGGCTGGTTCACAATCTGGTCAGCAGCGAAAGCCTGACTTCTTCGAGGTGCTGCACAACTTCCTTTTGTGCAACTGCAAAACTTGCTGAGACTTCATTTTGTACGGGTGGGGTGTTGTGCAAGCAAAATAGCAAAAAAATCTTCTCAAACAGGAACTCTGGTTTGAGAAGATTTTTGGTTGAGACCAAGGCCAAAGCACTTTCTTTATGTTTGTGATTCACATCAACAAATTGCCAATTCCAAGCTGACTCCAAAGCTAAGTCCAAAGGTCTCGGACAGAACTCAAGCTGCGCACGCAGAGATCTCCCGCCGCTTGTTTTCTCCAAGTCAGCTCAGACCGACCTGGCTTGTTGAAGGATTTCCTGTAGAAAGGCTCAGGCCTCGTCTTCAGAACTTCGGGTGCAAGAAACGCGTCTACGTAGTCATATCCGACGCGATTTCCGTTGCTGCCACGGTGATTCTCGTGGTGCTCGTGACTGCCGTGATGATCATTTTCTTCACTCGAGTCGCTGTGTCTCCCGTGTTGACTGTGGTTGTCCTCGTGGCTGTGATTGTCTTCTCCACTGTTGTCGTTGTCGTGTTTTTCATTGTGATTCTCCAACGTTTTCACCTGAAAGTGTTTGACGCTGTCCTTTCTGAGAAACCTGAGTTGCGTGTTTCAGATCTGTTCGTGCGAGTAAAGTGGATCTCGTCAGAGAACAAATTGCTGCAGTGGAACGAAAGCCGCGGACGCAGCTGAAAACTGGCGAAACCTACCCGTTCGGCGAGTGCGATCGTGCAGATGAGAAGCGCTCCTGCGAGCGCAACCAAACACAGGATTGCTATCCAGTGCCAGAGAGTCGAGGACTGCCCGAGAACAAAAGAACACGCGCATCAATTTACCTGCGGCGAAAGAAGGCACAACTGTGAGAACCATCACGAATGTCTCTTCCCAGTCCCACACCAACCTCCGCCCTTGTCCAGCCCTGTGCGTGTTTTGTGTGGCACTCAGAGACGCCGTTCTCCCCGTTGGCTTGTTACCCTTTCCACCTCATCCCGACCCTCCATTTTTGGATGAGCCTGCAACATGCACCCCTCCCATGGCGGCGTGAAATTCCCGCCGAACATTCTGGCGTCCAGTGTTGCAACTGCCCCTCTCACCCTTCTGGGCGGCGCTGGCTGCAGCAGCACGGCGGGCGCCGCGCCCTTCTCCGCCGCAGAGCCGGCTCCAGCCCCCGGCTTCACGCTCAGCTCCGCCCCGACCTTCGTCATCGTGCAGTCTCTACGAATAACCCGACGAAGATTCGTTGGAGAACAACACTCAAGAGTTTCTGTCGGCAGTGGTGGCGTTGGCGTCACTTTCTGAGTGCGACCGCCACTGCGACTCGTCCAGTTTGCAACATCACATTTTGTCTTTTGACCTTTTTTCGTCTCTAACGCCGTTCAGTTGAAAAGAAAGCGACTTGAGAAGGTGGAAAAGAAACCTGCACGAACCAGTGTCTGAAGTCCCGAGCGAACTGCCACAGCGAGTTGTGAAGATCCCGTCCTGATAGTTGACGGTGGCCGCCAGGTTTTTGGGACTGCACTGAGACGACGCTAATTTGTCTGTCTGCACAGATCAGTTTTGTATGAAAGAAGACCTTGGCTTTGACCTGGTCCTCTCCCACAGAGACGATTCAAAGATCCTGAGAGATGACCAAGCCTTTCTGCAGAGCGTGGACATCACATCGTTTTCTTCCGCAAATGCTGTCACTAAGAAGTTTGGTTTCAGGGACCAGGCATCCAGCAGACGCAATCTCCCCAAAACATTTTATGTGCTTTGAAATCAGAATTTGAGACTCCTTGAAGAGATCCAAGCCTAATTGTTAATTAAGAAAGTAAATATGGCTTATCATGCGGTATGAAGAAAGTCAGTTTGATGATCATCACATTGCAGACGGGCGTCTTGCACTTGGTCGTACGAATTTGTGAGTTTTTGACCTGACAGGCAGATTTGTTTGTGAGCTTTAAATTTTTGCTTTTGATCTATTTGTCGCGCGTTGATATATCTTTTTGCCCCAAACAAACACAAACGTCGAGATGTTCTGCCACATCCCTCTTTTTAGACCTCAACGATCGATTCGTTCAAATTTGGATTTGCCAGAGCACAGAAATAAAGGTTTCACAAAGCACAATGCCTTCTGTTGGTTTCTGATCAGACAAGAAAAGATCGGAACCTGTCTTGCTCTTTTTGTGCTTGAATTGAATGTGGTGATTGTGATTTGGAAGACTTGTGAGAAAACTCGGAGTTGTGCTCTTGTTTCAGATCAACTTCGTGCGTTGTCTCTACGGGGCAAACAACAAACGACTCTTGGTTTCGTGGTACCTCTACAATAATGTCCCACGATCCATGCAGAGAGAACAACCCCCCTTCCCACAAATCCAAAGACAGCTCATTTGTTTTTCCTTTCTGCCATGCTGCTGAGAAGGAATGTGGTTGCTGGAGAAATGTTCTGAGTGATCGAGATAGAGCCATGCTTCTTTTTGTACTTATCCAGACAAAGCTAATCTGGTCCTTTTGTTCCAAAGTTGGCGAAGAATTCTGTTTGGAGGGTAAATCTTTTGAAGCGTGAGGTTCTGTCTCAGTTAGAAAAAAGAGAATGCTCCGGGACATTGAGCCAGCAGAAAGACACCCCAAGTTTCTTTTCTATTCCACCTGACGAAGACTGCTTGAAGCACAACACGACGTCCATTTTGGCTGAGGCAAGTGTTTTGTGTCTGGAGAACATGAAGTAAAAATTGCACATTGTGTTTTTTCATTTGGTTTTTGCTCACAACTGCGAAACTTGAAAACTTTCATTGTCTCGGAGAATTAAAATCGTGCAGCAAAGTGGACACAAACCTGTGTCCAGCAACTCCGGAATTGAGACAAAGGGACAGATTGAGCGGTTTTGACATTGGAAGAAAACTTAAACGAAAAGTTCGGAAGGAACTTGGGTGTCTTCCGTGTTGGGGGCTGGTTTTACCAGCGACGACACAACGCACTGCTGGGAAGTCACTACGCCTGTCTCAGTGCTGTTTTTTGGATGTTGCGCAATCACGTCACATTATCTGCTGCAGGGCAATTCAGGTTTCAGATTTTCACCTGCGCAATGGAGTAAGCCACCCAGGTTTTCCGTTCCTGGAAGGGTTGAGGTTCTTGAGTTGAGCCACCTTCCTTGGGTGGTGCCAGGGAGCCTTCCATGTCCACAGAAGATGAACGATGTTTCTCATTACATGTACTGTTCTCTATGGTTCTTGGTTCTTTCCATGACATCAAGTAGATCAATTGATAAATCATTGCAAACAGCCTGGCTATCATTGCAGAATGATGAAAATACGCCAAAATGTCAACGTCAACGAACGCTCAGCACGACAACAAAGACTGCCTCCTGGTGCCATGCATCTCCGAGGCCAGTAAAACAACGTTAATTAGTCGCAATTGCTCATTCTCACCAGTCGGGGTGAGTCCTAATCATCAGAAACTCGATCGGCGGAAGTCTAATTGCACAGTGACCCGTGCACTCAACCCGAACTTTTGCCTGTCAATTAACTGGTTGCACTTTGTTCATCGCGTTCCGATTTTCTTTGAATCCTGGTCCTTTTGGCCTCTTCAAACTAACGCAACTTCAGCCAAACAAGCTCAAGGAAATTGCTTTCTGCAGTTGTTCAGTATTTGGCTGCTCGGCAGTGGAAGGAAATGGTTCTCACAAGAGTTGTAGTTCTAAACCAGCCTTGATAATTTTTTCTCATTTCCGATGGTGTCTCAAATAAAAGGTGCATATCTTGCTCACGAGCAAAAGTAAACAAAGTTTCAACTTGGTGACAGAAAGCAAAGGAAAAGTTGGGTTGCGTTCTCGTACAGGCAGCAGTTGGGCGGACCTTCAGACCATGCGAGCAACCAGATGCCACAAAATGAATTTGCTCGGTGAGCTCCTGTTATCTTTATCAGCTCAAGTTGTGGCCACCTGAATAGGAAACTATGCGATTAATCTTGCGAGCGCGGGGTGCTCCGTGCAGAAAAATCCTGGGCAGATTGAGCTGGGCACGCAGAAGAGACTCCAGAATCAATTGAAGGAGACTGAGCGTCTTTAACCAAATCCCTTGCTACACGGGCAGGGGAATCAATACAACATCGCGAATTAGGATCGAGGGGCTTCTTCGCGAACCAGATGGGACTTTGGAAGTGAACAGAAGGACGCAGGCATGTCCAGTCCTGTTTTCGCTATCTACTCGTGCATCAACGGTTGTTTCCTGGTGCAGAAACGTGCACCTGTGGTGACCAGTTTGTCAAGTTTGTCCGCCAGACCGATACCACAAGTGGACAGGAGAACATCCCTTTTCTCTGGTTGACCCGTCACACGGCGCCGCTGTCGGTGTGGTCCTGCAGGACGGATGTCGAGAGTCCCTCCCAATCCGCTCCATCAGCGGGACCAGCTCAATCTGTTTCCCCTTCCTCTTCTCGTCGCTCGCAAGCTTTTCTTGCAGATGTGGAACTTTCCCCACACACATGTTTTTCTGCCTTGGCCAGGTTGGAATTTCAAACATTTGTCGTTTGTCAGGGAACGGGATTCCTCTTGTGGGTGGTTGTTGCATGTGGTAATTTCCTCCACCTCCTACAGAAAGTGGCCGAAACCGACATAGAAACAGCACAAACCTCTATTTCTGGACGTCGGTCGATTTCCATCCCAACACCCCAACTTCCCAGAGGAACTCGTTGCCGACACCGAACCTTTCTCCGGGGCCGCGGCGTTTCCGTCAGTCTGCCCGTGTTTTTGACACACGCGATCTGAGTCTGAGTCCAGCACACATGAACACCCAAATTTCACCCTCTGCCCATAATTTGTTTCCCAAGTTTGTGCCTCCGATGGTTGGAACTGGCTTAGACCGGGGTCATCCCCAAGACCTCACTACTGGATCCGCTGAAGGGTCACCATTGTCTGAATGGGCTCCAAGCTTTTGGGTTTCATCGAAGAAAAGAAGAGCCACTGCACGGACAAAGTATCCACTGACTGAATGATTGAGAATGAGAAGAATCAGTGACAAAGAATTGTGTTGGGCTGCAAGAAGACGCGAAACCTCGAACGTGCAGAGCTTTTGGTTGGAGTTTTCGTTGCAGATAATTGCTTTCTGCAGGAAATCATCTGCAGGGAAAGGAAACACACGACATCAGAACTCGCAGAACGCGAAGCCTCTACGGTTGTGTATCTCAGACACACAACAAGCCATGTTCCACTGTCTTCTGTGACCGAGTCCGTCGAAACTGGAACGACCAAACAATGAAAGGCATACGCTTTTCAAGTTCTGAACAATTTCTGTCGTTCAATGCGTAACAACAATGGGCACTGTTGAGCGTTCCCACGCACGCACACACACACACACACACACACACACACACACACAACACACATTTTGTTGTTCTGCCACGCAAACGCAGAAAACTGAAAAAAGTGGACAAAACTCGACAGGTGAACAGCGAAATGGAAATGTACACAGTGTTCTCCACTTTGGGTGTCTCTGGGGGCGGGGGCGATTTAGTGAGGTACCTAGAACGATCATCGAATGTAGATCTCGTTCAAGAACAAAGAAAAATACTTGTGCCGCCTGGAGAGCGTGATTACATTTGTTTCAAGAAATGACTTTTTGAGATGAGTTATTTTCGGAAAGACAAAGACAGACAGAAACTTATTGCGTGTTCATATCTTGGCCTGACAAAGGAAAAAGAAAGCCTTAGAACATTCCAGTCGTTTGGTGTCTCCGAAATCAATCCCACCCACAGCTGCAAACCCCGCGCGCCGGCTCCGAGCCGTCTGTATCACAAGTAGTCTTTGTATCACTTTACCTGGGAACACAACAAAAACCAATAAAGCTATTCCCTGGAAAATGGTATTACAGCGGCCTCTATTTGTCGAGGAGCAGACTCAGAGAGAAAAGGATTTCACAAAAACTCCATCCCATCTGTGAAAAGTTGGGTTGTTTGCATTGGAGAGAACAATGCAATCTGCGCTCCTACTTCAGTCCCCACGCTGAGCTTCACAAACCCATGTTCTGGGGAATCAGCAGCTACAGTATCGCTGAAGTTGGGCTTTTCAGAGCAGAAACATTTTGCCACAACCTGTTCACGATCACTGGCCACGTGAAAGCTTTCACGTCCTGTGCGGAGTCCTCGGCAATCGGAAGCCACAGCTGTGGGCTTTGCTGCTTCGGCCGGAAAACTGTCGCGGAATCCGACTGTGCGACCACATTTCGGCAATTGAATTACTTGCCACACACTCATATGTCAACACAGATACCAAATGTTCGTGGAGGGGAGATCCAGGAGGCTGCGCCCCTGGCCACAAAATGTTTGCCACACATTTCAAACATTTTCAAAGTTAAGACCTTCGATGCAGGGGATTGGGCCTTTCTGACCAAATCCTATTCGCCGCTGCACAATGGTTCTGAATGGAAGCGCTTGATCCATGTGAGTGCGGTGCGCAACCAGGCAACCCTCTGCAGTGAACTTTCCACGGCTGTGCCCAGATTCGTAGAGCCCCACCATGCGCATGACGTCTGTTCTATTCGCCTGCAAGCGGCGACGAGGTGTCCAATAAATTCTGCTTTGTGGGTCAGAGGTCGCTGTATGGGTCATTTTTTCCAACTGGGTGGTCGTGCCTGCCGCAGCGAGACATGGCTGCAAATTTGCACTTTGCAATAAACTGAGACATAAAACCTGCAGGATAGGGAATGAATCAAGCTGGTCTTGGCTTCGGTATTTCAATTCACACGGTTGAACCAACTGGCAAGACGATGAAACTGCCAAACTTTTGTGTCAGTGCAGAAAGCCAAACTTCACGGGGGTTTGGCAGTGCAGATGTTTCCCAGGGGCGCCCTCACGCGTGTTTACAACAGTCTGATGGCTCTTCAAGTTTACTCTGTGCCGATCTTTTGCCACTTTGTTCGATTCCGCAACTGTGAGATTGTGTATCGCAGACAAATACACAAGAAAGGAAGACCCAAAGGGAAATCAAATATTTGCACCAACAAACGTCAATATCGGAAACAAAAACAATCAAAACTCATCTCCGACGGTTTTTGTAGTGGCAGTTTTTGCATTCCGTTGAGGTTTGAAGTCACCTCCAATGGCGACGATGTCGTAGATCTTTGAGGAACTCTGGCGCCTGCTTCCTTCCAGAACCTGTGTTGGGCGTGGGTCGAACGAACAAAACACTTTGCCAGAAACAGAACAAGATCCACTTCGCAGACATGAAGTTTTCAAGTCGTTGTTCTCCATGCTAGAACCAGGACTGGAGCGAAGATCAACTGGGGTCCGGCCCTTTGGAGGGGGCAAGCTCAAACTGAAAAATTCCAAGTATTGCACGTGACAGTTCAACACGAACAAAGAGGGGGTGGGTGAAACAGGAGCCTGGATGGATCCCTGGAGGACCCTGGGTCCACGGGCTCCCCTGGTTCTTCTGCAGGCAAACCGCATGTCGTTTTTGATGAGACAGGCAGCACTGAAAGTGACAGGGAAATCAACCTGTCACAGATAATGAACGCGGATTGCACCTCATTTGTACAAGAACATTCTGTTGGTGCTTGAAAAGAAGTTCCATGGAGTTGGAGAAGAAGAAGATGCATGGTGAAATACGATTGCTTTCACTTTGCGTGTTTATTTTCTTCTTGAAAAATTCAGTTGGAATTTGACCACCTGTGTGTCTCGAAGAGGCCACAAGCGCACAGGAAGTTGGAGCACAGGAATTTCTGGTAGAAACTCGTCACCAGAGTTAAGCATGAGACATCTCGGAGCGTCTGTCCGTTTGTTTTCAAGTGATCCCGAACACAAGCGCGCGACGTGCATGGTCCTACCAACGCCGTTACCGTACCTTCAATGCACTTGCACCAACCTCAGATCTCAATTCATGTATTCATGGGCAAAACCTGAGCCGTGACTTACGCGTTGTTTTCCCGAGTCCTGTGGGATTGGCCCTCTGACCCGGCTTCAGTTGTTTATCACACAGCGGATTAAAGTGATGCAGTTTCATTGAGACAGTGTGGCCGGTAGTATCCAGGCTACTCGGTACAAAGCTGCAAATCCGTGGTTCTTGTGTGGCTACTCAACCTTCGCTCTGAGGAGAGGCTTGGACGTTGTCCGATTCATTCCACTGGGACCAGGGTGTGAAATCAAGTTCACCTGCGGAAAAGAACCAGTCATGAAATAAGCAGCCCACTGGATCGGAAGCCAGGCGCCGAGAGAAAATCGTTTCCGAGTACGGAGGACTTCACATGAAGGGCAGTCTCCGGCTCAGGCACTCGGCGTTGACGAAATTGGAGAAACCTTCTGTGAGCGACAGGGGGTGAACCGCGCAGATCAGACCAACCACAAGGTTACAGGTGCAGATCAGTCCTGATCACAGACTGGGGGAATCCTTGAGCAAACAGCTAGCGACAAAACTGATCCAGCACACGTGAAAAAAATGACGCACGAAGAAATCATGTTTCCACAACATCGAATTTGTCGCAAATTTAATTGACCAGAAAAGGGGCGAAAATCTGATGGTGAGCAAAATGCTTGAACAGCGCTTCTATTTGTTCGACTGCGGTACAAACGCACAAGTTTTGCGAAATATTGATCTCTTGGAGGCTCCAAACATGTACTGGGATTCACTAAACTCGTAAAGCTGTTCGGACTGAACCGAACAACCCAGAACGACCACACACAACCTTCACAGCAAAGTCTCAATCGATTGGGCGCATGAGATAAAACGCAATTTTTCCTGGGCGAGCGTTCTGGCCAGATGTCCACGGCCAATAGAAGCGGGCTGCGGTCCCTTGGTCCTCAAACAAGGAAAACAACGATTTTCACACTGTTTTGCACCACCAGCTGCAAAATCTCTTCTTCTGGTCAAACTTAGGATCGGTCATTCCGAAGGGTCATGAGCCTCTGAACCAAATGCCGTGTTCACCCCGTAATGTGGTGTTATGAGGCAACTTCACACAATTTGACCATGTCCTCACTTTCATTGATGAATTCAGAGCATGAAGTGAGGTTTCAGGACAGGAGTCTGATCCAGGACCACCCAAGTACGACTTCACAGTCTACCTGAAGTAGGAAAACCAACACACTGCAGACGAGCAGAATTCACTTCGACGCTGGCTTCTTCCTCCTGGATCCACGACCGGATCCAGTGCATTGAACGACCTCATCAGTGAAAGTAGCCGGGGATTGCGCAAACGACCCGCGCCAGATTGGAAAGGCATGTCTGCGCTGATGTACGACGCTGTTGTTGCGCGTAACGCTCGTTGAGACCGGGCGACATGCCTGTGGGGATGTAGTGGTCACGTGAGTCGCCCAACCTCGTTCTGTTGGATCCTCTGCAGTGAACGCCTTAAAAACTTGTTGAGATTTGTCATTTTTCCGGACTTTTTTTTGCGTTTCTACTTTCAACAAGAGTGAAAGTTACTTTGTTTGATCTTTCTGCTTTTGTACCGGCGCTGGGGCCTGGAAGCCTCTGCGCTGTATTCCCATGCTTGTTTCTGCGTGCATGTCCCTGACGGCCAATGAAAGAAGTGGGTTGGAACAAGGTGACGCCTTGCAGGCGCAACTCACCGAATACCAATGGGACAGATTCAGGATTTTGCTCCCTTTTCCGTGTTTTGCTTGTGAATCCAGAATTCGATGCTTGTACGCAAACGTGTCTCCTGCCGCCGCAGAAATCGCTGTTTGTTGCGTCATCCCAAAATTGCCGCATAAACATTCATGTCGCGGAAGTTCCGCAGTGAACGTATCTCATGTTTGACATATTTGTAGTCCTTCGCATCACTGGGCACTGGTCCAGATTTGTCTGCAGAGAAACCTCCGATCCTCCCGAAGCATGGCATCAAGATTCTCCACACTGATCCAGATCCTCCTACACTCTGGAAAATATTTTGGTATTCATAATCATTGATATTTTTTGTGCCAATAGCCAGTTGCAGAAAAGCATCACAGGAACTCTTCTGCAAAGGGTAATTTGTCCCCAACCATGTCTTCTTTTTAAAAGAAAGACCTCGATCAAAGCTGGGATCCACCCCTCAAATTTCAACCATTTTCCGAGTGACATTCCCGGGACTGATCCAGGTTAATAGATTGGGTGTGTCCCCGCAACCGACATACGTATTTCTCTTTTGTGCAAGTGAGTCAATCCCCTGCGAGTGGGTGCCCATTCCCGAATGACTCCTGAAGCTTTCTGCGGGAATAAAACACAATAAAATGTTATTTATGAGGGCTTGTTGTACATCCGCAGATCTGGAGTGAAAGAATTGTATTGTCTTCAGCAGAAGAGGCAGTAAATTACTCGGAATCCTGATGTATTGATGTTCAGTCGGGAGTTAATAGAAATCCGAAACAAAAGGCAGAGTAGTGGGAAGCCCAGACATGGGCATTCATCACACAGCGCTGCTTTGTTGTCCGACACTGGTTCTGGAGTCTACATTCTGCAGTAAATGGCAGATGAAACTGCCGTGCCAAGAATTTTTGTCTTGTCCTGAGACTGAATAGCAGATCAGACCACAGCAGAAATTGGACAAGCACAGACCGGCTTCCGGACGATGCAAATTTACCCACTTGACAAACCGAATTTTGGTCTGAGACTTTTCTGAAACACAAACCCAAGGAAGCTGGGGGAGCCACTTCACGGCCACCCACCTTCGGCTCAGGGACTCAGGGGTAGATCCTCGATTTGACACACGGGTGCTTCAGATGGTCCAGGGACATTTCTCCTCAAATTTTTGCCACAGGCATAAATCCCAAACGTAGATCCACGAGACGATGCTGCCGGTGAGATTCCAAATGAATATGCCTGATTCCATCGGCAAAAGGAGCATGAATTGTTTGAGTAAAAATTCGCACCTATGACTCGTACCAAGTAGGGCAAAGGATATTTTTGCATGATAAGAATTGACAAATTACAACTGCCTTTTTGTGATAGATCTACCCCTGTCTCCAAGGAGAGGCAAAGAGGACGTTTCTTGCTTGTGACAGGGGCAACATCACAACAAGTTGTTTGTGCAGCGCAGACAAGAGAGCCTTTCCCAAGTGGCCTTGTTTAAACTTTGAGAAACTTGACTTGTTGCTTGAAATGATTGCACTTGCAGTGCAAAAGTTGTCTTTTTTGCGGGATGGGGGTGGGGGGGAGTTCAGGGCTTCCCATGTCCCCTGAATCTACCGTGGCTAACGTGGAAGTCGCAGACCGAAAAGTTTGAAACAAGCGCATTCGGATGAACAAATGACTTGACTGTAATGACTCTTCAGAAATGTACAAACTTGCAGTTTTGGTAGAGAATGAGCTGAAATTACATTTCTGCAAACCAGCTTATCAAAAACGGATCATCAAACGAAGCCTGAAATGAGAAATTACCATTTGATTGATTTTGACAATTTAATCTGGAGGATTTTCCTCATTGAGACTTTTGTTTTCCGCTTCAGAATACGAAAACATGTGGCTGCGAAGGACCTGTTTCGTCCTTTTGGAAAACCAGGTTTTGATCCTTGTTCAGGAACAGGTTCTTCGGCGTTTGGTTCAGGGGAAAAGGCACAGAGTGTGTTCAAGGTGTGCACAGGGACGAAATGTTTCATCCAAGAAAGTTGTGTCCGATGCAAGGGTTCTTGAATTGAGAAAACGAAAACTTTCATGATTCTGACTCACAGAAGGTTGGCTTCATGGGCGAAGGCATAATTTTGGAATTGAGCAACGATACATTGAAAACCCCCCACGAAACAAGCTGAAAATCAGATTTGAAAGTATTTAATAAAATTCTGTCGATAGATCTATGGAATGGGAACATCTGACGACTGCGCAATCACATTGCGATGCAATTACTCGAACATCTGCTCGGAAAATAAAGCAATTTGCTCGTAACGTAAGAGGATCGCAATGCAATGCGTGTTTCTTGTTGTTCCCACACCAGTTGAATTTCTGATGAATGGGAGATGATGAGCGAACAAGGAGAAGCAATTAGATGCAAATTAAGTCAGGCATCCTCACCCTGGGAGCAGAACAGTGCGAGACGCGTCTCCAAGTCAGTCGGTCACTCACCAGTATGCCCAACGCACACGTGAACACACACACACACACACACACACACAGCTTTTCGTTTCCAGGGACCACACTTGTCAATGCAACGAGTGCAGGAGAGGAAGTTCAAGGGCGAACGTTTCAGTTGACACACCAGAAAAACATAAATGACAATCGACATGTGAATGTGGGTATTCCGCCAACAATAAAGTCGAGATCTTTTCATGCTGTCAAGGTGCGCGTAGATTGGCTGTTCATACGAAGTCTTTCACCCACGCGTTACAATCAGGGTTTGGGAAATTGGATTCTTTGTGGATTCCATGGCAGTTGCAGACACACGAAACTTGAATGTTGAGAAGGGACGATTGAGACTGACCTTGTGAGTCATTCATCTGTCACAAGATTTGGCCCAAATCTCTTGAACCGCTGCTCGTTTTCACTCCTTTTGCATTTATAGGAGGTGGTGCCGGTCTGAACACAGAAAGACAAGGAAAGTGGGTGACGGACATCGTGCGCTGTGCACGTCACACAAGTTGACCTCGGTGAGTCGCCTCCTTCGTCACATTTTTCGCAAACTCTCCAACTCGCTTGAAACCTCGCTCTTTTCGCTGTTTACGATTCTAATTTTCTTGAAATGTCTGACAATTTGCACACATTGATGGATGTACTTTTCTATCTTTCAATGACTCGTCTGCAGTTCGACTTGTGTGCACTTGTCAGACTGCTCTGCACTGAAGCTCAAAAACAAGTTTCCATTCTTTGTTCCCCGAAACCTTCTGGGCGTCCTGGTTGTTTAAACGATGTTCTTCTTGCTTGAGAGGACACAAAAGATGTGCGGCCCGAGGACACGGCTTGGTTTTCTAAAGCTGCAATTAGTCAAACACATATTTAACTCTCATCGATAGAAGGACAAAGAGGATACGGGTACTGCCGAAACACCTGGTCGTCGAAATCTAACAAGTCAAATGAAAGATCTCTCTGATTCAAACAGATCCTGTGAACCACTGACCATTTGATGCAAGGTTCCTTTCACAAGGAACAAAAATGCTTCACTCTCTTTGTCCTCACAAGACGTTTTGAAGGTTTTGGAATCCCGCTCGAAGACGTTTGCGCTTCGGACAAAGTGCAAGAAGGTTTCACAGGAGGCAAAAGACTGAGGCCGCGAATCAACGATCCTGACTGTCAAGACTTCCGCTGTTTTCTCGTTCTCGGGAGACCGCCGTGTTCCTTGTTCACAAATCTCAGAGCTGTCGCCGGTCCGCGAACACTTTCCCCATGGTCACAATTGTGCGGCACAATGCTCAGCGATCAGTGAGTGAAGCTCAGCGTGGGCAGAGGTGAAATGTTCATATCTGCAAATGTGACATAAAAGCAGGAAATATTATTCCACAGAACCCAATCAAACCTTCATTTCCTGTTTGCAAAACCTGCTCTGTACAAATTGCTACAGATGTAGGTTTTCGCATTTTTACTTTGATATGAATGAACGTTTCAGGAAAACAGTGCTGTTGTGTTTTTGAGCTTGAGTCCATCTGCCGTGGTTTACGACGCACATCTGGGGCGGCAAATGAGATGGTTCTGAGGCTTGTACGTCGTTTGTGCAGATAAAGAATGCAATCCGCTCCACCACTTATTACTGCAGCATCTGACAGATAAAGGAGGTTGCAGAGAGGATCCAAAAGTTTGCCAAGGGGTCTGGAATCCAACGGGCTGAAACCCAATCTTGAGGAACTTTCAAAACCTTCTTGCGCCAGGCTAAAAGCCGTGAAGCGTCCATCTCGGTAACATCGCCCGCGGACCTGCGTCCGCTCCGCTCCTTGTGGCCTTTTTGAGAAAATTGAGAAGAAATTGCAACTGAAACTTCTTTTGCTTTCCACACAAACAACCTTCTTCACTTTTTGACAAGCAGTACATTCAAATGCCTTGTGAGGCTGCTGACTTTGTCTGACAGAATCGGATAAGTGAGTGTGCGCACTCACATCACTCGACTCGACTCCACGTACATTGTGGAACTTGGGGAGCGCAGCGCCAAAAATATGTCACAGTCTGTCTACATTGTGATGACGGCGCACGGAGAATCACACTTGAACTGCAAATCACAAAAACTGGGGTTTCTTTGTGCGATTTGAATTGGGTTGAAATTGTTGGGGAGGGGACCAGGGCTGGAGCTCGGTTTGACCAGATGTGCCGACAGGTCACCACCAAACAGAAGGTTTCCCAACGCTCCTCGCAGGCGCTATCTTTGTGTGTATCTTTATGAGCCCGACGCACAGGTTTATGATTCTGGGATCAAAGAGCGGTCCCTGGTCTTTCCTGGATGCGCAGTCAGCTTTACGACTGCGCCTTTTAACCCGGGAACGCCCGATTGAGGGATAATTCAATGAGTGGAGCTCGGAGGCTCAATGAGTGGAGCCTGGAGGCAGGACCCTCGTGGGGATCCTTGTAATGGGAGAATGGGCCGCTACCTATTTGCAAAATGGGGTCATAAACCTGATGGATTCAAGGCCCCTCTTTCTGTCTGTCCCTGTCCCTCTCCCACTCTGTCTCCCTCCCCCTCTCTCTCTCTACTGTCTCTCCTTTCGTCTTCTCTCTTGCTCACTGCTGACAGTCTCTTCAGTAATCTTTCAATTTGTGTGCAGATCAATTTTCATGAGCGAATCCGCAAAGACTGTGCACGAAAATTACAAATGACGTCAGAGCCTTCTTTTGGATCTCACACTTTGGCAGCCCAGACTCAATTGCATCAAAGCCCGGGGCTCAGGTTAAGAAAGACTCCCTGCATGAAAGAAGCCCGGACGCGAAAAGTTACCTGACGTCGTCACCAAAGGCAACAGCACTTTCACAATGTGAGCAGAACCAGGTGCCCTGGGAATTCGTGCAATGCGTCAATGCGCTGTGCATCCAGTCAGAGTTGAGTGACACCGCAATTCAACTGAGGCTGTTGTTGTGCAGTGATCATCCATCTGTTTCCTTTTTGTGCGAAGTCCCTTTAGGGAAGAGCACTTAGTGGTAGTGCCAAATTTATTTTTTTTTCATTATATATGCCAACTCGGCAAAGATGTCTCCCTTTGTCCCATGTCCCATGTCCTGTGTCCCATGTCCTGTCCCGTCCCGTATGTCACCCCCCCCATAGGGGCCAATTGGTGGCTATTGGTGCTGGGCTGGGACAATTGGTCCACATGGTCCATCAATGTATACATGCATATATATGGCATCTCAGGCAAGATGTCC
>JAAUXT010119909.1_pt1 | contig 30834 bp, 30 predicted proteins | sample 7278171 | NCBI WGS metagenome assembly JAAUXT01 (sample SAMN14350112, study PRJNA611818) | marine sediment metagenome | isolation source: surface marine sediment (1.8m) | place: French Polynesia: Moorea | collected 2018-08
TGGTCATTGTCCAGGGGGGTGTTTTTCCATTGTATTGATATCCCTTTGTCAGTAGTAAGTGTCACTTTTCACTGACAACTTTTATCAGCACTGATAAATTTTAGTGACAACTTTCATGACCAGTTTTTCCATTGGCCCAGGCAAGTGTCAGTGACAAAATTCACTGATATTTCAGCAATTTATCAGTGTCATCTGAAAAGGTGAGATATCAGCACAATAGAAAAACACCCCCCAGTCCCAGGTGAAATTTCAGGACCAGAGAACGACCAAATAGTGTGGTCGTTGTCTGGCCCTGGTCGTTGTCTGGTCCTGTAACACCGGTATATTCCAGTGGCTGAAGTTTGAGGTGAAGTTTGGCCAAATTTCGACAAAGATCAAAGGCCTGGCCTTTGGTGAACTCTGTCTCGCTCAGCCACTCGTACGCACACAGGTGAAATTCTGATGTTGAGTTGCATGTGATGATAATGTGATGATATTTCCCTTGTCCAAAAACTGCAAGTTGCAAGGGACTGACTGTTCGGGCACTCGAGGCAAAGAAGTTTTTCCGCGGGCGAGGAGCACACGTGCAGAAAGAAGTTTGGGTTCACACACACGCGTTACAGATCTATATCGATCATCCATGCAGTTTACACTTCAGCGTGGTCTCCTGCATGCAGATCCGTTGATGTCAGAGGTACTTCTTGAAAAGTTGTGCAAGACGTGCATGGGACTGGTTCTGCAGCTCAGATGAAGAGGGTGTTGTGTCGAATGGATCAGTGTGAGACGATGTCGTCGGTGCAGCATATCGTCTGCTTGTTTTCAGCAGTGTCCATGCATGCAGTTTGACTTCCGTGTTCTGTTGCCGTCTCATTGAAAGTTGTTCTGTCTCGTACTAGCTCCTGTGACGCTTTTGTTCATCAGTGATCGTGCATTGCATGCCATTGACGCAAAGCCATTGACGCAAAGCTTTTGAGCGCTCCAATTCCATTTGGATCACAATTGCTCGCAACTCTGCTCGTGTGTGTGCTTTTCAGCTGTCAGTGTGACTGTATGTCATGCAGAACTGAAAAAAAGGAAACAAGAACAACCCAAATAAATGGCAGTATGATCAGTGCATGATCAACGACCCTCAGAAAATATCAATGAGCAGCCTTTGGTACACCTTTGTTGATGATTGAAAGGCCGTCTTTGCAAGAAAAGGAATTGATCTCGTGTGAGCAGCATCCCGCTCTGGAGCACAAAGCCAACACAATTGAACACCCAAGCTGATCGAAGATTGCCAGGTTACTCGTCAACGTTGACTGAACAGGCCGTGCAGTTTCTCCTTCTGCATGGGTACATTGTTCACATGTTTCCAAGTTCATCTTCTTTCACGTGGACCTGTGCTTTTGTGCATGCCTACATGGCGGAAATGCAGTTGTACCGAAGTTGTAGTTCAGAACAAGAAAGTAACGAGCAACTGTTCGGTCAGAGGGGCTGTCAGACCTTTTGCAGCAAGGGCAAGCCCTTGCCTTTGGTTGACATGAGACAACAATGGGTGATGCCTGCCCACCTCAACACTGTCATGTCACCTGAACAGGGGATCAAAGGGTATATACTCATACACCAGCTTCAGAAGGGCAAAAGTTAGCGAAGAGATCACGCCTTTGCAGGCAACAACCCCCTCCATGAGATAGAGTGCAAATCCACATGGAGATAATCTTACGATATTGACCACCTGTTTGCCGGATGAGAGAAACCCCCCAAAAGAAGGCACACTTTTTGGTACATGTATTGGCCTCATCCTGAAAAGACAAAGAACACCCCCTTGTACATAGATACACATACAATCGTGATTGGACGATACCCGCGGATCGCTGAAAGTCGCGGGCTTGACAATTAGAAGCAGTGCTCAAGGCAACTGCAGTGCGAAGTCCCTTGCGGCGTTGGTAATGTCATGAATTCTTCCTTGTTCATCAATTCTTCCTTGTCCTCCTTGTCTTCCACCAGTCATACTGTCTGCACAGGGGGGGGGTGGTGGGGGAGGGGGTCTGGTGGGGGAGGGGGGGTTTGGCAGGGGAGGGGGGTCTGGCAGGGGGGAGGGGGCAGGGGACATTTCAGTCCAGCTGCCATATACTACACTACCACATGGTGCTTTGCCCTAAAGGGACTTCGCACAATTACCGGAGCGTCGTCTTTCTCACCACTTTCGACTTTCGAACCGCTTTTGGTCAACAAGAATACCTGGCAGTGTGGACACAAGCCAAGTGGCAACTACGCCCCTCACAAAGTGGATACAACATGTCTGGCACCCCAATGTTGGAGAGGCACATGCAGCACCTGCAGAGTTCGTTTTGGCATGGCCCTGCATTGACGCATTTCACCCTGCCTCACCACCAACCTCAAAAATGAGTCAAGTCCTATCCCCTTGGGTTGAACCTTTCCTGGTACCAACTCCATTCAAATGAGGAAGGTCCTGCCTTCCTTGGGTGGGCCGAGCTGGACACAAGGCAGGTTCTGCCCATTCCCAACCCGTCTGGGTACGGCCAATTTGCACTGAGGCATGTCCAACCCAAGCACTTGTCCGTTATCTCAGATCAGAATCCCAGCCACCAAATACAGTTACTTTTGGCGTTCCTTTCACTTGCAGATGAATGCGTCTTCTCACCATGGACTTCAATTGGTTCTTACTGAATTCGTTCTCATTCCAGAATGAAGCAGTGAACATCGTATGGTGAAATAAACGCTCGACACGACTTCAACCTTTCGTCACTTTCCACGACATGGCAGCATCTCCATTTACAGATCTCATTCGACAATATGAAGAAGCTAAACCTCACGCAGGTATGCAAAACCTTGTGCAAAATATGTTCACTGTTTTCACGTTTTGCACTGACCTGACCTAGACTTTAAATCGGAAAATCACTACACATTCGTGCACTGGTTCACCGCACCTGGGCGTAACAATTCGATTCTGTTCTGGTGTGTCTGTCAGATCCGGTGACTCGGGATTGGTTTCTGGTGAACAACACGCCTGTGTACGTGTGGGCCCTCACAGCTGTGTACCTGAGCATCGTGCTGTTCGGCCCCACCTACATGCGCCACAGGAAGCCGTGCAACGTACCGCTCTGGTTCATTGCCACCTACAACCTCGGCTGCGTCCTGCTGTCCATGTACATGACAGTAGAGGTAAAACGTGCTGCTTTGAAAGTCTGTATGTACCGACGGGTCGAGTGGATCTGTATCGCTGTGTGTTCACAAGGGAACGTCTCGACTGTTCTTTCTAGTCCCGAGACCCACCCCTGATCTGCTTCGTGGATCGTTATTGATGTAAACTACAGCTGCAAGAAAAATCATCACAATTGCATGATATGTCTGTAAAAGTGCAGCTGTTGCCTTTTCGCATATTGCAGATAATCCTGGTCTTGATCGAAAACAAGTATGACTTGATGTGTGCGCCATACAATGAGAAAAGCAGGACCGACCCCAAGGAGTACCGGGTAAGTGCAGTGCACTCGCCATCTCGGCTCGACTCCGATTCGATTTTCGATCCAAAGGGCGTGTCGTCAGAAAAGTGTCCGCTGGGACCCAAAATCTGTGAGCCTTCTGCACGCATGACTGTGTTCCAACTGCAAGCTGAATAAAATATAGTCGATGAAAAACTGTGACCGATTATGATTTGTTGAGGAATCTGATAGCTACCATTCGTTCGCTGCATTGTGTTCCAGATGAAGTGCGTCATGTACTGGTACTTCTTCTCAAAGTCTGTGGAACTCATGGACACCGTTCTGATGGTGATCCGCAAGAAGAACGGTCAGATCACCTTCCTGCACGTCTTCCACCACGCTTCCATGCTCAACATCTGGTGGTGGGTGATGATGTTCATCCCGGCTGGCGCAAGTGAGTGTCGGTTGCTGTCGAGACCTTCGAGAAAGAAGCATTGGAAATACGTCGAGGCCTGTGTTTTATTTGTCGGCAGTCGGGATCAGGAGGCCCGCTCCCCACGACCTCCCGAGTTTGACGCCATTGCACAGGCACAGAAATCACTTCTTTTTACACGTCAAGTTTTCAAACTTGAAGGCAGGTCGCTGTCTCGCTTGACTAAATCTTGGAACCACCTCTGAAAACAAAAGACCTCGAGTATCCTCCTCTCTCGGCGCTGACAAACTTTCGTCAAGGGTGCAAAAATTGTGAAACATGCTTGCCAAACAGTCTAGCCTCCCGAGTGGACAGTGTTTTACTCGGCCTTGTTTTGCGCGCCAACACGCGTGGCTTTGCCGAGGCATGTAGCAAGTGTTCTTGTTTGTGGAGGTTACTTCGGCGCGCTGATGAACTGCCTGGTGCACGTGGCGATGTACTCCTACTACGGTCTGTCCGTCTTCCCGTCTCTGCGCAACAAGCTCTGGTGGAAGCGCTACATCACCATGTTTCAGCTGGTTGGTATTTTTGACAAATCGATGTTGAAAGATTCTCCTCATCTCCATGAACCATGAGTTCGAAATTCAGCTTATTCCCCTCGAACAATTGGATCTCGTGATATTGTGTTCCAAAGACGGGTTTAGCAGTGTTTTCGCAATGTTCGTGGGCTTGTCCTTCAGAGTGAGCGTGTGTTGTGCACATCCTGAAGGAGGGAGTTTGGACCTGCTGATACCCAATTCCCCTCCCCCGAGAACTTCCTTGGCCAAGGTCGGTCTCAACGGGGTTGGACTTTTTCACTACCCCAACCTGCCATCGCCAAGGTAGGTCTCGGATGTGTGGGGCGGGCGGGGAGGGGCTACCAACCTGATTGGCAGGGAGGTCGTTGGGGTGGCGACGCGGCCTTTTTCAAAGTTCTTCTTTCTTGTTTCAGGTTCAGTTTATTGTGACGGGAACGCACTCGACCCTCAATCTCTACCTAGAATGTGACTTTCCGGTGTGGGGCAAGTACCTGCTGTGTGGATACATGGTCATCTTGTTCACTCTCTTCATGAACTTCTACGTGAATTCATACCTCTCAAAGAGGCCCAAGAGAGTTCTTGCTGTCGGGTTGGCCAAACCTCGTGAAAATGGTGCTGCCTTGAAAAAGCTTTCAGAAACCAACGGAACCGTGGTTGGCACAAGCGCGGACGCTGGAGAACCCAACGGACATGGCCCCGTTGCAAATGGTGCGAGCAAGAAAGACCTGTAGATACCAGTCAACACTTCCAATGATCTGTTCCTGTGAACATGAAATGTTGGTTCATCTACCGTCACTTTGGAAATGAAAGCCAAGTCAAAAACAATCGCTAAATTTGCAGTGGCACAAAAACCATAACAGGATTGCGCTTCAATCAAAAATCAATTCTGCAGGTTCGCAGCATTTTTATCTCCGTACAGTTTTATTGCGATTATAAATGGACACTCAATTGTGCGTGGCGTTCGGTGTGACAACCAATTTTTAAAATCTCTAATCCGACGAGAACTCTGCTGATTTTTGCAGCTGCACGTTCGGTGATGCTTTGAGTCAGTTGATTTTCTGTGTTTTGCGATACTTGTGATTTTTGGAGCTGTGGTGCACTTGATTCTCGATTTTCGTCCAGCAGCGCTTGTCTGATTCTTGTGATTGTTCAAACGTGTTTTGTTGTGTTGTAGAAAAACGCATTTCTGTTCGGCAGATTTGCATTTCTTGTTGCTTGGTTGGTTGGTTTGATCGAGTGGTTTTTGTTTGCTGTTACATTCCTGACATGCACCCGGTTACAAGTGCACGCGTGTGGTCGCGTTAAGTTGCGTTGTCGTCCTGACTGGAGTTCTGCGCAAGCGACAGGTTAATTTGAAAGTTGGAGCTGTCTGCACATCACAGGTGCAGCTTAGTGTTCGACGAACGCACATCAGATCGTTTCGACCATCGTGTGCGGCTTGGAGATCGCAACACGCTTCGCTTATTTCACACAAACACGTCGGGTCTGCTTGCTGTTGTAGACGCCGATAAGTCACCTACCTGTGAACGAAGTACGACTGAGATTCACAGCACGTGCACGAAATTGCAAAGTGAAAGTGGGTGAATGACCAGAAAGGAGAAGTAGACACGAGTTAGATCTAATTTTCAATCGAATTTACACAGAACTGTTCATCTATTTTCACGTCAAGCTACTTGTGATAAAATGAAAACTTTCGACATAATGGTCCTGCACATCTGCATGCACACTTGCCTTCGCGCGATTGTCAGCTTTTGCTGTAAAAACAACAAAACAGAAATAAGACAGCTGTGCTCCTTTCACTTCTTGCCTTGTTATTTCAAAGCAACTTGCTTTGCGTGCTTGCGTGCACTTGCTTTTATTCGAGGGAAAGGGCGCAACACGGAATCGGCCACGGTCACTTTCAGTCAGACAAGTCACTTTGGGAAAAGCTGCATTTCTTGCGCATCGGAACTGAAAATTTTCTCTCTACAAGCCACCACTCACGATCATGACTGAGAACACAAACACGTTTCTTGTACGAAAAGCTCAATTTATTATGCGCTTTTGTTGCATAACTTTGAATGTTAGTTTTCCTCCGCATCCGTGGACGAACGCAAGTTTTTCTCACGACTGCACACAGGTGGAAATGCTGCATTGAACACCACCAAAAATTTTGGTTCTTTTTCACATGAAGAACTGATTTTTGCATATCATTCTTCCACACAAGGTCAGGGTTCGCTTGCTTGCATTTCACAAGACATAAAATATGATGAAAACAACCAAGTAGCTGAACAAAACCACCAAAAACCACCTTCACAGACCGCTGCTCGTTTCGCGCAATGAAAGCATCAAAGCAGCGCAAAGCCCCTGATCAACACGCTTTCTGGTGGTTTGGGGGAAGGGGCCAGCACTGTTGCCCATGCCAGACGCCCATTCACATGTGGACAGGCTGTTTGGTACAGGTCTATTTCGGATAATTCGACACACTCTTTTTGCTGATGAAAAAGTTGAATTGTGTGAAAGTCAAATTATGAAACACTTAACACACAACACAAATCCAAACCTGTTTTGAAAAAAGTAAAATTGTGCAAAAGTCGAATTATGTGTATGTCAAATTGTCCGAAAATGACCTGTAGGACCTGCGACAGAAAGGCATGCCATGGGCATCTGCGTTACCTCCGAACGCGTTCACCTGCACAAACCACCACGAAGTGGATTCCATAAGGCGCGCTGAAAAACACACACGCACGTCCGAACTGCCTGTGTCAGCAGTAGCAACATATAGATATTGCATCCACTGGAGCCTCACTCGGGGGGTGGGGGGACCTTGCTCTGAACAAAAGGCAGGACCCACCTCATGTCCCGCCGAGCAGGTTGGTCGTGCGCTTGCGGAGCGCCTGTTCAAAGCTCTGCTTTCAATTATTTTTGAAAAATACCCAGAAAAAAAGGTTACGATTTCCATTGATTTGTGAAACAAACGTGATACACACACGACACCAGAGCAAAATCTACATTACAGCATCGAACAGAGTGAGGTTGCATTCACCGGTATTACACACAAGGCAAAAGAAATTCTGCACGTACGTATCATTCACATGATTCTTTTCAATTAAAAACGTTGTGTTCGGTTATCGTTTTGATGAGCTCGTATTGCGGGTCAGTTATTGTGCACAAAATTCAAAATACCACTGCAACAAGCTTCACACAGTTCACACACGTCACTCAAGGCACTGAGCCCATTGTGTGGCTTGCATTCCTGAGCCAGAAAAAGGGCTCCCTGTTCGCAGCACAATTCTCGAACAGGCACACACGCATTGGTATTGCCAGAGAAAGGTACACACTACTGAGCGATGTTCAGTATACGCAGTGCCACCATCATGTCAGGGATTCTACTGTTGTTCGCCGCTGCCGTTTTGAGGCGGAAGTCGGTCCTTGTGTTCGAGCCGCGCTGCGATCTCCTCGCGCATCTTTTTCTCCAGCGACTGAAGGTCGTCGGTGCTGGAGCCATTGCTCGTCTGGATGTTTTTCTGCAGCAGATCGGTGACTGTAGCCGGTGCCACCTGAGGACTCGCCACAACGCTCTGACTCGCTCCGTCATTCGTCTCAGAGTCCTGTTCGAACAGCTCCATTGTGGTGAGCGACATGACTCGGTCGAGTCTCCGATTCCCAGGATCCAGAGTCGACGCGGGGGCCTGAGAACTCGTGCCGGGCTTGGGCAGGTCACCAAGAATGTCACTTACATCTGCCAGACTCTCGTGCCTGTCGAGAGTCACCTCCAGCTCCAACTTGTGTTCTTCAGTTGGAGGCATGTATCCCTTTCCTGGGCTGATGGTTGAGGCGTCGTCGCTGTCTGAGGGGACAGGTTGATTGAACACCTTTTGAGCGTTCATGCTGGCCAGCAGGATCATAGAGGCAGATCTGGAGGGGCTCGGGCGGGCAGCGCTCACCACTTCGTACAGGCTCGGCTCCACTGGCGACCCTGCAGCTTCTCTGCTGTCATCATCGTTTCCATCGCTTTCGTTGTCGCTCCCCACGGAAAACTTCTTCTCTTCGTTGATGCATCCTTCTGCTACGGCAAACGGCGGAGGTATTCTCGGCTTCTCCCAGCCGATGTGGGCAATTTCACGAGATTTCTGCTCCATGTCGTCCTCTGCGTTGTTTCCATTCGAACTTTCCTCCGACTGGCTTGACCTGCGAGAAGCCAACTGCTCTTCTACGACCTTGAGAATTGACGTGACTGTTTCTGCCGTTGTCTCCATCTTTGTCGCTTCATGTGACTCCGTGCCTGCCTCCTCTTGTGAAGACTGGCTGGAGAACAGCACCGGAGCTTTGGATGGGGATATGTTGTGGGCATCACAGCTTGGAGGCAGCAAGCCAAATCCTTCCGATGATTGCCGGCCTGGTTTCTTTGCACCTTCTCCATCTTGAGCCTCTTCAGCTGTTTCTTCGTCCGTGGTCGGGTCTCCCTGACCTGCGTCAGTGCCAGTCGATTCACTGCTCTGCGACACCACTTGCTCTGGGTCTCCTTGAGCCTGATCATTGGTGCAGACTGCTCCCTCGTCAGCTGAGTTGATTTTGTCGTTGTCAGAGTGTCTGGGACTCTTGGCATCAAGTGAGCTCAGGACGGGATCTCCGCTCGGTCTCTTTCGTGGCCCGGCGTCCGTTGCACTAGACGCCTCAGCGGTGGACAACCACCCCAAGCCAAGCAGCGACCTGCTCGAAGGGGTCGAACTTTCTCCGGACTCGCAGGCGGGATTTCCTGCTCCACTCAGGCTGCCGATTTGCTCGGCTTCCGTCACGGTGGCCTCGTCTGTACCATCTGTGGCATCACGTATTCTTGCAAGTTCCTTCTCAACGACAGCTTCGATGTCAGCAATGGTATCCTTCACCGATGGCAGCTTTTTGGCTTCGTCGTCTTTGTCAGAGTCGTTCCCTTTGTTCGGATCGCCTTGTTGTTCTTGCCCGTGCACAGGATAGGCTACAATCTCACCGTCAACGGTGAAGTGATTGAACAATGTATCTTTTCCACCGACAATACTCTCAAGCACGTCCAGACTGCTGCTCACTTCGCATTTCCTGTGCAGTTCATCTGGACTGTTTACAGCATTGGCTCGAGCAGTTGACGAAAGAATCAAATCCGGCACGATGGCCTCAACGTCTGCAGATTCAAAGGTGGGTGTGAGTCCCATGTGGAATCCCGTGACCTCAATGCTGTCATTGCTCGTAACTCTCTCCCGTCGCTGTGCCGAAGCTTCCCCGGTTTCTTTTTGCTTCGAGCTCTTCTTGTGCCCCGTGTGATGCTTCTTGAATTTTTTCTCTTCACTCACGATGCCGGAAGATTTCACTTTCAGCTTCGCTGGAACAACATCCAAAATTTCCACACCGCGGTTGCCTTCCGAGTCAGTGCTGTCGTCAATCACATAATAGCGCTTCCTGTGTCTCCTGTGTTTCTTGTGCTTCCTGGGCTTCGCCACAATAAATTCAATGCTGCTGCTGCTGTCTGAACTTGCCACTCGGCGGTACTTCTTGGAGATAAACAACTGGCAGTCAGATGATCTGGAACGTGACCGGACGGTTGCAGATGTCGAGCTTTTCCGCTTCCTCGAGCTGGACCTCTGTCTCGAGACGTCCCGACAGCTTTCGCGTGAAGACTGGGACGCTCGTGAGTGTGACCTGCGTTCTTTTTCCCTGGAAGAAGAGTTTCGAGAATTGCACGGAGACCTCCTTTGGTCCCCGGAGTTGAGCTGTGAGAGAGTCCCCGAACTGCTTCTGCGTTCATCAGATAAATCCCTCAGGCTGTCTGAAGAGTAGGATCGAGACTTCCGTGATTTGACGCTCACGCGAACTCGCGAGATTTTCTCGGGTGACGTCGAGCTGGACTCATCGCGGGGTCGGCGAGATGCGACACTCCGACGTCTGATGATATTGCGGCGATGATTTCTGTCGTCTCCGTTTGAATCCGTGTCAGACGCTCCAGATTTGGTTCCGAACTTTGATCGGTCCACACTTGGTGATCTTGAACACGTCGACTTCTGCATGGTTGCGATCGGTGGCCTGTCCGGTGAGTTATTTCCAACATCATTCTTCGACTTCTGCCTTTGCAGCTGTTTCTCTGATTTCTTCATCAACTTACGAAGCCACTTCGAACCGTTGTGCGACCTCTTCGCCTGCAGTGACGATGGGCCGCATTTCTGATCAGGCTCCACGGAGTGAGCAGAGTCCCAGTCCTTGTTTTTTGACACTGCTTCTGTTTCTTCAAGAGACGGTGGCTTCACTGTCACAACAGACCTCACTTTTCGCGGAATGCCTTCCGCAGAACTGGACGACTCGGAGTCTGAGCTGAACTGGTTGAACTGGTCATGTCGCGACTGCGAAGCTCTCTTTCTCTCTTGAGACCTGAAATGTGTTCGGGAACTGTGTTCGTCGCTGCAGCTGGATTCCATACACGGTCTGCGCACTCGCCTGCTGTGCTCGCTGCCCCTGTGGAGCTCTGGAAGCAAGCGAGTCTCTGAAACAGCGCTGTCGTCTCGCTTGTGTTTTCCACCGTGCGTGCCATGTAGGTCTCTGTTGGAGCGAGAGTGTCCCTTGCGTCTCCGTTCTTCTCCTTTCTGCTGCTCATGTTTGTGACTTCCACTACTTCTGTCTCTGCGAGGTGACGTGTGTTCTTTGCAATCTTCTTGTTTCCATTCGCTTGAGCTTCTTTCCCCTGCATCACGTGGCTTTGAGCGTTTCTCATCCTTCGATCGTTTTTTCTTTCTCTTCTTGGTCTTTTGTCTTTTTGCTTCTTCTTCACCCAGGGTGATGATCTCCACGTCTGAGGCAGAAGACAACAACTGAATTGGGCTTCTCTGATCAAAAGGTTTCTCGAAGCCAACGATTTCAATGTCACTCTCTGATCCTGTGTCACCGACTGCAGCCTGAGTACTCGTTGACGCAGGAAAGCTACCACCAACTAATGTTGTTGAAGTAGAAGCAGAGCTGGATGTAACTGAAGGAAACGGCAAGCCAAGCGTCAAGTCGAGTGTGGTGGAGGCAGTGGGCGGCGGTGTGGTCGGCCGAGGCGGGGAATCGCCCCACAATGGCGATGCCCAGCCTGCTGTTGATGTCGCAGATGCCGAAGGGTGATGGTGGCTTGTGCCTCCTGCGAGCAGCTGACTCAAACTCGCACTGAAAAGGCTTGAGAAATCTGGAGGTGAACTCAAAGGTGATGGAAGTCTCACAACACTGTTTTCACCCAAGGACCTTGACCCGCCTCTCGGCGCCGGTGGCTCGCCTGAATGTTCGGGTGGGGACACAACAATAATTTCGTCGTCACCGTCAGTTACTGCAGTTGTGGTTGGGCTCGTCCTGTTGGCCGGTTGTTGCTCGTAAGCTGCATGCGAATCGTACGCCACCATATCGTAAGGAGAGCGTGCGAAATGGAAGAACTCGTTGATGAACAGATCTGTATCTCGTCGCAAGTATGGTTCAATGTGCACACGGAATTCCTCACTCTGAATATCGTATCTCTTGATCAAGTCCATAATCAGACCAACAATGAATTCTTTGCGCTCGCTCTGCCCCAAAATGGCGTTCATCTCTCGAGTGAGCCACGGCACCAGCCGGTGCGTTGATGCCGGATACCTCCTGAAGAATGCTGGGGTGATGTCTCTTTCACGTGTGTGTCGGCCTGACCCTGTTCTCACACCCTGTAGTCTCATGTTCTGTCTGTACACACTTCTCCTGAAATCCGACGTCGCGTTCTGACGAAGGCGTCTCCAGTGACCACGGGCCGTGACGGTTTCAGGTCGGCGCGATGGCCTCTGCAATAGGCTCAACTGGCGTTCGTAGTCCAAATGCCGCCTCATCATCCAGGGGTCATAATTGTGGTCCGAGTTCCACACAGATTCCCAGAGGGTACGCACACGACTTGCTGCTGCTGGAGGTGGGTTGCTCTGAACGAGGAACTGATCGTAGTCATCCAAAGACCTCACATTGTGAATGATGCTCTTGAATTTTTGCTTGCACAATGGGCACTCTGCTTTCTGTTTCGACCACTCACGAATACACACGAAACAGAAGGTGTGGAAGCAGCTGTCTGTGAAGGACTTGTTGTCGACTCGGCTGAGACAGATTGGGCAGTTTTCAGGGGACGCCTGACCATCCGCGATAGGCGCAGCATTTGATGGCCCTTCGTCGTCGCTGAACCGGTCACTGTCATTTCCTGTGGCTGCAGGTGGTTCTTTTGTGACTGCCTTTTGCTCATCGTCCTTTTGACATTTTTGTTTTTCCTTCAACCTGAAAACAAACCGACGAATTTTGGATGCAAGACGAACAACTGAAGTCAAGCGATGCTCAACCAAGTGTGAACCACTGCGACAAACATTCTGACGAGTGTCTGACGTATTTACAACAAGAAACTGGCATTTTGATGATTGAGGCGAACCGATGTGGCACCTCATACCTGCTGGACGTTCTGCGTGCTGGTGCTGGCGATGGCTCTTGGTCCGTACTGGATCCAGCATCTGCTCCCGCCGTCCCGTCCTTGTCCTTCTTCGATCTTGTCGTCCTCTCCCGGTGCAGCGGTTCCTTCAAATCTAGCCTCTTCTTCCTGACCATGTTGACCTGGAGAAGAGGGCCACACGCTGAAAACGGTCGCATCAAAGTTAAAGCTTCATATCCATCTTGAATAACCGGGATCCAGAGAAAATGTTGCAGAATGAATGCAGATGGGTGAGACTGAAAGACTTCACGGTTTCACGCAGAATTATACCACAGTGAATGAAAACCAACACAAGACTATTTGTTGAAAACTCGGCTGTGATTGTTTTCACATTCCGAAAACGTGCAAACCAAGGGCCTGGAAATTCAACCCGATAGCTCTAGATATCTGCGAGTTGACCAAATCTGGATCCACAGCGAACACTGTAAATTTTCAAATTGGGTCGTCTGAACTGACTCCAATTGACATGATTGAGTCGGAATTGGAACCTGGTTGATGTGAAACACTTGACCCGTGGTGATAAAAAACAAGTTTACCTTTCCCCGAAGAATCTTCTGGACAAAACTTGCCTTACGACTCAATACAGCGTCGATATTACGCATAAAAACTGAATTCGAACACAAATATAACTTCGACCGGAAGTACAATGAACTTCCGCCGAGCTACGTCGTGATTCGCTGCAATTTTCCCGCGGTCACGTGGTGCTTTGCGAACAGAAACAAGTTTCATGGTTTTGTCCGCGATCTCCCTTCATGCCAGACTCACCTCTTCAGAAATTAGAAATGAATGCAAGAACTTTATTCCTGACCACAAACTACTCATGCAAGCCCTGCCTCGTTTGCCCCATTGGGCGTGTTCTGCTTATGAGTGCGGCTGGCCGGTGGCGAAGTGGCGCCACCTCGTCCCTGGGTTGGCGAAGTCCAATCTTTTTCTCTTTCGGACACGGGACAGCCGGAATGTGGAGCACATGGAATATCACGATAGACCTGTTGCTCATGATCCAATCACTGGTTCTTTTCTCATAACATTGGGGGTCAATGATCAGTTGATGCACAGAACCAAGGCCGCAAAAAAGGGTCACATGCGGGAATTTTGCAATCTTTCCGAAGGGGAACAAATTGGAGTGCATGCATGCGAGGTTGGTTGCGGTGCGCACTTCGGGCTTTGCGGTGCGCACTTGGGGCTGACAACGAAATCTCCATCCTCGATCAGAAATTGTGCATTGTGAAAAACGCGACGAAAAACACTGTTGAAAATAGACTCCCGGTGAGGGCAATGCCCCCGTGGACGAAGCTACCAATGGTTCTTCGAGTGGTTGCAAAGGGCCAGAGCCGCACCCCCACCCAATCATGCATCCTTTCACCCAGCAAAAGTTCCGTGCAAGTGGATGTGTTCCCACCAAGGCCAGAACGAACATTTTTGGAATACCTTACAATCCGTCTCGACTGTGGATTCGAGAGGGAACACCGGGCCCCTGAAAACAAAAACTTTGCCAAGAGTTGAGGCGGCCCGGATATAATCCAGATTCACCCACTGTGAAGCCCTGTTGGATTTGCCAGGCAGCTGTTTCCAACGACACAAGAGACGAAGTGTCCCAAGAGAAGAGTGCCAAAGTGCTTCTTTGTGTCGGTGTGCGCAGAATTGGGGATTGACCTGAAATTATTTTTGTTGGTCGCTGCCAAAATCGAAAGTGATCAATGAATTTGACAATGTGTTGCCGGGATGTGTTTTTGCGCAACTTTCAATCCTGTTTGAGGACGTGCCAACACGTCAGTGGTTCGGCTCAAAGGATGTGTTTGGTTTCGGAGTTACAGCTTCCGTTGCATGAATTGTGGTTGCAGAAGTTTCAGAAAGAATCTTCGATGGGGTGAATTAACTTGTCAATATTTCTCCTCGACTCTGGACAAAGCTTGACAGTTTCAGCACGAAGTTTCCTGTCGTACCAACAGTGATTTCGTCGTTCTCACAACACACAAGATGCCACAAGAGCAGCATACTCGTAGCACAACTGTTTCATGAAGATGAGATTCTTCCTCCATAACCTGCTGGTGGTCGTGCCTTTGACTGCGTTTGTCACGGCAAACTCCTTCACGAAGCTTCAAACAGGTGAGTTTCCAAAACAAATGTCCAGAAAAGTCTTGTCTCCGTTAGAATACGCTTGAAAAGGGAAGAAGAAAGCAGAGCTTTGACCACGGGCGCGTCGCGAGCCCACGACGTCCGGGGTAAGACTTTCATCATTTGGGGCAGCTTCCAACCCCCCACCCCACCCTATTGCCCCGTTTTCGCATTTTTCTTTTTGTTTGATATTTTTGTCATTTCAGGGGTTCAGGATATCTGTTGAGGGACTGCCAGCGTTTCTGTGTTTCTGTGTGCCTGTGTGCAGTCTTACTGCGGGTGGTGATGAATATTCGTGCGACCAGTGATGTGTGGGTGTGTCAATTTACTTCAAAAAGATAGGTCCAGGGACCTCGCGGTTGTTTGATCAAATTTGAAAAAATTCACAAACTGTGAGCATTTTAAAAAAATCAATAGATCTATGTGCAATTCATCAAGCATCTAACATGCATTTGGATGCCTTCGTCCTTACAAATAAGCCCAGAAAATTGCTGAAAGCCATTATGAGATTGCTGAAGCACACCATCGCAAATTTACCCAGAATCAAATCTGTGTTGTTTGCACCTGACTACCAACACCTCAATTTGTTTTGTTTGTGTACCATCATTGGAATTTCTTTCTCCAAGTAAAATGGTTCTCAAAACACAAAAGTTTGCAACTTATCTGACATCACAAGAAAGCTTACAAAATTCCAAAATATAACACACAAGACACATTTTCCCTTGTGATCCCTGCAGGTGGCATCATTGAAGTGCTTTCACACTGCATTCGAAATTGAATTGGTGAGCAAGCCAATTCATTCTCCTCGAAAAAATTGATGCACACAAACGTTTGCTGCACACAAATTTTGAGCAGTGCACTAACTTTTCCCAACGCAACAAGTGTAAACACGTCAACTTTTCCCAGTGCACAATGAACACACCAAATTTGTTTTCCCTTTTGTTGAGCACACCCAGTTTTGGTTTGAAGAAAGCCTCAGTTGAAAATTGAGCTTCATTACTTTTGTCTCATGCATGTGTGTTGGTTGCCCCTTGTTTGTTGGGAAGCGCACATCAGTTTTCGAAATGATTGCTGAAAATTGAGATACTTGATTGAAAACTGACGTGCTGATCGCCACCTTTTCCGAGTGAACAAATAGAAGGAACAAAGCAAGACAATTTACACAACCTTTAACCTTTCGTACTTTTTCCAGCAAAATCAAGAATCTGAGGACAGCGCTCTGGACTCGGAGGGTCGTGGAGGAATGGCCTGACCCTTGCAATTCCTGAACCTGATTTTGTTTTGCCCAATTTGCAGCCCGCCGTCCACAACTCGACTGACTCCGACCAGAAGAAACTTTTTCGTCCGTGGATCCATCAACACAGGCCTTTCCAAAACGTTTCTCATTCATACATGTCGTACCTCGAACTAGCATGGATCGTTGAATAAATTTGTGATGGAGATGTCGATGCAGATGCCAAACGTCGATTTTCTTGAGCGTTCCACACTGCGCACAAAATCCCGCGCGCTTGAGTTTGTGAAATTTTAGTATAACAAGGATCATTTTTGGTCACAAGAAGCAAAAAGTTGACCAGTGGTGCGTTGAGGGTAAATATTTTTTGTGTTTGAAAGATTCCGTTTTGCTTGAATGGCCCCATTTCACTTGAATCGTGGTTCAAGCCTCATTGTGAAGCAAGTGCACGAAGTCGTCCAGATTCTGGCATTTGCCTCTGTGTTGCCTGTTGATGGCTTGCCCCTCAACACTTTGATTTGAGGAAGCTTGCGAGCAGCATGCACCGAAGCACATCACTAGGTCCACCGTAAACGTACTAAAGCGAGCTTCAAATTTGGAAGAGCACATCGCTATTTGCTGCGTGAAACTGACAGTGCGATATCCCACAACCCCCCCCCCCCGCGTGTAGACCTGAGAAACTGGGGTCAGTCAAGCCCACGTGTCCAATTGGCAAGTCCCACTTGCTGCCACTACAACATAGATCTATGCTGCACTTGTGAGGTGAAACAGCATACGAGGTAAGTATACAAAGTTGGGTCCGTCATGTTCGCCGAATTGGTGTCGACATCAAAGGTGACGAGCACTGAGTCATCGATTTCTTTTATTTTGTTCCGAACATGACGGACCCAACTTTGTATACGTACCTCGTATCAACCTGGAGTCGCCAAGTTCCGTCCTGACCCATCATACGAGTATCCCATTTCTCCTGATCTCAGAGCACAGAGAAAGGGACTTGTTCTCAGTGCCATGGGAAACGAGCCCAAATTCGAAAAAATGTAAAAATGGTTCACAGAACCCATTTGAAACATTCTGTGGGCTGTATTTCAGCACCTATGAGACACGGAACTTTGATCTTGGTGTTGGAAGCATCTTGAGCCTATATTCCAAAAGTGTGACAACGGTTGTGAAAGCAACTGCCTCTTGCCAGGCAAAATACATGTGGAAACATTTCTTTGGTCAAATCTCAGCAGCCTGGAGACCAAGTGCTCACACTGTGGCGAATGACCTGAGCTGTGAAACCCTACTGCGTTGCTGATATTTGTTTGGCCCTGTATCTGGCTGGTTGGTTGCTCTGTGCCACCCCTCACCCTGAGTGCAATTTCTGGACGTTGTCAGTTTTCAGTTTCCCTCTTTCTCCCCTCTCACTGAGTGCAACTTCTGGACTTTGTCATTTTTCAGAGTCCCCAGATTACCTTTCCCCTCCTGAGTACTCCCCCTCTCCCTGATTGCAATTTCTGGACTTTTTGTCAGTTTTCTGAGTTTCTAGATATTGCCCCCTCTCCCCTGAGTGCAAAATCGGGAATTTGTCAAGTTTCCAGAGGTTTCGGATTCCCCTCCTCCATTTCAGTTGCACAACTTTCTGTAGTTTCTCGGTTTTTCTGCATTTCTATGTTTTCTTTCCCCCCATCCTGGTGCCCCCTAATCATGACATTCTTCTTGAAGTCTAGTTCACAACGCCTTTGTTGACAAACTGATTCAGTTGAATGCCAAACACCCCTGGGACATCGCACCTGCACTTGCTTTACGCACTGCTTCTTGTTTGATCCGTCATGTTGTGCGGGACGCAGCGCTCAGTCGAGCTATGTTCTTGTTTTCAGGAGCTGTTCATACACGATGGCGGCCACGAATTTTGCCAACGAGCATTTCAAAACTATTGCGTCAAGCGACAAAGTGACAGTGGATGGTTTCGAGGCTCCTAACTTGGTGAGGGATTCCTCTTCCTTGTACGGATGCAAAGGCTTTCTGGTTGAAAATTTTGTGCGAAGTCCAACCAACATAAAGTTTGAATTTGCGCTCAACATAGAAGTGGAGAAGATTGTGATTCACGGCGTAGTTGGCGCCCAGAGAGCGTGCGGATACGAAATCTTCACTCACTCTCAAAACAAGGGAGGGAATCAGCTCTTGTTTTCCAACGATCACTGGTCATCAAAGATGGAGACAACTGCAGACAGTACAATGGATGACCGAGTGTTTCAGAGTGTAGGGAAGTTCAACAAGCTGGAAGCGGAAACATTCACGTTCCGAAACCACAGATTCAGACCAAGGAGACCACATTCCATATTGGCCAGAATGCCAGAGAAACTGTACAACGGCGGCAAGCACGAAGAAGCCGAACTGAGAGCGCGGAACATGAAAAATTTGACTCATGTGAGCCATCTGATCATCCGCGTGAACAGAGTGGTGCCTGGTTGCGTTGCCGCTATTAGGTGGGTGGAGATCTGGGGTCAGCCAAGTGCAACTACATCTCCAGAGGTTGTGGGGAGAGTGATGTCCATTCACAACAAATTAATGCATCCGGAAGATCAACATCAAGAAAAGGAACTCAGAGGAACGTTGACGGGTGTCAGTGAACAACGCACGGCAACCAGACAACAAATCGACACCAACAAAGTGGACGTACCAAGCGAGTTTCTGGACGAAGTCACATTCGAGGTCATGGCGATGCCCGTTTTGTTACCAAGCGGCCACAACGTTGACCAGCTGACACTGGACAAACACAACAGAGAGCAGGAGTTGTGGGGACGATCACCGAGCGATCCCTTCACAGGTGTGACGTTTTCTGAGACGTCCAAACCTGTGCCGAATGCGGCGCTGAAGGTGCGGATTGACCAATTCGTGTTGAAGTGTTCGTCTGACATACAAATCAGCAGCAGAACTCTGGGCACCAGTGAAGACCGGGGAGCCTCAGTTGCTGCAGTATCCAGTCTTGTGTCCGGCAGTCGAAGGAAAGATGTCAGCAATTTCTTCCCAGCCCGTGCTTTGGGTCCTACAGTTTCCAAAAACAGACGAGTGTCTACGATTTCCGAGCCAGATGGTCCAGCTGGTCGCAGAGCAGCTAGAGTGTCAACCGAAACCCCGTACACAATGTCGGACCGCGGCAGTCTTGGTGTTGGTGTCACGACGAGTCTTCCCTTTCTGACACCGAAAGTTGGCTCATCGGGTCGAAAAAGGAAACGTTCACCCGAGTCCGATTTAATTTCGACTAACCCAACCACGTACACCTCCACGCCAGTGATCGACCTCACAGGAGACGACAGCAAGGGATATTTGACACTTGAAACCTCAAGAAAGGAAGTGAAACGCAGGCAGGGCTTTTCGAGGGACAGCCATGAGAACAGCTTGGCGTCAAATTTGGACAGAGCCCTCGATTGTGCCTTGAGTGGGCTTCCTTCGTTTTCTTCCTCAGCTGCCAAAGACCCGACGCCGAGAACAAATGTCTGTGATGCTTGCAGTGAAGAGTTTTTGACGAACAATGCGTACCAGCTTCCGTGTCTGCACAAAATGTGCAGGAATTGTCTCACAAAACAGACTGTGGGAGAAATACCGTGCGTGAAATGCGGACAGCATTGTGCGAGGAACACGATTGTGAAACTTCACGTGTCTAGAATATAGAAACTCGTCTTTGGCGACTTTGATTCTGATCCGATCGCTGTTGTTCCGACACATCAACCTGAGACATATCTTGTATGCGAATTGTTTCGATTTATTTTCAAAGATGCAAAGAAGTTGTTCTGCAAACAAACACGTCATCGCCTGTTTTTGAAACAGTTCGGATCCGCCACCAGGAAAAGTGCGGCCCACCACCGTAACTTGTGCAACTCACATGGGACTTCTGTCAATGTGCCACCGTCACCGAAAAGTTAAACCGAGAAACTCTTCCCAAGTAAAAGCGCAAATTGCAAGCAAACAAAAATGGTACCTTGACAAATGTGGGGAAATGAAAGCCTGTGCGCAGAAGGGTGGTAATTTTGCGTGCGTGTGCGCAGGGGAGAAGTCGGGCGGGAGGGAGGGGCTGGAGGATCCGGAAGAAACGTTTTGTTTCGTTCTTTTGTGGGCAAAGACCCACACAAAATGTGTTTTTTGACCTTTGGCAACAGTTGAGCCTGTCATCTTCAAGTGCTGCTCAGCAGCAGGCGGTATCGACGGTTGCTGTGTTTCTGTTGTCCATCCATGTTTGTTTTTCGCGCAACTTTTAAGGTGCTTTCATTCCAAAACAACAGTTGGCGTTATTTGTCAGCCAGTTTTCAAATGAATTGTTTGTGGTGTTTCAAGTTCATGTTCAGCAATCCACGCAGATTGCATCGTTTCAGAACGAGTTGCACATCAACATTACCGAGACTACAAAAAAAAAAATTTCCGACTGTCAACCCCTCGCGTCGTGCTCTTTGTCTGAGCTAGACTCGTCAGCACATTTTCAGTGGAGACTTATTTCTTCTTGACGACGACGACGGTGGTTTTGTGGGCGGGCGGCGGTGGGTGGTGGTGATGGTGGTGGTGCTGCGCGTGGATCGCTGCGCCCGCCGCCTGCTCTCTGTGGTGCGCCTGGTCCGCCTTGTGGTGCTGGTTCGCCGCGCGCGCCTGTTGGGACAAACGCGCAACTGGCTGTTTTGTCTTCCCTCTTCCTTGTCGAAAGGAAGCTCAATGTTGAAACCTGTTTTCATCAATGTTTGGCATGCCAACACCTCCAGGTTTTGTGTTGTAATTGGATGGTGCAAAACGAGGGGCGTTTCCAGCTTTTTTTTGACACAGCGAGAATCGATTAAAGTGCTCAAATAATAAGACATTTTCTCTGAGATACGGGCGGATCAATTTCCGCAAACAGCGATAAGGCACAATTCTGCATTGACGCAACGGGTGTCAAATACAGTCGATGAGGAAGACTCACTGTCTGCTAAGTTTGAAGTCGTCGGGGATTTTGATTTTTGAACGTTGTTGTTCTGGTGGGGGGAGGGTTCTGAAAGATTGTCACACGCGCGAACTGACCGGCCGTTCTTTGGCGGGATGTCGATCAGACCTCTACCACCCCCTTCTTAATCCCTCAAAGATGACTCAGGACCCCCCCCCCCCTCCCCCAACGAAAACTGAGGACCATCCTGCTGCTGTACATTCAGGACCTCTTAAGAAAACTCCCCTCCCCCCAAAAAAAAAGAAAACACCCTTCAGACCCCTTTGAGCGCACCCCTCCCCCCTCAAAAAAAAAGAAGAAAACACCCTCCAGACCCCTTTGAGAGCATTGTGGATCTTGAAACATTCAGACCACCGCTGTGGATCCACTCGTACCTACCTGTGAGACGGCGGCACCGACGTAGTTGCCCTGCGCTCTCTGCACCGCCGCCTTCGTCTCGAGCGCCGCTGCGTTCGCCTCGTGACGCACCTCCTCCTGCCGACGAAAATTAACACTGTTGTTCTTGTCGTCCGCAACTGCTTGCATGTGCATTCAGGATTTCGAAGTCCGTTGAAACGCCGACGATGCGTCACTCTTGACTGCAAACGTATCGCTCCCTTTTCTTTGGACACGTGCAGGGACATTGCCAGGTGGTCTGTCCGCCAGTTGCAATTTGGAGGGTTCATGGAAGACCTCCACAGCTACGCTTCTATTGGCCTTGTACGGATAAAATCTGGACCATGGAGGTCGCCAGACGCGTGAGCATGCACGCAGATTCCGCACGCCCCAAGGTGTCTTGGGGAAGAGAGCGGCATTTGTGTGGGGGTGGACATTTCACTGATGCAAAAACTTAGAATTTTGGCCAAACATTGCGGTCAACAGCACCTGTCCGCAGCCGGCAGGAATCATGTGCACCTGCAGAACGGTGAAGCGCAGCACGGGTTCACGTTCCAAAGTGCGACCAACAGAAGTTCCGTCGAATTTTCTGCGCGTGCACAGCGTCGGCTTCAAGAACGCGGGGCAAAGCGTGCTTTGCAGTGCACTGCATGGAAAAATCTCAGTTCGTCTGGTTGCAACTTAAAATTTGTGCGTTTGAATTTTTGGCTGACTTACCCGGTGAGCTTCTCTCTTCTCGTGCCTCAGGTACGGGTTCATGGCTGATGTGTGATCGTGAGGAGTCAAGGAACAAGTGAAGTGAGAACAAAGGTGACGATAGTTTTCTTGATTGATATGGATCGTTGACAAGGAAACGACCGCAGTTGGTCGTATCATTTCGTGCCTTATCTGAAGGAAATTTCTGGTCACAAGACAAAACTGGGGAAATAGGTGTGAGGCGTCATATGTGCACCAAGCCAAACAAACCACACGAACAACGCTAACTGATCGTTCTGGTGGGAACCATGGCGTGAACCCCGTTCTGACTTCTGATTCTCCAACAGGGAATACACTCAGCCTTTTTGCACTTCTCGATGTCGTTCTGAAAAAGTTTATTCTAAGGTGCAAATTTGGGGAATGTCAATTTAGCTGTTCTGCATGTTCTAGATCAACTTTGCCAAACGTAGCGGAACATCTGTTTGGCTTCACAAATGGACTTCGATTTTGGTTGGTAGATTCCTGTGTGTCTGTTGTCGTTTTGTTTTGACTGACAAGTTGCGAGAAGAGTTCTTCTGTATGCGGGGGGATCTGTCTTGCTGAGATGAAGGCGAAAATCAAAAGCGAACCTACACAGAGAATCCTGAGTCCGCAGTGGAGACCAGCATGACTGCATGAGGTGGGGCTCATCCCCTCAACTTTAAATGTTGTCAGGGACACCGGAGACCGGACTCCCAACTCCGGAAATGTGCGAACTGTATGCGTTTGTGTGATGAACGTTTTGGTGAACCCCTGAAACTCAATGGCTTGTCTGTCAGAGAATATAATCTGGACAAAGGTTGAGTTGTCGTCACAGTAAAGGGTGTCCACATGCATGGTCAAGAAAAAAGTCTGTTTGGCCTGACAAATGGTCTTGTTGCTGAAGTTTGTTTCGGAAATATCCCATTCTACAGAGGGTTACAACATTCGGAGACCATGGAATCACCCCAATATGCGTTTCATCGTCTTCAGCCTGGTGCACATGTTGCTTGCAGATCTGTGCATGCACGTGCTGAAGGAATCCGTGCATACTCGTAGATCTACATGGTGCCTGTGCTTCCGACACTCGCGAGGAGTCTTCACAGACCTTCACAAATTTGTTTGGAAGACAGCCAAAATAGTGTGCGTGCTTGACTTTCGCTCAGCAAAAATTCAGCTCCATGCACCAGCGTGTTTTCAACCTTTTCGTGACCTTGCACACTTGCAATCCGAGATGACCTCCACTGCTCAGGCCAGGCAGGTGTCTACCGTAAAGTGTTCTTGTTTTGTCCCTCTCGGGATCCTCACCATAAGTTTCCATGTTTACCTTTGCCTCGTGTGCGTGGGTATACCGTTTCAGGCAGATGCAAGGGCCCTTGTGTGCACGCACATTGTTGCATGGACATTTCGAAGGGAGTTCTTTGCTGGTCAGTTCACCAGTCACCCCCCCCCCCCCATCAAGAGTGTGTTGTGAGCGCGATTGTCGGCTTGTTAGTTTCATAAATCCTTTCTCTGACACCGGTCCTCGATCCCCTGTCCCGCAGGAAATTCCCCCTCCACATCTTGTCTCTCTTGGAGCACGACATATTTCAAAGTTGGAAACTGGCCCCGAATAAAAAAACCGAAGACATCGGGCCCCTGACCAAATGTGTTTCGAGATTCACCTCGTTGTGCTCGGCTAAATTTGCAAGCTTTCACAGTGCGAACAGTTCAGAATGTTCTCATTTTCTGCCCCTCTGCCCTCAAATGCTGATCTCTCGCCTTATTTTGGCAGTCGACTCAATGCAGCCCGAGAGGCTGCCCCACCTCAGGATATTGTTGCGCCTCCGTCGCTGAAGGTGACACAAACGGAAATACAATTTGAAGAGGCATTGCGTGTGTTTTGGAGGTTTTTGTCGGCACGAAGGTCAGTTCACCAACTTGTCTTCTGTTTTGCCTGCACGGTATCTTCCAAAAGGTCCTTTCCACGCAAACACTTATGTTTTCAGCTTGGGTGATGGTAACTTGTAGGGTGTCTTCGGTTGACAGACAAAAACAGCACGCGAGTTTCTTGTTGGACAGACGTACAGAAGTTCTTTTGAAATATGGTACAGGTGATCAAGGGAGGCAAGGAGATTATTCAATCCGAGCCGAAGTCAAGGCAACCAAAAGTGCCAAAACTGTCAAACCAATTTAGTGACAAGTGTAGATTACTTGTTCTGAATCTCCTGTTGAGAACAAAGGTTGCCCTTGACGACGTGCCTTGCTCGTAGATCTATGTTCCGTGTGTGACATTTGAAATGTTTGAGATGCAAGAGACGCAATGAAAAGTTACCGGAAAGCAACCGCACGTTCTCGTCACGGTGGTTTTGTGTGTGGTTGCATGTGACTCTGCATGGGAATACAGTTCATGAAGTGGAAAGTTCCAACATAAATTGCCAAATGAGGAAAACCTGTCCCACATGAGTATTCACTGGATTTATGGCATTCTTTGCCCTGTCGACTGTAATTGTGACAAATTACATCAGATGCATCATGGACCGTAATTAATGAATGACACAGAATGCCTGGTGTTCATGCGTGTAATTGTTCAATCTCGCAACGAAACGAAAATGCGTCAGATTTGTGTGATGCAACAAGAATCTGACTTGCCTTCGTTGATTGACAGTTTTGTTGTTGTTGTTGTTGTTGTTGTTGTTGTTGTTGTTGTGTTGTTGTTGTTGCTGCTGCTGTTGAATGCTGCACACGGCATTGGTTATCACCCGAAGTGCATGGCCCTTCCTCCAAAGAAGCTTACCACATTTTGATGTGTCGGAAATCTCGCAGTGTCAAACAGGTGTGCTTCAAGCGAAGTCATGGAGTCTAGCACCCCAACGTTCACCATTAATTTCTTACTCACGTTACGGTTCAAGAAGCTGTCCAGAGTTGACCCCCGTCAGGAGTGAATCAAGGTCCCCACCACATTGCACTGGAGGTGTGTGTGTGTGTGTGTGTGTGTGTGTGTGTGTGTGTGTGTGTGTGTGTGTGTGTTCGTGTGCGTAGTACACTTGCCTGGTATGAAAGCTCACGTTTTCTTGGAAGAGGGGTGTGACCAATTTTCGACAAACAATCCAACAAAACAGTCTTTCCGTAGAGGTAGATGGGTCTTATCTCTCAGATTGCTGAAATATTCCACTGCCTTTGAGACATAGACTCTGACAAAAAAAATTTGAATCTTCATCTTGGCCATGCAGCTTTCAAGACCAAGACCTGCTGGACACGGTGTCTTAATTTCTTGTGTTTCTTTATTCTTTCCATGGGTGCGCATGCACACCGTTGCTTTCGCATGCAGCTCAAAGTTATCTTTCGATAAGGCAAAAGTACAAAGGTGCGTGCGCTATGTACGAGTCTCATGCATATGTTTGGCCTTCAAGAAACACTCTGGACAGTTTGCTTGAAGCCACAGTCATCTGTGTTTGAAGCTCTTTCTTCGTGCAGACCATTTCCATAATTTAGCCAACAGATGTAACCCAGTGTTCACTGATGCAAACATAGAACAGACGCGAGTTGGCTGGCACAAATCCAGAACCATGGCAGGTTTTGCTGCTGTGTCGTGGATGTGTCGTTGCTATTTCATCCTTTGCTCATCCCGTACACAACACATTGAGATCTGAGCAAACGAAACTTGCACTACGTGTCTCTGTCACATGCATATAGCTCTGTTTTCAACGAACTTGTGGGAATATCGGACTCGTCTGACTTTGTGAGTACTGTACATTTCCTTTGAAAAAAGTTTCAGGCTTACCAAAACGAGGGATGAGAGTAAAAGCATCTTTTGTGAAGTGTCACCTCGATCAGAGAGGGTGTCACACATCCGAGTTCGTGTTCAAGCGAGTGAAAACTCAGTTTTGACAGGGAGACATCATGCACTGAAAGTAAGTCCGTGGGTGTCTTTTTGTGTGCACGTCAACTCATCAGGGTAATTCGGTCATCGTTTCTTGCTCCTTTCTTCCTTGCTTTAATTTGGTTGTTTGAAATTCGGAGACCTCCAACAAATTGGACCTGTCTGACACACTGAGCATGGGTGGTTCGTTGTGTGAGTCAAACTAAAGTATTGCTTGGTACACACAAAGAACATGAGAATTTCTTGGTGATGCCAAGAAACTGAGCAAACAGTGCAATGTGCATTTGTGCTTGTGTCGTTTCCGTGTCATTCAGAACAAGCCTTTGAATATATATATATATGTTTTGGCAAGCAATGCTCGCGTGTTCGTTCGGCCCGTTGATCCGATGCTGTCCAGGGTTTCCCATCGGTCTTGACCTGGTAAAGATTTTTTTCCACAAAAGTAAGAGAGTTTTGGTGTTCTGAGTGACAGCAAACTGAAAATTAGACAGATTCGTGCGTGGAAAATGATTTCTTGCGAAGATCACACGCGCTCGTACAGCTGCAGGAACTTAACTCTGAGCGAATCCGTGCAGGAGCAAACTTCTCGACGGGACATTGAGTGTTTGTCCCGCAGGGCACACAGATCAGTCAGCTCGACCCCAATTCCGGCTTGGAGGTAGAGCTGTATGGGTTCCGGCACAGCTAGAGCGGCGTGGTTCTTGTGTTAATTTCAGCGATGTTGGCAACCGGAAGCGCCGTTTTGGCCCGAAGTCGGAAACTCGTGTCGCGAAGATATCAAATCAACCTCAGACTGTTTCCATCAAGAGTGAGGTTTTTGGAGAAGAAGATATTTTTTGACGACATCGTACGGGCAAGACAAGAAGTTTGTCATGCTCAGGAACAACACTGCAGCCATGGCTTGAGGGGGTGTGGAGCTCGTCTGCGCATTCAGTTCAAGAACGCAACAAACCAGTGGTTTGTACGAGAACAGGATGATTTCGCCAAAATCCGCCTGTGGCACTCCATCCATGCAAGTTCTCAAGATGAGAACTTTGTGCTGACGAGGAGAGAGCGTGATGAGAATATATTTATGTGCGTTTTGGTGCAAGAAATGTGTGAGGACTCGCGACAACTTGTTGAAACTCCAGTCAATGGAAAGACACTGAAGCGCATCGCTCTGTGATATGTTCTTTTCACATGGTAAAATTGTCCAAATTGGGAACTGAAACTCCAATACAACACCGCACTTTTGGGGATGGTCCCATTGTCGTTTTTTATGTTTCTTTGAAAGTGAAAACTGGCCTGGAAGGCTGCGCTCTCGCAGATCTAGCACGTGTTGACTCCCAAATTGTGGCAGACGCAAGAAAAAGAGGTGACAACATCGCCCGAGTGTGTGTGATATCTGTTGCAGATTGTTCCGGGACACGCTGGGATGGAGCTTCTGAAAGGGCTGATCCTGACCAAGATACTCGTGCTCTGCGCAGGTGAGTGACATGTCACTGAAGGTCATTTCACCTGAGGACCAATTGGAACGAAATCAAGAGGAAATATACAAAAATGCATTCACAACATCAGCAATTGTATTGTTTCTTTTTTTCAGTGAAGAACTTGAATGGCATGAAATGCTACCGCTGCACACACAAGGTGGGGCAGAACCAGTTTCCTGTCGGGGTGCTCCCTACTTCCATGGCGGACAATATGCAGTGTGCTGATCCTTTCAACACCACGGACAACAAAGTCAGCTTCACCAGCTGTGACGACGGACACTGCGTCGTACGTTTCTTCCTTTGTGGCCGAGGCCTTTCAACCGGATCGAAATGACCTTTCCCGGAACACCACCCCCAACAAGGGAAAGCCCTTCGCTTCATCAAATCAAAGACCCTGGTCCGAAAACGGTGCTTCGACCTGAATTGGCTTGAAGGCATCCGCTGCATAAGGCGTCTCCACACTTCCAAGTGTTCTTGTTGCAAAATTCCTGGTCAAACAATTGTTTTCAAGGGCCCGGGCTCTTGCAATCGTGTGCTGACAAAGAATTTTCAATTTCCATCCCAACGAAGATCTCTCTTTGTACTTCGCCTTCAGTACAATACGCGAGTCCCAAATACTGGCTTTCAAAACCGTTTTCACCTCTGCTTATTTTTTCCAGAAACGAGTGTACAAATACGAAGGCACTTTCTTCTACGAACGCGACTGCGTGTCTTCGTGCGAGAACCTTTCCGGACAGAAGCTGCAGGGCTTCGACAACGTGCTTCTGGACCAGAGATGCTGCGACTCCGACAAGTGCAACCTCGCTCCGTCTGTCCACAGCAGCCCGCTGAACTTGATCCTTGCCACCATTGCCGGTGCCATGACCTGGTTGTCCTTGTGGAAGCATCTTGTGTGAATGAAGTACTGTGACTGCAGGTCATGTTTCGCTGTTCGTAGTGTCCCTAGTCAACAAAGGTGTCTGCATGCAGTTCAGATTCAGATGACTTGGAGACGAATACAATGACTGGAAAACATGTGACATGTCTTGAACATTGAAGGGACAGTACGCTTAAAAACCCACGAAATCTATGCATGCACTTGGTCAACCATATCGTACGTGAACTGGAATCTGCCGCGCGCCTCGTTTTCTCTATTCGGGGTGCTGGGTGATTCCGTGAGAGGCGTACTTCTCTGTCGAGAGAATTTACTGACAGGGATTTCACACGTGTGTACAGGGGTGTTTTTTTGCCTATTACCATCAAAAGAGGGGAGAAGAAAGAACAGATAGACAACAATAAATGAATGAATGAATGAATGAATGAATGAAAGAAAGAAAGAAAGAAAGAAAGAAAGAAAGAATGAATGAATGAATGAATGAATGAATTAATTAATTAATTAATTAATTAATTAATATTGGTGGTAAAATGGATGCAGAGTATCCCCCGTGCTTTTGGCTTGAGCTGTACCTGTGGTTTACACCACGTGAATCTTCGAGACGTGCCGGCAGAAGTACTTTTGAGGAAGGCTGCACGGCAGAGTCTTACCCAGGGTGAGCGCGTTGTCCAAGCCCTTGTGGTTTCGTTGCTCTCAGTCCGAAGTTTCGCCACCTGTTCAAAGTGATGGGTCAGGTCTGGACAACTTGGGAGTTGTGCTATTGTTTCCGGAAAGGAAGAGTTTGGGCACACAGGTGATCCCATTCCCCCTCGACAGGTACTGCAAGCACTGAGAAACTCTGAACCGGGAACACCCCGCAACACCCTGCAACACCCTGCAACCCCTTTTTGACCAAGGCCCACCTGGACGGGCTTTGATTTGAAGATTTTTTCTCGCAGATGATCAAGTTACACGTATACGATACGGACATATTACACGGACTTTGTTGGCACTCCGGGGGTTCACCAGTCGTGACCAGGTGCAGAAATAACTGCAGGAGGACAGCACCTATCCTTCTTGCAAACGCGTTGAATGAATACGAGTCTTGATGCCCCGTTTTTAAGCGTGTGGTCCCGAAGGGTCTCGACCACACGCTTAGTGTAATCACCATCAGTCTGTATGTATGTGTGTGTGTGTGTGTGTGTGTGTGTGCAATCTGGTCCCAACCTCAGGACCAGATTTTCAAATCTGGTCACAACCCCCCCCCAACCCTTGAAGGTGTTATGAACTGCGAAAGTTTGTATGGACCACACGCTTTTTATGCGTAGCATTCTTGCTCTGAGATCTTCGTTGTTCCAAACTTGTTCGCATGATTCATGTCGACATTCTTGTGATGTTTGTGATCATGAGATCTACACGTCGAATTTGCGCTGTTCTGGTTGTTGGCGAGTCAGAAATGCCCCGTGTCAAAAATGCACATGCAGAGCACTCGGACGATCGTCCGAGTGGAAAATGCTCAAAGACCAGCGTCAAAAGGAAAAGCCCCTGGGGCATTTTTGATAACGAGGGCTTTCTGACACTCCGACATCGTTCCTTCATAATTCCTTTCCCTTCTCCGACCAGAAGGAAACCTGCAGAACATAATCGTGCGTACGAGCGTGTTTGGATGCATGATGTGCTGTGCATGTGAACTCAAGAGCCACAGCAGTTGTATGAAATCCACCAAATACTGAGAGAGAATAGCTGAGTTGTTTGCCTCGCTCAGAACTTCTGAGGGTCAGACCAGTCGCCAAAAATTGCACTTCAGAATTGTAGCCAAAGAAATCTGTTTGAAACACCTGCGTTTGCAAGTATTTGTATCGTCCTGGCATTGCTTTCACGAATGTAAAATTTTGTGAAGGTCTGCAGATTTTTTCTCGCTACAATACCTGGCGGAAAAGTGCACTAACGAGGCGCGTGCTGTGTTTGCTCCTGTAAAACTGTTGGACCGTCACAGTGGGAGCGTCGAGAATCTTTTTCCAGATGGTTTTTTTTTCACCTCAGGAAAATTTCGCGAGTGCACATGATTGATCAACGATAAATTTTCAGGCAAGTGACCCAAGATGATTTGTTTTGTTTTCAATAAATTTATTTTCTGACCATTAAATTTTTTCCCAGTCTTTCGTCCACACAAAACCGGCACATACATGCAGAATCATTACAACAAAACAAAACATTCATTTCCGTGTGAAAGTGTAAAATTAATTTTTGTACGGAAACAAAGGTGCATGAGTAAGGCAGACCGTCGTCATTGCTGTGTTTGTGTTGTGTGCGGGTCGGGTCCCGGTGGTTCCCGTCCACACAACCGCCGCCGTGTGCGGCACCGTGGTACGGAGCAGCCTCGGCTTGGCCGGACTTCCACAGCGGAGTAAA
>JAAUXT010006673.1_pt1 | contig 30828 bp, 34 predicted proteins | sample 7278171 | NCBI WGS metagenome assembly JAAUXT01 (sample SAMN14350112, study PRJNA611818) | marine sediment metagenome | isolation source: surface marine sediment (1.8m) | place: French Polynesia: Moorea | collected 2018-08
GCATTGGAAAAAATTTCGGGGGTTTAATTTCACTTCGTTAGGTCAGGGTTTGGAGCAGCCCTACCGGACCCCCCCCCCACCCCCCTTGATCCCCCCCCCCGAATTCATCTCAATTTTTCATTAGATCTCGTACGATTTCACTCCTCCTCCGCGGCCTGTCCAGTCTCCCTGGTCTATTCATTTCCTGTCCCGTTCCACCAGGGTTCTGCAGAGGATCAGTCCTGTTCGTGGTGTTCATGGACCTGTTGCGTCTTCTGATTCTGGAGCTGGAATTGATTCCAGTTCTTGTGTTCTGATTGGTGATTGAGTCATTTCTGTTTGCCAATGAGGAAGCTCGCTGGTCTTCCCTGGCTCCGTTGTCGGATCTTCTGCTGGTTCCTTGTGGGCCTTGGTTTTGGACAGTGCGACCAGCTCTCGCGGTTCTTTCTGTGGAGCCAACAGCTCTGGAGTTGGGTCTTTGTCCGGATTCTGTGGAGTCTGCATCAAGGCCATCTCGTAAGCTCTGAGACTCCACATGCTGCCGACTGAACCTTCTTTGGGGTGCGTAGGACATTCGTGGAGTCTGGTTGACTTCATCTCTGCCTGGTTCAGACTGGTTCTGCAAAGGTCCTTGATCCCTTGCTCTGGCCCCAATACTGGGATCTTGGTCCACAGGTTGCGACTGACCACCAGAGGGACCTGGGGCAGATTCCTCGTTTGTTCTGTCAATTACAATGGTCCTGGCTGACTGCTCGTTGGAAACTCTGGAAGAGCTTCCGTTTGGCACAGAACTGGACGCCATCGCCTGCATCACGTTCTGATGGGCGTTGCTTCCCGCCGGGAGCCCTGGCCTCGCACCAGATGAAACAGGCCTGGGAGAAGTAATGTTATTTGCAGGTGAAATTGGCTGCAGCGGCGTGGTTCCTCTGGGTGTTGTGACTCTCCCTGCTGCAGTCGCGATGGGTGGGAGAATCGGGGTGTTTCTTCCGGCTGTTCCAGGCCTCGGAGACACGCCTCCGATGGACGTCACCTGCTCAACAGACACAGTCGGATCGTCGCCAGGTAGGGATCCGGAAGCTGCTGGTCTGACGCGAGACGCCCTTCTGTTCAACAAGCTGGTCGTTGATTGGTTGGTGACTGAAGGTGGTTGCTGCTCCCTTCGACCAATCAGAACGCTCTCATTTGGAATACTGCTTTGATTTCGCCCGACGTCCTGTCGTTCGGTTGATCCTGTGACGGAATGCTGCCCAGAGGGCCCTGGGACATCCCCTGCGTTATCTCTGAACTGTTGAGCAGTTGGTGCAGGTTGTGATCTTGGCGTTGACAAGCTGCGTCTCTGTACACTGGTCCTTCCGATGCTGTTCGCCTGTTCCCCTGTTTCTCTATTCACATCTCTTGCTGTGGTTGGTTCAGCAACATCACCAATTTCACGGTGGTTCCTGGGCCCCAGGCTTCTTGCCCTGGAAACGGGAGCGTCTTGGTCGCTGTCCGATCTCCTGGCTGAACGCGACTGCCGTTCGTTCGCGTCTCTGTTTTGTTCACCGTTTCCACTGTTCCTGGGCCTCGGAATTGTCCCAGGCTGAAAAACGTGCACGTTCTCTGCCCTCCTACCACCGACACCACTGACGCCCTCTTGTGGTGAGCGTCTCCTACGAGAGGTGGCGCCACCCCCGGCGCCTCGGATGGACACGAGGGGTTCCCCCAACAGGCCGGAGAGAATTCCCCCGACCTCGCTCAGCTGTTCGTTGAGCGCGAGGACCTCATCGAGACGTGCCTGCCGCTGGTCGGCGCTACGCGCCTGCGCATACGACGCCATCGCCCGCTGCCGCAGCGCCATCTCCAGGTGAAGCAGAACCATCATCTGGTGGATCATGGCGCGACCCTGGGCAGAGAAAAATGGTGAATGAAGACAGTTGAAAAGTCCAGAGAGACAAAAAGCTCAAGAACCACCAGGCAGATCTAGTTTTGACATGCTACGCCGTGCCGTTGTTCTGTCCCGTCAACTGAATTTTATGTCTGTTGCTAGAATCGGCATGTCAATAATTGCAGCGAATACATTGTTGTGAAATACTCTAACAGCTGTACGAGGGGTGTCCAATTCTGCTTTCACATGTGATGCACGTTAGAAGTGGACGATCAGCCAGCGTGGACTTTGTCCAATCAAATACATGTCAGTTACGCAAATTCGACTTCATCATGACAAATGAAACCAGAATTGGAGGTCCCTTCGTATCTGCACAGCTCATCCTGTGAGACTGTGTACCCGGATGAACGCACCTGTTGGAGCTGGTCCCGGAGGCCCTGGACGCGCTGCAGCGGCGGGAGGTCGGGGATCCCGGGGTGCAGCACGAGGAGCCGGGCGCCGGCGGGCCGCGGCGGCCGCAGCGCCTCCAGGTCCACCCCGGCGTTACTGAAGAGCAGCTTCCCGTGGCTGTGCAGGAGGAAGGCGCGCAGAGGGGACCGGAACCCGCACCCCTTCTCCGGACACTGAACTCGCTGCGGAGAAGAGTTCAGTGTGAGCACGGGAACGAACATCCAAGGCCGTGTTGAGACTAACCATACGGTAACTATCAGGGTTTCACGAACAGTGTCACGGCAGTTCAGGCTTCGTATCTCTTGATCAACAGCATCGGTCCTTGGACGACCAACCACAGGAAGTTCCACGCGATCATTGACCCTCCCTCACCCGCCCAACATTTTCCGTGAAGTGTGTATGTTGTTCAAAACTGAGGTAGGGCGTGACCCACGATTCAAGTTTCAAGCCCCCCTCCCCTCCCGCGAAAAGCAGGAAAGTGTCAACCTTGAGTCTTCGTACCTTGTCTCCGAGAGTTGTATCTATCTCTCGGTTGGGGTTGTATCTGGTGCCCTGTTCGCTCCGGCACACGGGACACGTCTGGCTGTTCTCTCCGTACGTGAGCGTCCACGCGAAGATGCACGTGTGGCAGAACACGTGTTTGTTGTCGCACTCCCGCGCGTCCTTCAGGATCAGGAAGCTGGAACAGAAGGTCAGAGCCAAACATCAAGGACAGAGACTGATTCCAGGGCTACCAATTTGAAGATCTCCTGGTCGAGACAACCACAACCCGAAAGTACCAGACAGAACAAATTTGTTTCGAATTTTCGAGTCAAACCCTTCTTCAGGAGGTTCCCCTCAGAAGCCAGGCCCATTCTCTGAAGGTTGTGACCAGGCCCTTGCCTGGCGGATTAGGGACCAGAATATGAAAGAGAGTGACCTTGATTTGGCTGCTTTTCTTTGACACACACAAAATGAGGGCATTTGTTCGTTTTCCGGGAACAGGTGGAACCTGGAACCCCGCTTCCTGAATCCGTTGGTGGTTCTGTTCCGTCATGCACTCACCAGATGCCGCAGACCCATTTCTCCTGCTCCTCCGGGGTCAGGTCGAGAAACATGTCCTCGGGGAAGCCCCCGACCTTGACCCCCGCCGGCTGCAGGATCTTCTTCAGTACGTTCTGAAAGGACATCTCGCGGACGCTGCGTCCTCCGGCCACCATCTGCATGAGCTCGTCCCGGCCTGGTGGATTCATGCTGGAACCGTCGTCTGTACAGTTCTGGGCTGAGGCAGTTGTCCCTTCTTCATTCGTGTGTCACACGTGCCATTTGAAATCAATTTGCTGTTTTCAAGCAGTGGCAAACAAAGCAGTGCCCTGGTTCCTCATGGATTGTGGATTGTCACAGATGGCTCAGACAGGATGAAGGGACCATGGTCCCAGGCACTTCCGGTTTGCATTTTCCTTTTGTTTCTCAGTACACAGTTGTCTTGGTGCTTTCGGCCAGCTGTTTCCAAATTCATCCAAAGGTCCATTCGGTGTTTTCATACACTGTATCTGAATACAAAACAGAACTTTGTGAGAAATGCCTAGAGCTTCCAACACAACGGTGTTCTCCTCTCCTCCTTGCTGATTCTGCAGGTGAGTCGGAGCCACAAGTACAAGCACTAGATCTATACAGTTCCTAGCCTGTGTCAAAATATCTGACACTTCAATATTCATGCGCCAACATTGATCTCTTCAATACTGAAGCAATTCGCAATTCGCTTACACTTGCAAAATCATTGAAATCAATACACAGTGGATACAATACGGATCAGTATTTTCTCGTTCATCAAACGGATCGGATCAGTCAACCAACCGCGCTGTAAAGCGGTCCTTGTCCAGGGACACAATGCCTGATTCCTTTTGGTGCACGGCCAGGGAACCAAATACCCGTACCTGATACCGTTAGAATACCTTTCAATTGGTTACAGAAAAGTGAAACACGCCTTTCATTCTGACCTGAACCTACACAATCTTTGCTGTAATGTTGTTCTCACCTTACCCACCGTGTAAAGTTGAATCCCTTCCCTTTTTCCCAAACCGTTCATTGCACAGGCACGAGAACTTGTTTATCGAGCTCCCAGCTGTTCCTGTCTCCCCCGACAGGCAGACTTGAAGCAACACGAATCGACTCGATCCTTTCAACTCTATTGATCTGTTGTACTGATAACAGATCGACGACCCACTTCAATCAAGTGCTGCAACTTCCTGCCTTTCAGACACACAGCACATAAATTGTGTTGAAGCCCCAATATGCAACAGAAGATTCATCTGAACACAACGGAGTCGAAGTCTTTCGTAATGCGTGCTTCCAGATTGGGAAAACACCGCATTGAATTACTGTCCATCGGATTCAGGGACCCAGGCCCTCATCCCAGAAGACTTCATTCCCATCACTTTTTCATGCAGAAACACAGATTCACTACTCAGTGTTCACGTTTTGCCTGACAAACTTTAGAAGTGGGAGTCAGGTCCATCCAGGAGCACCCCAACCCTGGGGCACTGCCCTCGACCAGACCCCAAATCCTGAATTCGCCGGACAAAACCGTTCCATTCTCACACATGTTGTGAGACCCAGTGGAAAAGCAATTTCTGTGTCATCCAAACAAAATGTGAAAACATCCAATGCGACATACCTGTGTTTCAAGGCACCTTCGTCTTGATGACAGCTTTTCTATCGATTTCTCTGCAAGTAGCTGCAGACACAACACAACAGGTGAGATCTGAACATGGAACCCAAAAGAAGAGCAGTTTAGAATGAGGCAGTCTGACTATACCCGCATTGCTAGTCTCCAGCTGATTGCATGGTTTGGGTGAACCAAACTGTTGGCTGAGAATTATCGTCGTTGCGAAATTTTGTTTGATAGTATCTCCCGCCAAACAGAAATATGAAAATCCGTAATAACAGAATCCGCTGGGAATAATTCTGCGCGTAGTTTTGCAAATTACGCCGACAGCAAAAATTGATAAGTCGACATGTTGTGACCTTAGCTTCCGAATTTAGTCAATTTCTCAAACATGAAGTTGACGAGGGTTTTGATGTTTTATATTCGAAAGAAACACATTCCCGGGAAGATAGATATCGGGTAAATATTGCTCCCTGCGTTCAAATTTTGAAGCATTTGTGTGTTCTGAGCTTCTTGGGCGATAAAAGGAAGGGAACCCTTCATCTGGAAGATATTACTTTGGCCCTGACGCTGTCTGTTGACAGTTGACCTTTTGGTGCGTTGCTTTCGGGAAACAGACACAAAGGGGTAGTTAGTCTCAAAGGGTCAACTCATTGTTTTAGAAAGCACCGGGCACCAACACCTGTCAGAGATTGGATGAAACGGCAAGCCGTGGAGGACATCATCAGGGAGCAAAAAAACATGGACCTCCTGCGCACACCCTGTATCTCTGAGGTGAGGCCCAAATGCGTGAATGCACAGTGTATTGCAGACTCAGAATCAACGATATGTGCCGTGTACCATTGCACGCCTTTGCTTCCCAGGCGGAGGACCGAGCGTTTCGGACGGACCCGGAGAGGCTGGCGGCGCTGAGTCTGGCTCAACTCGAAGAGAGACGGGAGAAGAATTGGCTCAAACACCAACTGTTGGAGCCGCAGCTAATGCTGCTGAACGATGACAGAAGTTGGGAGTAGCAACTTCAGCCAGTGCGGTGTGAATGTGATTTGCCAAATGTTTGTGTTCAGAACAGACCCAGGGAAGCGGTGGCAGGCAGCTTTGCTTCTCACGTGAGCTTGATGGATTTTTGAGATCCACAACTGCGGACTGGACTCTTTTCGCCCGACGTCAGTGTCAGTTGTCACAAACATCTGTCGACTGGTGCGATGGTGGAGCTGACGTTGACGAAGTCTCACACGGAATGGTGGTTTCGCGAAGATAGGATCCTTGTTGCTTGTCCGTTTTGTCGTGCACAGCTGGTGATTATTGTCATCGGTGCGGTCGGTCATAAACAAAGATTGACTCCGGAATACCTTTTGTGTTTTATTTCGTCATTCCGTGCGTCATTGAAAGAAAGGCAGAAAAAGTGAACAACATATTTCGGCTGCACATTTGTTGCAATCTCGGAAGCAGCTGTTGCGAACAGCCAGCTGAGCCTTGATTACGGGATGATTTTTTCGGCTCGAAGACGGTCAAACAATCGAAAAACGGATTTCTCTGTGGACTGATACTTCAAGAAGCCCATCTCCCTGCTTTTCGTCATGTCGGTCAAACAGCTCGCCTTTCTACTTGTGGTCGAAGAGACCAACCACCAAGTCGCGACTTCTGACAACTCATAATTCTTCAACCCGAATTTTGAAACCATCTCTTTCCAGACGGATTCCTTCTCTGACATTTTTTCTTGCATGTTGATTGGCTGTTCGCCCGGCCCAACGGCCTCGATTTCAAAGTATTCGGCAATTTTTTGCCAAAGGGTTTTCCACCGAAACGCATCGCCGTTCACAACATTGAAAGCTTGGTTCGTCGCTGAGGGACTCGTGGCCTCCCAAATCAAATGTTCTGCCAGAACAGTCTCCGCATCTACGGCATCGAAAAATGCAAAGTAATTTACTTTGGAGCCAGGAAAGACAAATGGGTGCCCAATGTACTTGCAAAGCGAAGCGTACACAGCAAGTGAGGTAAAGACATTCATCTGGTTGTTGGGTGCGTAACCAATGATCATGTGCGGCCTCGCGACTGACCACGTGAAGCCCAGATGTGCCGCTTTCTCAAAAACGACGTCCTCTTGGGCATAGTAGAAATTCTGGCCTGGTTGTCTTGGCAGAGTTTCCTTGAAAGGCGTTTCCAAATCTTCCTCGCGCAATTTGGCGTACATTTCGTTGGAACCCATGTAGTGTTTTGTGCCCGTCACCAGAACAAAATGTTTGAAGCCTGAAGGAAGGTTGTCCAAGAGGTTCTCCACCATTGCCGCGTTGACCTCACAGTTTTCAGCCTCTGATGACGTTTTCACCCACGTTGCGTAGAAGACGTGGGTGACGTCATGCAACGACGCAAATTTGGCGTGACAGTCGTCCTTGCTGGTCAGGTCGACGCTGATGTGACGAACTTCGGGTGGAAGAAAGTCCTGCTTTCGTCTTGACAAGCCGTACACAGTCCACTTGTCTCGCAAAAGGGCTGCAGTCAGGTTCAGGCCCACGATCCCTGAAGGAGAGAACAGAGATCCACCCGAGTCAGATCCATTGCAAAGCGGTCGGCCCTGATGTCAGGTGCCCACGGTGTAAGCAGAACGGGCGCTGTTGACATTTGATTTGTTGACAAGAGTTGACAATATGCAACAGATGTGGGTCTTCATCTTTTGCAGTCACTGGTGCAACTCCAACTGCAGTCAGTGACAGTGCCGAATCCGCATGACACGCGGTTGCCCTGTCATGTTCTGCCACGAGATCGCACACTTGACCTACCGGTTACTCCAACAACAAGGGCGACGCGTTTTTCCTCCGCCATGTCCTGAGCTCTGTTTATTTTTTCCAATTCGTTCGACAGAATCTGGATGGACTGTGGACTGACTGGTCAGTGCAAACCAGAGCAGAATCTGGGTCAGAATTTGGAGCGCGAAGACACATCAGTAACAAAGCCGCAAAGTTGTGATTCAGACCAAAATATTTCCAGCTTTGAGGTTTTGGTTCACAGCTGATGAGCAGCTTCACATTGGGCTGCAAAGCAAAGTTCCGTTTGTGAAACTTGTGACAACGCGGGAATACTGTATACGTTCAGTGCTGCCACCTATGTTGAGTCGGAACCGGAACCGGCTTCTGTCCACGTGATCGATGACGTCACGGAATCCCTCGTCAAGGCAGCCGGGTTTCCCGAGAAATTTTTCGGACAAATTACGCAGTATTTTTGAAGTTTTGTCCATTTTCACATCAATGTGATGGCAGGAGTATTTGAACTGGATTTAGGAGAAACCCGGGACAACCCGGAGGACATCTCGGAGGAAGATGAACTCGAAATTACGGACGAACATATCGAGGTAAAAGTGGCCATATTGGTGGCAGTGAGTGGGGATCGGGCGACTTGGATTGAAACTGTGAATCACAGTTTAGTCACAAAGTTCTGAGTGCCGGGGGTGTTCAGAGAGTTTTGGCACAATATCCTCACAAGTTCACACAGTTTGAAAACACAGATAAACTGGAATTTGCCTCTCTTCAGCTCAAGTGAATCTTCATCATGATCAACGAAAAATTCCCTGATCGTTGACTCTTCGGAAGTCTTGGTCACATTTGACCTTCTGACTTGCAAGCGCGCACAAATGGTGAAGTGCATCGTCCATGCATTTTGACTTCACAAAGTATTCTCCGTTTGGAAATGCTGCGTCATTTGGAAGTTGTCCAGAACACGTTCTCGCATGTTCAGTTCAATTGGGTCACCAGGTTCTGTGACCACTGTGAACTGAATGAATCTCTCGAGCCAAGAACAATGGACAGCAAAACGAAAATCTCGGCAAGTGACTTGAAGCTAAATTGACCCGAAGACAGAAAACTCGAGGCCAAATTGCGAAAATAGCAATGACCTGCACGGCACGAAAAACCGACCAGTCCTTATGAACATTTTTTTGCAACAGACGAATGGTCGGAAAAGTTCATTTTTTGAGCCGGGAAAGATTTGCCAAGAAGACACTCGTATTTGTTCGCAACCACACACTTCAGCTGTTCTCGTCGTTGTTTCAGGCCTAAAGTTCAATTGTTTTGAAAACTGCCTGTTGACTTGCAAATCTCTGGTAGCCATGAACATTGCATTTGAAATTTAATTGCCCACTCTTGGTCTTATCTACTCGTACGCCTCGCATATCATCCACTCGGCAACTCCGAGGAGAGTTTTTGTGGATCATCCAGATAAGAGGGCACCTCGCGACTTGTTGGCATTTCGCAACAATTTATTGCGACAGTTATGTCTCGTTATGACATGCGAATCACCCTGGTTAGAAGAGGACATTTGTTTCAAAGATTTGGCATTGCTGATCAGACTTTCAGTCTCGTTTTCCGAGCTGATAGAATTGCTGGTTGGACGAGTGTCATTCGTTGGCGGGATTTTTGAACTTAAGAGTGACACACAATGATCCTGGCCCCACCAGTTAATCTGGCCCCACCAGTTGGTGTGGTGAATCTGGCCTCACCAGTTGGTGTGGTGGATCTGGCCTCACCAGTTGGTGTGGTGAATCTGGCCCCACCAGTTGGTGTGGTGAATCTGGCCTCACCAGTTGGTGTGGTGCATCTGGCCTCACCAGTTGGTGTGGTGAATCTGGCCTCACCAGTTGGTGTGGTGAATCTGACCTCTCCAGTTGGTGTGGTGGATCTGGCCCCACCAGTTGGTGTGGTGAATCTGGCCTCACCAATTGGTGTGGTGAATCTGGCCTCACCAGTTGGTGTGGTGGATCTGGCCTCACCAGTTGGTGTGGTGGATCTGGCCCCACCAGTTGGTGTGGTGAGTCTGGCCTCACCAGTTGGTGTGGTGACTCTGGCCTCACCAGTTGGTGTGGAGGATCTGGCCCCACTAGTTGGTGTGGAGGATCTGGCTTGGTGTGGTGAGTTGAAAAGATGAAGATATTACGATTGATTGTACGAGTACGTGCGCAACACATGTCCGTGATCAAATCGTGTCACCCCTTTACCCCTGCGCAGCTGGGCTCCTGTGGGATTTGGAATGGCTTCGTGGCACCAGGATTTTGATGCAGACAGAATCTTCAAATTTGGTTCCTTCCGACCAGTGCGGGGCATTTTCCTGCAGTTCTTCCACTGTTGGACCAGCCCGATTCTGGCAGCCTCACTCTCGTGTCAGCCAAACGCAGGCAAAAGGCGTTGGCCGTCAGGGGAAAGAATCAGCGTCAGCGTGATGGCAAATTGACCGTTTAATGTGTCGTGGTCCACGCCTCTGCGCATTGGGAATGTCTGGTGAATGTGCATTTTCGTTGTCTGGTAGGGATTTATCTGGAAGATCATTTTTAGATGTTACTCGTATGGGACGATTTTGCGCTGGATTGTCGTCGGCCAGTTTCACTCGTCGTTCTCCCCTCCCAGAATTTATGAACCCCAGTTGTAGCGCTGGTTGTGTAACAGATAACGTTGCAACAAGCAACCCTTATTATGATAGTCTGTTTGCACTTGTGGGATCATAATCGTATTGTGCGTCCGAATTTTGATGTGTGTTTTGCGCTGTGGATCTGACGGACCTGATTGTTCGGAGCAGCTACTCGTGTCTCTTGGTTGATTTGCGGCCATCTTTTCATGAGATGTGTTGTCTCCTCGTGGCAGCAACAACGGGTTTCACGTTGAAGTGAGAACGCAAAAGTGGTTGGTCAAGTCACGCGAGTACTTGTTACCGGACATATCGTTTGGATCGTGTCACAACCGACATACGAGTGCAGTGCTCTTTTTCCGCAAAACTGACGACAAACGTTTTCTCTTTTCAGGAACATTTCTTGGAAAATGGACCAAACATCGACATGAGGTGAGTGAATCCGATGCGACAGATCCAGGCACCAGGTGATCCAAACGCAGTGACCCAGCAGAGCACGAGGTGCAAGGTGCATCTCAGTGAGCACGTGGGGTTGAGGACGACCGCAGGCTTTGTTCCCGGCATTCTCAACACACTCTCGCGGATCCAGGATCTGGGTTGGGGGGGGCTCAGTTCTTGGCTGGCATTTGCCCCCTCGCAGCCTCAAACTGAAGGTTCTTTTTACGCCCACTGGGTACATGGAACACAACATTGAATTCAAAAATTGTAAATCTTGGGCACAAAATGGGAGAGGTGTTACGGAAGCCCCATTGAAATTCTGGAGACAGTTTCATTCCTCAAGCCGTTCATCACGGCGAACTTTTCTGCAGAAGACTGAAAAGGCCTTTTCAGACTGTAGAAGCGCCCGTGTGTTTGCAGCTGAATGAGATAAAACTGACACTCGTATCTGCGTTCAGCCCGCAGTTGATTTGGACGTGATGCCTTTGAACGCAACGAACTCATTTCAGTGGAGCTTTGTTCAACACAAATGGCCTTCAATCTGCTCTGAAAGCGTCTTGCGCAACAGTTCTCCCCAAACAATGCCTGATTCGTATTTCGAGCTATTTTGGACAAACTTTACTCAGAAATAGATGGCTGAATACGATACAGCAGGCCGAAAACGGAAAGAACGCAAGACTCCATTGGGAGCGCGGCGGAGCTGCAGGCTGTGGAGTGCGAAAAGGTCTCGAATCTGCTGCAAGGCCACAAGCTGACCAATTGGATTGCTCATCACTCTTTCTGAGAACGAAACAAGTCAACTGCAATTTCCAGACAAATGTCGATTTTGATGGGCGCTGAAGATTTTGAGCAGCGCTCTTATCGTGTCTGAATTTTCGTCAGCAGCGCGACGTGATGTGCGATTGCAAAGCAAATGTTGACAAACCTGTCAGATGCAATCGTCGCTTGGATATTTTGTTCAAACATTGCTACTTCTGCCACGCAAAGCGCCATTTACGACCAAATGGATATCAATTACATGAATGTTGTGACATTTCAATGCAATCATTCTGAGAGGAGAGGTTTCCGGTGTTGTTCTAGCATTTCAAATGTCATTGGTCCAGGAGACTTCACCTTCCTTCATGTTATCCGACCAAGAAACAGACAAACGCGCGTAAAATTGACTGCAAGCGAAACGACCATTTTCTTGTGTGGCCAGAAGTGTGCACTTTGGAAATTTGCAAATGGGGACAAAATTTGAATGCAGTCACTTGAACAAGACGCACCCGTGTGTTAGAGGCACTCCAACATTTGGCCCTATTTTCTGGCACCAAGGCCCTTCTAAACCAATGAAAACTTCTGCCCTTGCTTGAGACGCATCCAGTTCTTCATTTGATGCTCAATTTTTGGGGAAAAAGTTGCGTCAGATACATGGCAACAAGAGAAGAAGTGTTCAAGGCAACTGGGGGAGCGATGGCCCTCAAACACAGAAAGACAAACACCTGGTGGCTGTTGAATTGAAAGGAAAGGAAAGAAAATGTTCCACTGTGTCCAACCCCCCCTCCCCCCCATGCACTGACCCTCCCACCTGTGTCATATGGAAGAGGCTTGGTCTGTAGAGGAGTCGGAAGGGGTTGGTCCACAGGGTGGGACACAGTGGGACGTCTGCCCACTATCCCGTACCGCACCACCACTGGGTGCTCTGCCCTCAAGGGACATCGTTCAATGAAACTTTCTTTTTTTTTTAGCGGAGACAACCTGGAGACGCTCGAGTTGACAGAGATGACGGTGAATCCGGGACAGCCGAAAACAGGGCCGCAGGACTTCGAGCTCCTCAAACTGCTGGGCAAAGGCGGCTACGGAAAGGTGAGCACGGGTTTCGATCCACAGTCGGAGGTGTGAGAGTTCTGTCCAGTAAGTTTTGAGGGGAGGAGATTTGGTCGGGCCAATAGTGAAACATGTACGTTTCAAAAGGGAAACAATTTGCTCCCACTGAACTTGTCGAAGAGAGACAAGTTTTTGTTGTGGGGTGTGGTGGGGGGAGAGAGGTCCAAAGGGAACTGGCCCTGGTGATTGTCACATTGTGGTTCTGCTCCATCAACTGCTGTTTTCTGCTGTAGGTGTTCCAGGTCAGAATGATCAACGGAAAGGACAAAGGACATATTTTCGCCATGAAGGTGCTCAAAAAGGTGAGCGGGACAGAACTCGTTCCCAGGCACTGCGTTTGTGTTTTGGTGCAGTGGGGCACAGTCCCTCTCGAAAGAGTTGGCGTATCTCCGGCGTCTTGTCTATACAGCTCTTGGTGCAGCAAAAAAGGACAGCACGTCAATTGTAATTTTTGCACGAGAGCCTGATTTGTGGAGTTTTGACTGAGTCCGAGACGCTACGCGTCCGATGTAAGAATTTGGCTACATTTCTGCACAGCCATGTTTCAACCCACAAGTGACACCTCAGAACAGGAGTACTTTTCGTTCCCTTAGAATTTCAAATGAAGGTACTTTGTGACGTTTTGTGATGTCGAACAATGCACACGCATACCCTATCACACACACGCACATTTCTTTCGCAGGCGACAATCGTGCGGAACGCCAAGGACACGGCGCACACGAAGGCTGAGCGCTCCATCCTGGAGGCGGTGCGACACCCGTTCATCGTGGACCTCATCTACGCCTTCCAGACGGGCGGGAAACTCTACCTCATCCTTGAGTACCTCTGCGGGGGGGAGCTCTTCATGCAGCTCGAGCGCGAGGGTATCTTCATGGAGGACACCGCCTGGTGAGTGTGAGGGAGGGAGGGTGGGTGGGTGAGAGAGATGTGTGGTGAAAGTGAGCGAGCGAGCGAGCGTTTGCGTTGGAAAGTTTCTGTTGTTTGAGTGGGAGGGCATTTTCATGGGAGATTCTGCCTGGTGAGTGTGCGAGAGAGGTGTGAGGCTGTGTGAGAGGGGCAGGGTGAGGATGGGAGAGAAGAGTGGGGTGTGGTCGGCAGTGATGGTTGAGGTGAAGGATGTGGGGACTCTTGGTGAGTGAGCAGGAGTCAGTGTGTGGGAAAAGGATGCGGTGGTGTCTGGTACAGGAGAGGGGCAGGTTGAGTGAAGGAGAGGGGTGGTGCAACTGCAATAAATGTGCTGGTGATGCTGCTTGATCGCGATGGCGTCTGTACGGGAGGACAACATGGCGAATGAACAACTTTTCCTTTCAGTTTCTACCTGGCTGAGATCACGTTGGCGATCGAGCATCTTCACAGTCAGGGCATCATCTATCGCGATTTGAAGCCAGAAAACATTCTCCTGGACGCCTCAGGTGGGTCAAACAGCGCAAACTGAGGCAACTGTCGCCTCAGTTCACACTGCATGGACAGTGCACTCATGTCCCTGATTTGCCTGAACAGTGGAAGGGCATTGGCGTGCCTGACATTGGTGGGGTTGGGGCGGTCACGAAGTTGAAACCTTCCACTCACGTTCATGCTTTGGGTTGAACAGGACAGGCCCTCGAAAGTTTAGGGTTGCACATCAGTGATCAAAAGTATCAGACAGCAAGGTAAAGGCATTTTGTTGGTTTGATGTGACTTGGAGTGACCACGGGGACATTTGTGTTCAAACTGAGTTCACCGTCACGCAGGGAGAATGTGCACAACACGCACGTTTGGTGCTGTCAGGACTTGTTCCGCTTTCTGCGGTCTGCCAAAGGTGAAGGCTGTTGCCACGGATAATGTATCAATTTTCACTGAGTTTGACAGCCAAAAATTATTTTCGGAAATGACCTTCAACTTCACACAGCAAAAAAGGAAATTGATTGAGAGCGCGTGCGTAGTGAGAGGAAGGAAGCAATCCGTCAAAATGTGACGCCTAATCTCGTCTGGAAGGTTTCCTGTAACAACCGAGGTGTTCATCCAAAAATCATGAGCAGGCGACGATGTATCTTATCTGGAATCATTGCGAGACGAGGTGGAAGTGAACTTGCAATTTCGTGGCTCACCCCGACTACTTTATATTTTGTTGGGTGATAACACATGAAAATACACGCGATTTAGCTGTCAACAGGCCTCGTCCGAAAATTTTCACCCCGGGGGTGAAGATGGGGGATGGGGGCTCTTTTCAACTTCCGCTGTTCAACCAAAATGAAAAAAAAGAAAATTTGTCCGGCGTTCCCGCCCGACAGGTTTGGTTTTGTTTGCCCGCAGTTTTGGGTAAAGCAGCCATGAATCTGGCGCCAAACTTGTATCGAGTGAAGAGCAAAACCCGTCGATGGCTTGGTTCTCGTGATCACAACAGGTGACATTTGATCTTGTTGCCTCCGCAGGTCACATCAAGCTGACGGATTTCGGGCTGTGTAAGGAGTCGATCCACGACGGGCTCATGACACACACGTTCTGCGGCACCATCGAGTACATGTGAGTCACCACGACAACGCGCGCACTAACACCCACTCTAACACACACACACGCACACACACACACACACACACACACACACACAGAGAGTCTGTATCTCTCTTTGTGTCTCGCACCTTCTCTCTCTCTGTCCGGCTCTTCGCTTCCAACAACCCCTTTCTACTGATCAACTTCACTGGTCAGAAGAAAGAATAAGAAAGATGGCCGCTCAAGAAGTGAGCACTTGAAGCTCCCTGGAGTACCGGCAGATCATACAGGGACCTGCCCGTGGAACTGGTGAGATTGTTCGTGCAGGGCTCCTGAGATCCTGACGCGGAGTGGGCACGGGAAGGCGGTCGACTGGTGGAGTCTGGGCGCGCTCATGTACGACATGCTCACGGGCGCGGTAAGTACAACAGGCGCCATCCAGTGGGCGGTGTGGGAAACTACAGTCAAGGTGCTGCAAAAGGTTCCCTCATCTGAGAAAAGAAAAGTTTGACAACGGGATCTGTTGGAGATGGAGAAATCACGTGTCAAACTTGTCTTTGTTTGCAGCCTCCGTTCACTGCAGACAACAGAAAGAAGACGATAGACAAGGTTTGTAAATCCAGAATTTGATTGCCAAGGTGAAATTTTTTCAAGTCGTGACACGTTTCAATTTTGTGAATGGATTTTGTTGACTGCATTTGTTTCAGATTCTGAAAGCGAAGTTGAATTTACCTCCATATTTAACGAATGAAGCTCGGGGATTGATAAAGAAGGTTTGTAAACGTAAAAATGTACGAATTAAATTTGAGTGAATCAGAATGGCAAGAGTAAAGTGGTCCAGCGGCCTTGACTGTCCGTGCTGAAATCCATGCAGAGCATAAAACAACCGTGCGAATCAACCTTTATTTCTAAGTGTTTGAGAATGTCAGAGTCGCCAAGTGATGGCCAAGTTCAGCCCCTCATGACGCGTGTTACTGAAGCGCGATCTCTGGCGCGCGCGCACACACACACCACACACACACACACAAACATACACACACACACACACACACACACTCTCTCTCTCTCTCTCTCTCTCTCTCTCTCTCTCTCTCTCACACACATGACCTTGAACTCCCTGTTGCAGCTGCTGCGGAAGAACGTCGGTGAGCGCCTCGGCTCCGGCCCCGACGACGCGCGGCACATCAAGAGCCACCTCTTCTTCCGCCACATGAACTGGGACGACGTTCTCAACCACCGCGTGGAGCCGCCCTTCAAACCCGTCCTCGTGAGTCCCGCCCAGGAGGGGGGCATCAGTGGGTGGGGATCAGTGACCCTGTTCAGGAAGCACGGGTGCCTGGCCATTTTTTCAGGTGGAACCAGAGTGAGTTTTGCTCGTGAGGCAGCGCGCGAACATTGAGTGGGTCACTCCAGTGGTTGGATGACCTGGGGACCAAATCCACCGTATTGTTGGTGGGGCCAGGTCCATCGCACGAACTGGTGAAGCTGGAATCACCCCGCCAACTGGTGGGCCAGATCTGACGTCCCAACTGGCAGGGCAGGATTTACCACAGGTGGTGGTCCCAAAATTTACCGTCCAGACGGGGCTCGATGTACCTCACCAACTGGTGGGTTGGGAAAAGGCTGCAACCAAGTGCTTTTGGTGGATGTGGGCTGTTCATTCTTCTGTCACCCTCAAAGGGTCTGTGTGGCCCTGCGTCGCGTGCATTGTGTTTGTACCAGTCAACGATGCTGCGTCCACCACTGACATAAATGGAGATGCCACAACGGAGCGCGCGGGGTATTCGGATTGAAACATGTCTGACTGTGGTGGGCCGTTCGATGTTGCAGACGTCGGAGGAGGACGTGAGTCAGTTCGACACCAAGTTCACGAAGCAGACGCCGGTCGACTCGCCCGACGACAGTCTCCTCAGTGAGAGCGCCAACCAAATCTTCATGGTGAGTCACGTGACATGGTGGTGACGGCCACGTGGGTGAACACGTGTTGGGTGCGTAAGCGGGTCTAAATAGACGCAGGAAGTGTGAAAAGGGTCTGGAAAGCTTTTGACCTGGACATTTTTCACAGAATTTCCTCTGCAATTTTGTTCATTGCACGAGGATCAGAATTTTACATGAAGAATTACACATGGCCTCTGCTGTGCTCTTCCAACTGTGTCCAAATGTCAGTGGATTGGCCAATTTTCATCGCCAAACCCTTTCCCACCCACCGCACCCCACCTTTGAAACATCCCGACTCACCGCGCGACACAACACTGACGCGCGTTCTTGTTGCAGGGCTTCACGTACGTGGCGCCCTCTGTGTTCGAGGAGATGCAGACGCCGTGGATCGAGGCGAAGGAGCCGCGCTCCCCGCGGAAAGGCCCGCACATGGTTAGGTAGGCTTCTACTCGCTGTCCGTGCGTCAGTGAGCCCAGTGCTGCCCCTGCCCGAGTGTCGTCTGCACTGCCGTGTGTTCGTTTCATTCTCGTGTTTTTGCTTTTCTATTTTCCCGAACCCACATTCTTGCCTGGAGTTGGCATGTTGTGTTTGTATTGCTGTGACATAGCTGGCACAGTTCACGTGGAATTTTCAGAATATTCTTCACCTTTGTTTGAGCAGTTGAGGTTTTTTTTTGCCACACACAGTTTTGTTTGATTCTTTGAGCATTTCCATGCAAAGTTCTTTGAATTTTGAAAGACGACACGGAAAGCGCTTTCCATTTGGGCTGTGGGTTGTAGTGACCTGCATGACCCAAACGCCAGCGTGTTTCACGTTTTGTCCAAAGTTCTAACCTTTTCCATTTTACACAGTTATTGATTTCAGATTTTAGCACAGGAATCAGTTCAGTTTGAGTTGCAAAGAGAGTTTGTCGAATCAAAACGCATTGTTTCCACTACTTTTGAGTTCAGTTTCAAGGTGATTTTGATCTGCTTGTAGACCAGTGAGGGATTTCTTAAGACCCTTTCTGAAGCCAAAGGAGTTCCTTGAAACCTTAGCATTTGGGAAAAAGCCGCATTGAGAGTTAGTAAAATCTTGCATTTGACGTGGGTTCTGTGCTTCTGTTGCACTGCGAGTGAAGGGGGAAAAGACGTTGCTGGGGAAACCATTTTACACGGTGAGCGATAAAGGAGGATTTGTGCGATCAAATTTGACGTCTTTTCTCGCTTCACCTGTTACCCGCAGGCATTTGTAGTGAGACAAATCAGAAGCATGCACGCCGAATGGAGTCGTGGGCAAGAAATTCAGGCTTCGTCTGTCCAATGATTTGATTTTTTTGCGAACTTTTTCAGTGGTTACTTGGCCTCCTCCTCTGACCAGTTTTGGTCAAACTTATCAATGAAGTGTCGATCTCGTTGTCACAAAGGAAACTTTCGAACCTCAACCACACCCCCAAAAATGTTTTTCGTTTCAAAACCCATATTCTCGTACTTTTAAAATTTCGATGCATTCTAACCTGTCGAGTTGTGATTTTGAGGTGTTCGCCTCCCCCTCCGAAGGGCAGTAAGCAGGCCACGCCCTGGGGGAAACTCGCCACAGTCTTCTCCAACATCTCCAACCCCGAGTGCCACTGGTACTTTGATCAGTAGTCAGATTCACGCGCACGCGTAAAGGTAGGAGGCTGTAGAGGTCCCACTGGTGTGGGGGCTGGGTGTGCGTGGTCAAAATTTCGTCCTTGGTGTGGCGGTTACGATTAAGGTTTGGTGAGTGGGATTGTCCGGTTGGTGCAATTGGCTCAGGTTCGATGGAAAAAGAGGAGATTGTGATTATTTGTGATCAGGTATGAAGTGCAAGTGCGGGGAAGCATCCTTCGATGTATTCTCTTGTCAGTTTTTCAATTTGAATGGATGTTGAGGATAAGAACTAAGATTTTGGAGGTTTTGCAATATTTTCAATCAGCATTTTGCCTCCGAAACCTTGGATATGGAAGTCGTCTTTGTCGGTTCTTGTCGGGTCGTCAAATTTGGGTCTGCACATAAACTGAGTGACAGACTTTCTTTCCTTTGGTGGATCGGGTTGATTTGGGAAACTAACCAGGCATAACTCACACAGTAATCAACGCCCTTGCACCTCCGCCCACTCCATCCCACAGCCACAATTGGAAATCTCCGAAACGTGAAAATGTTTTCAGTCGTCAAACGTTTGGTGAGAAGGTGTTGCAGAACTATAGGTTCTTGTCTGGTGTGTCGGACATCAACAGGGTGAAAGTGAGTTTCATTGGTCAGTAGTAGGTGGGTGAGATGCACGAGTCTTGAGATGTTTGAAGTTTGTTGGGGAGTGCGTGTTCGTGTGTTCAGGCTGAAGGCCTGGAGTCTGCGTTGTCCAAATATTGACTTCAGGACAAAACGGAATGTTTGCAATGTTTGAAAGAATGGCCTGACTAGTTCTTTTTGTTCCAGTTGTCCATTTTTCCTCAAACACAAAACTGAGAAAGAAAATTTGTCTCTGTGTGCGTGTACGTCCGTGCAAGACGGTCTTTGCACGCTGGATCTCTACGGGTGAGCGTGTCTGTGCTCTGAATGCAAGTTGCGTGTGTTCCCTTCAGGCAGAAGACGTTCACCGTCACTCACTACAATCCTGTGCAGCCAAGTGGGGCGTGGGATCCTCTCTACACTCTTGTGCAGCCAATTGGGGGGTGGGATCCTCATTACACTCCTGTGCAGCCAAGTGGGGGGTGGGACCCTCTCTACATTCCTGTGCAGTCAAGTTGGTGGGATCCTCACCACACTCCTGTGCAGCCAAGTGGGGGGTGGGATCCCATGGAGTTGACACCCCTCCCTGCCCAGGCGATTTCTCCCGATCCCCAGAAGACTTTTCCCCCTGTTGGAAAGTGTACTCCTAGCCCTGCCCAGAAGACTCCTCCTGATCCCCAGAAGACTCTAACCCCTCTCGGAAAGTGGAATCCTCCGCCCCCTACCCCTCTTTTAGAGTGGACTCCACTCCCTGCCCAGATGACTCTTCCTGATCCCCAGAAGACTTTCCCCCCTGTTGGAAAGTGTACTCCTCCCCCTGCCCAGAAGACTCCTGATCCCCAGAAGACAAAAACCCCTCTCGGAAAGTGGACTCCTCCGCCCCCTACCTCTCTTTTAAATTGGACTCCCCTCCCTGCCCAGACGACTCCTCCTGATCCCCAGAAGACTTTTCCCCCTGTTGGAAAGTGTACTCCTCCCCCTGCCCAGAAGACTCCTCCTAATCCCCAGAAGACTAAAAACCCCCGAGGAAAGTGGACTCCTCCGCCCCCTACCTCTCTTTTAAATTGGACTCCCCTCCCTGCCCAGATGACTCCTCCTGATCCCCAGAAGACTTTTCCCCCTGTTAGAATGTGGACTCCCCTCCCTGCCCAGGCAACTCCTCCCGATCCCCAGAAGACTTTTCCCCCTGTCGGAATGTGGACTCCACCCCCTGCCCAGAAGACTCCTCCTAATCCCCAGAAGACTTTTCCCCCTGTCGGAAAGTGGACTCCACCCCCTGACCAGAAGACTCAGGACATGAAGTTTGGCTCGGGTACAGTTCGCATGGACGCAGGAAGGGTTCCAGTGGGTAAAAACGCAGTTCAGTTTTGGTGCAAAATGGAAGATATCTTCTGCGTGGTGATGTGGAATGTTTGTGTTTGTTTGAGCGTCGAAGTGAATATTTCGCAGTGAAGTTTCATTTCGATCCGCAGCATTGTGGGAGAGAGTCTGGATGTTTGAGTTGTTGAGTTCAGGTCGAAGGAATAATCAGGACCAGTTGTTTTCACGTTGCTGGGTGGGATGCGGGTTTCTCTTCCCATCCGAGTTCCCTGTGGCCGACGTGCACCTGTTTGGATTGGTACATCATGATTTTGTTCCACCAGTAGTTTTGCACTTTGATTCCACTTGATTTACATTTCATCAAGATTTTTATCACGCTGTTTAATTTCATGTTTGCTATTTTTCTACTTCACCAGTCACTTTCGCTTTCACGCCCAGACTTCTTTGGATTCAGAAATCGTCACATGTCAAAAGTCAAGGCGAAGGGATCAGTCAGTCATTGTGAGAAAAATTGATACAAATGGAAGGCAACCTGTGGTGAAAAATATCCTCACGTGTTTGTGCACCGTTTTCTTTTCAGTCCTCCCCCGGGTTTCGGTTTTGAAACGGCCAAGAAGGGTTTGTCATATCATCACCACCAGGTGGCGGGCGCGGAAGCGTCCGCCGTCGAAGCCATGGATACCTCGTCACCAAGGCAACCAATAGGAAGTACAGTAACGGTCACCACTCCACGCTCTCCAGCCATAGCAACCAGGAACACGACGCACCAACACGCGTTTCCAGGCACCCAGCAACGGCCCCCACATCTACAAATGCTGTAGCTCAGCTGGCCTCTAGTTATGTCAATTCTAATCAATACTAGGAAATTGAACTTTTTCGAATTCGCAACTCTGACCGCTGACTGTCGCCACTGCGGCTTGAAGCGCGTTTGCGGGTCGGTGTCGAGTGGTGCAAACGTCGGGCACCGTTTGAAACGCTCTTGCAACTTTGCTCTGTCCTCGTGGGATTTGTGTATTGGTGTTGGTGCTCGCTAGGTGGCCCCTCTCGCGCGCTGGTTCCGCTCACGTGATTCGCCGCCCGTGGCTGGCAGCGCGACTCGGACTGTTGCGAGGCGTCACAGATGGCGCTGTGTTTGAAACAACTGGAGATTCTGCCGGAAAGAGAAATCACAAAAGTGCATTGAGCGCGGCCTGCGTACAGCCACTGTTGGAAGAGACGGAAGTTTGTTTCCGTCTCCAAAATAGAACGGAGCAAGTAGCGTTCGCATAGTGCTTTGGGTGTGACCATCACATTGTGGCTGTGCGCAGGCCGCCCAAAGGTGTTCACCCACCCGAGAGCTCGACGTTCGCCCAAACACGCGCATGCTGCTCTTGGACCGTGGCGACGTGCGTGGCTTTTGGTGGGTGAACGCCCTCTATGGACGATGAGGCTGGTGGATCTATTTTTCTACAACTGGCGTGAGCGTGTACAACTGGCAAACTAGGTCGAGCTTCATCAAACGATTCGTAGATGAGTAAGAAAAACGCATCTCCCGACGGTTTTGAACCTTTGTGCTTATCCGGTGACCCGAATTCCAAACGTGAGGATTTTTGCGTAAATTTCATTTGTTTCACGTTTGTATGTGTTTGGCTGAAGAACGGATTTCACACTGTGAATCGCTGGCACGCTTGCGGTCTAGCTTTTGTTGCACTTTCGTGGGTGAGTTACGTGTGTATTCGTTGCTTTTGGGCAGTTTCAGTGGCGCAGTGTGTGACAACACCAGAATCACCCGATTTGTGACACTTACCAGTTGTAAATTGCACGACACACGAGTGTACATGCAGAACAGTTCGTTTCCGTGGAGACAGTGTGGACGCCATGCGTCTCGTGTTACCATGGAGATGTCCGCTGTTTGCGACGTCACTTGCTGGCGCATTTGTGCTACTGAAACTGACCAGCAGATCCGCTCTATACAAGGTCATTTTGTGTTTTCATTGTTCTGTTGAATTTGCGCCAAATTGTCAATTTGCTTCTCTAAAAATGGGTAAAATATGCACTGTGAAATAGGATATATATTTGGTTTGTGGGTTCAGTTGGTTGCGCCAATGCTGACTCAGCGAAACCTCCAATTTGCGATCACCATGAATTGTGATGGCACAAGAACAACACATTTTATTGGGTGTGATGATGTGTTGTGGAAATGTGAAAAGGTGATGTTGGAATCGGGTGTGCACCTTCGATGCTGGATTGCAGATTGTAGGTTTCGCTGCAGCTGTTGTAGGTCGCAGGTCGCAACTGAACAAATCTCCAGTTGAATCTGATTTGTGCACTTCTCTGTTCTGTTCCTCCCCTACCTGTCGCCTGGATAGACGCTTTAACTGCAACTCGAACGCACAAATGTAGAGATTGAAAGGATGTGGTGGGAAAGGACTGAGCTGAACCATCTGTGATAAGGGTGACTGATTCGAGGTGTCTGGACCGACCCAAATGCGTTGCGTAGGTTCTCTCCCCCGAAAACCTCCGTCGTTTAGCTCAGTGTATTTTTTGCAAACAGCACAGCATATGTCAAGGAATTCTTTGCTGACGAATGTCTCCCTCTGGTGACATCTATTTTACGCTCTACCTCCGCCGTGTCGAAAGAACCCAGGATTTCTCAGTTCGTGAGAACGAAAACAAGGATATTTTTCGTGCGATAAAGACTCGAGCCAACTGAGGCTGTCTGCCCCAATTTTGCAAACATCGTCAATTTGCACAACTTGTTTGGTCTCCGGTTCACTAGAATCAGACATTCAATGTTGTGAGGCGGTGAAGAAATGAACTTCTGCAAGAAATACCACGCGCAACTTGTGTCAGACTGTAGGTCTGTTTTGGCGTGGTTTTGCGGCATCGGCCTCTTGATAACACTGGCAGCCAAGAACCCGAAATGTGACAGAAATGCAACAACTCTTTCCACTGTCTTTTGGAACCCACCCCAGTTTTCCAACTTTGACCAGAATGAACTTTTGTGTGCTCGAGAGAAAATATTTTTGTGCAATTTTGTGCGTGGTTTGAACCAATGGGTGCTCAGGTCTCGTGTGTTGCCTGTCATTTCCTCAGAAGCCCGTCTTGTGGCTGGGATTTTTTGTTGCAAATTGGGTTTTGCTGGTGGTGTTAGAACCTCTCAGGATTTTGTGGTGGCAGAGCAATGTTTTGCAACGTTTTGGTGCAACAAGACATCTGATTCTGAATGCAAATTGAAGCTGTTCAACTTTATCCAGTCCATCTCCATCAATTTTTCGTTGCGCTGGGTCCATTTTGCAATGTCATTATGATTTTGAAATGTATTTTTGTGTTGGATTCTGCACAACTATTTTCAGCTTCAGTTGAGGAAAGGACCTTGGATGGTCAGACTCCTGTGCAAAACTCTCTCCTTCGAGCGCGTGACCATCCCATGCGTGTCATGCCCGTCTTGCGAACACTGGACTGCTAAAGGCACGCGTTCTTTTGTGCCGAGAAACTCGTAGGAAATTTTTAAGAGGTGGATGAATGTGAAACATAAAGTGCAAAATGTATTTTCATAAAATGTGATATTTCTTCACAACAGGTGGAGAGAAGGAAAAGTGCAACTTTGATGACGTCATGACTGCGAAATTATGACGTCATCAGGTGTGCATGTGGAGCATCGTCTTTTAGCGTGTTACATGACGTACATGTAATTATGTAATCGTGGCCAGCAGCGTACTCGATTGTGCGTGGCCAACATAACTTTCTGTAAAAAATGAGAAAATGATAAAAAATATTAAGTTTGGAATAAAAATGAATTTACCTGTACTGTCTTTGTTGTGCAAGTGTTTGACTGAAGAAACTGCAGTGTCAATTCCAGCCCGAACAAACGGATTAAAAATTTGTGTTGAACGAAACAGGCGAGTCAACAGATTCACGTCCTTTGCTTGTTCCACGGTGATGCGGTTTCGAGTTCAAACAAGAACACTGTGCGTTCTGGAGACGGGGCTCTCAGAACAGGGATCTGAGGGGCATCCAACCAGGGAACCCACCCATGGCTTCTGGCCTCATTTTTTCTTGTTCCTGTGAAGGGTTCTACACACTTACTGCAACAGTGTGATGATCCACGCACAGACACAACTTCACTGTCGGCTCGTGCAGAAACAACCAGGAGAAAAAGCGAACGGCAACACGTTCTTTTTGTGACTATGTCATTCTATTTCTTTTCAGACTTTCTGTACAAGTTGGAGAGAAGCTCCAGCTGAACAACACAATGCTGCGAGTCACATGACATCTGTTCAAAGGGGCAAGAAACTCAAGGTCATGCCAACAAAACTTTTCTTGTGCACAACAACAGGTGCGATGCCTGAGCAGCTGGTAAGTTTTCAACGTGGAAGCGTCTTCTCGTTGCCTATGACAACTGATTTCTCTGTTTCGATCAAGTGAAGAAAGCGATCTTGTGGGAGGGAGATATCACACACACACACACACACACACACACACACACCTGGTCTTAGTTGTGTGGACTTGACAACAAAACTTCGCGCCCGTTCAGACAACACAAATTCGCAAAAACCATCGCGTGAGTTACATCGACATCGAGATCGAGATGCTCGCCGATTGGAAGATTTCTGAACTCTCTAAGTTCTTCAGTGCGTCGGAAGGCGACACCTGTAGAGCGTCGTCGAACCCCACGGCGTTGTTGTTAACGGTGATGACACGGACGCTCGTGACGTCGCCCTCTTGTTCGCGCCAGAACAAAACGCCGCGTGTTGAGCCACGCACGGAACAGTGAGCACTGCGTTTGTCAGTCTGACAATGCTGAAGCCGTTTTCCTATGGAGTGCAGATTTTGCTCTGCCAGCATTCGTGGTTGTCTCTGAAAAGAGGGCCAAAAGCATGTGATCAAGCAGCGAATCAAACATTTTTGGAAAAGGAAGAGAGAGGGTTCGAATAAATCTGGTCCACAGAACGTAGAATCACGAGTGACTTGGTCGTGAAGAACCGTCCCAGTCCAAATGAAAAACTGTTGCACTCCACACACACACACACACACACATACACTCACACACACATGTACACACACACACACACACACACACACACACACACACACACACACACACACACCAAAATCAGCATGTGACCCCAACGCACCCGGTGACTTCCTGCTTGGTGATGCAGTTGCCGCACAGCATCACCTCGGCCGCCTTGGCGACGATCGGGTCCATGTTCATACTCGCCACCGCGATCACGCTGTCGCCCCTGGCAACGACGTCAAACAAAACTCACTGCGCGTTTCACACTTCAACATAGATCACTGTTGCACACTTTCCGAGTTGGTCTGACAGGGTCTGACACATCGCTGTAAAATTTTCAGAGTTCATTGAATAAACGGAGGTCAAAAAAACGCGAGTTCCTGACAATGCCAAGCAGATTCTTCATATTCAGTCAACTTCTTCAAAACTTCACCGTCAGGCGCACAAGAAACTTCATCTCCCCTTCCCGAATCTTGTCGCGCTTTTCAAAGAAGAACACGACTGACTTGGTATAGTAGGCGACGAATTTGAGCTCATCTGGGTTCCCGTGAACTATGACGTCATCAAACCCGACTCCGTAACCTACAAACAAGAAAGCAAAGAGAGAGACATTGGTCCAATGAAATGTTTCCACGGTGTAGAACTCTGTCTTATTTCAGCACCTGAATCGCTGATGGACGGTGCCTCACACAAGAAGCAGTATTTTGTCTCCTGGGAGATCACCAGTTGGTGTGGCGGAAACGTTCTTCCACAGATCTGATTGAGTAGTGTGGGCAGCAGGTGCAGGTCACAATTTAGACATTCACGGTGATCGCCAGTTGTACCCATGTCCTTCGAATGAACCGTGTTCCATTGACCCCAACGGAAAACGACGGTGCCTTCTCAGTGCACTGGTGCGCCCAATGCAACGTGGCCCGTGCGGGCGGCGCGTCCTCACCCGTGTATCGGAGGCTCTTCCCGAACTGCATCGTCCAGAAGAACGGAACGCTCCGGATCGGGGCGTCTCTGTTCAGCATGTTCAGTGCCGCCGTCCGACCTGCGAAAACACAAAGTTTACTGAATCCGCAATGATCCGCAATTCCTGCAGAGGCTGCACGAAGGCGAACGAATCTACCGGAATCTCGTGGCCTGAACATGAAGTATCAAAGGTTAACACAACAAGAACTATACAAAAGGAATACACTTGACAGCCCTGGTCGTGCGTGAAAAGGGGAGGAGGGCCACTTTGAAGCTGTAGGGACAGGAAGCAACACAAAGCAGCTGTGAACAGAACCGTCGCGTACCGTGCGTGTGCGCCATCTGCCAGTGCTGCACGTTCGCCTGCTGGTCCCCGGCGATGAAGAGCGGGAAGGTGACGATGTCTCCCGCCGCGAACACGTTCCCCACGTTCGTCCGCATGTGCTACGTGCGGAGGAGAAACACGTGAACCGGATGTTGAGAATCTGGGCACGTGCCTATCACGTGACTGTCTCATCCTTGGTGGGAGTTCTCATTGGCTTTTTCGCAACTTGCTGGCAACTGCTGTGCTTGTGTCAATGAGCTCTCGCGAAGCCGGGAATCTTCAGGAATGACAACCTCATTTGAAACCTTTGACATTGACATTCTTTGTGTCCTCAACAATGGCAGGAGAAGCTTCTGCGATACTCACCTTATCGACAGAGACGAAGCCCCGCTGGTCCATCTCGATCCCGGAATCCTTGAGGAAAGCTGTTGTGGGGAAGACACCTGAAAACAGCACCACGACACTGGTAAGATACGTACAAGGGGCATTTGGCATGTATGAAGACAATTCTCTTTCGGCGACTTTGGTGATGCGCGGAAGCAAGAAGGAAAACAAAAGCGTGTGCTTCTCGCCAGAAGTGAAATCGTCCTCGTAGTTTGATAAAAGCTGGGATTTGGTTGTGCCGACAGTACGGGCCACACATGGTGACTTGTAGCGCAAGAAAGATTCCATCTTTAGACCACGTTCACAGGACAGATCTACATCTTCGGCAGCGTTCGCAAGGATGGATCTGGGAGGGGGGCTGGCAGGGACCACCAGGAACATGTCTTGGGCGGCGTCGCATGAGTATGCATGCATGACGTCCCCAATTTCCACCCGTCCTCGGGTCAGTCACGTGTGACGTCACACACACACACACACTCACACACGTGTGGCGTCGCTCTCACCGATGCCCATGATGCAGATGTCTGCGGGGAGTCTCGTCCCGTCCTGCAGCACGACCTCCGTGAGTTTCCCGTCCTTCCCGACAAACTCCGCCGGAGAGTTCTTCGCGATGAACTTTGTGCCCTTCTCTTCGTGCATCTGTCACGGAAAACCAAAGAAATATCAGCTGTGCTTTCCACCTACGCTTATTGGTCGTGATACGGAAATTTTGGCACAGGAAGCATGCGTTGCATCGATACAGAATTGACCCGCAACACGAGTCTCCATTTCCCTGTTTCTTCGAAGACGACGACAGTTTTTCTGAGCCTGTCATTGGCGTTTCATATTTTGCGCTTTTCGCAGAACGAGACCGTCGACTTTTCGCACAGGATTTCGCTCGCACAGAACAACAAAGACATTCGATGTCCCGAGCTGTTTCCCAGTGGATACGCACTTTCTTGAGGGCCAGTCCGATTTGGTCCCCGAGCACGAGTTTGAACGGGGTGTCCAGGATATCGAGGCACGTGAGCGACGCCGCGTGGTCGGCGAGGTACGCTGCAGCCTCCATACCTACACACACACGCACACAGCCGGGTACCGCACTGCTGCATGTCGTACCCACGCACAGGGGTGGATCCAGGGTGGCTCGGAGGAGGGTATGATTCTGTCTTCGAAGTGGGGGGAAATTTTGGTTCTGTGCATTCGAAATGAGCAGGAATTGCACGACAAGATATGACCTCAAGGTCCACCCCACCCGAACCCCTGCAGGCGACCAAACCCTGGATCCATTCCGTGAAAACAGATGTCGTACCTTGAAGTTTTGCAATTCAAGACACGCACCAAGCAGCGCTGTGTGTCTGAGGCTGAGCGGACCAGTGAAACAGTGAAGAAACACAAGCGAACAACTGACAGGTGTGGAACACAAAGAGTGCCCAAACGAAAGGTCTTTGTGATCTGGGCCAGAAGACAAGACTTGAGGACTACAAACACCACACGACGCATTCACTCTTTCATACGTATGAACACACAATGAGCACTTTTGCATGCCTCATCACTTATATTTCAGCACAAGAAGCACTAGAAGCCACAAATAGCAGTTCATTGTCAGCTACAAGCAGGAACAAGCCAGGAAAGCGCACAAAAGAAACAAAATGCTTGAAGGCTGGTCCAAGGGGCGGTGTCCCTTGGCCAGGTAGCCCCTGGACCAAGATCGAGATGCAGATTCTTTGGCGTTTCCGCTTGGGACACTGAGCGAGAAGTTCGATTGACCATATAAATTTGCCGGTGCTGGCGTTTTGCCAAAAGACAACTGATCTGAATCAGAATTCCATGCAGCTGCAGGACCCACGAACGTCTGCCTGCCTCTCGCCGAGTGTCCGGTCTGTTGGCAGGAAGCGCCCTTGCATACAGCAGAGTCATTTCACCAAAGGAGTCATACTAACTTTTCTAAACAAGGCACCAACTCGGGGGCCGAGAGAATTTTGGAAGGGTTCTTGACTGGTGCCGACCACGGTAACAGAGGCCGCTTTGCCCGCCCTACTCGCTGCGAAATTGGCTGTTTCCATCCCTGCAAACAAGCGTTACCACGGTTACCGGGATTACACGGGAATTCAGCGCATGCGTCCACGCACGACTGTGTTCATGTGCGTCACGCAGTTGACGTCACGTCATGTTGCTTGCGTCAAGGTTTGAAGGCAGTCGCACGTCAGGTTGTTCCACAACAGGACACAATTTAACCATTTGTTCGGTGTTGTCTTTGGTGCATCTGACACTGCTTTGTGGAATCGTCTTTTCAAGCACAGAGCGTCAGCGTCAAAGTCAAGTTTTTGCCACTTGAGTTCAGGTGTCGTTCGGAACGATCAGGATGACATCTCTACAGTCTAACACTTGCGTGCAAAACTATCTGAGACACGTGCATATCTTCTGTTCTGATAAACACTGATGCAATCCATGCAGCACTATAGAAAAGAACTTCGTGACAAGAGGTCATGCAACATGCTACCGAATCACCAACACTAGTTGTCTACAATTGAGTCAGCATACAAACACCGCTGCGTTAAAAACAACGAATCAGTGATTACTTCCAAATGCATCTCGACACACACGCACGCACGCACACACATGCACAGACAAGGATCCACTCGAGCAAGACTGAGAATGATGGTTTTGACGTTGAAACGTATCACTGGCCCGCTCAAGGTCTCGAGTTTACAATCAGTTCAAAAATGAATGAAAATGACAACGATCAACTCAGTGCATCTCATGAAAGAAGAGCTTCTATTTGTTGAGGAGATCTGACACAACAGACATAAAAGTGGAGGGTGAATGTGCCAAGCACAGAAGTGACAATTTGGTCAGAATCGTTGTGTCAAATCTTCCTCAATTCATCTCGATGGAACCTGTTTTGTTCTTCACAAAAACATTGCGCAACTGGATCTATGAACTCCGTGTTCTCTGCTGTAGATCTACCACATGATATTTACGAAGCGACAACAAAAGTTACGAGGTGTCCCTTGACAACAACTCGCCATGGCTGAGCACTTTTCAGTGTGTGTGTGTGTGTGTGTGTGTGTGTGTGCTTCTTTCTGAATAGTGATGCACTTCAGCAGTCACGGAAGAAGTTGAACATAAGCGTGAAGTTCTTACCAATGAAGGACGTTCCTATGACAACGACGTGCTTGCCCTTGGCTGCGTCCGCGATTTTGTTGGCGTCGTCTGGTGTTCGGAGGAGACAGACGTTTTCCAGGTCGACGCCTGGGAGGTTGAGTAGCGAGCGAGGACTGAAATGCACGATTCACTGAGTTTGTATCGTGGGCCTTGGGAAAATGACACAGGAACGTATGGGGCAAAGCGCCGTCCTCTCGCGAAACCTCGTACGCATTGGCCTTGTGTGTGTGTGTGTGTGTGTGTGAGAGAGAGAGAGAGAGAGAGAGGGAGAGAGAGAGAGAGAGAGAGAGAGAGAGAGGGGAGAGAGAGAGAGAGAGAGAGAGAGAGAGAGAGAGAGAGAGAGAGAGAGAGAGATATAATGAGCAAACAAATAAAAATAAAAAACAAAAAAACACACGCGACAAGAAGATATTTTAAATAAAAAAA
>JAAUXT010041820.1_pt1 | contig 30827 bp, 31 predicted proteins | sample 7278171 | NCBI WGS metagenome assembly JAAUXT01 (sample SAMN14350112, study PRJNA611818) | marine sediment metagenome | isolation source: surface marine sediment (1.8m) | place: French Polynesia: Moorea | collected 2018-08
ATAACAAAGTCCATGAACCCCAAGTAACAAACAGATGTTCAAATCGCATAATTTTTTTTTATCTTACAGTATTTTACATAACAGTTTTACCTACTTTTACTCGTACATGATTTTCCATTGGAGTCACTGACACACAAGCAGCAAATTTTTTGCGAAGTGATCTCAACGTGTGCGAAAGATCCACTCCTAAATTGCCAGCCTGACTTTCGTTTGTAACTCCTCTGAACAATTCCATTTCGAATTGCAAAAACAGGAAAAGTTTTTCGTTCACGGGTTTCAGACATGCATGGCAAGGGAGGAAAACACCTCGTGTACGAAAGCAGCATGCATGCAGAAAAAACGTAGTCAGTATTTTACACACCACACAGTTATTATGCACCACTTTTGACACAGATAAAGAAATACCATAATTTTCTTCCAAACTTTTGGCAACACAGGAGAAAACAGTCACACCACTTACAAATCGCCTTCGTCTTTCTGTACAGCGTATAGCATGAAAACATTTTTTCACCTGGGATCTGGACAATTGACTCCAGCAACCTTGGACCAACCGCTCTTGTGCAAGCGTTACTTTCGTGCCTTCGTGCGTTCTTGGCACACGCAGTTGCTTTTGAACATTTCGCCATGAACAGAGTCTTACGATTCTTCTGGTCCCTTTGTTTTCTTCGCCTCTTCTATCGACGGCGATCTCGATCTGCTTTCAGTGACATTGTTTTCAGGTCCAGACAGATCTAGCGGGGTACTCGTTGCGGCCGGTCTGGCAGTGCTTCCCAGAATATGACTTATGTTGTGGGGTTTGGGGTGAGGCAGGGGGTGAAGGGCTTGCGGGGGAACACCTCCGGCGGGGATCAGAGGGGTGGGCACGGCGAGGCGCGCTGCACCTGCAGCGAATCCGGCCAGCCCTGCAAAGCCGGGGTGATGGTGGTGATGCCCGGGCCACATCGCCATCGAAGTAGAAGCCAGCGTTCCGTGCACCGACACGGGAACAGAAACGGGAAGACCTCCTATTTCTGGAGGCAGTCTCGAAGCATTGAATGCTGGGTGTAAAGCGACACCTGCCGCTGCTAAGACGCCCAGTTTGTCGTTACTGTGAGGTTGACTGTGAGTGCTATTCAAATGTGGAACTAAATGTCGGCGGTGGTCCAGGAGTTGGGATGGAGAGGCAGAGGAGCTGGTGAGGGGAGGAGAGGAGCTGGTCGCAGTGCTACAGTTACTTCGTTGGGTGAGTTTGTTGGGAGTACCAGAAGCGGTGCTCTGGGCCGTGATGGCCTCGACGGGTCGGCCGCCAGCGGAGCTGAGGGAGGTCACCGTTCTCGTGGTGGACGCTCCCTCCTGACTCCACTGACCGCCGGCCGCTAGTCAAAGACCCGGGTGAGGCGGCGGGGGACGGCCGGGGGTGGACGAGGCGACGGTGGCAGGAGGAGGTGGCGGAGAACTGGCCTCGCTGCGCGGAGAGCCTGAGGACGACGGGCCGGGGCTGGGCTGTGGGGACGCCTCGCCCGCCTCGCCCTCCCCGCCGCCGCCGCCGCGGCTCGGAGCGCAGCCGTCGCTGAGCCGCGTCAGGTCGAGCGGCGGCGACTCGACGTCGAGGAGCATGTCGTCGTCCTCGTCGTCCTCCTCGTGGGACATGGGTGGAGAGTCCGGCATGCTCGTACCCACCCCACCGTTCAACCTGCAGCAACAAAACACACAAATATATTTGAAGTGCCATTGCTCTTTTTTCGTGGCGTTTTTCTTTTTTGCACCACAGGTAGATCCTCCCGTAACCCAGCTTCGCTTCACAGAATTCCAGGTGAGGCGACTGCAAATCGGGCACAATGAAGATGTACCCAATGAACTGGTCGAGGCAGGTAACAAATTATTGTTCACTTTGTTTCACTTGAACGTGTGTTTGCACACAACACCAAACCAGCTGCAATTGTATTGTTTGCCCAAGCAGTATAAGCTTTCTCTGTCATCAACAAAAAGTCATAAAATAGACAATTTGCTGTTTGACTACTCAATAAATTATTGAACATAATGTCTCTGGTGTGTGCACAGTACTGTCATCTTCTCGCTCCGGTGTGGTATTCTTGCATATCGTTGCCTTACAAATTGCACACCGTGTTCTGTTTGTTGGTCTGTGTTTGTGAACATTGAACAGCGGCAAACGTATCTGAGCTCACAAAAAATTCAGAAATTTGTGTTGAAAATTTGTGTCGAAAATTTGTGTCCTTCCGAAGTTCGTTTCCACTGTCTTTTTGCTTTTGTTGTCTTTGCCTGTATTTTCAACAATAAAAACGTTCACTAATTCTGCTTCAGATGAGTGCACGAGACTCGCAAAAGAAAGGAGTGGCGTGGCAACTCTTGCAATTCGTGTTTCAAGATCACGTCTGTACGGTGTGGTGTCTTCACGGAACGAAACCAGTGAGAGAGTCTGTTGCCCAGAACTACGTACTATTCTCTCGAAACTTACGCCATTCAATATTTTGCCTGACTCGAACATGGTCGGATATTTGCTGAGCTGTATGCATATAAAATCCACGAAACCCAACGCAGCCGCACATTCAGGTGTTGTGCAAAGGACATTGTGTGTTTGATCTACTTTCAAAGAAGGGGTTTTATCCTATCAGAAGCGGGCTTCCCTCAACTGGGAATGTGTTCAAACAGCATGCCTCTTTCAGTCTGTTGTCTGTGGCAGTTTGGTCCAATGTGTGTATTTCATGTTCAAGTGGGAGTCTGCTGATTACCTCGCTGACAAACCGGATTTCGTTCCCACTGTTGAAGACACGCAGTTTTTCAAAACTCATTTCCATCAAACTTTCGAAAAAAGAACCGGGAAAATGGTTCAACGCTGTGGAACTCAGCTGCTAGTGGTGTTATTTCCAGCAAAGAAATTTTGATAATTTTGGCACGGTATCTGGTCACAAACCAATTGCAAGTCAAGTCAACATTTTGGTTTGACAAAAAAAGAGAACGATTCCAATTGGATCGAAAACTTCGCGGGACTTCCTCTGGACTAATCAGACCGGAGGAAGAACAACATTCTCACCCGACGCTGTGTTTCCAGTTGCAGCTTGCTGTGCGTGTGTACTTCAAACAGCGGCATTGATAAACTTGTGCAGTTAATCCAATATTTATACTTCTGACCTAACATCATCCGTTCGAACCGTTCTCAAAACAGCGCGTGAGACCAAAAATCGATCGGCAAACGAACCGCAAGTCAATCTGCTCAGAGGCTTTTGCGACACCGATAGTCAACGCGTACTACAATTTTGAGAGATTGAGTGTTGTTCTTGAAAAGCAACACCACACAAGCGTGTCTTTTTTGATCAGGTAAATGTGAGAAGCTTCGTTTGGGCGCTTGTGTCGCAAGTCCTGAAAACGAACGACGGGGCACGACAACTTGTGATCGTTCAGGTTGGTCAAATCCGCACAACGCAGAAAATTCAACAAGAAAAAAAAGTTTCCACCTGGTGCAAGAACAATGACCCCACTGCCCCACACTGTTTCACTCAGAGAGAAATATTGTTCTGTTTTTTCCCCACTTTTCAATCAGAAAATAAACTTTTTGGGTTGTATTTTTTTTTCAAACGTGAGAGGAAACGAACGAAGTCCTCAGGTTATTTTTCAGATTGAATGAAAGTCAAGCTGAATCGCAAAATAATTGTGATTTTCTTAGACTGTTGTGACTCAACGAATTCTGTCATGTCATCCCGCAACGAAACAAATCATGTTGAAGAGCAAACGAAGAGAACCAACTGAATGTGCGTGCAACCAGCAAAATAAACTCAGTGGTTGTTCGTCAAAAACTGTCCGTAGTTTCACATATCATCTTGAACCTGAGCCATTGTACGAAATTAGATGTAATGGTACCCTAATTTCGAACTCATTCTGCCAAATTATTACGATTTACGTGGCCCTATCTTCTTACTTTGAGGCAGCTGAGTGGGAACGAGTCGATACTCGCCGGGCCACGCTTAAGCAGTGTAATAGCGCGGCTCGCGTGCAGTGGATCTGATACCTCTGGCCTAATCAGCGACACACGAGGCAAGTACCGCCGTTTAAGACCGCTTTTTTCATGATCTCTCCTGCTTTCTCTTGCCGGGTGCGTTTGAACCGGTATATCATGCTATCATCAGACTAAAATATCTGTTTCCTGCAATTGAAGCGAGTAGCTTTGTGATTGATCTGACGGAAGGCATAGCATTGTGCAGATTGTCTGAGTCTGCCGACCTGCAATCAACCAGCGCTGCGTCCGAGTCCAGAGCTCCAATAAACTCGGTCCAATACGGGACTGCAGTGAACACGGCAGTGAGGTGCGTGTGTGTTTGTGTGAGAACATGTATGTGTCTGAGTGAAATAAAATGCACCCACCAGCAAGCATAGACCCCTATTATCGCTTTGTTGCGCTCAATGCTTTTGTCCTGCAAATTGCAGCTAATTATTGAGCAAAGCAGCTGCGGACTGGGTCGGGATGATACGGTGTCTTGATGCCAGGCGGCACTATCGCGCCGACGTAACCAAGGCTGACTAATGTGGCTCCAGTTTCGTGACAACACAGTCTGCCAAAGGCGGATTAATCCGAAATGCGAGACTTAATTTGTGATTGTTTTCATGGCTGCAGCTTTGATAGTATTTCTTGGGCAGTGAAAAGTTTCGATTAACGAAATTGGATCGACGAGTCGCAAAATTGAGGCGGGTTGTGCGGCGGCTGGCTGCGCAGATTGATTGCTCGGTCTCTTCCTGCAGGTCTCACGTCCACATGTCACATGTGTCACTTTGCTTTTACCTTATTCAAAAGTTAAGCGGATTGCTGCTAATCCTGTAGCGAACATTTTAGCCGTTCAGTTCGTCTAAACAGATGCTTAACTGCTGCTGGCCTAGTCAATTGGAGAAATAAAATAGGTCACGCTATGTTGTAAATAATTGATACAATACATGAAAGCTGATATTGTTATTGGAATATGGAGCGGCATTTGATTTTGCGAGTCCATTAGGAGCAGAGAAACAGAATACTGTCTGAATCAGATTCCAAGTCTAAAAGCCCCATTATTCAGCACCATTAAAGTATTCACATCACAAGTGGAACACGAAAATTTGGCAACAGCAATTCAAGACGCAACTCGTTCCACCGAATTTATATCTCGGGGAGTATTTTTCAGCTTGCTGCCAGAGGTCAAGAGGCTGACAATGATAGTCTGGCAATAATTTCCTACTTCGTACACCACTCACGATATTTATTCGAGAATATAAATACACATAGTTTCACGAAAGCTGAAGATCCTAACAAACAAAGAAGTCGTCTGTTTTCCCTTTTAACAGAGAGCCGAGAGCTGTGGTGTCCTTTGAACTTGGCCATCTTGATATCTTACAAACCATTAACTTTTTGTCAATGGCATGTTTTGTATTTGTACATTCAAACTCTAATTTGCCTCCTCCTTTGAAAATGAAACTGCGGATCTCTTTGCCTAATGATGGTGTTTTAATCTGAGTTGGGTTGGAGGCCATTTGTGGACGAGGCTCGAGAGAGTACATGTCGCAATCGACCAACAATTGCTCCCTTCACCCATTGAAACTGCTTTTTTGCACACATATTTCCATTAGCTCAAACAGAAACGATGATTGTTCAGTTTCCAGATCTCACTTTTCAAGTATCTCCGCCTGTCGGCCTGTCTTGAAAGTGCCCCGAAACGACCACAGAGCGAATGACACCATTCAGGCTATTGTGTGAATCCAAATCACAAACACCCCGAAGACTGTTTTGAAGGCAATGCAATTGCGGTTTTTCACTGTTTCATTTTTTGCAACATGTTCAAGCTGGTTTTAGCATTGCTTATGACTACAATTTCTGTCTGACAGCCAGCGCCAAATCCCTTTTGGCATTAATAGAATATGTGATCAAAGATGCAAGATTTGGTAAGCCATCAGGTTTGGAGAGACCGATGCTGGAGTCACTAAATAGATTTCATTTTCTGTGCTCCAGCAAGTCGGTTGAAGGGAGAGGCGCAGGGGAGGGGGTGATGCGATTAGTGAGAGGGGAAAGAGATGTAAGAAACCCCCTGGAGAAATTATCCATCAGCCTGCTGAACAGAACGACACACACAGGGCACGGCCGCCCGATGCAGTTTGTCCTCGCCGCAGAGAAGAGCAACACCAGTTGACGACTTTCATGGAGTCGCAGGATTTCTGCTGTTGTGGCACAAAACGCTACAGAGGACTTTTACAGTTCAATGTATTTCCTGTTTGTGCTCAGAAGAGGCTGGATACAAAGAAACCCCTGATATTCAAGAATGCTTTGCGTTCTCAACAGAGGACTCACTTCCTTTTCTGGAAGCAATCCGTACACAAGGCCACGGGGCAACAAACAATTCGTCTTCTCTTCTACTTCCTATCAAGTGTCTTCCCTGATGAAAACCAATGTTTATATTAACATATCACAGGCTATTAACGAGGCTGTTGACACGGAAAGAAGAAATTTCGATGAGCATCAATCTCACCGATGTTGAGAGCCCCTTGAAAAGGCACAGCTGCGGAAAAACCGCCGCATTTGTCGGGCAGGGCGAACAACCGGAGTTGTTTTTGTTCACATGACGCACTGAATTTAACCGAGGGGTTTCAGCATGAATAACGAATTTCACGCTCTTTGTAAATATTATCATGGTCGACTTACCTCCCGCCAGATATGAAAAAGGAAATAAACACATCTACAATCCCACGAAAAATTGCTAAATTTCTGATGTTTGAATTGTTGTGTGAACCAAATCCTCCTGCATTTTTTCGTGTCGTGAAACAGTATTTTCAGCTTTTTGCAAGTCTCGAGAAAAATAGTCCGACGGGGGACTCGTTCCCAAATCTAAGTGAACTGATTTTCATTTCTGTGACATCTTTCTGTGTTTTCTGCTTGTCTTTGTCACCGAAACCCCAAAGCATCAGAACTGAATCACTATTCCTGTTTTTCACATGTTCTGAGACACAAACATGAATCTGTCAAATTGATTGGTTGCAAAAGTTGATTTCTGTTTGGAAATATTTTCAGGTGGAAACAACATGAAACTGATTCATTGATTTCCCGAGAAGAGGAACTTCATGTCAATTCATTGCAAAATGGCGCTCATGCTGAGACCTATTTTTCATACAAAGCGAGGCCCACATTTGGCTTCAGCCATGTGTTTTCCGAGTGTAGGTCATGCAAAGAATGGCCAATCATTAGAATATGTGTGACAACACTTTTTGTGCTGAGCTGCATGCTGGGATAGGAAGTTGCATGGCATCAGTGTGCATGTTCAAGTTTGAATTTGCACAGACAAACGCGATTGAGTTCATCTTTGGTCACATGATTCATCAACCTTGCATGTTTCGCTGCTCAGCTCTGTTTTTATCTCATTGCTGTTATGTTAACCCAGCCTTGTATCAATATTCAGTTCTCGGGAAATATTCCATTCCACACTTGTAACAGCTTGTGGGTGACAAAAAACCGCTGAATTACCACAGCAAATGCGTCAGCAACGACATCAAAGCTCGAGACAATAGGCCATTAGTATTAAATGACTGCGGCTGCCGCCCTGCAGCCTCTGTTTACCAGGCTAGAAGTGATCACTTAATCCCTTATTCAATCAGCAGCTTTGGTGCGGGATCAGCTTTGGCTTCTTCCCACAGAAAAAAAAGCAAATTTGGTCGTAAATTTGGTCTCGGATTTTTGTGGATTGTTTTTGCACAGCAACACGCGTGTTTGTGTCCACAAGAACCAACGCAGAAGAATGAGAGCAAGTCACCGAAGAAATTCTTCATTCTTCCCTTTGTGTTGTCGTTAAATTTTTACGCAGCTGTGTCTTTCCTCCGGTTGTTGGAGCTCTTGAACACCGCTATCAAGATATTAGTGTAATTGCGCCATTTGTGTGGATCGACTTGTCCTGCGCCCGGGGCAGCTGATAAACCTCTCAATTTAGCAACGCGCTCAATGCAACAACTCTCATTTCCAGGCACAACTGTGTCTCTAATTGGCTTTGAACTTATTGCTGGTGCAAATTTATGTGCTTCAATGAAATAAAATTTCAATTTACCAAGCGCATGTAGCATAGCAGGGAAAAGGGGAAAATGTTTTGGGGCAAAACATGGCATTTGATGAGAGCTACTTAGCATGCTGTGCCCTCCAACTCTTTGCATTCACAGAACCCAACGGAAAAGAACAAACCCACAGGAAAACAGTCTCACTTGTTTGCTTCCGAGCAATGACACTGATCATTCACAAAATTCTGAAGGAGAATGGCCGTTGTGCCCTGGTTCTGCACGCAGTTGAATTGTGAGTGGCAAGCCTGAAACACAAGTTCTTCGTACGTCTTTGAAGCAAATAAAACATGGCTGTGTTCGATATGTTTGAATGTGCTACTTTGGTGTTTGTCTTGTTCGTGTGACCTCTCACATACACGGTGAGGTATCCATTGTGACTCCAAAGCATAAATATACATGCTGTGCTCACTTTTTCTTTCTCTCAAATGAAACAAGTGTGGCCTCAGAAAATGTTTACCCACTCGTGATATGGATCAACTATCGAACTGATATCGATAGCTTCAAGTTCAAACAGACGGTCTGCTTTCTTGGCCAAGTGTACAAATTTCGATGAATGTCTTTCTGTCAAATGTTAAAAATTGCATTGTGCCCGTTTTGAAAATTAAAATACACGAAGGATGTACGGCTGTGTCCGACACTTCAAACTGTTCAGACTTTGCATGGACTTGCTAAATTTGGGGCTCCTTTGTGTCGTGTGTTTACTTTAAATTTAGAGTTTTCCTGTGAAAGTAAGTCATCCCTTCGCCCGGTGTAGCATTTGTGGCAATGACAAGCCTCAGTGAACTACCCCGAGCTAGGATGTCAAATATAAGTTGATATGGGACTCAGAATCCTCAAGTCTTTATTTGGCAAGTAAATTTAGCATATATGCGTGAAGTGACCGGGGATTTACTTTGACATCTTATACACCAGTGGTTTGTCAACACACACATACTTGCTGCAGATATGCCATGCAAAAGAAAATTTGGGAAAGCATGCCAAAACGTTGAACTCCAAACATAATGTTGTTGGTGTTCGAAAGACATCTGCATCAGGGTCACAAAATGGTCTCAAGATCTTTGCAGACTTGGATTTGTGAAAGCTACTCTTCACAAAATTTACCCGAAGGCTTGAAAAGTAAAATCGTTCCCTGGTGCGAATTCAAGGCAATGCAAACTGCACAAAAAGAATATCAGAACCAGTGAGAGCCCAAGGAATGAGTGCTACCGATCATACAATTTTGAACATGACTTTCGCAAAAGGACAAGGGTGTCAGATTTACACATCTCGCACCACAGGCTTTGAGAAATGACAACAAATTCAGCAGGTTATGAATCGAACCCTTTCATTTTCTTCACCTAACTTTGCAAGGTATCATGATGATACATACCATCATGATCTGCGCGGTAATAAAATTTTGAGGATGATATGGTGCTCAAGGAATTTTATTCTGAGCACTGAAAACAAAACACTTGCACAATTCATGGATGCCTTCAAAAAACTTGAAATACCCTGAGAGTCTCTGACATGGTCCTGTCTCTCGGTGAGCGTATGTAATTCGTGGTCCTGTTATGTTTACACACCCAATTTTTCTATTGATTTGCGACAAGCCCCTCGAGGTTTATTGAGCTAGAAAATCCAACTAGCTTTGTATTTTTATCCGCTAATGAACTTAACCACTGGGGTTTGCTTCAACTAAATGAGCCAAGTGCCTTCCGACAAGCTCTGAAAAATACCCGCATCGCAAATAAGGCCTGGGTCCTTATGCATTTAGGGCAGAGGGATGAATACAGGAGAAGTGAATTACTCTTCGCTTATTTTACCCCATTTTGCACAGTGTAAAATACCACGCTGAGTTGTTTGGTTGTCGGCCTCCGACGATGCTTTTTTGCGCTAACTAATTTTACACACCGAATAATGATGGTGTATTTAGAAGGCCAGAGGGGTATTTCAAGTAGCGTTTATACTTTCCCCAGCCAGAATGCTCAGCACATGAGAGTAGGGGAACTTCATGGGAACCTAGAAAATTGTGACGCGTTCAATAACATGAAATATGCCAAACATTTGTAGTTGGTTTGTGTGTCAGGGCGGATTTGAGGCTCATTCTCCTGACTCAACTCAAAACAGGCACCTCAAGATGACAAGTCTATCCTTCCTGTGAACTCAGATACCTCTTATCAAATGTTTTTGAAACAAATTAAACTCTGGTTTGCCCTTGGTGTCTCTGTCTCCGGAATCTAATCTTCAGTCTCAGTTCCGTGCAGCTCAGAATGTTGACTCTCCCGGCGCAGTTACAAACCAATGAAACTCTAGCAGACTTCACTTTGTCGAACAAATAATCAACGCCTCCAATAAAATTTAATTGAAATTCTACACTCCTGCAAAACGTTAATCACACTAAGGCTGAAGCCTGGCTGCTTGTACGTGACACAGCTTGCTGGGGAAGAGACTTGGGCTTCTCAATTTCAATTGAACGGAAACCAAAGTGGGGAAACTTCGTGAAGATACGCGGCAAAAAACGTTGGCACTGACAATGTGTAAATTTGCACAGCGCTTGAAACAAACCTGTTTTTTGCAGCAGCCGCCCTGTCCCGTTGCCTGCGGTTCTTAAACCAGTTGCCGACTTGAGTGGGCGTCAGTCCCGTGGCGTTGGCGAGCTCTCGCTTCTTGGTGGGGTTCGGGTAGGGGTCCTGCAGGTACCACTCGCGCAGCAGGTTCCGAGTTCGCTCCTTGAAGCAGTGCGTCTTCTGTTCGCCGTCCCAGATGGTTCGGGGCAGAGGGAACTTCTTTCGGACGCGGTATTTGTCTACGGGGCCGAGGGGTCTGCCCCGGAGTCGTTCTGCCTCTTGGTAGTGCGCTTCCAACCACATCGCCTGCATTTTAGCGTGCGATTCCTTCTTGAATTTGAAGTTTTCAGTTATGTGGTACAAGTCCTTAAAGTTTCCGGTGTGGAAGGCAACGAGTGCGCGAGCCCGTAGCACTGACTCGTGTTTGTTGAGGGTCTCGAGCGCCGTCGGGTTGACGGGCAGCGACCAGAGGAAGCGGCCGAGGCGCTCGATGTCGCCCGACTCCTCGAGCGTTTCGCAGACCTGCGCCACCTGCGCCGGCGTGAAGTGCAGCGTGGGCAGCACGGGCGCCGGGAACATGGGCAGCAGCATCCCCGACGCCGCCGCCGCGTGGGCCGCCGCGGCCGCCGCTGCTGTTGCCGGCTGCATCCTCCTTGAACGCGGCCTGGTCTACCTGTGTGTGTGCCAAGGAACCGTCGCTTGTGTCACAACAGTTTCAGTCTGTGTCGCAACCTCTCAATAGTTCTGTCTCGTCGTTCAGAGGTACTGCAAGATGATCATCTCAATTCTGCAGACGTTCGCTATTTGCAAAGTTCTTCACTGAAGGTGGATTGCTCTGGCACTAATGAAGACAACAGGCGCCCGCCCAGTCGAGTAGCGCTCCTCTCACCGAAGCGACGAAGTCTCTGAGATGCGCAGGTTCCGTATCTGTTTCCTTTTCAGCGATCGTTCATTCTCTCGGTGCAGATCTATAGCTCAACTATGCTGACCAAGTTGATGAACAACACTATTAATGCTAAATGATGGGGAGGAGCCTCGGGTTCTTTAGCTTGTTTGCCAACTCTTGGTGTCAGTTGCTCAGGCTGAGCTATCATCTACAAATATGGAAACCGAGTCGAGCGCTGCCATTGGCTGCCGCTGTTGCCCATTGGCCCAATGCAAAACAGATTCCTGCCAATCAGGCTGCATTGTGTCAATCACTGGGAACTTGATTATTTCCAAAGTTTCGAGAGCGCTTCAAGCTTTTGTATCCAGGGATAATAAGTGTGTGGGGGCTACTGGACAGATTAGTGGCAATCTGCAGTTAGCTTTTTGGATGACACTGTGTTGTGATACAGTGACGCATGCCCAGAAGGTACTTGGAATCACACAATGTCTGAGTCCATTGGCGGCTACCGTTGTGTGAATGTTGGAGAAATAGAAGTGAAAATGCGGGTCAAATATGCAGGCGTGAGCAACGCGTCTCCTGGTCAGTTTGTGAAATTTGTTTGCCAGCATGAAGTTTGTTTGAACACTTGAATTCTGTTGAACCTTGTCTCGGAACAGTTTCTGGTGCCCGTTCCACATGTGCAATGGAAACTTTGATGTACCTTTGGTCAGTGATTTGCATGTCACCTATTCACTGACTGTGAATTTACAAGTGGCCTGGATAACATGTCTTGCCAATGTTCAAAACTGACATTCCTCTGGAGGCTGTCTGGGAACGACAAGTGCAACGTTACATTTGCGCAGACCTGCATGCAGACCCTACACTGCGTAGACTTTTGTCTGTCAAAATATCTGTCTCAAAACACCTGAATATTCTAGAGTTCAGTGACAGACTAATTCCTTCAAACCAAATTGGTAATGATCCTCGTCCCAAAACAGCTTCCTCTTCAGAATCTGACACGACCTGTCTTCTTTTAATGGAAAGAACAAGACACCCTTAAAACCCTTAATGCCCCGGGTATTGGTCTCTTATCAAGAATTCATACGGCTCAAAATTGCCAAAAGGAAGTGGGGGATCAAGGAGTGAGACAAGATTCGTGTCCTGGGAATGAGTGAATCAAATCGTGAGATTCTGCTGAGGTGCCTTTGCAGAACAGCCGCGCCATCTGGCGGTCAACTCGGGAATGATGTTTCTCTGACTGACACGTCTCGGCTTTTTCACCGGAAATATTCGAGTCACAATAATCCAGTTCTGCATACATCTCAAGTCCTTTATTTCTGCACAGCTGGGACCAGTGACCGAACGACATGTGGGATGGGTTTGGTCGAGGGCGACCACCTGGGGTACCGATCCGAGTTTTGCCAACTGTGGCCAGGAAAAATTAAATTTTGTGCCTGTTGGAGCAAAGAATGGGTACATGTAAAAATTTCCAGCCAGCCAGATATCTGCCCGGTTCCCTCCTGGGACGTCGCAATCTCAATGTGTTGGGGGATTGAGTGAAATCGAACCAGCGAACGGCAAACTGAAGCATTCTTGAATTGATCGATTTCAAGTGTCCTTCTCAGAGAGGTTTCCGGGAATCTTTGCCTCGTGATAATGTCCAAAGCAAAACAGAGCATTTGTGACTGTCACTCGACTCCTGTGCAGTTTCAACAGGGTCCTTCGCTGCAGCATTGAACCCCGTTACCTTCGTCTAATTGCCTAAAATAACCAGCAATTTGTGCCTGCGAAAAGAAGCTATTGAAGACCACGGGAGGTCTCAGCAAACTATCACTTCTGTTGTCTGCGCGTTTCTGACAAGTCCACGGTTTGCTTCCCTCGTTCACTCAGACAAATGATAGCGGTCTAATTTTGAGTGCTTCTTGCTGGAAAACAATTAATCTCAAGTAATTTACTCCGAATTGTTACACACACTCCATTGTGACGCAGACATTTCGGACATTGTTGAGAATCTTCGGAGTGATGCGGTGTGGTAATTGTATGGCATAATTGTGGGTTGCAACCAGCAGCGCGTTTGGCACTTACTTCAGTGCCATCCAGACAACTATCTGCATCTCAGATCATTAGATTTTAATTTGGGGTTAACTTCTAAATAGCCTGAGCACAGTTTGTTTGCTTTGGAATGTTTCGTGTCATTTCACTTGAATTTGAAATTTTTTTGCATGCCAAGCACTTGCCACAAAAGCTTTCAGGTGGAACAAAAGTCTGAGATGACTTCTGTAAAGATGAGATTGTAAGCTTGCAGGTGCTTTTCTGTTGGAAAGCTGTGTTTGCACTTGAACACTGCGCCAATGACAAAGAGCGTATGAAAGAAATCGTTTGACTCGACACAGCAGCGTTGAACGTAGTTTTTCCCCTTGTTCAGGTGTCACCTCCACAGAAGTACTTCACCTTCCCATCCACTGCGGTTTCTTCCCACTCTTGAGTGGAAAATTCGCATTTCAAGCTTGAGACCAATCCACCAAACCATCTCTCACGCAGTGGCTGCAGGAGATGACGCAACGAATCTCTTCGCCTGTTCAAGTGCTTCATCCGTTGGAAAAATATTGCTCTTTTTTTGGGCTTGATGAGCCTGAAAGACTCAACATCGGAGGAAAGCCATTTGTGACAGGCCAATGTTTTGACAAAGAGCTGATGAACAGATCTCTGCTCACCAGACACAAAGTGAAAATGAACCCATTCTGGCTTCGTTGCCATGACTCGTCGTTTTGAATCTGCTCAGTCGTCTCAATTCAACTCTTACACATGACAGTCACTGCAGGTGCGGAAGACTTCAACACTGTCGGTGCATTCGAACATTGAACAACTCCTGCCCAGTCAGGAGCAATGTTCAGCTGAGGGCACAAAAGTTGTGCCGTCGTACGTTCTTATTGCTTCTGCAAGCCAACTCCAGACTATTTTCACAAAAAATATCTGACCATCAGTGAAAGTGAATGCGGATCATTGCAGCATGCCGTTCAAAACACGAAAGCTGATGTGCGGGTCGCACCTGCGAACGGTTCATCACGTTGCACCTGCAGTCATGGGGATCACATGTGGGACCGTGCAAATTAACAAGGACAATTGACGGATAGAGTATTTGTGGATATATCCACCTCACCAACATGCAACATACACAAGCGTGGTTTGTGGTTGTCGACACAACTCGCTCAAAGTTTCCCTCGAAATCAATGCGGGTTTGAGAGCAGGTGGTTATTCAGCCACGATGATCGGGTTTACAAACAATACTATTTATGCAGTGAAGATGTGCATTGCACCCGCAAATGAGCACACCAATCACGGGCTTTTGTTCACGTCATTTTGTGAGCCATTTGACAAATTTATGAAACAGTCGACCCGGCGGAAATAGATCCCGCCTGGCTCGTCATCTTGGCTGCTCTAGCTCAGGGTTCCGGCTGCTCATGCAGTGATTCCTTCCTCAAAGTAAAGACAACGGTGTCTTTGCATTGGTTCATACCTATTTCCCTTGGCTCTGGATTCAGCCATTTTTGGGCACTGATTTCTCTGCAAAACAGGCAGAAGGGGACAACACTGCCTCCACACGACGCTTTCCGCAGGGGCCCGTTCATCAAGAACAGAACTTGTGTTCAACTGGAGAATTTCATGCAAAGCACTGGAACTTCCTGTGAAAAAACATCACGTTTTTGAAACATTGAAAAACTATTACACCTGTTGCAAGTGGAGAAAAAGTGACTGAAACACATGTTGCATGGCAATTGAATCTGCACGACAGATTTGCCAAGGATACTTTCTGATTTGCATTTTGGGCTTCAAAGCGGTCTTCTCGGTGTCATTGTGTGGATCACTCAATGGAATCAAACGCAAGTTCTCTCGCCCAGTGCGCATGATAGGACAGCCTTCCATTGTACCTCAGTCGCATTTGTGAAGCTCTTTTTTGTGAAAACTTCACATATTTCACAACTGTTTCAATTTCAGTTGCCATGCTGTTTGAGCTTCATCTGAAGATCAATATGTGTGATTTGATTTGGTGCATGCTGTTACACAGTTCAAACTGGTCTCATAAAGAACATTAATAAAAGGTTCAACAAAGCTTTTTTGGTGTTCGATGTTTTGTTGAATTGCAGATTGAAAAACACACAAGCAGTTGTTCCAGAATTGCACCGATCGAACCCTTGATGTGTGATGATTTGGTTTGGGATTTTGCACTTCGGATGCAAGAACAGCGAATTTCTCCTCTTTTCGACCGTCAGCCACTTCATGGTTTTTACCCTGAAAAATTTGGGTTAGGCTCCAGTCAAATGCAGTAGTGATGCATTTGATAGAATTTTGTGCGGAGGAGGTCAAGAAAATATCCCCCGCGAGTTGCAGGCAAACAACATGCGACAGAGCATGGTCTTTGTTGTGGCTGCCCGTGATGACGTGTTGTGCTAATGAGTGAGATCATTCAATTATTGCAGAAACAAAAAAACTTCGTCACAAATGGAATAACGGGATTGTTCTGTCATGTTGCTGGATCAGGACAAAGTCATGGAAGTCTGTATCAGTGGTTGTTGCAGAAGGAAATGGATACAATATGCCAAACTTCCTTGTGCAGTTCTACGACCACAGGTTCCACTCAAACCAAACTCGTCTTTGCCCCCAGTGTCTTTTTACAGTCACCCTCGGCATATTTGGGCCTGCAGGCTAATTCGAACACCCGTCCAATCCGTTGTAAGTTTGCAGTCAATGAGATTCGAAGCCTGAATTGCGTTCGAGTGTGAATCAAACGAACTGGGCTTTCGGCAGATTCGTTGCCCAGCTGACACACTGAATTATTCCAACATCAAGTTGGACGGCCGGGGCGACTGCACTTCAGCACCGAGCATCCAGTCACAACTTGGGAACAACCGGACTCAGGTTAGGTCCAGTGATAACACATGTGCACCACACAACCACATTGGGATGCAGACCACTGCTGCCAAATGGCATCATTTTTTAACAACCTCTTTGGTGTCTGAAACATTCTATCTGGCTTTGCAACCAAACAGAGCTTGGACTCCAAAGTTTTTACATGCAGAAGTATTTTACAGTGCATTCGGGCGTTCACTCAGCAGGCCAAGGGGTGGTGGTCCAAAACAACTTTGTTGTGACAGAAATGTGACAATTTTGCTCCTGGAGAACAAAGGAAAACACCGTCGGATCGCAGTGAACCAATATTTCCATTCTGTCCAGCAGAACGGAACTGTCTGACTTCAAGGTCAGCTGAGTAATTGACAAATCAAATCAATGCAAAAATCAACCAGGGCAACAAACACCTTGTCTGGAGAATGCCATGTGTGTTATTTCTCCCAAGCAAAGGACATGAACCATCGATATCCTGCCCGGGTGAGAGAACCACAGACCACACGTTCAACTTTTTCACAAATGGTGGTTACTGTGCTGCGTGTGATTTTTCTAGCGGACGACCAGGGGTTGTTCAGTTCAGGTCATTTTTAGTGGTCTCTCAGCGGATTCGGTACGAGTTATTTGTGACACATGCACATCGCTACGTTCACTGTCTTGTCAAAAGTCGTTGAAACACTGGCAAAAGTACCAACCAAAATTCCGGTCTTGGGGGCAGGCAAGGGTGGTGGGTCCATCCCATATCCAGGCAACCCCAGGGTCTGTCAGCACAAACCAACCCCCGCCATCATCCCTTTCTCGTCATTATAATGCTCAATTGAGCACCAAGCAAGAGCGACAGATGTCTCAAAGTCCTCAGGGGAGTCTGAAATGGAGAGGGTTGGACCATAGAATTCAATTTTATGATGCTCTGTGCTTCCTTCAGAGTGCAGATCTTGGCCGAAGAAGAACGAATCGATGGTCGTCGTTTCAGTCGACAAGGCAGGTCCTCGTATGTTTTGAAATTAAAATGTCTGTAGAAGTGCAGGAGGAACCTTTTATGTCAGGCACCATGGCAGTTTGGTCGATCATCAAACGCTTGGAGGCAAATCGTCACTGATCATCGCTTCGGTCGACAGCGGGTGTGAGCGCTGCTGGCCTCGTCACAAAGAGAAGAGGCGACTGTTCATGTATGATGTGTTAATGCGTACAAATGAGAGTAGCGGGGTATCAAGGGTTTGTTTGATTAAGCTATTCAACTAAATTATCAAATTACTTGCAGAACAAATCATTTGAATCTCCCACAAGGCGTAATGGTTGGTCAAGAGGATATCGTCATGGAAACGGTCTCGGGTTTGCACGCGGTTTGAAAATCACTGGCAATGAGTCGTGGAGCTCAATCTTGTGAGCAGTTCTAACTGCAGCCCCAGTTTGATGTGAGGAAAATTGCCAAACGAACCAAAGATTCGATTTTTGTGGTGCGTCATGCAGCCCACAATTAACAAGGAAGCTGATTGCAGTTATTCCTTGCCGCAAAGAATTAGTTTTAGGTCGTCAAGTCGTTTGGAAATAGGATACAGACCAACAACAACAACCGGTCTGTTTGAGGATAAAAATGTGTGGCTATGACATTCAAGGGTTCAGATTTGCTTCTCAGTTTCTTCCCTTTTCTGTGAATGTCAAAAAGATCAGACAATGTGCAAAACTGGAAGGTTTTATTGCAAAGAGAGTCGATTTCTTGGTTTGAAATTGAACGAAAGGCGCACATTAGACGAGGTGGTGGCTCAATTATCTCATCTACCCAAGGATTTTGGTGATTCAATCTTTTTTCTGTGTGTGTGTGTGTGTTTCAGGAAGTCTCAAATCTGCAGCTCCTCTGATATCCAATACCATTTGTTTAATCCTATTCAGTCAGCAGTTTCAAAGTTCATTAAACACGAATGCTTGCTGGTGTGAAATATCAATCCAAGCATAAAAGCAGGGTTTCCACCTTTCAAGTTGCTCCTCTTCTCCCACCTCAATACCCCACCCCTTCCTCCTCCAGAATAACAATTACTTGAGCTGGGAAAGCATTCGACTCTGCACCGTGGGCAGGAAAACCTTGCCCAAGTGATTGTTACAGTCTTCTAATGTACGACAGATGGGAAAGCTCTTGTCCTTTATGAGGCTGTTGAGCACAGCAGTGTGGACCCTTCTGGTTAACTGACCAGCCATAAAGGAAGCCGCAGTAAATGGAATGATGTGTCCGTTTTTTCACTCAAATAACAAGGTTCAATTTGACATGATGTGCCTTTTTAGCCTGCTCCCCAAGCCGTAAGTGACAGAACACTCTATGTGGACACAAAATGGATTTTTCCGGCCCAAATGAACACCCTTTGCTGAACATTGCTACTTCATCAACACCCTGTGAGGCATGTGAAAAGAGTTTTGTGAAGGATGGCGATAGGAAGAGGAAAGAAAGAGTCTAGTTACCTCTCGAACAACTTCGTCACTCCCTGAAATGTAAATAATGCCAGTTGAAATTTCCATAATTCAATTGCTCTGAGATTGTGTCAGCCTGCGAATTGAGACAGAAATTTGATATTGTTGTTATAATGTGATCATCCACAGTGGACCCCAGACTTTCCTCGCTGGAATACAACTCAAAGGGGAAGAGGCCTGTGGAAGGGAAATCTACTCCTTTGCATCGTTTGCTGAATTTCGCGAGACCAGCAGCTAATATTTCGAACACACTCTGCTGTCACAGCGATCAAGTGGCCTTTTGCTGAGACCTGAGACTTCGGAACATGAACGCGCGGAGATGGTGGCCACCACTGCTGCGTCTCTTCTGGAGCCCTGAAAACGAAGTGAGCAGCTTAATGAGTAATGACAAACTGGGGAGGCAGCAGTTGATGTTGAGTTTTATTAGCTGTTACTGCTGACACACAAGGCGTAACATTGTTACCGCGTAATGGTGATTCACGAAAATGAAATCATCTCCTCGCATCATTGTAAAAGATTGCGTCGATCGAGTAAACTCGATGTGACTAATTTGACATATTTTCCTGACAGTCTTGTGGAATGAGATTATATGCAGTGACTTCATAATGGTATTTATTCATATGTTATGATAACACAACCGAGAATGGAAATCATTGTGTAGCTCGAGTAATTAGGAAACACACAACTTTCTGCACAAATCGGGAAATGCTGCAGCAGCAGCACATGCATGCCAGCGTCCCAGGGACTTGAAACAGTGCAACAACATAAGAAATGCTCGCTAACTCCGGCCAACAACATTTCGAAGAACATTGTGGTTTCACGTCAAGTGGTTCACGTCAAGTTTGTGTTGTCCCCTTTTTCCCTGATCAGAAATTTTGGGTGTCATGGGACAGGACCCTTCACGATGAGATTGATCATTGGCAATCTGTGTCAGAGAAACAACGTGCATGGATCGAATGACGATGACGTGCAGAATGTCGTACTCGTACAATGCATGTCCGTTGGTTTGAAAAGAATGGGGCAGGGTGTGCTCTTGATTTTTGTTTTGAACAGCGATCAAGCAACAACTACGTTCTCTCTCTGAGCTGCACACCAACAGGATCGACCGCAAAGAAACCCGCAAAGTTGCAACATGCATCACACACCTACGAGAACACAGTTCAAATGTGATCGAGTTTTCATCACAGAAGGTGAACGCACTGATGGCCCAAGCATGTTGGTGTTAACTACCAAAAAGTGCATCAACCACACGGAGCCAACAGGGTGTGCAATAGCATTAGTGATTGCCGGTGTATTGGATCACACGCTTTACCAGGCAGAGATCTCCTGACAAAAATCACTATTGTCACTTCTGAAGCCTTGTCTGCAACGTGAACTATCAAACATGGAATAAATTACATCCTTTTGGCCCTAGAGGTATCGTTTAATGACTTCACTGCATAATATGATTGCATGTTTTCATTTGGAAGAGAAACATTCGAGTGGAAAATGGGTATGGTAGACTAAGCACAGGATCATAAATATAATTTGATTTCGCGGGGACGTGGAATGAGCAGCTTTGATGTTTAGCGAGATCAGCCCCTCATCTACATTACAACACGCAACGGCTCTGCCACCGAGCCTGCAGCCGATACCTGCGATCCGGGTCAAAACAGGCTCTTCAGCCGAAAAGGGAAGCTTTAAGGTTTCTTGTTGGAACGTGGAAACTTCTGTATCTTTGAAGAAACTTCTATTCTCGACATATGCACAGACACTGTTGTGCGAAAAGAAATTTCAGAGAGAGTGAGGATGGCCATCTGTCTTTTCACAAATGTTGTCAATCTACAAAACTGCAGCAGCAGTTCTGAAGCTTCCTGATTCACTTGGACCAAAAGCGGATAAATATGCAATTCTGCAGAAAATGCTGACAATAAGCAGATCGCACAATATGCCCAAATTGATCTGTAGCATTCTATTTGAAAAGAAAAGTGTTCATCTCGCGGAATGAATCTGTGCTTAACAACCCAATTCATTTATATTCATACCCGTGTTATCCAATTTTTTGGAAATTGTGTGAATTGCTGCCTAACGAAGCAATGGTTCCTGGTCTTCATGAACACAGTTTGCACAGCGAGTTTCAGTGCAATGGTCGATGCAGCTGAAGAACTTGCTGAGTGCCTGAAAACAGAAACATAATTGTGTTGTTTTCGTCTGCAGCTCCGTGGAGAAACAACTCACGTGGCGGAGAACTGAAGGTGCAAACGACTTCGGTTTTGGTTTTGGGTGTTTTGTTCTTGGTGGTCACACAAAGCAGATCTGAAACAACAACAGCAGACGCGAACACAGATGCACGTCGTTCTGGTCCGTCAACCTGACCGTTGAGTTTTGAAGCTTCTCAATCTTTGACGAGCTCAGTCTTCAGTCACACTTCAAAATTGGTCCGTCAGCCCAGCCTTTCGTCCAGTTCATGACTGGTACCTTTCTTTGGCTGATACGCAGAGGTTCAGTGAACAAACTTTGCCTGCAGGTAATTGCATGAACATTCACTGATCACAGGGCTGGATTATTGTTGCCACAAGATGGGAATAAACTTTGTAGATTGTCCTCTCAATCAAATCACATGCTCCGATGAGTGGTGTTTCATGCCAGGAGTCGGTATTGTCTCTCTGGGGGCCATCACAGCTATGTGAGCCATCATGCCAGGAATAAATTACACTCCCATACCCCTTTAGGGTATTAATTAATGCCTTTATCTTCTTATGATTGCGTGTTGTCTTTGACCGAAGTTGTTCAACGCACTCGTGACGCCACGATAAGCAGCATAATTTGGGCCACACAGCATTTCTTCCGCAGCACGCTCTGGCACACAGTGGTGGGAATGCACATGCACTGTTGTGTTCTTTGCTCGAACATTTGGGTATACATTCAATCTGAATAGGTTTTGATCACAATTTTCACACCACCTGTTCAGCGCACGTTCCCTCGGGAATAATAGGTGGAAACTCAGCGTGAGTCTGATCTGGGTATGTTCACAAGTGATCCTTGTTCCACTGGGTTACCAAGCCTACAGCCGTTTCCTGTGGCTTGGAGAGTTGTTCACTCGAGCTGACTGAAGGAATATGCGCTGCTGTCGTCTCTTCCTCCCTTGTGTGGGGTCTTTTTGAAAACGCAGTCTAACATCAATTCCGTGTGACACAATTAGATTGAAGAAGCAAGCTAGAATCCATCTCGTATCCTATGAAGTAAATCTCCAAGGTAATCGGAGAATGTAATGGACTCTAAATGAAATAAAGCCATCAAATGAGAGCCCTAAGGTCCTGTGTGGTAATAGTTCCGACTATTTGATGATAGCCCAAGTTATTTAGGCCATTACTTTTACCTCCTCAAGTGGAATAAGTTGATTTCTGCTGCCTCTCTCAGTGACAAAACAGTTGCAGGAGGCGACCTTCGTCTCCGCGCGATCCTGCTGCTGGGACGAGACAAGTTGTGCTGCTCAAGACCAGCAACTGTTTGTGATGAAACCTTCAGTATTGAGGTGTGGCCAGTAAAAACTTGAATTTGGTGTTTCTGAAAGTAACGCAAAATGCCAATTTGCCTCAAACAGTCCAACAACAAAGCAACAAAAGTGCAGGAAATGTGACCTTGACGATCAACTTCGGACAAAAGGGAGAAACACTGGAACGAACACGTCCAGAATGATCTTTGTTCTATTCGCAAATATCAACGCATATCAGAAACAAACAAACAAAACAACCGCATGAAATCGTAGAGGAATATTTTCGTGGCGTGTAAGATTCGCTGAAAGCTTGTAATTTCAAAGCTTTGATTATGATGCGCTTGTCTTGGCGGTCCCATTAAATCTTTAGTGTTTCATCTCACGCAAAACTTGTTCTTTCTTTTCTGGGCATGATCGCGGATCAAGCCAACAGAAGCATCGAGAGATGGAAAAACATAAAACTTAGTCAGCTAATATTACACCACAAATTGGTCATTCGAACCCGAATGTCCTCAAACCAAAGACAAAGCAGCGAACATTTTGAGAGACATCAGAGAGGACATACAATGCTAAAATATGTTGCTGCCTCTGGACTTCGACTCATTGTCGGCAACAAAATATTCTCAAAGCCCGAGGGAAGCAGTAACAAGCAGATCATGTCTTAGACTGCTTCGTTTGACGTCAGCACGCCATTCAGGGTGTGTTTCGATCTTTGTGCCGACAGACTCTGGTGTTCAGAAAGTTGGTGGTGACGCCTCAGTTGAAGATCCAAACGAGGACTGTCCACCTGGGGCAACTCCGGACAACTGCCAGCAGAACATCATGCAGCGTTTGAACAGGACAGCTTTGTTGCCATTTTCTCTCAATAGACGTCTTTTTTCAGCAAAGTCAAACTTGTTGTCAGCGAAAGAAAATCCACAATTCAAAGCCCAAACCACTTTGCAAAGGCGTTCCCTTCAAACTCTTCTGGATATATCCAGACCATATGAAATTGATGAATGCAAAAGTCGAACACATGAATAACCTGTCCGCTGTGTGTCTTGTGTGCCGCTGAAGAGATGAAAACGGAAAAGAAGACAGATAGGGGAAAGTGCTCTGTCTGATTTCCTCCAAAATTGCTGTCAGGCCCTTCACTCCTGGAAGGGAAGCGAGCGCATCAAGGAGCTGATCGAATCCTTCTGCTTGAACCGCCACAAATAGTTTTATCTTCCTGCCTCCAACTTTTCTGCCTTTACCTATCAGTTCTCCTGTAATGAGGTTTCCTTTGAGATAATAGCTCTGCGATAGAAGGCACTTGATTGTGGATGGCTGTTTAATCACACTTGTCTGGTCAGCTCGTGTAAATCCTTCTGTGCAGAGAATGTCAACTCGTGGGTCTCAAGGGGGCGGCTGGCAGGAATGTGCCGAGAGTTCAGAGCAAAACCAGAAAAAGACGGTCAACGTTTGGGTGAAACAAACTCGATGTCCAACAACAGAAGTTCTGAGGTACTCGTACTTTGCATTGTTGTTCAGGTCATGCAGATGCGAACTCGTGTTCTTGTGTTCTGCATTCACATCAGATGTGCAGGCAAGCAGCAAAGACCACCACAAAACATTGCTAAAAAGTACAACTGACGTGTCACTGTTCCGACTCGATCGCATGTATATTTTGCGTACAACTTCTATCTGTTGCCAACTGACTTCAGCAAGGCAGGCAAGCTTCTCCGCTGCTTTTTCTTCCTGGGAAATTTTCAGCTATTCCGGATTGAATGAAAGGGATCAGATGACACAGGACCTGACAGCTCCACAAAGATTCAGCCACAGTGTGTGCAAGTGTTGGCTGTATTGTTAACGCTGTAATGAACTGCGGGAGCGATGGCAAAAGCTGTTACATTGAAAGCTGATCATGAAAGTTGATATTGTTGATAGGTGACAAAGCTTGAACTAATTCCTTTTCACAGATTGAAGTTATCCGGCAGGGTGGGGCTCAGAGCAGGTTCACAAACGAGAGTGGAATTGAGCTGTTTCGCGCACCTTCAGCTTTTTTGTGTCATTTAAAAAGAGTCCAGCAGAAAGCAGAATGACCGATAAATCTTCCTCTGCAAACTAATTTCCAACGTTTGGAACAACAGTGGAATTCCGAGACAGAGTACATCTGACCAGAAATCTTTGCATAGCGTGACAAATGATATGAAGCGTAAATACTTTGTCTTCCACCCACAATATTTCTCAGAAAAATCTAGTGAATGGTGCACACAGATCTGTTTGAGGTACGTATTTATTACTGCACCTAACGAGCCCCACCCCGGGACGGCTTACTCTCCGCGACTGAAAGAAATTCATGCTTTGTCAGTTAACAACACTATCAATTTTCATAATCAGTTTTCATTGTGCAAACTATGCTCTGATACCTTGCAGCTCTTCACAATATTCTAATGAAACTGGCAAGTAGTTTCACAGGCGGCTTGAGCTTTTGTGAGTCGTCGAGGCTTATTCTCAGTGAACCTGTGTGTTCGCATCAGGATCAAACTCATATACAGGCTCGGCAGTGACTGCATTCTGCTTCTCCACTGCGAGCGTGCTTCTTTGTACTGGTAAAAAAAGCTGCTCGCTTCTTCCGGGGTTTTACGCTATAGAAATGGTCTTTCAACTTTCCAAGAAACAATGAGCGTCCCTTTGTGCGCGCTTTCTTTCAGGTTTGTGGTCCTGTTGTCTCGCCTCTGAGCTATGGGTCTGAATCAGGGAGATATTCGCAAACCACAATGCTTATTCGAGACTTGTGAGCACGCAAAGCGCTCTGGCGTGTGTTCCGATTTTGAGCGATGTAGATCTATCTGTCGGGTTTTATATCTGGAAGAATGCCACGACAGGACGCAAAAATTGTTCATTTACGGCGCTATCTGGCAAGTCGTTGTGCGCAATACAGCTTATCAAAACTCCCAATCCGAAATCTTCATGGCCAAATTGTTTCGATGGGAAGAAGCCCTGCAGCTGAACACCGGGTCAATAGCTCTCCCATCTTGGGTGTAAATAACATTTTCTCTATTTCATTCTCGATGATGGGAATGTGAGAAGAACTGGATATTCTGCATTGTACTTGTAATTATATTTGCGAGTAATCTCATGGGTGCTTACAGACATTAAATGGGTAATCAAGTCTCCGAGACATGTATTGCTTATTTTGTGCCGTTTCTCTCAGGGCGCGGTTGTCTCAGTGACGAGTCGCGAGTCCATTGTGCTGCGCGGCGGGCGTCGTGTTTCAGCTTCGTGCGCTTCTGCCAAATTATGACATTTGTTCGGATATGGCTATTGACTCGCAAGAGTGACAGCTTGAGCGCGCACATCTGACCCACTTGTGCGCTGTTCAGTGGCACTTTTGCCAAATGAATATTTTCATCTGAATTCTTGGTCGAGTGAAACGCTTCATTTTGCCATGAATATCCCCGTTTGCGCCTGACCGTAATTTCAATGTTTTGGGTCCTGTATTCTGGGCTTCATGATCGCCTCTCAATGTGCATCTTCGGACACAAAAACATCCCAGTGTTGATTTCAAGTTCATCATTTTGCTCGTTCAGTGACGCTCCTCCGCTGCGTGAAGTGTTCATCATCAGCCGGCTGGGCGGGAATCCTGAGACGACAATTAGATGTCATTGCTTGGCATGGGCCACCTGAGTCGGGATAACACCAGCTTACAATTTCTAATGAGTGTCTTCATTTCCAGCAGTGGCTGACGAATTTAGAATCAAGCACGAATGTTTTCAAGCATTTTGCAATGGAAGGGACTGAGGATCCTGGCGAGCGCCAAGACGGGGGTCACAAGCCCTGTGTTAAATGCTTCAGATTAAAACATCTTTGCGCCAGACAGCTGAAATTTGAAGCAGTTTCTTTTCCTTCAAAAATTGGGATTGCAAATCCAGTCCGGAAGCATGGAAGTCTCGTCTCTTTTGGCGTTCACATCTCGACCACTGTGGCATTCAAAATACTTGAACACAGTGACTGCTGAAGAAACACGTGGCTGCCTTAAAAACGAGGCAGAAAGTTGAATTGCTGTTCTTGGTGTGTCTGAATTCCACAGAGAGTGAGATGCATTTGGCTATCTTCTCATTGGTTGGAAGTTATGTGCAATTTCTCTTGGTGCGTGGATTCTTGTCACTGCAGTTTTCCTAATGCTGCATTCATTTTCACTCATAACCATGCCATTATCCTGCTTGTCAAAACATTTATTCGGTTTTGTCCATTTTCGCCGTACACGTCATAAATATGGTAAAGAAAATTAAGCCGTAAATGTTTTCAATTTAGCTTGCATTGACGACAGTTTGCAGACTTTATTGACATTCCAAATTTAGCTATTTAAGGCTGGCAGCTGTATTCAATTGCAAAAGAGGGGAATGCTGGAATAGCACCACTGGAGTTTGATGAAGCAGTCCAGAACAGCATAGAATTGATACAATTTGCAAACAGAAATTGGATGAGAGGGGCTCATATGCTATTCATAGAGGTTGCATCTCTAAATGGAGACATTATAGACTGGTGATAGTCTATTGAGAAGGATCCATAAAGAAAGGTTCCTTTCAATACTGGTCACATTATTGAACAGGGTCTCTCTGAATTGACCAATCAAGTCTTGCACGAAAGATGGATTATCCGAATAGGGACATCGGCCAAGTTGGATTTGCGTCTGAAAGTTCTGATTCAGTGCCAAAGGTTTCTGCGTGAACTCTTCGGTGGACGGTGGGCTCTCTTTTCTCGAAAAATTTCCCATTCAGGGTAAATTCAAAGTTCAGTCGACTCCGACATTTTTGTTCGCATCGTGTGCATTGAAACTTTTTCTGGAAGAAAAGCTCTCTCCACATTTTGTAATTGTACGTATGTACGTACACGATGAAAGACACACTGGACACTGAAAAAGAGCCAGAATTATGCAGAAGAACGCACAAGTTTTCGCACTTTTGGTGCCAAACATTTTCAAATTTGGCGAGAGATAAATCTTCATTTGAAAAGGCGTGAAATGTATCTTTATGCCGGTTGGTTCATTCAACCGACTTGTGATCTAATTTTCCTGGGTCGACTGGAAACATTCACTCTCGCAGACACACCTGAAGGATGCAAAGAGAATGACCAGAAGAGACACGCACCTGGAGCTGTTGTGTTCAAGGCGTGTTCATTTATTCAGCGGAAAGAGATGGACACAAAGAAGACTCGCAGCTATCCGTGTGTGGTCAACACGACTGGAATGGGGAATTAAGACGGCAGAAGGAAGCAACACAGGCGACCTGCACGACCCAACTTGTCATGCAGATGTTGCCGACACCAGCTCGCCATTGTTTCCTTTCTTCCTCCAGGCCACTTCTTGCGTGCTTCTTCAGCCAAGTCCGGGGTAAATTTACAGCTTTTCTTTCACAAGACAGATAATCTTGTTTGGCTCAAACGCGACAAAAGACTAAGATTGTGTTTCAAGCTGCTCGTTGTTCATTTCATTGGGGTATTCCATGTCGTGTGCGGCCTCAAGAGAAGAGAAATTTGCCTCAGAATTGAACGCAAATTCCCGTGTTTTCTGTCAAATGGTGAAGCTGAGTCGATCTGTTTGATACTCACGAGACTTCCGTGATTTTGGCACTGGTCTGGGTCCTTACTGGCCTCATCTGGGAAAATGTGGAGATTCGTTTTCAGCTGGCTCCGACTCAAGACGTGATCGAGCCTCGGTGGAAATCTGGAGACCCCGCACGAAGGTAATGAAATTTGGGTCTTGATGTCTAATCTTTCATCTTGATTTTGCACAGTCTACTGATACTAATGAATAGAGTGCCATCAGCGGGGACCAAAACTCTATTGAATTTGGAAGTTCTTCCAAGTCTCCATATCAGGCTCTACTCAGAGCAAAGCCTGTAAGGGTCCACATGAATAATGGCATTTAGATGTTCCGCGGCCAACAAGGGTTCAACTAGCGTTGGCAGATGATAACTCCCAGATTGCGTTATACATGTCTGAGCGATGTCCTCAATGGATTTTGCTGAACATTGCGAGTACGTCCGAACTGCTTCAATCTTATTTGAGGGTCGGAGGCAGAGGAAGAGGTCATTTCGCCGTCAAACTGTAAATCAAGTTCTGCCACTTTCTTTCACTGCACACCACAAAAGCAGCGTAAGACAAAATTTTTGCCAAGACCATTTAGATTGAGTTACACACTGGCAAATTTCTGGAGAGCAGTTCTTGGTACAATTTGAAATGGAGCTTTCTGAGTCAATTTTAGTGTCTTCCAAATCCAATAACCCAAAGCCCCTTGTGAAGGCACTCTATTCATTAGGCTCCATGGACACTTAAAAGCAGAGATGAAGCAAAGAAGGATCAAGAGCCAAATGTTGTTACAGCTACATGATTCTGGCAAAATGTTCACCGCCGCCCAAAACAGGCAGGAAAGTACGACACAAAAGTGAAGGGGAAAGTCCATCTACTGCTTCAACGCGTTCGGATGACACACTTTTTGCACGAAAATACTCTTTTTTTTCTCCTCAAAGCGACCGCATTTTATGCTTTCATCTCAAATTTCTTGTTCATCTCAAGATTTTCTCCTGTAACTGTCTGTGTATTCAGAAAAAGATACATGACGACAAACAACGTGATCTGTTGTGATCGCATGAGCTCATGAAGCGAGGTCCAGAAGACACGTCAAGTCAAGTCGGAGTCGCAATGAGATCTGACAATGCGGTAACATATCTTACTTTGCCCTGCTCCTGGAGCCTAATCCAATCTGGCTCACTGTCCACTAAGTGTAGTTAAGTAAACCACATTAAGGAAGAGAAACAGATGTGCAGATGGGATCAACCTTCAGGTAGCAGGCACGAACAAGACAGCGTCTCCTCGATCCCAAGGCGCTGCGACTGTCGCTCCAAAACAGCTCATATTATTCTCTTCAGTTCGAAGTACTTGATGCCTTGGGAGGGGCAAATCAATTGAAACGGAAAGTACGTTTGAACCACAGTTGCACAGTCACCGTTTTGGTGACTCGCTGAGGTGTCAACACTCCCCAGTGCCTCTAGCCAGTCAAAGAAGGAGCCTTGCACCAACCCACACTCTGTGGTTATAATCGTAAATCTATCGAAGCAGCGCTTCAAACAAGGCAAAAACAGCATCGTGTGCCGCTACAACGTTGTTGTCTTCAACAAGTTTGACCCCGAACGTACGGCTGAACTTGGAGCTGTTCTTGCCGTGAACGAGCCACGGGTCTGCAAAAGCTGGACCATACGTGTTATGTTTCAGTGCCGATTCGGTCAAGTCCAGTGGCTTTGACTCAAACTCGCAAAAAAAGCTGACACATCACGACTTGAACAGGTATCAGGACAACGTGCGAAAATGCCACCAGCTTTGCGCAATTCGATGAACAGTCGAAAAGTGTTCCCTTTTGAGCTTGAGCCTGCAGGTGGGCTTTTTCAATCCGTGAGACAAAAAATACTGAATGAAACTTGATGGCGTCATAATTATGCATGTAATATTGACTTGTCGTGGGAATTGAGACCTGCTTCGATGCATCTGTATCTAATACAATAAAGTGCAGTAGCTCATTTATGTGATTTAATTTTGCAGCACCTATCCATGCAGATCAGATGTTCATATGCCTCACTGACAATGTTGTGTGACATGTCATTGGAGCTGTTTCGTTGCAGATAAATCATCTCATTTGGATATCGCACTGAAGGTTTGCCGCCACGCTAATTACTCGTACAAGGCTTTCGATGCGATTGCTGTTCAGTTTTGTTGGACTTGGACAATTTGATTAGGTACTGATGTCTTTCTTGATATTCTGAGTTGCCTTGTGTGACAGGTTCTTGGAAGGCTTGTTGTTCTGGTCGAAAAAAGCAAGCAATTCTGATCAAGTGTGATCCTGTGAAATAAAAATCGAGAATCACTGAATGAAATGCGTCAGCCAGATCCCCGAAAACAGTCAAAAGCCAGTGAGGCATGATCTGCGAAATTTTACGTCTGTTGTGATGTTGATAACAAGACACGTCTCTTGATGCCATATTGCACTTCAGTCCCGGACAAATGAGGCGAAAGAACAATGAGTCAGCTTCAGTCGGAAGGCGCAGGTCCAGCCAGCTGGGAGGGTTCAGATGTGCCAGTGGGTCAAAAGGATTATCGATAACCAGCGAGAAGAACCCCAATGCGGCCGTCAACTTCTGCCTTTGGTTGATCAGGATACGCTCAGAATTGACACATCCAAAACGAACCCAAGATTCAAGCAAAGGGAAGGAGGATGACGAAAGGTTTTGGAAACTTTGCGGGTAATTGATGGTCGCGCGTAGCAGGCCATCTAGGTCCCGCTGTTGGCTTAAAAACCCTTAGCATTCATGTGTGCGTCTGTCCACACTTTGGAATGTAACCTCCCACCCTACCAGACCCCCCCCCCACCCTACCAGACCCCCCCACCCACCCACCCTACCAGACCCCCCACCCTACCAGACCCCCCCCACCCACCCTACCAGACCCCCCCACCCTACCAGACCCCCCCACCCACCCTACCAGACCCCCCCCACCCTACCAGACCCCCCCC